>ERZ1370068.7514-contig-6426_pt1 | contig 77896 bp, 128 predicted proteins | sample MGYA00561227_ERZ1370068 | MGnify/ENA primary metagenome ERZ1370068 (study PRJEB38410, sample SAMEA6850437) | metagenome | study: Metagenomic assessment of the ecological functions of the soil: analysis of the soil microbiota associated with the... | reverse complement strand
ATTGTACTTCGTTTCGATTACGTATTACTGAGCACCTGGATCGGCGCCATGGGCAGGAACGGCAGGAAGATGCTGGCGCCGATCACGCTGAACATATTGCCGAAGCTCGAGCTTGCGCCCATCTTTATGTATTTCGATGATGTTGCCGAAGACCTTGCGCCCCTCGAGCACGCCGTCGCCGAGCACCGCCAGGCTCTTCTCGAGCAGGATGATGTCGGCCGATTCCTTGGCGATGTCGACGGCGCTGTCCACGGAGATGCCGACGTCGGCGGCCTCGAGGGCGGGACCGTCATTGATGCCGTCGCCCAGAAAGCCGACGACGTGCCCTTTCGGTGCAGGGCGTCGATGATCGCCGCTTTCTGGGATGGCGAGACCTTTGCGAACGACGGCCGCGGTCTCGGCCAGACGTGGCCAGCTCCTCGGGCGACAGCGTCTCGATCATCGCTGCCGAGGACGATACGATCCACAGGCAGTCCTACGTCGTGGCAGATCTTGCGGGAGACGATGTCGTTGTCGCCGGTGAGGATCTTCACCTGCACGCCACGCGCCTTCAGAGTGGCAATGGCCGGGCGGCCGTCTCCTTCGGTGGATCGAGGAACGCGATGTAGCCGAGCAAGGTGAGGTCGGCTCTCGTCCGCCACGGAATACGCTCGGCCTGGGCTGGCGGCATCTCCTTTGATAAGCGACGGCGACGACCCGATAGCCATCAGCGTTGAGCGTCGCCGTCGTCTCCGCTGCGCCTGCGCGAAGTGGCTCGCATCGAGCAGGCCCGCCGTCGTCGTCAATCGCGTAGCGTTGCAAACCGCGAAGACCTCTTCGACTGCGCCCTTGCAGATGAGGATGATGTGACCTCGTCACTCGTCGCTCGAGCACGACCGACATGCGCCGCCGCTCGAAAGTCGAACGAGATCTCGTCGACCTTGCGGAACGTGCTCCGGGCTTCAGCTGCTCCTCGCAGCTCGACATGCTCGCAGGACCGCGACGTCGAGCAGACGTTCTTGCAGGCCGGACTGGTAATAGCTGTTCAGATAGGCGTACTCGAGAACGCGGTCGGAATCCTCGCCGCTGAGATCGAAGTGGCGCTTCGAGGATGATCGCGTGTCCTGCGTCAGCGTGCCGGTCTTGTCGGTGCACAGCACGTCCATCGCGCCGAAGTTCTGGATCGCATTGAGGCGCTTGACGATGACCTTCTTGCTGCGACATCGCCATGCGCGCCCTTGGCCAGATTGACCGTCACGATCATCGGCAGCATCTCGGGCGTGAGCCCGACCGCGACGGCCACGGCGAACAGCAGCGCCTCGAACCAGTCGTGCTTGGTCAGGCCGTTGATCAGGAACACCAGCGGGCACCATGATCGCAGATGAAGCCGATCATCAGCCAGGTGAACTCGGTGACGCCCTTGTCGAAGCTGCGTCAGCACGCGCTGCTCGGCGATCGTGGCCGCCACCTGGCCAAATAGGCCTGTCCGGGCGCCGGTTGAGTACGACAACACCGCAGCCGACGTGCCGCTGACGACAGCGCTGCCCATGAAGCAGATGTTCGGGAGGTCGAACGGTGTCTCCGCCGCTGCCGACGTGGGCGCCGGCGATTCTTCTCGAGCGGCATCGCCTCGCCGGTCAGCGTTGACTGGTTGATGAACAGATCTTTTGCTGAGATCAGCCTCACGTCGGAGGGGATCATGTCGCCCGCTGACAGCAGCACGATGTCGCCGGGGACGACCTTGCCCGATCGGCACGTCGCGTGCCCTTGCCCGGTCCCACCATCCTGCCGGCGCACGGTCGCGTTGTTCTGCACCATCCGCCTCAGCGCGTCGGCGGCCTTCGTCGAGCGGTGCTCCTGAAAGAAGCCAAGTGAGACGCTGAGGACGACCATGACGGCGATAACGAACGCGGCCCTTTGGTCGCCGATGAAATAGGACGCCAGCCGCGAGTGTCAGCAGGAGCAGGTTCAAGCGGGTTCATCGATCGGCTGACGATCTCGCCGACGATCGTGTGCGCGCACCTCGTGAGCAACTTCGTTCGGGGCCCACCGAGCGCAGCCGCGCCTTCGGCGTCCTCCGTCGTCAGGCCATTCGCCGAGCTGCGTAGCCGTTGCAGCGCCTCGTCCGGCGAACAGCGCGCAACCTCACCCAGAGTTACACTGCGTACGGCTGATCCTGCCGTAGAGTGGGGTGATCTTTGCCAGACTCGAGCGGCAATGGACGTGACAGAGCGCCGTCAGCGCATGCCGGTCCATGCAGTGCTCTCCCCGTGGCGGATGCTTTCGGCCCTATGGAAACCGTGTGATTAGCGCGAGCACATCCTGGCACACAACTGCGCTTCGCGATCACCCGAACAGTTGCTAGCACCTGATAGGAGCCCGCGTAGGATCTGGACGTTCGAGGCCGAGTTCGAACCGCATCATGAAAATCGACCCACCGCTGACGATTGTTGGTGATCGCGTCCACGATGTGCCGCAACCGCTACGCCTTCGAGGCCATAGCCCATGAAGATTGTCTCCACTTCTGCAACTTCGCGCTCGCGGAGGTTCTCCGTACTCGCGCCGCTCCTCGGATGTTGGTAGTGTTCCTGATCCGTCCTGGCGGCGAGGATACCCGCCGAGACCCATGGCGATCGCGCATCCCGCCACGATCTCAGCGAGGCCTGCCGTCCACAAATGATTTTGTGGAGGACACAGCAGCCGAAAGCCCGGCAGCGAGCGCAAACGGCACGTGTCAAGTCGTCCGGCCATCCCGATCACGACATCGCGGACGGGACGCCGATCCGGTGAAATGTTTCTCCACATGCGGTATCGTGGGCATGCACTTTCCTTCCTGGCTTGATCGTAGCCCATGCGACGCTTCCAAATTCAAGGGTTATGCAGACGACCCTTCATCCCTCGGTGAGCCAGTCATTGGCTTGGATGGGCTGGCCGCGTCGTCTGGTCGCTTTAAGAAAGCCGAAAGCGGGCCAGCGACTGCAGGTATCCGAACGATCGGTCAACACCGGTGCCATGCACATCGACCCTGCCGAAATCGAATAGCCTCCCCAGGAATCCTGCTGAAAATTGACTTGCTCAATCGCTTTGAGTTGGAGTTCGTCCGTCGACCGCGCCCAGCCAACCATGTTTCACAATCAGACGGTGGTTGGTGACGGCGATCTCAGTCGTCCAGATCAGGATCATGTCCGCAAGCAATATAAGGAGCCCAATGATACAACCACTCAGGCAGGACCCACTCGCCCGCCCATGCCGCAGCATAGAAAATGATCCAGATGATGAAGGCTGATGATCAGGGTCAGCGCGGCCCACGCAGCCGCGTAGTAGGCGCCAGTGGAAGCGGGCCTTGTAGAGGAGTGTCTCGTTCTGGCCGAGGCTCTGTTCGATGTAGCCCACAATTCATCTCCGTCCGGTAACGCAACTAAAGGCCGAACGCGTGCTAGCGAGCCAATTGCAGAGAGGATATTGCGCCAGGTTTCGACTACGAACTGCGCTACGTGGAAGGACATGCCCCATCGTGACGGCAACCGCCGCCTTCGCGCGCTGGACGCCCCTGATCTGAGATGCTCCCAAGTCCAAGCTACTCCGCTCCTTCTAGTTAGTCCGGACTACGCCTTTCTCCCGGCGGTGCTGACCCTTGCGGTCTCCTCATCCGACAGCAACCCCAAGATGGTGTCGCGAGCGACTTCATCGGCGCGCTTGGCATCTGTCATGATTTATCTCCGATCGAGATCTACAGCGAGCATTAGCTGCTCCAGCGCGATTTGGTACAATGTCGTCAGATTACAGTCGCCCAAGGACCATAGAGAATGACAACGATGATCAAGATGGTGCCAAGGACACCGACGCCACCGTGATCGAAACCATAACCGTACCCGCCGAAGTGGCCGCTGAAGCCACCGAGCAGGAAAATAATGAGGATGATGACGAGGATAGTTCCAAGCGACATATTCTATCTCGTAGGGCCAAAATATTGGAACGGCGGAAGAACCTGTACTTCACAGAGCGATCGCGCTTGCCGGAGCGTAGAGTTGGGGCGACGGGTAGCAAAGCGGCTTCCGCGACTTCCTCGATCTCTCAATCGCAGCGCGCGATCGCAGAATCGGAGTTCCGGCATCGAACCTTTGGGCGTGCGATCACGCCGCCTCTTGATGGTAATAGCGCAGGAGCCCACCCAATCGCTCCCGGCATTGAACGTGGCTGCGGCTCGCGGCGAATATCCGTATCACGAGGGAACAGCAGGACGTTACGCCTTGCCCTGGTGATTGCGCTCGGCATGATAATGCTCGACGTATTCGTTCAGCGCCCGCCGCAGGGAGCGCTCGCCCAAGAGGATCACCTTGGACAAGCACTCCTCCTTCACCGACCGGACCCAGCGCTCCGCATAGGCATTCAAGTTCGGGCTCTGCGCGGGCAGCGCGAGCGGTTCAACCCCACCTGACGCAATGATGGCCCGGAACGACTGGGTGTATTTCCATGTCTCGATCATGCAGGAGATAAGAACAGTCCCGTAGGACGCCGTATCCCTCCATGGTCACGTTCCGGGCGATTTGCTTCATCCACAACTCATCCGGGTGAATGGTGATTCCGGCGATATCCACCCGGCGGCTTTCAAGATGGATGACAAACGGCACGTAGCAGGTCACCAGCCCGCGCAGCGTCAGCACCTCTGCGGTGAAGAAGTCGGTCCCCGCCAACAGCGCCAGGTGGGTCCGAATGAAGGCCGGCCATGTGGTCGTGCGCTTGCGCTCCGGCGCTGGCGGCACACCGTGGTGTCGCAGAACATTTCCCACCGTTTGGTCGGAGACCTCAAATCCCAGATTGGCCAGCGCCCCCACAATCCGGTCATAGCCCCAAGAGCGGTTCTCTTCGGCCATGCGAACAATCAGTTCCTCAATTGCCCTCTCGACCCGGGGTCGGCCTGGGCTTCGATGCTTCGAGCCATCGAACTTGCGCGCGACGAGCCTTCGGTACCATCCCAGAATGGTATCCGGCAGAGCGGCAGTCGCTACGTCGCCGAGTGCCTTGCGGCCCAGTCGACGACCAATCTCGCCGAGCTTCGCTCGCCCGGCTTCCGAGGCTTTGGCCGACCCTTCAATTGGCCCCTCAGGATCTGGTTCTCAGCGGCGAGATATTCATTCCGCAGCAGCAGCTCCTGGTCCATGGTCCCGCTGATGTAGGCCAGAATACGTGCCCACTCCATGAGCTCCCCCATTTGCCCGCCGGTTCGCAATGGGCACCATTGATCGCCCCAAGAAACGTAGCGGACAACGCGCGGCGAGACCACGCCGATTGAGATAACTGCCAACTTTTCTTGCAGTTCTAATTTTTGGCCATACGGGGACGCGTGCTTGGACCATGGCTGGATATCCTCTTGCGTCGGGCGACGATCGCATGGCCGAAACGCCTGATGATGTCTGGCTTCCCGCTCGTGAGCAGGGTGGTGATCGCGAGAGCGCCATGCGCGCCTACCTCGCCTGGGAAATCGATCTGGTGAAACGAGATGGCGACGGACGACGACCACCGCTTCAAGGTGGTGAAGGTCTGAGGGCACCGGATTGAACAAATAATCTACGAGCAGACATCTGCTTCAGTTTGCAGTGACGCCCGGAAGATTGCGCTCCTCACGTCCGCTATGCGCAGGATCAAAGATGTGATTAGGTCGGTGAGGGGCTGGAGCCGAATGCAAGTATCTCCGAGGAGCACGTCATGCCGCAGGGAAGACTAGCAGGGGACCATGCCCCAGAGTTCAAGCATGTTGATGACATGGAATGGGAGATGGGCCGGTTCAACAACAGGACCAAGTTTCTCTTTCATCCTCGGTTCAGATCGTCCGACAGAGCCCAATGCCGGCCTTCTGCGGTACGAGCCCGGGGCGAGCTTTCCTCTCCACAGACACGACTTCGCGCAAGTGTGGTACATCCTCGAGGGCGAGTTCTACTGCGGCGGCAGGACGTATGGGCCAGGAACGTTCGTTTACATGCCCGACCCGCACTTCGAACACGAGATGACGACGGAGAGCGGAGGAACGGTTGTCTTCCTCCAGTATCCGGGTCCGACAACCGGTGCGCGTCCGATTTACGACGGGCGGATGAACCTAAAGAAGCCGGAGTCCCCGGAGGAATATGATCTCACTCGTTGAGCTTGCGGTGCGCGTAGGCGGTTTGAAGGCGAATGGTCTGCCAGCAAGGAACTTCGAGCATCATTTCGTTCCCACGTTCGTGAACACCGGCAAAGAGTTGGTCCTGTTCGATAAGGGCAATGGAAAGGGCGCATGGCCACCGCTGGCCACCTTCGCGCGGCCAGGGCTGCTACAGCCTGCGCCTTATCCATTATGCAACGATTATCGAATGAAATGCGTGGTGGTCAACGCTCGCTCAAGAGCACAGGCTCAAGGTCTTTCGAACTCTGGTTCAGGCGGGACCGAGCGGCATTCCGGCCGGTGCGATCGCGACTGCCCGTTGGCATCGCGCCAAACAACCTCTCGTTCCATCTTGACCGCCTGCGCCACGCAGGTCTGATCACCGTCGTCCGCAAGGGGCGCTGGAAGATTTACTCGGCACGGGGTGAGATCATGAAAATCTGCTCAACTATCTCACCGACGATTGCCTCTCTCCTCGAAAAGGGTACTGGATCGGCGGGCGAGGCCAAAAGCTCAAGACAAAAAGCAAAGTACCAGATGAGTATTGCGCGATCAGACTGGCCAGCGACAGAGACAAGATATTAAAGAGCCGACTATGCAGGAGATTCGCTATTTGGATAAGCTGATCGATGAGTTGGCAAAGGGCAAAGCGATGGAGAAGATTTTGAGGAAATAACGACTGTCTTAGGACGCGAGATTCGCTTGCCGGTGTCCGGATCTTGACCATGCGAAACTTGTTCCAAACGATCCGGCTTTTCCCCTAGCTCGCAGTTGCCATTGGTGGTGCCAGCCCGTGATGCCCGCACGAGAATTACAATGGCGACCGTCCCAATTGTGCACCACACTGCACCAAGCGGGGCGCCGAACGGCCTGTGATGCAACGAAAGAACAGGGGAGGGAGAAATGTCAGTCTTCATCATCGGCGGTACCGGCTTCATAGGCCACCGCCTTGTCCGTCTGCTCGCGGCGCAGCGGGCAAACCGTCACCTGCATGGACATTAACCTTAGCGGGCACTCATTCGCTGATCTCGGTCGGAAGGTTACCTGCGTGCGCGGAGATGTGACGCAGTTCGACGACGTGATGTCGGCAATGTCGGCAGCGAAGCCGGAGCGCGTAGTGAACCTGTCCTACTTCCTGGGCAGCGACCATGCCCCGCATGTGGCGATGAAACTGAACATCCTTGGCATGGACAATTGCTTCGAGGCCGCGCGTCTACTGGGCGTCAAGCACACCATGTATGCCAGCTCGCTTGCCGTGAACGGCAAGCAGGCCAACTACGGCAACCGCCCCGTGACGGAGGCAGACCGGGTGAATGGCGAATATCAATATGCCAAGCACAAGATCGTCAACGAATGGCAGGCGCAGGACTACACCGAGAAGTTTGGCATGCTGATCACCGGCATCCGTCCCGCGAACGTCACCGGACCAGACAAGGTCCGCGGCTCGGTCGATCACGTGAACATCATCACCGAGTCTGCACGCGGCAACGCTATCATCTTGCCGTTCATGGACGCCATGCGCTGCCCGATCCATGTAGACGACATCGCCGAGGTCTTTTCGCGTGTGTTGTTCGCCGAAAAGCCGGCCCACCGCATCTACAATTCCGGGCGGTATCGCCATCAGCCTGGGCGAAATCGCCGACATCGTCCGGTCCTACCTGCCCGAAGCCAAGATCAGTTTTGAGAAGGAGAGCGGCGGGAAGGAGGTCAGCGGCAATTACTTGATCGACAACACTCGCCTAGTCTCTGAATTTGGCGTGCAGTATCGCCCCTACCGGGAACGCGTGCTGCAGATCATCAATGATATCCGTCGCGATAACCGCCTGACGCCCATCGGCTGACAGGAGGTAGCAGGGGTCAATCAGCTCGACCGCAACCGAAGGAGCAAAATCGGGAACGTCTTGAAGGCTACCAAGGTCGCTCAGGCCGCCCGCGATTGAGCGGCTGACAGTAACTGCGGTAAAAAACCCATGGGGCGGCGAGCGTCAATTCCGCTCGTTGCGCTATGCGCGTTCTTGAATGCAAAACTCTCGCCATCAGAACCCCTTTAGTTTGTGAGGGCGGGCCGGTTCGCTTGGCCGGACCATGAATTTGTTGCCCCTCGAAACGCTGAGGGGACCGTGTGAGGCAAAATTTTTGCCGAAAATCCTTTAAAATCAATGGCATAGTTTGTTGTACTATGGCGCCCCGTAGAACGCTTCGCAAATTGTTCTTTATCAAGTACTTGGTTCGAGGTTAGCCAGAAAAAAGCGCTCATATGTTTTCAAAGCCTTCCGGTCGGGGTGGCTAACCTCGTGGTTGGTACCTGTTTGCTTGCCGACGCCGATGATGTGATCAAGTGGCGGCCAGCTCCTGGGAGAACTGCTATCTTTGCTCTCTCTCCTCAGCTTCGATGAGGCGGCGGATGAAGCGGCGGCAGTGCATCGCTCTTCTTGGCGGCGGGTGGTTAGCTTGGCCGTTGGCGGCTCGCGCACAACGGCGCGATCACATGCGGCGTGTTGGAGTCCTGATCAGTCTACCGGAAGGCGATTTAGAAGCTGTAAGACGACTAAATACGTTCAAGCAGGCGCTCGATGAGCTGGGCTGGAGCGAGGGTCGCAACGTCCAGATCTATCACCGAGGCGCCGGTGACGTCGCGGGAATGCAAACCTGTGCAGCCGAATTGGTGGGCCTCGAGCCCGACGTGATCTTGGCCCATGCCACTCCCGCAACGGCTGCGGTACGCAGGGCAAGCACCAATATTCCAATCGTTTTCGTGAGCGTCGCCGATCCTATCGGCAGCGGATTTGTCGAGAGTTTTTCCCGGCCTGGGGGCAATAGCACGGGGTTCACGAATTTCGAGGCTGCCATTGGTGGAAAGTGGGTGGAGCTTCTGAAGGAGCTTGTGCCGGCGGTGACACGCGTTGCAATGCTCTACAATCCCGACACGGCTTCTGGCGGCGCGCTCGGAGGGGTCTATCTGCGGTCGGCCGAGGAAGCTGCAAGATCATTGCGCATCCAGTTTGTCGTTGCCGCTGCAAACGATGCTGCCGAGATCGACCGTGTTTTCGCATCTCTGGCGAGTGAGCCAGATGGCGCGGTGATCGTGATGCCCAACGTCTTTTCGGCCGTCCATCGCGAGCGGATCGTCGCCTTGGCAGCGCAGCATCGATTGCCCGCCGCCTATCCCTTTCGCTACTTCGTCAGCAGCGGCGGCCTGATCTCTTATGGCTCCGACCTGCTCGATCTCTTCAGGCGCGCAGCGTCCTATGTCGACAGAATCCTCCAGGGCGCCAAACCCAGTGACTTGCCGGTGCAGGCACCGACCAAATTCGAGCTGGTAATCAACCGCAAGACCGCCAAACAGCTTGGGATCGCCGTTCCGCAGACACTGCTCGCACTTGCCGACGAGGTCATCGAATGACCGGCGAGGCCCGAGTGACCGCGATTGCCCGGCAACTGGGGAGTTGGCTGCGCTGTCGCGAGCATCTCAGCTCGCTGCCGGGCCTCGCCGGGTGGCAAAAATTTCGCGCATCGCTATTCCACAAATATGTGGTGCTATTTCTCGCCGTCGTCTCCTTGGCGCTGCTCACCAGCGGCCTTTCCCAGATCTGGTTCTCTTATCGCGAGCACAAGGCGACTCTCATTCGCATCCAGCACGAGCAGGCCAGTGCGGCGGCGAACAAGATCAGCCAGTTCATCAGGGAGATCGAGAGTCAGATCGGCTGGACGACGCTATTGCCATGGTCGGAAGGTGCCCTTGAGCAACGGCGCTTCGACGGCCGGCGCCTGCTGCGCCAGGTACCTGCCATCACCGAGTTTTCCCAGCTCAACGCCGCCGGTCGAGAGCAGCTGCACGTCTCCCGGCTCGCCATGGACGTCGTCGGTAGTCAGAAAGATTTCTCCGCCGAGCCCAAATTCCAAGACGCGGTTGACCGGAAGGTCTACTACGGGCCAGTTTATTTCCGCCGCGAGTCCGAGCCTTACATGACCTTGTCACTTGCGGGTAGCCGACAAGACGCTGGCGTTTCGATTGCCGAGGTCAATCTGAGGTTCATTTGGGATGTGATCTCGCAGATCAAGGTCGGCCAACACGGCAGCGCCTACCTCATCGACGCGCACGGCCGCTTGATTGCGCATCCCGATATCAGCCTCGTGCTGCGCAAAACTGACTTGTCGCATCTCGCGCAAGTTCGGGCGGCACGAAGCAACATGTTGGGTCGGCCGACCGAAGCGGTGCGGGAGGTCACTGATATCGGAGGCCGCAAGGTATTGGCCGCTTATGCCCCCGTCACGCCGCTGCGCTGGCTGGTGTTCGCCGAGCTGCCGATCGAAGAGGCCGATGCACCCCTCGTGGCATCGATGAAACGCTCCGGCCTGCTGCTGCTCGGCGGACTTGTGCTCGCACTGGTCGCCGGGGTCTTTCTCGCCCGGAAGATGATCGCCCCGATCCGTTTGCTGGGAATCGGCGCGGCGCGTATCGGCAGCGGTGACCTCGTACAGCGCATCTCCATCAAGACTGGCGACGAGTTCGAGGTGCTGGGTGATCAATTCAATAGCATGGCGGCGCAGTTGCAAGACTCATACGCGACGCTCGAACGCAGGGTCGAGGAACGGACCCGTCAGCTCGAACTTGCCAACCTGGCCAAATCTCGTTTTCTGGCTGCGGCCAGCCACGATCTGCGGCAGCCGCTGCACGCGTTGGGCTTGTTCGTCGCGCAGCTGGAGAGCCGTCTGGACTCGCCGGATCGCCATCAATTGCTAGAGCGGATCAATGCCTCTGTTGCTGCCATGAATGAGCTCTTCAGCGCGCTCCTCGATATTTCCAAACTCGATGCCGAAGTGCTTAGCCCCAACCTCACCCAATTTTCGGCCGGGGAGCTCATGGACCGAATAGAGACGACGTTCGCGGGGGCGGCGCATCAGAAGGGTTTGTCCCTGCGGGTCGTGCCAAGCCGGGCCTCGATACGCAGTGACTTCATCCTGTTGGAACGGATTTTGCTGAACCTCGTCTCCAACGCGGTCCGCTACACTGCCCACGGTGGCGTCATCGTTGGCTGTCGTCCCCGAAACGCGACGTTGCGGATCGAAGTCTGGGATAGCGGTCCCGGAATTCCCGAACAGGAGCGGAAGAATGTCTTCGGCGAGTTCTATCGGGGCGCGAATTCGGATGGCGAAGGCCGAGGTGGCCTTGGCCTGGGACTGGCCATTGTCGAGCGCCTTTGTGGTCTCCTGTGCCATCCAATTGAATTGGAATCCGTCGTCGGCAAAGGTTCGCGCTTTGCGGTGACGGTGCCTCTTGTCGCGGCAACCCCAGCGTTGCTACCGCCGACCATGGTACCGCAGGCCGCAAGACTTGCTTCGAGCTCGCAGCTCATCGTGCTGATCGATGACGACGCACTGGCGCGCGACGGAATGGATACCCTGCTGCAAAGTTGGGGTTATGCCGTCGCAAGCCATGCCGCAGATTGCGAGGCCTTGGTCGCGCTCGCCGCCGGTGGCAAGATGGCCGATCTGATTATTGCCGACTATCGTCTCGCCGACGGAAAAACGGGCATCGCGGCAATTGAATCGCTGCGCAGCAGGCGGGATGCCCATACCAGCCTTTCTCATAAGTGGAGACACGGCTCCGGAGCGACTGCGCGAGGTTCGCGCGCTCGGTTACCATCTGATGCACAAGCCGGTAAGCCCCATGGCGCTGCGAGCCACCCTGGCACAGTTCCTGAAATATTGTCAGAGATTGCAGCCGTAGCGTGAGGCCGAGATGGCTAGCTTTCGATTGCCGGCAGCCTCCATCCGTGCTGGTTGGCAAAGACAATGGCTTCCGTCCGGTTTGTCACCCTCAGCGCCCTGAGAATGGCGGTAACGTGGTTCTTCACCGTTGGCTCGGACAAGTCGAGCGCGCGGCCGATCGATTTGTTGCTCTTGCCTCGCAGCATCAGGGCGAGAACTTGCATCTGCCTTTCGGTCAATCCCAGATCGACCGGTGATGGAGGTCGACCATCACCGGTCGACTGCTGCATCTTTGCAGCCGATTCTCGCGCCGCAAAATCTCCGGTGGTACATAGATCCCTCCAGCGAAGACAAGCTGCAGGGCGCTGAGCATCACAGCGCGCTGCGCCGATTTGGGAATGAATCCAAGAGCACCGAGATCAAGGGCTCTTGTGACGCTGTTGCGGTCTTGTAGCGCGGACAGCACCACAATTGGAAGGCTTGGGTATCGATCGCGCAGCTCCCTGAGCATCACAAACCCGTCGACATCCGGCAGGCCCAGGTCGAGCAAAACCAGCTCTAGGTCGGGATGCTCGGCCACGAGCCGCATCGCCTGACGGCAGTCGGGAGCCTGCAGGACAATTGCTTCAGGCCTCAGCTCACCAAGCACGCCGCACAACGCGTCGCGAATGAGCACGTGATCGTCGACCACAAGTATTGGCATTCGACCGATCCTGCCGTCTCGCCGGGGTGGCGAGCATACTTCAGTCCGGGACCAAAGTACCATCTCGGCGAGTCCGGGTGCACGGGGACAATCCTTTGCGGGCAAAGGGTCATCGCAGTGCACGGTGTATGCCCGGGACCTTGGTAGCGTGCGCGGGGCTGATTCCCAATGACACCGCGAACCACCAAGCTGGCGGAGGCCAAAAGAGCGGAGAGGCAACGCCATGAAACTTCCTCGTCGTCGATTTCTGCGTCTGGCAGCGGGCGCTGTCACGCTGCCGGCCATCTCGCGCATTGCACGGGCGCAAGCCTATCCTGCGCGACCGATCCGGCTGGTGATTCCCTTTCCACCGGGTGGTGCATACGACTTCGTCGGTCGGCCGTGGGCCGAGAGGATGAAACATTCGCTCGGCACGGTGGTGGTCGAGAATAGCGGCGGTGGCGGTGGCTCCTGGGCGCCGCCGCTGTCGCGCGCGCCCTGCCCGATGGCTATACGCTTCTGCTTGGCGGAACGCTGCCCCACGTCAACGAGGCCCTCGTCAAGGGAAAGCCCGTGTATGATCCAGTCAAAGACTTGGACCCGATCGCGGGTGTCGCGGCCAATTTCTCTGCATTGCTGTGCATCCAGCGGTCCCGGTTCAGAGCCTAAAGGAGCTCATCGCCTACGCTCAAGCCAATCCGGGCAAGCTCTCCTACGGGCACGCGGGTGTGGGGTCGATCCAGCATTTGGCCGGCGAGCTGTTCAAATCGCTTGCGGGCACACCCGAGATCGTGCCGGTGGCATATCGAGGCACGGGCCCGCTGATCACAGACCTAATCGGCGGACACATTCAGATGGGCGTGCCAGGCGTGACTGGGCAAGTGTTCGAATTGCATCGGTCCGGGAAGATCCGGGTTCTTGCCGTGACGAGTCCCACGCGACTGACCGCTGCACCTGAGCTCCCGACGGCGGCCGAACAGGGTTTCCCCGGCTTGATCGTAAACGGTTCCATTGGGCTGCTTGCACCTGCCGGGACACCAATCGCGATCATCGCACAGATTGCTGCAGGCGACGCGCACGGCGGTCGCCGAACCCTCCTACAAGCAGATGCTGATCGACGCGGGTATAGAACCAATTCTCGACTCAGACCCGGAAAAATTTCGACGGTCCCTGGCAGCGGATGTTGCGCTCTGGACGCCGGTCGTTAAAGCTCTCGGGCTGAAAATCGACTGACTACCGCGGAAATCCACCTCGCAGCTTGTTGCAAGTGCTCAGGTCGGAATCTGTGCACTTCGCTACTGTCCCGATCTCGACCGACGTCAGCTCGAGCCTGAAAGCAGCCGAAAGAGGTTCTGAGGCGAATGATGGCGGCCCCCTATTTCCAACGTGTGATGGCCCACCACACGGTGCAGCGGCGAGGTCGGCGCAATCTTCGCACGCACACGGCTCCAGGCTCGCGGTCTACTCGCACATCGTCCGCCTCTCCAGTGACCAGATACCACCAGGACCGGTAGAGCGGCTCATTGCGGAAACTCAAAAGTATGACGGGCCGCTGGAAATTGGAGAAGACCTCACGACTTCGAAATCAGAACGTCAAGCGATGGTCTCCGCTCTCAGTTGATGATCCGGATTTGTGGCTCAACTCGCCCGCCCTGTGTTCTCTGCCCCGAAGACAGCCATGCACCTCCGTCTCCAATGGGGCAGGCAAGCAGGTGTGGCTAACCTTGCGATTCCAGTTGGGGATGTCCTCGTGGATAACTTACGTCAAATCAATGCCCTAAAGGATATTTCTGGCGCCCGTAGGGCGCTTCGCAAATTGTTCTGTATCAAGAACTTGCTTCGAGGTTAGCCAGAAAAACGACTCATATGATTTCAATGCCTTCCGTTCGAAGTGGCTAACCTCGTGGTTTGTACCCGTCTGCTTGCCGACGCCGCCAACTCCTGGCGCTTTCCGGCGTGCTGTAAAAGCAAGTATGCCCCGCTTTGCCCCGATATCAGACACAAGGCGCACGACGTGATTGACCCGCAGCTGACCTGGGTTTAGGGGCGCGTTCGCGACTGCAGCATCACCCACGCCGACGCAATCCAGACATGCATGCGGAACTGATAATCTGAGCGTCCTCAGGCCGCCCCCAGGTCGACGTATGAAGCGTCGAGAATTCGGTAACAAGCGACCACCGCCAGACACTTACTTTGTCACTGCCCGTGCCGAGGTTCACCCTCGGCGCGCCCAACCCAGAGGAGGAGAGCCATGCCTGCGCCGAAGCCGAGAATCTCGCGTGAAGACTTCGACGCGCTCGTGCGCGCGAGCGGGCTGATGCTGAGCGAGGAGCAGGAAGAGCGACCTCCATGCAGCATATGGTTATATCGAGGCGATGTGCGCGCGCGTGCGCGCCGGTGGCGAACGTCCGCGGAGCGTCGAACCAGCCATCATTTTTCAATCCGCGCGTGAGGTGAGGTGGCGCAATCATGATGGACATTCCCTCGATCGCTGAGGCCGGGGCGGCCATCGCTGCAGGCCGCCTCTCGCCGGTCGCTCCCACCGAGGCCTGCCTCGCCCGCATCGATCAGCATGAGAAACGGGTTCACAGCTTCATCCGCCTCGAGCGCGACCGCGCACTCGGCGCAGCACGCACGGCAGAGGCTGAGATCAAGGCCGGGCGCCGGCGCGGTGACCTCCACGGTATCCCCTTCGCTTATAAGGATATCTACCAGACTGCCGGTATTCCCACGACTGCGCACTCGAAGCTGCTTATTGAGCATCTTCCGACTTGCGATGCCACGACCGTCACCAAGCTGGGCGAGGCCGGCGTCGTAAGCTTTGGCAAACTGGCGACGCACGAATTCGCGATTGGTGGCCCTAGCTTCGATTTGCCCTTTCCACCGCCCTGCAATCCGTGGTCGATCGAGCATTTCACAGGCGGCTCCTCGAGTGGCACGGGCGCGGCTGTGGCCGCCGGCTTCGTGCTCGGCGGCACCGGCTCCGATACCGGAGGCTCAATCCGAACACCGTCGGCCTTCTGCGGCCTCGCCGGCATCAAGCCGACCTACGGCCTCGTAAGTCGCGCTGGCATACTGCCGCTTTCGTTCACGCTCGACCATGCCGGCCCAATGGCCTGGACCGTCGAAGATTGTGCAATTCTGCTTCAAGCAATGGTCGGCCACGACCGAGCCGACCCCGCGAGTGCCAATCTGCCATATCCCCGACTATCGGGCCAAGCTCGCAGGCGGCATCAAGGATATCAGCATTGGCGTGCTCCGCCACTTCTACGAGAGAGACACCACCGTCACCCCCGAGGTCGGCGCGGCAATGGAAGCTTCGATCAGCACCCTGAGCCGTCTCGGGGCCTCGGTGCGCGACGTGACGTTACCGCCGCTGCAGGACTGGCAGGCCTGCTGCATGATCATCATGCTCGCTGAGGCCTATGCGGTGCACGAACCGTGGTTGCGCACGAGATTCAACGACTACGGCAAGTGCTTCCGTGATCGCGTTGCTCCCGGGGCATTCATCTCCTCAGCCGACTACATGGCGGCAACGCGACATCGGCGCGAGCTGCAGGAGAGGCTTCGCGCGCGTCATGACCGATGTCGACTTGCTGATCCTTCCTTCTGCGCCCGAGCCTGCGCCTTTCACCAAGGACGTGGGTAGCTATGGCCTCTTTGAGATTCCCAACTTCACGATGCCCTTCAATGTGGCCGGCACGCCTGCGCTCTCGCTGTGCAACGGCTACAGCGCCGGCGGTCTGCCGCTGTCGCTGCAGATCGTTGGGCGGCCCTTCGAAGACGCCACGGTGCTCCGTGCCGGCTACGCCCACGAGAAAGTGACACCCTGGAAAGAGAGGCGCCCGCTACTCTAGCGCAGGATGGGTTTCCGCCTTGCGAGGCACGGCAGGGCGCTCCACGGACCCGGCCGGCGCCCTCGCATCGTGGCCGCTTACTGGGGCATCTCCGACATCCTTCAGGTGGTGACGCCATGCCCTTCGAAGTATGCATCTGCCGCAACTAGCAACGCGCCAGGCTCAGGGTTACGCTCTGAGCGAGTGTGGGTGCGGAGACGATATTCGCAACGGGCCAGAGGCGGCGCTGCGGGGTGGGGCGAGTGAGGATCTGCGCCGGAGGAATCCTGTGACAAAACAGTTTTGCATGACGATTGCCGTCTTGGTGTATGTCGCGGCGTGGCCGGGACTTGCATCCGCTCAAGAATGGCCGCGCAGTCCCATCCGCATCATCGTCGCGTTTGGCGCTGGCGGGGGCGCCGACATCATCGGCCGTATCCTTGGCCAAGCCATGCAAGACAAGCTCGGCCAGCCGGTGGTCATTGAAAACCGCCCAGGCGCGGGTGGTACCATCGGCACCGAAGCCGTCGCGCGGGCAGATAAGGACGGCTACACGCTCGGCATCATGACCGCGGGGCAGATCATTGCGGCGACGACCAAGAAGGCGCTATCCGCTACGACACACTCTCGGATTTCGACCCAGTGTCTCTGGTGGCGACCGCAAGTCTTGCTGATCGTCGCGCGGCCGGACTTCCCTGCCAGCAGTGTCAAGGAGCTCGTCGCCGTTGCCAAGGCGGAGCCGGGCAAGATCATATTTGCAAGCTCGGGATTTGGTGCGACGCAGCACTTCTCAGCGGAGCTCTTCATGCAGACCGCGGGCGTCAAGATGGTGCACGTCCCATTCCGGAATTCACCAGAGGCGATCGCTGCCGTGCTCGGCCGGCAGGTCGATGTGCTGTTCGACACGGTATCGGCCTTGATTGGCCAGGTTCAATCCGGTGAGCTTAAAGCCCTGGCGGTAACCGGCAAGAACCGATTTCCGGCGGTCGCCGACGTCCCGACCGTGATCGAGTCCGGCGTAGTGCCGGGCTATGACGTAACGACTTGGTATGGGGTATTTTGCGCCGCGCGGTACACCACGTGGCGTCATTGAGAAGCTCAACAAGATGCTGAATGAGATTCTGGCCGAGGGCTCCGTGCGCGAGCGACTTGCCGGTGCCGGCGTCGTGGTTCAGGGCTCCCACCCCCGAGGCGTTCGGCACCTTCATGTCGCATGAATTCGAGCGGTGGAACGCGGTGCGCGAGCGCGGCGGGGATCGAACAGCGCCAGCAAGCCCCGGTCGAACGAGCAGGACCGCACCCCAGGCTGCTGGCGGATTGAATGATCGATCTGAAGGCGCTGAGCGCTTCGAGCTCGGTGGGGAACAAGCTCGAGCGCATCACGCCACAATCCGGCCAGGGCGCTCGATGACACCGAGGGCTCGGAGCAGCTCGTTGGCATCGCCGATGTCTTCCCAGTGTGCCAATTCCGGTTCGTCACGCCAGAGAACCAATGAAGGTGCCAAATAGGGGGCCCACCTACCGCTGCTCGATCTTGTTTCTAGATATCACTTCGGCCCACTTGGCGATGTCGGTCTTGAGAAAGGTTGTCAGGTCGTCAGGCGAGGTCGGATCCGCGACGATGCCAATCTCCAGCAATCGCCTCTTGACGTCCTTGTCGGCGAGCACCTCGACCATGACCTTATTGAGTTGGGTTACGATGCCGGCTGGCGTGCCAGCTCTTCACGAACAGGCCATTCCACGCTGTCGCCTCGAAGTCGCCGGCCCCGGCCTCCTTTGCGGTCTGAATCTCCTGCAGCAGTGGAGAACGGGTGGGAGCCGACGTTGCGAGCAGGCGAAGCTTGCCGTCGTCGACGCTGGCTCTGAAAGCGGCATAGGCATCGATGGCCAAGTCGATGTCCCCGCGCAGGAGCGCGATTAGCACGTCAGGGGAGGTGCGGAAAGAAACCCACTGGAAATCGATGGCGGCCGTCGATTTCAGCATCATGGCCGACAGATGTTGGGTGCTGCCGGCAGTGACCGTACCGACGTTGAGCTTACCCGGATTGTCGCGAGCCACCTGATCACGTCAGCCAACGAGCGGTAGGGTGCATTGGCATTCGTTGCGAAAAAAATTCGAATGTGCCGATCTTGGTAACGGGCGCAAAGTCGGTGAGTGGACTGAACGTTAGGTTCTTGAAGAGACTGACGCTGATCGAGGTGCCGTTGGTGAGCAGAGCCAGGGTATGGCCGTCGGCCGGAGCTGACAGCGCAGCACGCGCCGCGGCGATGCCGCCGCCACCGGGATTATTCTCCACCACCACGCGCTGTCCAAGCTTGTCGCCGAGTTCTATCGGCCACAAGGCGCGAGGTGGTGTCGGCCACTCCGCCAGCGCCAAACGGGAATAATAAGCCGGATGGGTTGACTGGGGTAAGCAGCTTGACGCCCGTACCGGACCGAGCCCAGCAATGGCTACGGCCAGAGCCAGAGCTGCTGCCCGCAGGATGCTCGCTTTCGATCGCATCGAGTGCCACATGCTCGCTTTCTTCCGGCGGCAACCCCGATGCGAGGCTGACGCGAGTGTTCTCAGGTCTGCACCCGATCAGTCGTCACCGCTATGTGATCGGCCGGCTGGTCCAGAGGCGCATTCCAAGCATCGTATCCATAGAGCCAAGCGGTGTCCGAGGTGCCTTCTTTCATCCAAGTGTTGGCGCTGGAGATGGCCTGTATGACCGAGGTGCGCGGCTTGCGGTGGGCCTCGTAACGCCCGAATGCCTCCTCGACATCGGCGCCGCCGGTCGCCTCGAGGCAGCGTGCGAGCACAGCCGCATCCTCGATGGCAGCCGCACCTCCCTGCGCCATGTAAGGGGTCATCGGATGGCAGGCATCGCCGAGAAGCACGACGCGGCCTTCGCTCCAGCGCGAAAGCGGCTCGCGCTCAAGGATGGCCCACTTGTGACAATCGGGGCAGGCCTCGAGTACCGCGCGCACGTCGGGATGAAAGCCTTCATAGGCCTTGCGCAGCTCTACCACGTCACCCTTGGCCGACCAGGATTCTGCGCGTCAGCAACTCGGCCGGCTCCGGGACACTGCGTGACGAAGTAGATCTCGCTGCGAGCGTTGTTAGTGTAGTAGATCACGATGTGGCGATCGATGCCCCACCATTTGGTGCGCGACGACCCAAGGCTCCTGCCATTCATCAACGCCGCGGGAAACACTGCACGATAGGCGATGCGACCTCTATGGACCGGCTCGTCGGCTCCTAAGATGAGTTCACGGACAACGGAGTGGACACCGTCAGCGCCGACCACTGCGTCAGCGTGCGCGGAGCTACCATCGGCAAACGTCAGCAGCACACGGTCGGTCAGCCTGATCGAGGCCCACGAGCTTCTTGCCACGACGAATGATCTCGGCCGGTAGAGCCGATAGAAGCGCATTGTGCAGATCGGCCCGATGCATGCACAGATATGGCGCCCCATAGAGGCTCTCCGGCATGGGCAGCTCGCGCGTGACCTCGCCAGTGTCCCAGAGGCGGTTGAGGTGCGAATGGGGAGCAAACGACACGGCTCGCAGCCGCTGCTCGATGCCAATTTGGCGCAGGACTTTCATCGAGTTCGGCATCATCTGGATGCCGGCGCCGATGCGCGCAAAGCGCGGTGCCTGCTCATAGATGCGCACATCGAAGCCGAAGCGTGACGCAAAGTCGCGGCGACCGCCAGGCCGCCTATGCCCGCGCCGACAACCGCAATGGATAGTTTTCCTCTGCGCATGGCTGTGAGGGATAGCATTTCAGCCATCAGAGCTCAACGAGCCCTCCGCCCAGCGCTACAAGGTAGGCTTGATCGAAGTCGCCGACCTGCACGATCTCGAAGAGCTCCGCGGCGACGGCCGGGTGGCGTCGAGCAAACAGCAGGGCCTGTTTTGTCGGCGGCGATCTCCACGCGCGCTCGTCATGAATTTTAATGCCTCCAAGGCACTCGGCCCAACGGTTCCGCCGACTCTGCTCACGCGCGCCGACGAGTGACGCCATTTTTGTTGCGATGCATGGTCCGGAAGTGTGAAGGGTTTCAGATGCCGGCCGTGGCGAACGACGCGGCACACACCCGGCGCATGCGCGTGGGCAAGGCGATGCCGAGGCGGTCGAGAGTGCGGTGCCCGAAGAAATCACGAGTTCACGGACAGAGTACACAAATCGAACTCGATGAAGCCGAAGCCTAGTCAAACCTGATCCAGGTATCATCGACGATTACTACGTCAGGCGTGAACCTGCAAAGCGCAGGGACGGCCGAAGCGACCGCAGCGCTGCAGCGGGCAGCAAGGCCGTTGTGCCGCCGCGTTTGCCAAGCAAGCTTCCAGACACCGGCTCGTCCTCGCTGATCGCTGTGACCGAGTTCTACTTGCGGAGATTGAAAAGCCGCTCCGCATTTCCCCCAGCACTGCATCCTTTTCCCTCGCCGTCAGGAACAGGCAGTGCTTGCGGACATAGTCGACGCATTGCCGATAGGTGCAGAAACGCTCGAGGTTCGGCATGTCGGAGCCCCACAGCAGCTTGTCGGCGCCGAAAAGGTTGCGCATGCCGCGGATGAGTTCTTGCGCCTCCGGGTACGGATACTCCCAAACGCCGCCCCACGTTATGGGGAACATGATTTCGATCAGGAGATTGTCGCGCTTGTAAGCCGCGAGCACCTCGGATGGAAAATCCCATCGCCCCGAGCCGCCGAAATGCGCGACCGGCGGCCCCATGACTCAGCACGAAGCGCAGCGTCGAATGACGCTGCATAAGCCGGTCGAGTGCCATCAGATTGGCGACGTAACTTGGCTTGTCGTAGTTTGGGGTGGCCGAAAGCTCGACAAATGCCGGAAGCTTGAACGCTGCAATCTTGTCCCAAAACGGCCGGAATGCATCGTCGTCCAGGTTGCGGGCGTATCCGTGGCGCGAGAAGTCGTGCGAGTAGTATAGCCCATTGAGGCGAAGCGTGCGATGTGCCCGATCGACTTCCGCGAGAACGTCCTCACGATCGGCAATGGCTTCATCGATGTGCAGCAAGCTGGTGAATTTCCCAGGATACTGGCTCTGCGCGAAAGCATTGTAGTCGTTCATCGCGCCGTAGCCGCCGCCTGCCTGCAGGATGCAGTGATCAACGCCCGCATAGAGCATCTGCGCGATCATGAATTCTGGCGGTGACAAGATCGTCTGCATGCCGACAGGCATGTACTGAATGGCGTGTTCCTCGCCCTCATGCATAAACTCGAGACGGCCGTAGCGGCCCACGCGGAAACCGACATCGTTCAGCCCGGCCCAGGTGTTGTCGCCGAATCTAAACAGCATCGCCGTGCTCGACCGCGCTTGCCGTCGCGCAACCTGAAGGCTTCGGCGGCGGGCGCGTGAGGTTCTTCTGGATGTACTTGAGATGGACATCGATGGAGGGATGTCCACAAGCGCCGTGCCAATTCTGGAACACGTGAGCATGGCAATCAATGATCATTCCCGGTAGCTCGCCTGCGGACGTGGTCTTGATGGAGCAAAACGCACCGTGTGTTACGCCGCGCCGAGCTTCTCCATGTGGATACTTGAAAAGGCGCTCGACCTCGCCGTTGATCGTCGAGGAACTTGCCGTAGAAATCGAGGAAGTTCTTCCACTCCGGATCGCCATAGCGAATGACAAATGTATTCGGCCGGCGGTCGAGCGGATTGCCGGGATCGATGACATGTGCCCAGCTTTCGTTGCGCTTCGCCAGCAGGATCACGTCGCTGTCGCCGCTGATCCACACATCGGCCCGCTTGGCGCGGACCGGCTCGGCGCCGAGCGACACCTGCCCGGTCGTGGTAATTACCTTTGGCTTTGCGGGGAAGAGCAGTGGAATGCGCGGTTCTTCGCTTGCGCCAGAGGTCACCGAGAACGTGACGTCGGACTTATTGAGGTCGGCGGCCGTCTTGAAGCGCTCCGCATTGTCTCTTATGGCAAAGCAGCAACGTGCCCTTTGAGTAGAGTGGGCCGATATACTCGACTACGAGCGCGCGCGGAACTAGGTAAACCAGTGACGAGCCGAAGAGATCGAAGTCGCCGCGCCGTAACGCAACGGTGACGTTTGCGAATGTGACTTCCTTCCACTCGACCTTGACCTGGATCTCCTTGGCCAACGTGTCAACGACATCTTTGTAGATGCCGTTCAGCTCGCCAGTCTTGGCGTCCTTGTAGAACCAGGGGCCCGGTCTGCGCGTACCCGACCCGGAGAACACCTTCCTTGCGGCATTTCGCCAGAATGGAGTCCTCGCGCACACCCGTCTCCAGCATCTGTGCCAGCGTCTCGCTCGGCGCCATTGCGATGCCGACCGCACTCGAGACCGTGCCGAACAGGGCCACCTGCTTGAGGAAATTGCGTTTGTCGTCGCTCACGATATCAGTCACATCGCCCTCCGTCAGTTGCTAGTGGTTATCATTCATCCGGCGCGCCACGCATCATGTAGGGCACCGCGCGCCGTCACCGGCCAGAGTGCCTAGACGCGACCGTTCCTGACGCCGACATACTAGTGGTGCAGGCTGACGGTCGGATCACAATCACCGGAATGAGCCACACCTTTTCGCCAACGCTCAGCCGCTTCGCCTTCGGACCGCGCATGAGCTTGCCCCGCTCATCCGAAATCACGGTTAGTTCTACGTCCTTGAGACCCAGCATGCGTTCTCCCGCTGTAGGACTTCAGGCCAGCATCGACGACCGCGCGCTCAAACTGTCGCACCTGCCGTGGACGCCGTGCGCGAGACGCATTGACGCCGCCGCGCACCAGCGCATCCGCCTCGCCCACCTTCTGCCGCATGTCGGCCAACGGCGCCGTTACGCGATCTGGCGAAGCGCGATCGCTGTCGATTTGTGGGTCTTGGCATGAGGACGCGCGCGCACGCCAGTTGAGTGCGCAAACTCCGGTCATCTTTGCGATGTTGCGATTGAGCGCGTCGAGCTCAACGATGAGCGCCGGCGTGTCGATATCTGCGATAGGATCACCGATCTTGGCGGACTGCGGGTTCATCGATTTACCAAAGGAGCTTTGGAGAGTAGCATATTCGCTGCCGACCATTCTTGTCCATCGGGCGCGCACCGGGCGCCGAAAGCGAAGTGCCTCAACTTTCATGAGCGACGTTCCCCGCATTCGTATCGCCGGCGTCCACAAGAGTTTCGGGCCGCTCGAAGTGTTGCGTGGCGTGTCGTTCGAGGTGCATCGTGGCAACGTGGTCAGTGTCATCGGCGCCAGTGGATCGGGCAAAAGCACGCTGCTCCGCTGCGTGAACTATCTGGAAACACCGAATTTAGGTGAGGTCTATATCGAAGGCGAACCGCTGGGTTCGCGTATCGATGCGCGCGGGCAGCGCAAGCCGCGTTCGATCGCCGAGATCAACGCGATACGTCGCGAACTGGGTGTCGTGTTCCAGCAATTCAATCTGTGGCCGCACTGACCGTGCTCGGCAATGTGATTGAGGCGCCGATCCGCGTGCGCAAACTGCCGCGAAAGGAAGCTATCTCTTATGGCGAAGAATGCCTTCGACGCGTGAAATTGATCGATAAACTAAGCGAATACCCGGCCCGTCTCTCCGGTGGACAGCAGCAGCGAGCCGCGATTGCGCGCGCGTTGGCGATGCGTCCGAAGGCCATGTTGTTTGATGAAGCGACCTCCTCCCTCGACCCTGAACTTACGGACGAGGTCCTCGGGGTGATGCGCGAGCTTGCGGCGGACGGGACGACGATGATCGTGGTGACGCATGAGATGAATTTCGCCCACGAGGTCTCCGATCGAGTCATCTTTTTGCATCAGGGAATGATCGAGGAGGAAGGGCCTCCCGCGGAGATCTTCGGCACGCCTAAGTCCGACCGGCTTCGTCAATTCACTCTCCAAATATCGCAAATAGGCCCACTTTGTCGGAAGCGTTGAAGCAGTCGCTTGATGTCTCCGTGTTCTGGGAGTATCGCGCCATCCTCCTAGAGGGATTGACCTTCAATTGTTTGGTATTCCTGTGTTCGGCGGTTGTGGCGCTTCCCGTGGGGCTCGGGGCAGCCCTTCTGCGCATGAACCGCCTTTGGCCGATGCGCTGGATCGGCACTCTTCACGTCGAGGTGTTCCGCAATGCGCCCGACTACATCATGCTGGTTTGGGTGCATTTTGTCCTGCCGCTGCTGATCGGGATGGTGATCAGGCGGCGCGTCGAATTCCATCCATTTCTCTCAGCGGTGCTCGCGCTCGGCTTTGTTTATAGCGGCTACTTCGCCGAGACGTTCCGCGCCGGGATTCAGGCGATCCCGCAGGGCAACCTCGACGCCGGCCGCGCGTTCGGCATGTCGAGCGGCTCATCCTGTGGCGCATCGCGCTGCCGCAGGTCGTGCGCCGGATGTTACCGGAAGCACTCAATCTCTTTGTCTCGATGTTCAAGGCGACGACGATCGTTTCACTGATAGCGGTACCGGACCTTATGTACAACGTGTCCATGGTCATTCAGCAGGAGATGCGCCCGCTCCCGCTTTATACAGGCGCCGCACTGACTTACTTCCTCATCATACTCATGCTCTCCAGCGGCGTGCGCGTGTTCAGCGAGCGCTGGCGCCGCAAGATTCTGGCGTGAGATCCTCATGGGCAACTGGGAACGGCTTGTTTGGAATCAGCGCGACGTTCTGCTCGCCGGCCTCGGCGTTACGGTCGAGGTGTGCGCTATCGCCTTCATCGTGGCGATCATCGGGGGCCTTGTTCTGTGCCTCATCCGGATCTACGTCGCGCCGCTGCGACCGGTCGCCGTAGTGCTTATAGAGTTCTTTCGGGATACCCCTATCTTCGTGCAATTGATGTGGGTGGCCTATGTCTGGCCAGAGATGTTCGGATTTCCGAGCACTTTCTTCAATGCCGGCTGGCTTGCCCCTTGCGCTGCAATCCAGCGGATACCTCGCGGAGACTTTCCGCGCGGGCATCGAGGCTGTCCCACGCGGACAGCGCGAGGCGGCATTCTCTGCCGGCATGTCGCAGCCACAGACCTTTACCCGTATTGTCCTGCCGCAGGTTGCGCTCGCGACAGCGCCATCGATCATCAATCAGTTCACCGTAATCGTGAAGTCGTCCACCCTGATCTCGGTAATCACCGTTCCCGACCTCATGTCGCAGTCCCAGAAGTTGGTGAACGTTTGGTACGAACCCATCGAAATACTCACCGCAACCGCGGGGATCTACATTGCTTTTGTGTTTTTGATTTCCTCTGCAGGCAAACTCCTCGCCGACCAGCTGCTCCTGCGCTACGGACTAATTACCTCCTGACGCATAAAAAAAGACGACAACTGAGTAGAAGCCTACGGTCGTTCATCTCTATCAGCCTTTGGCAGAGTGACCCGCAATAACCGAACTTCTGCCACCTGGTGGCTCTGCGCTGGTTTAGGTTATCGATCGGGCATTGATAGCCCTCCGGGCGGTTTGTCCCAGGATTCACGGTGATTGTGGTGTCGACAACCAAGCGCGTAATGGCTTTGCGGTCTCCTACTCTCAAAAATTTGCTTCGATGGGAACGCGTACGCGTCCTGCAGCCGTCCGCTTCCGGCTTCGCTGGAGCCGCCATCAAAAATCTCCAGATTTCGAGCACGCCTCCACATGCTCAAAACCCTGCAATGATGCGGCTTTCCGGTGCGTTAACGCTCGAAATCGCCCACACTTTTCCCGGAAGACCCATTTTTAGATGGATCATTGGTTTGTATTGATGACTTGGGGCGGGTGACAGCCAGCGCCTCTACAGACTTCTCGGGACTGACGGCAGGTCCGCATGGTCGTAACGCTCGAGACGCCTGGTGCAGCGGTTCTCTCGACTGTACCTCGCGATGTTTGTGATGCCCTTGGCCTCGGCGGGTCATCGCCGGGGCCTTGTATGTTGCCGTTGCCGCATGCGGCGGCGTCGTTTAGGGTCCTGTGAAACGACACCCCCTATGCCGCATCAGTTCTCCAACATCCATAGAGACACCGGTCGTGAGACTTCGATTCGAACATGGACGGCGCGGCGACTTGGAAACACTGCTTCCGGCCTATTTTGCCTTAGTTATGGCCACCGGTATCGTCTCAATCGCCGCCCACCTGCCGCACTGGAGAAGCTACGCCCCGCTGTGAGCTCCCCGCTCCAACTAGCGCACTTGCGGCTTCTTGAGCTGCTCGAGTGTACTGTCCAACTGCGCCAGCGCCGCACCATCTGTTCCCGCAGCGCCGTGAGGATCGGCGATCGGATCGTCCTCGCCGCCTGGCAGATCCGTAGGGAAATCGCAATACTGGACCATTTGCGCAAAGCCGCAGCAGAGACGGCCCCCTTTGCTTCCTGGCAGCTTTGCTTGGCACCCCTCGCCTGGGCGCCATGGCGCCGCCGCAGCTTGCGGCGGCGTGGGCTCCACGTCGGGTTGCAAGGCTCGGTTCATGAGGTTCATGACCAACTTGGCCAAAATTCATCTGAAAATCCTCGCCGATCCCCGAGGCGCTGGCTCGCCATGTCGCCGACTGGCTGCTTACAGCGGCAGTGGCGAGGGTGAGACCGTTCGCGGTGGCTCTGTCGGGTGGCTCGACGCCGCGCCGGCTCTATCAACTGTTGGCCTGTTCACCTTATCGCGAGGCGTTCCCCTGGGCGCGCACCCATTGGTTCTGGGGAGATGAGCGGTTCGTTCCAATGGACAGCTCGCAGAGCAACTATCGCATGGTGCGGGAGGCCATGCTCGATCGCGCTCCGGTGCCCGCCGCCAATGTCCATCGGGTGCCGACCGAGGAGCTCACGCCGCAGGACGCGGCGCTCTCCTACGAGCGGGAGCTCAAGAATTTCTATGGCGCCGCAAGCCCTGAGCGCCAACCGGCCGCTGTTTGACGTTACCCTCCTCGGCCTCGGTCCCGAAGGGCACATCGCTTCGCTTTTCCCGGGTACGCGGCAATACTCAACGAGCGCTCGCGCTGGGTCGGTGCCGTGATTGGCGCCAAGCGGGAGCCCCGCATCACCCTCACCTACCCAGCGCTCGAAAGCAGCCGCGAGATCGCCTTCCTTGTGACCGGCGCAGCCAAGCGCGCCGTGCTGGAGCAGCTCATCGAAAGCGATCCGCACCTGCCCGCCGCGCGCCTGCATCCCGTGAACGGGACACTGCGGCTCTTCGTGGACCGTGCCGCGGCGCCGCGCGAGGCACCATGAAATGGCAATGCGAGCCGCGTCAGGCGCCGTCTCGCAGCCGTGGCCCGCACTGCCTTGGCAATCAACATTGGCGGCAAGGCGTGGACGTGAGCGGCATCCTTGCGGCCGCCGCCCAGCGGTGCCTTTCCCGGTGCCGCCTTGCCGGCGAATGCGGCCGTCGAGCGGTGCCGAAGCCCGACAACCATGCCGTTCTGGACTGAGGTCAACGGTTGCTTGCGCGACGCGCGCTAGAGCGCGTTCCGTTCGGCTTCGGGACCGAAGGGGTAGCGCTCATGGCTCGGTCGCCACGTGCCGCGGCGCTCCGGCGGATCTCGCGATGGCCTTCCGGTCCGCATCAGCCTCGAAGATCGCCGAGCCGGCGACGATGGCGGTGGCCCCCGCCGCGACCGGCGCGGCCGTCGTCGCTTCGGCGAAGTTCTCGAGGTAGCGCTCCGGCTCGACGATCATCAAGTGCACGTTCTGGCTTCGCCGTCGAGCGGCGGATGGCCTTGAGGACCTTGGAGCCCCGCGGGGATAGAAGTCGCATCATGGGCGCCCGAGCAGCTCCATCGCCGCCGAGACGATGTGCTCCGGCTCGAACCCGAACCTACGCTGCAGCTCCTTGAGCGGCGCCGAGGCGCCGAAGGTCTTCATGCCGATGACGCGGCCTTCGGGCCCGACGTAGCGGTCCCAGCCCAGCACCGATCCCTGCTCGATCGGCGATGCGCGCCTTCACCCTGGGCGGCAGCACCTCCTCGCGATAGGACTGCGGCTGGCTGCTCGAAGATGTCCCACGACGGCATGGAGACGACGCGGCAACGAACTCCTCGCGACACCAGCGCTCTCGTGGGCATCCACCGCCAGCGCGACCTCGCTGCCCGAGGCGATGAGGATGATCTGCGGCGCAGGCCGCCGGTGGACGTCCGCCATGACATAGGCGCCGCGCGCGACACCGCTCGCCGAGGCATACTTGCGGCGGTCGAAGGTCGGCAGCGCCTGGCGCGAGAGCGCGATCACCGCCGGCTGATGGCGCAGCTGCATGACATAGCGATAGGCCTCGACGACCTCGTTGGCATCCGCCGGGCCTCAGCACGGCGAGGCCGGGGATGGCGCGCAGCGAGACAGAGATGCTCGACCGGCTGATGCGTCGGTCCATCCTCGCCGTCGCCCATGGCGTCGTGGGTGAAGACGAAGATGGTCGGGAGCTCCATGAGGGCGGAGAGGCGAATGGCCGGCCGCGCGTAGTCGCTGAATATGAAGAAGGTCGCCCCGAATGCCCGCAGCTTCGAGAGCGACAGTCCGTTCACGATCGCGCGCCATGGCGTGCTCGCGGATGCCGAAATGGAGATTGCGGCCGCCGGGCGTCTCGGCTTCGAAGTCGCCTGCGCCTTCGAACTTCAGGAGCGTCTTGTTGGACGTCCCGAGGTCCGCCGAGCCGCCCAGGAACCAGGGAATGTTCTGGGCGAGCACGTTCAGCACCTTGCCCGAGGCGTCGCGGCCGGCGATGCCCTTGGGATCGGCCGGGAAGCTCGGCAGGTTGCGGTCCCACCCCGCCGGCAGCTCGCGCCGCTGCATCTGGTCGATCTCCGTGGCGAGCTCCGGGAATTTGTCGCGGTAGTCGGCAAAGCAGCGTCTCCCAGCGACGCCGGGCCGCGGCGCCGCGCTCGCCGATGCCGGCCTCGAAATGCTCCATGACGCCGTCCGGCACGAGGAACTTGGCGTCCTCCGGCCAGCCGTAGGCGCGCTTGACCAGCCGGACCTCGTCCTCGCCCAGGGGCTCGCCATGGGCCGCGGCCGTATCGACCTTGTGCGGGCGAGCCGTAGCCGATGTGGCTATCCAGGATGATCAGGGTGGGCCGGCCCTTGGTCTTGCGGAAGACCGCGAGCGCATCCTCGATGCGCGCGAGATCGTTGGCATCGCCGACCCGCAGCACGTTCCAGTGATAGCCGAGGAAGCGCGCCGCGACATCCTCGGTGAAGGTGATGCGCGTCTTGCCCTCGATGGTGATGTGGTTGTTGTCGTAGATCCAGCACAGGTCGTCGAGGCCGAGATGGCCGGCGAGCGAAGCGGCCTCCGAGCCGACGCCCTCCATCAGGCAGCCGTCGCCGCATACGGCGTAGATGTTGTAGTCGAAGAGGTCGAAGCCGGGCCGGTTGTAGCGGCTGGCGAGCCACTTGCGCGCGATCGCCATGCCGACGCTGGTGGCAATGCCCTGCCCCAGCGGACCGGTGGTCGTCTCGACCCCGAGACCCAGTGATACTCCGGATGCCCCGGCGCCTTGCTGTCGAGCTGGCGGAAGTGGCGGATGTCGTCGAGCGTGACCGAAGGCTTGCCGAGGCGCTCGTACTCCGCGTTCACGGCCCGGGTGCCCGTCAGATGCAGGACCGACCACAGCAGCATCGAGGCGTGGCCGTTCGACAGGACGAAGCGGTCGCGATTGGGCCAGATCGGGTCCTTCGGATCGAAGCGCATGACCCGGTTCCACAGCGTATAGACCAGCGGCGCCAGCGCCATCGGCGTGCCGGGGTGGCCCGAGTTCGCCTGCTGGACCGCGTCGATGGAGAGCGTGCGGATCGTGTTGATCGCCAGCTGATCGAGCTGCTCGCTGGTCATGCCGCTTGACCTCCGTTCCAGCCCTTCGTTCAACCGCGATCCTCGCCTCAGCCGGCGTGCTATGAGCCGGCGCGTTTCTCGAGGTGCCCGCCGAACTCGTAGCGCATGGCCGAGAGCAGCTTGTCGGCGAAGTCCGCCTCGCCGCGCGAGCTGAACCGCTCGTAGAGCGCCGGAGGACAGCACATGGGCCGGCACGCCCTCGTCGATGGCGGCTTTGATCGTCCAACGGCCTTCGCCGGAGTCGGACACCCGCCCTGCGAATTTCGACAGCTGCGGGATCCTGGATCAGGGCCGCCGCCGTGGAGATCGAGGAGCCACGACGCGATCACGCTGCCGCGCCGCCAGACCTCGGCGATGTCGGGCAGAGTCGAGATCGTACTGGTAGTGCTCGGGATCGCGCAGCGCGTGGTTTCCGCGTCGACGACGTGCCGTCTTCTTGCCGACGTTGGCCGCCTTGAGAACCGCCAGGCCCTCGGCATAGGCCGCCATCACGCCGTATTCGATGCCGTTGTGCACCATCTTGACGAAATGGCCGGCACCGCTCGGCCCGCAATGCAGGTAGCCCTGCTCGGACGTTCCGCCGGCCTTCTCGCGTCCCGGCGTGCGCGCGATGTCGCCGCGGCCCGGTGCCAGGGTGGCGAAGATCGGGTCGAGATGCTTCACCGACTGCGGCCTCGCCGCCGATCATCATGCAGTAGCCGCGCTCGAGGCCCCAGACGCCGCCGCTGGTGCCGACGTCGACATAGTGGATGCCCTTGAGGTCCCAGCTCCTTGGCCCGGCGGATGTCGTCGATGTAGTAGGAGTTGCCGCCATCGATGAGGATGTCGCCGCGGCTCGAGATGGGGCAGCAGATCGGCGATGGTCTGGTCTACCGCGCCGACCGGCACCATCAGCCAGATCGCGCGCGGCTTTCGCGAGCTTCTCGGCGAACTCCGCCAGCGAGGCGGTGCCGATGGCCTTCTCCTTGACCATGTCGCGCACCGCGTTTGCGGACCTGTCGAACACCACGCACTGGTGGCCGCCCTGCAGGAGACGGCGCACCATGTTGGCTCCCATCCGGCCGAGGCCGATCATTCCCAATTGCATCGGTTAGCCTCCCGGCGCTGTTGCGTGGGTTCAACGTGCATCAGGCCGGCCCCTTGAGCTTGCGATAGCGCCGGATCAGCGCATTGGTGGAGCTGTCGTGCTCGAACTTGGGCTCGCTCGCGCTCTCGAGTTCGGGGATGATCCGCTGGGCGAGGCCTTGCCCAGCTCCACGCCCCACTGATCGAAGGAGTCGACCTGCCAGATCGTGCCCTGGGTGAAGACGCTGTGCTCGTAGAGCGCGACCAGCTTGCCCAGCGCCGCCGGCGTCAGAGCCTCCAGCAGCAGGGTATTCGACGGACGGTTGCCCTCGAACAGTCGATGCGGCACGAGCCAGTCCGGCGTTCCCTCCGGCCCTGACCTCCTCGGCGGTCTTGCCGAAGGCCAGCGCCTCCGTCTGGGCGAAGACGTTGGCGAAGCAGCATGTCGTGATGCCCGGCCGAGCGGGTTCAGGGCTGTGCGCGAAGGCGATGAAATCGCAGGGGATCAGCCGGGTGCCCTGATGGATCAGCTGATAGAAGGAGTGCTGGCCGTTGGTCCCGGCTCGCCCCAGTAGATCGGGCCCGGTGTCGTAGTCCACGCGGGCGCCATCCAGCGTGACGTGCTTGCCGTTGCTCTCCATGGTCAGCTGCTGGAGATAGGCGGGAAAGCGCTTCAGATACTGGTCGTAGGGCAGCACCGCGACCGTCTGGGCGCCAAAGAAGTTGTTGTACCAGATCGCGAGCAGGCCCATGCAGGACCGGCAGGTTGCGCTCGAACGGCGCCGAGCGGAAATGCTCGTCCATCTGCATGGAAGCCGCCCAGCATGGCGCGGAAATTGTCGGGCCCGATGGCCAGCATGGTCGAAAGGCCGATGGCCGAATCCATGGAATAGCGGCCGCCGACCCAGTCCCAGAATCCGAACATGTTGGCGGTGTCGATGCCGAACTTCGCCACCTCCTCGGGCGTTGGTCGAGACAGCGACGAAATGCCTGGCGATGGCGTGCTCGTCTGCCTTCATGGCGGCCAGCAGCCAGTCGCGCGCGGTGCGCGCGTTGGTCATGGTCTCCAGCGTGGTGAAGGTCTTTGAGGAGACGATGAACAGCGTCTCCGCCGGGTCGAGATCGCGCACCGCCTCGGCTAAATCGGTGCCGTCGACATTGGACACGAAGCGGAACGTGATCGCACGATCGCTGTAGTGCTTCAACGCCTCGTAGGCCATCACCGGTCCGAGGTCGGAGCCGCCGATGCCGATGTTGACCACGTTGCGGATGCGCTTGCCGGTGTGACCCTTCCAGGCGCCGCTGCGCACCCGATCTGCGCGAACTCTGCCATTTTGTCGAGAACGGCATGGACCTCCGGCACGACATTCCGACCGTCGTGCATGATCGAGGCGCCGCGCGGTGCTCGTAGGGCAACGTGAAGCACTGCGCGGTTCTCCGAGACGTTGATCTTGTCGCCGCGGAACATGGCCTCGATGCGCTGCCGCAGCCCCGCCTCCTGGCCGAGCTGGATCAACAGCCGCAACGTCTCGTCGGTGATGCGGTTCTTGGAGTAGTCGAGATAGATCGCCGGCGGCTTCCGACCGTGAGCCTCTCACCGCGCTCGGGGTCCTCCGCGAAGAGCTGCCGCAGATGCCGGTCCTTGATCCGCGCATGGTGCGTCTCTGCAGAGCTTTCCACGCGGCGAGCGTGTGCAATGCTGGGAGCCCCTGCAGGCTGCTCCTTCGGCCTGTGTTGATGCGCTGGCGCATTTGCTGAGAGGGCGGTGTCATCTGTGTCAGCTCGCCTTTCGGATCGCGCTGGCCTTGCCATCGATGCAGCCCATCAGGTCGTTCCAGGACTTGGACGAATGACGCCGCGCCATCGTCCTGCAGCCGGGCGGCCAGCGCCTCGACGTCGACGCCCGCCTTGGCAAAGCTCGCCAGCACGCTATCGCAGTCGCCGCCATCCGCCGGCGAGCGTGGCGCCGACATCGCCGTGATCGGCGAAGGCATTGAGCGTGCCGTCCGGCATGGTGTTGACCGTGAACGGAGCGGCGAGCGCTTTCACATAAAGGACGTCGGAGGCTTCTGGGTCCTTGGCTGCCGGTGCTGGCCCACAAGAGCCGCTGCGCCCGGGCGCCGGAGTTGGCGGCCCGCTGGAAGCGCGCCGAGGCGAGCAGCTGCTCGATAGGCCTTGTAGGTGCGTTGCGCCACTGCGATGCCGAGCCGGTTCGCTGAGCTCGCGCGGCACTTTGCCGCCGACCGCCACGTCCCAGCGGCTGACGAACAGCGAGGCAACCGAAGCGACGGCCGGGTTCAATCCCAGCCTCTATCCGCCGCTCGACTCCGCGCAGGTAGGCCTCGGCCGCCGCCATATACTGCGCCGGCGAGAAAAGCAGCGTGACGTTGATCGGGATGCCCGCGAAGATCGCCGCCTCGATGGCCGACAATCCCTCCTTGGTGCCGGGGATCTTGATGAGAAGGTTGGGTTTGCCGCAGCGCTGATGCAGACTGCGCGCGGATGCCAGCGTGCGGTCGGTGTCGTGGGCCAGCAGAGGCGAGACCTCCAGCGATACCCAGCCGTCCACGCCATCCGTTCGCTCGTGGATCGGTCGGAACATCTCTGCGGCCGGCTGCGAGATCGGCTAACGCCAGCTCGAAGAACAGCTCTTCTCGCGATCTTGCCGACGGACGCCTTCCGGGCGATGTCGTCGTCGTAGTCTATGCTATTCTTGATGGCGTGATCGAAGATCGTGGGGTTCGATGTCAGACCCGGTCACGCGAGCTCGTCGATATAGCGCTGCAGCGTGCCGCCGTTCAGCAGCTCACGGGTGATGTTGTCGAGCCACAGGCTTTGGCCGAGGTCGTGCAGGGTCCTGGTTGCCGTCATGGCGCCGCCTTCAGGTTTGCTGGCAGGGGATGCGCCGCCTCCCGCAGCTCGGGCAGGTCGCGAGTCGAGCAAGCTCGCCGATGGTCTCGATCATCAAGTCCGCCGGCGCGAGGCGTGCCTGATCGCCTTCGCGTCGTGGGCATAGCTGCCTTGGCGCGCGAACACGGTTGTGACCCGGTCACCCCAGAACCGTTTGACCGCCGTCAAGGATCCGCAGCTTGTCATCCACGAGCACGTAATGGTCGGCTGGGTAGCGGCGCTCGACATCATCCAGGACGTCTTCCTTGTGGACATAGATCAGCACCTGGCCGTCCACCGCGTGCCACAGACCCGCACGCATCCACCTTGCGGGGCTGGAACACAACATCCCCGTCCGATAGGATGACGGTGGGACCACCGGCGCGCATGCGCTGCAGCAGCTCGAGCGCGGCCGGGAATAGCCGCGCGGCGAACGGATAGTCGAGGAGGAAGGAGGACATCGCCAGCAGCTCCACTTGGCGCGGATGCTCCACTCGGTATCGCTGCAGGGCTCCGAGGTAGTCGCGGTAACCCAGTTCGTCGAACAGGTCCTCGAGGATCTTCCAGTAGCGGACGCGCGAGGCCAGCCCATAGACACGCTCGAGGTGGTCCTTGCAGGTCTTGCTGGATGCCGTCGTTGTCGAGCAGCGTGTTGTCGACGTCGACGAGATAGACGATCGGATAGCGGCGTCATTTCGCGAGGTCCACCAGCGCTCGCTAGGCCGATACCGCAGCGTGGGCGCTGCAGAAAGGAGCAGCCTTCGCTGCGCCTTTCCGGCTGGGCAGTCGCAGAGTCCACGCTCACCCCTACTAAGTGGTCTGGGCGCTGAGGTGCCTCTCACCTCTTGCTCCAATTTGCCCGTTATTGCGGCAAACTCGGCCGTGGCCGTCCGCGTTGCTTGCTCGCTGCAGGCCCGCCTCATGGTAGACCTGCCTTGAGCGAAAATTGCCGTCGTCGATGGCGTGTGGAGGCACCCATCCTTTCGGTCTCCGGAAAGAACAGTCAAAGGATGGCAACCGCCAGCAATCCGACGACCGTGATGCCCCAGAAGCCGGCCACCTGGCCGTTAGCTGGCCACCACGAACCCGGATAGTGACGTGCTGAGCGCGGCCCCGATCCCAGAGAGCGTGCCCACGAACCCCTGGGCAAGGTTGAAGCGGCCGGTTCCCTTCGTCAGATCGGCGATGACGAGCGCCGTCAGCACGCCAAGCGTGGCGCCACTAAGACCGTCCAGCACCTGTACGGCGACGAGCGACGCCGGATCCACGGTCAAGGCAAAGAACGCGGAGCGGATGGGCGGGACACCGAGGCCGAGCAGCAGAAGTGGCCGGCGCCCCCAGGTCTTGGCCGTCCGCCCGACCCAGGGGGCCAAGACGGCGACCATGATCTGCGGGACGACGATGAACCCCGACAGGATGAGTGACGACCAGGCGCCTTGGCTGTGTGCCAGGTCCTGTCCGACCAGCGGCAGCATGGAGGCGTTGGCGAACTGAAATAGAAAGAGGCAGCCGGCGAACGTAAGCAGCCGGCAATCCTTCAGGAGAGCGGAGCGACTGACCCTCTGCGGGTCCGTCGGGTGCGCACCGGAAGCGCCGCAGGAGCGTGCGAAGTGAATGTCCGAGGCGCGGATCCTGGCGAGCGCCAGCAGCACGGGCAGCCCCAGCACGGCGGTCAGCAGAAAGATATCCCGGGTGGGCAGAAGATAGCCGATGATGCCCATCATGCCGGCGGCGGCGAGACCGCCAATGGAGGCGAAGCGTTGATTGCGCCCGAGCCGCTCGGCGAGCGCATCGTGCCCCACCAGCCCAAGGCTGATGGCGGCAATCCCCGGTCCGATGACGCTTCCGGCCATACCCTGCATAACAGCCGCCGCGAAGACCGAGGAGAAGTCCGGGCGCAGGCCCAGGACCCCGATGCCCAAACTGACGGCAGCGACCCCGGCGGCCACCAGCGCGCGCTTTGCCCTGACCATGTCGATGAGCGCGCCGGCGGGGATCTGCGTCAGTAGCCCCGCCAGTCCGCTCGCCGTCAGGATGAGCCCGACGCTGCCAGGCACCCAGCCCCTGTCGGCCAGATAGAGCCCAACGAAGGGTCCAAAGCCCATCAGCAGCGCCGCAAGAAAAAGTTCACCCAATCCAGCGCGTGCAGGCTCTGGAGGGGCGGCGTCTCCGCACTGGTCCGCGCGCTTGCGCGCGGGCCTGGTGCTGCTGGCGCACCACTGAGGCGGGATAGGAGATGCCGCCTGACACATGCACGCGTGGCTTGATCATCTGCGAGCCGCTCAACTCGCACCGGTCCGGGCGGCAAGGATCGCGAGGACCTCGTCGTCTTCGGCCACCGCGGTCAAGGCAAGGCTCCCGGAGCGTTGCTCGCATGGCTTGCTGGTTGCGGCGATATTGTAGGCCGTATTCACCAGCGCAATGTGCGAGAAGGCCTGCGGGAAGTTGCCGACCGCGCGCTGAGCTTCGGGGTCGTACTCCTCCGACAGCAAACCCACGTCGTTGCACAAGCCCACTAGCCGCTCGAACAGGCGTTGCGCCTCGTTGCGGCGTCCAGTCAGGACGTAGGCATCGGCGAGCCAAAAGCTGCAGGGAAGGAAGGCGCCCTCCCCGGGCGGCAGGCCGTCGTCGGTCGCGCCAGTGTCATACCTCAGCACGAGCCCGCCACGCAGCAGCCTCTGTTCGACCGCCTTGATCGTGCCCAACACGCGTGGATCGTCGGGTGGCAGGAAGCCAACCTGCGGGATCAACAGCGCGCTAGCGTCCACCTGCTCGCTATCGTACGCCTGGGCGAATGCACCAAGCGCCGGGTTGAAGGCGCGCCGGCACACCTCCTCATGAATTTCCGCGCGGATGCGGCGCCATCGTTCGGTCAGGCCCATCGAGCCCGAACATTTCGACATCCTTGATGGCGCGGTCGAATGCGACCCACGCCATCACCTTCGAATAGGTGAAGTGCCGGCGCCCTCCCCGCACCTCCCAAAGGCCTTCATCGGGGTTGCGCCACACAGTTTCGAGATGGGCGAGCAGCGCAAGTCCGAAATCCAACGCGGCGTCAAGACGCTGGAGGCCGCCGACCCGCGCGTGATGGAGGGCGTCAATCACCTCGCCGTAGACGTCGAGCTGGAGCTGGTCGGCGGCAGCGTTGCCGATGCGCACGGGTTTCGAGCCCTCGTAGCCGCTGAGCCATGGCACCTCGCGCTCGGCCAGCCAGCGCTCGCCCGCGATCCCGTACATGATCTGGAGCTCCGCCGGGCTTCCCGCCGCGGCGCGCAGCAGCCAGTCACGCCAGGCCTGCGCCTCGTCGTAGTATCCCGCATTCATGAGCGCGAGCAATGTTAGCGTCGCGTCGCGCAGCCAACAGAAGCGGTAGTCCCAGTTGCGCTCGCCGCCCAACCGCTCGGGCAGCGATGTGGTTGGTGCGGCGACGATGCCGCCCGTCGGTGCATAGGTCAAAGCCTTTAACGTGATTAGCGAGCGGGTGACGATCCCGTTGGGATGTCCGGCGGCCCGCCGGGAACTCCCCACGACTGCCAAAACTCCTTTGTCGACTGCAGCGCGGCGACGGCGTCCACCGGCTCCGGAATCGGCAGGTGCGATTGCCCATAAGTTAAGACGAAGGGCACCTGCCGTCCGGCCGAAACGGCGAAATCGCCGACCGTCGTGAGCCCCTCGCCTCGAAGCTCGACCGGCGTGCGGAGCACCATCGCGTCCGGTCCCGCGATCGCCAAAAGCGCGCCGGTGTCGCTCTGCGGTCACCCACGGCACCCAGCCGCCGTAGCCGAAACGGACGATCAACTCCGTGCGCATCTGCACGGTGCCGCGCTTGCCGACGACCAGACGCACGAGATGCGACGAGAGGCGTTCCTGGCGCAAGGGCATGAAGTCGATCAGCACGGCCGCACTGCCGTCGGAGGTGGTGAACTCGGTCTCGAGGATCAGCGTGTCGTGGAGGTAGCGCCGCTGCACGCGACATTGGTATCGGCTACTGGAGGCAACGGCCGGCGCGATCTGCCAGCGTCCATTGTTGGCGTTGCCCAGCAGCGCCGCGAAGCAAGCCGCCGAGTCGAACCGCGGCCAGCAGAGCCAGTCGATGGAACCGTCGTTGCAGACCAGTGCAGCCGTCTCGCAGTCGCCGATGAGTGCGTAGTCCTCGATGCGACCAGCCATGGAAGCTCATGCCTCCCAATTCAATGTCTTGCGACGAGCGCGGGGCCCGTACCGTCGCTTCCGGCTCCAAGCTAGAGCTAGAGAGGTGGCACAGTGGCGAACACCAAGCCGAGCCCTGCCGGACATCGTCGAGATGCGCCAGAGCGGCCTCGCGCGGCCGCCGATGCCACAGACATGCACTCCTCCTTCCGTCAACTCCGAGTAGGGACCTCAAGCAGGCACCATCCCGCGTGGGAGGCTCTAGCGCTCTTGCTCCAATCTGCGCGTTATTGCGGCAATCTTCGCGGTCCGGGGCGAGCGCACGCTGTCGTCTTTGCCGGTCGGGCTTCGGCGACTTCACGGCCTAATGCGGCTGCAACAAATGCCTAACCGTCGGTGTCATGAGCCGAGAGCCATCCTAGGCACAAGGTAAGGTCGGGCACGTACGTGATGATAGGAGGCACGATCCGCAGAATGAAGACGGTTCACGAGCGCGTAGCCCACTTGTGATTGGTTGTTACCGCAGCCGCCTTTTTTGTCAGTGCGTCGGTATCTACTTCACGAGCCAACGGCGAGGTTACGGACCGAATGTCGGTTAGCTTGAGAAGGCGGTTCAATGTCCAGTTCCACGCAAATGACATGCCAAATCGTCCGCCCCGGCCGCACCACTTACGCCGGCAAGCAGGGCTTCAGCTATTTCGAGGGCATAGCAAAGCAGACGGTCGGTTCGGAGGGCATCTGCATGCACCTGCTCACGATCCCCACCCGGCGGGCGGGCGAAGGCGCACATGCATGAGACTCATGAGACGGCGATCTATGCGCTGTCCGGCGACACGCACTGCTGGTACGGCGAACAGCTCGAGCATCACCGCGTTGTGAGGGAGGGTGAGATGTTCTATATCCCCGCCGGCGTGCCGCATCTGCCTGCCAATCTCAGCGACAAGCCTGCCTCGGCTGTCATCGCCCGCACCGACCCCAACGAGCAGGAAAGCGTGGTGCTGCTGCCAGAGCTCGACGCGCTGGTCGACTTTTCGCGCACCGCGGCGTGACGGCGCGCTCAGTTACATCGCCACCGCGGCACAGTGAAATGAAGGCTTTGGTATCCCAGTCCCTGGCGCGCTGGCGTTCCCAATCGGCAGGCTCAGAAATCATCTTCTCCGGACATCTTACTCGCCAGGTATCTCTGCATCGTCGGGTTCTTTTATGGGTGGTGCAGTATCACCGCCAGGCTCCCTAGCAGCGAAAGCTATGCGTTCTTCCTGATTGTCGCGCGCCAGAAAGCTCTCAACGTCACCGGTGCGAGCCGGTCGGGCGAGGGTGCCGCAGATCGATCGAAGGCAACCCCTGAGACGTCGTCATGGCATCCGCTTGGCAACGCGGCCTCCGCTCTTCTCGGTCCTTGTTATGGACCGACAAAAGCGCGCACGGTTCCGGCGTGATGAGAGTGGCGCCCAGCTGCTATCAGCCACGCGCGAGGCAGTAGATGTCTTTGACGATGTAGACTTGAACGGGATCCGTCTGATGCAAGCCGACCGGCACGCTGTCGATGACGGCTCGAGCACGCAGGCCCAAAAAACCGGGCGGCCCGCGCCGCGTCAAATCTAGGGCTCAACCCTTCGCTCAAGCGGGCTTGACGTCGCCAACATTGAGATTAAGGGCGGAGATCTCCGGTTCGGACAGGCCTCTGACGACCGACATCTCCCGGTCTTTGTCCTCAGTCTCGGCCAAGTGCTCTCTGGTCGCCTCTATGGCTTTGAAGGGGGCTGCGACGGCTACATTGAAGTAGCGAAACTCGGGTGGCCCCAAACCCAGGCGTCCCACCCACCGGGAGCGCGCATCCTCAGAAGGCTGGGCTGGGATCGTTAGCTGGACGACCCAGCCTGCAGGCGTTGCTTTGTCGGTCATGCCGGAGGACTTGGGGGTATTCTGCCCCACCGAGTCAAGAGTGTTCACGAGGCAAACGGCCCTAATCCTCGCGCGCATCGCTTTTTGCAGCTTATATGACCTGGGCGACCTCTCCAGGCTTCAGGCGTAGTAAAACGGTTACCGCCCGCTGGGAGAGCATGGTTACAGCTTCGACGTGGGCCAGATCGGCGCCAACGACACGCCGCCTAACCGCATTTACGGCTTCCACTCGGTTGCGTACCGCAACGTGGGTATCGCTTAGTTCCGGAGTGGTTGCTAACCTCGACAATCCAACCGAATGCCTGTCCGCTCATGACGGCAGCGTGACACTGTTCGCGGCGACCTTCAACCCCTGACAACGCCAGCCAAGAAGCTTATTTTCAATGGCGGGTCATGTCACCTCGCTTCCCCGCAGTGCAATCGGGTGCGCGTTGCGCCAGGCAGTCGGTTGCGTGCGTGCTAAAGACCTTTGGGCAAGGGCGTTCGCGTCCCGGCCAACACCTCCGCGGCTGGGTCAGCGAGCATTAAGGCTCTGCAAAGCCTCACCAAGTCCTAGAAACCATTCAATTCATGGACCGCTTGCTGCACGCGGGCGGCATAGTCCATGGCGTCAATGGGTGTAAGCGCGCTGCACCTCGTGCCTGTGAAACGCGGTATCACCCTCATTGCGAAGATCGTTGAGCAACAGCCACAGGCGCCGGCTTATCGCTGGCGTCTTCCTTGCCCGTGGGTCCTGCAGAACGCGGAGGTTGAGGATCATGCTGCTCTTGGGCACCATGCGGTGCCGGCGAACGACGTTTGCAAACCGCAAGACCCAGTGCATAGCGCGCGCTCGATCATCACGGTGCGGGATGCATCTGCCATTACCAGGATCTTCTTAAGCTCGGGCGCGGTTGGGTCGTGCTTTGCCAAGAGACGGAGGCCTGATGAAGCATTAAGGATCCCTGATGTCTTCTAGAACATCGAAGTGACCCCGGCAACCGTTGTTCATGGTCTTGCCGTTCCTGCCGCTTACAGCGGCGAGGACGGCGGCGCTCACAAACTTTGCCGTGGATCAGTTCGGGCGTGACCCGTTAAGGCGACGCGCCGAGGCGCTTTGAAGGCGTCGCTGCTCTCTCATGTTCGGGTCCAGCGGTGAGCGCTCGCCGGAAGTCTGCAATGGCCTCCTCGAGGCGGCCTGAGCGCCTCGTAAATGAGGCTGCGTGTCCCCAGCGTCGCCGCATCGTCCGGCCGCAGCTGGAGCGAGCGTTCCGCGTCCGGCAACCCTGGCGCGGCCTTGCCGGTCTTGAAGTAGGACCATGCCCGGTTGCTGTAGGCACTTCGGGTGCGCCGGCTCGAACATGATAGCGGCGCTGAAGTCGGGGATGGCGTGTTCCCAGTCGCCGTTTTCGAGGTGGGCGGTGCCGCGGTTGTAGTAGGCTTCTGTGTATTCGGGGCTTGATCTTTATGGCTTTTGCTGTAGTCGGCCAGGGCGCGGTTGTAATCGCCCTTGGCGAGACTGGCACTGCCGCGGTTCATGTAGGGCTCGGCGTAGCGCGGGTTGATGGCTATGGCGCTGTTGTAGTCGGCGATCGCCGGCCTGTAATCCAGCGCGCAAGAGTAAGCGACGCCGCGGTTGTTGTAGTAGGCGGGATCCCCCGGGCGGATCTCGATGGCTTTGTCGTAGTCGGCGATGGCGAGATCGCAGTTGCCGTTGCGGCGATAAGCGATGCCGCGGCTGTTGTAGGCTTCGACCTCACGCGAATTGATGCCGAAGGCCGTGGTGAAGTCGGCGATGGCGCGGTCCCTGGTCGGCGCTATTGGCGTAGGCGATGCCGCGATTGAACGTAGGCCCACGCCGCCTTCTTGTCTTCACGGATAATGTCGGAACAGGCGCTGATACGCAGCTCGTCATTGGTGTCCTGTCCGCAGTCTTGCGGCGGGTCGGCCAGCGCCGGGGTCGTGACCGTCACAAAGGCAAGACAGACGAGTTGTGCCCTCGACATCGCCAAGCCTCCCAAACAGCGCTCCTCGGTATCCAGACCGGGGCTCTGCTTGGCTTACGCGCCGTATTAATGGAGGCAAGTGGCGCCGCGATGATGGCAGAGGGGCGAGCTGTGGACGAAGTAACGGCAGCGCCATCTGCCCCAACCGTTTTGCGTGGGAGAGGCGGTATGCGCAGCGTGTGCTTTCAATTCCGGCGCGTGCGCGCCGTGCCTTGCGGGGTCGCGCGCCCCGAACACGATCGGGCACGGCGTGCTCACGGCGGCAAAAAATCGAAAGCAAAATCCGAGACAAACCCATACGACGAAAAATGGGATGTCGATTACGCAGCAGACGCGCAATTGACTGGCGCAGGCTGGTCTGTCCTTAGGAGGCCGGCGGTGCGCGCAAAAGTGGACAAGCCAAAGGTGCCGGACCTGGTTTCTATGGTCGCTCTTTGTGATCGGACTGATGTTAACGGTGTTGGTTCTATTGGTCCTCCAGTTCCATGAGGACCGACGAGGACCATGATCGCGACGAGGAGGGCGACCGTTGAAAGCGCGGGGTGCACGTCGCGGTTGGAGGCGCTCCTAACCCTGGCGTCCTCCGGCCCCGCGCACATGACGCCAGGGTCTCCAGGCGACAAAGTCCGAAGCGGTGGTCACAGCCCAACGCGCGCGACAAATAAAACCGCGCGCAGGCAGTCGGGCCGAGAAGCTTCCTGGTCTATGGCATATAAGCAACGATGCCGCGACCGGCGGGTGCTGGGCTTTCGGCGTTGGCCGATAGATGCCGCCGAGCCCGCAGGACTGCTCGCGGTCGGGGCCTCAACTTGCCAGCCCGCAAGGGAGTTCTATGGCCTTGTCCTACACCTGCTTGGGTCGCACCGGTCATTTGCCGCGTCGCATCAGGAGTTTGCAGCCGAGGTCGCGTCTGCGGTGCCCCCCGGGGGCTGGCGCTTGATACCCTCCGGTATTCCTCAGCAGGGTCGAGAAAAAAGTGAAAGCCTGCATGGCTGCGGAGCGGCAAGGCGATAAAGGCTTCCGGTGACCGCGGCGCCCATGGGCGCTCAACACGTTGCGGCTGCGCACGTTAGGTTCAGTTCCGACCCACCCGCCGGATCTTCGGGAGCGTGGTCTCCTCTACGCTCTTCAGGGCGACATTGGCAGGCGCCGGCCCACGTGCGCTTTCGATCGCAACCTCCGCCGACTTGATGCAGACCGGGATGCGCTCGGGTTTAAAGGTTTGCTTGATTTCGAGCACGCCGTTGTTGTCGCGCACGGTGACGTTTGCCGCACCCTGCGCAAGCTTCTCGACGCCTCGACCTTGCCGCCAAAGCGCACGAGATCACTTTGTTTCAGCTTGTAGCTGACGGCGCCGGCCTTCACCGTCTCTCGCACCAGGAAATATCGGCTGCCGGTCTTGGGTTTCATGCTCGTTTCAAGCTCGACGATCTTGTCGGCGACCGCATCGTCGATCACCTCGCCGACCATGTCCTCGACGGTGATCTCGACGGTCATGGCCTTTTGTAGTCGGCCGAGCCGGAGGCCGTGAGTCCCGGAAGGACTTTCTTCAGCAGATCGTAGGAGAGGCCGGCATTGGCCTGTTGGGTGTCGGAGAGCTGGTAGTTTGAGATCTTTACGTCACGTTTGTAGGCGCCGGAGCGCCGTGATGGCTGGCACCGTTGTAAAGTCTTTGACGCGGAAATAGGTGCCGTCCTTATCAAGTCGGTAGATGGACCCGACCGGATCGAACCCGTTTGGCACCAGCGGGCACTGGTAACCCTTGGGGACGCCCGGTACGAAATCGTTCGTGATCGCCGTGGCGGTGGGCTTAATCGAGGCGGTATCAATGCCGTTCACGTCGCCCGCGCAGCCTGCCAGCAGGAGACCGATACAGCCGAGGCTCCAGTGCCGATGGCCGCAAACAATTGCCCGCATTCTGATCTCGCTCCCACACCATTGATTCAAAGTCCTAGCAGCGCCTCAAGCTGACCGACAATGTCCGCCCCGGATTTTCACCAATGGCGCTCACCTCAGGGCGTGGTCCGGCCGCGCAGGTGTGGGCTGTCGGCCACAGGCTCGCTGAGTCGGCTTCAGACGTGGTGGGAGATAGGGTGGGAGACAGGTTGGGTTGATGGGGCTCCCCTATGGGCCGTTCGAAAGCGCCGGGCCGAGCTTGAGGATTGGTAGCCTGATCCTACCCGCTTCTCAGAGTATCGGTGCTGAGGCTCACGTATGGGTAGCCGCGGCGCGCCAGCTCGAGATCTTCGCCCGTGACGGCGCGGTTGGGCATGATGCTGCCCGCGGGCAAAATCGAGTTGCCTTGCCGCGCGCGGGACCCAAGGGTTTTCACTTTCCTGCCGGTCCACCGCGGAGGTACACTTGATGATTGCGAAGTCTCGACCCTGGCCGATGTCTCGATGTCGCTCGATAATGTGCTTGCCGTTGCAGGTGCCGCCAAGGGGCACATGTGGGTGCTTGTTGTCGGTCTCGGCATTGCCGCGTTGTGCTCATGGCCGTTGCCGCCAACTACATCGCCAAGCTGCTGGCGCGCTTGCCCTGGATCACCTGGATCGGGCTGCTGATCATCCTCTACGTCGCGATCGATATGATGTGGCGTGGCTCCCTGAGCTCGCCTGCACTCATGGGTCAGCTGCGGTTTGTGACGAAGGTTTGATCGCGATCGTCGGCGAGTTTCTCAGTTGAGCCCGAACGCCGCCGAACGCGCCAGCGCGCCGTCCCGCCGTCACCGCGCAGGGGCGATGGGTATGCGCGCCTAAGTCTTGCGGGCGCGCACGAGTGTTCGCCCCAGGGGCGGCGGACGCCGACCGATTGGGTCTTCGCTCCATCAGCATCCCGCCCAGCAGCAGCGCGGCGCTGGAGAGCGTGAAGGTCGCGATCACAAGCAGAAAAAAGCTAAAGGGGCCCATCTCCAAAGCTCCCGAGATTGCCCCCGGTCCAGCAGGTGGGGGTAGGCACGACCGATAGGGATCACCAAAAGGGTGAGACCGACGCCGAACAGGTTGCAGGGAGGCTGATGTTCGCCGCAAGGGCGAGGTCGCCGCGCCCGGTGAGACGAATACGTCAGCAAACGGAGTAAAATCGCTGCCCGCCGGGGTTGGGGTTTTTCCGGATGTTGCGCCGCACCGATCCGGCGCAGCGTAGTCCGCGCGGGGCTACCCACGGCTTCGAGGCGACCCGCGACGGATTTGGCAATCAACAAGGCTCTCGCCAGGCCTTCTGACGACCTGCACATGCGATTGGCGGAATTTGCGCACGCCGGCAGCGAGTGAAGAGGGCGGAGGATGTGCTCAACGCCTTGCACATGGTTTCCACCTCAAGCCTGCCGCTGAACGTTTTGGGTGCGATGCGGTTGCCGGTCAAACCTTTGGACTGGGACGCCGTCGAGCTTGGAAAGTCTGTCTTCCTGCACCATGGCGTCCCGGATGGTTGGTGGCGAGAGCACAAGGTGCTTGCGAAATCGCACTTCACACCCGTGATTTTTCTGGCCAGGTCGAGCCTGGCCTCGTTTACCTGGACGGAACTTACGCGCTGGTTCGATCCGATCGGCGCGGACCGTTGGTCGGTAGAGCTGGCTCTCAAGTACGGCATGCGCGACGGCTTGACCTACGGCGTTGGCGGGCGCTGGATCATCGTCTTTTTGGTCGCGCAAGGAGCTGTCGCATCTCCTGACACCGCCAGACCGCATTTTGATTGCCGCCGCGGCTGGTTTTGCGGCGCTTCGCCTCGAGCAGTTGGTTGGTGCGGACACAGATAGGATTGGATCGCTGCCGAAATTGACCGCGCGGGAGTTGGCAGCGTTGCGTGGGGTATCGGTGGGCAGACAGACGGGTGACATCGCCAAGGAGCTGGCGATCGGGGAAGAAACGGTGCGCAGTCACCTGAAAAAGCCCAGGCCAAGCTCGATGCCCTCAATCGCTCGCACGCGGCGTGCAGAAGCCTTGCGTTTGCACTCTGATCCCCTAACGCGAACGGAGGACGTCGAGGCAATCTCGCAGCGACAAAGCCCCCTTTGCGTCGGGTCCGGGCGCCGGGGTTGGCGTTCGTCAACCTAGCAACGGCAGGGTGAGACAAAACACCGCGCCGCCTTCAGGGCGATTTCCGCCCAGATCTTGCCCCCATAGCTCTCGACGATGGTCCGGGCGATTGACAGCCGAGCCCGGTGCCATGGGGCTTGGTCGTATGAAGGTATCAAAGATTTCGCTGAGCTGGTGCGCGGGAATGCCGGTTCCCAGATCGCTGACCGATACCTGCACGCAAGCGTCGTCAACTAAGGTTGTTTGAATGATGATAGCGTGCTCGCCTTGAGGGGCATTGGCCATGGCGTCCATGCCATTGCTGGCCAGGTTCAAGATCACCTGCTGCAGGTGAATCGGGTCTGGCCCGTACGGTAAACGCCTGCTGTTTGCCATTGACGCGCAAGGCAACGTTTCGCTTCCTGGATTCAGGGGCAAGGATGCGCACTGGCGTTGGCAATGACCTTGTTGAGGTCGAATTCCTGCAACTCGACCTCGCTTCTGCGCTTTACCAATTTTCGCAAATGCTGGACGATGTCCACGGCGTGCTTGTCGGCTTCGCAAATATCGGCAAGCAGCCCTCTCACCCTGGCCGTTTCGGGGGCGCCTGGCGCAAGCAGGCGCTCCGCCGTGGCCGCGCTGAGCATGATTGCTTCCAGCGGTTGGCTCAGCTCGTGCGCAAAGATGCCGACAACGCCCCTGCTTCGGCGGATCGGTTCAGATGTATGACCTCTGCCAAGCGGTTGCGGGCATCGGCCTCGGCGCTCTGACGTCCATGACGTTCGATCAGCAGCCATGTGATCATGACGCCTTGAATGGCGAACGCGATGAACACCGCCGCCAGCTGCCAACGATAGTGTTCCCAGGCCGTGGCTTCACGGAAATGCACGCTGCTGCCAGGCGGTAGCTTGCTCTCGCTGATAGTCCAACGCTGCAGCTCACGCCAGTCATACTCGGGCGCCTGCAGTCCCAAAGCCGGCGTCTTGATGCTGGCCGGGGCTTCGCCGTTTAGAATACGGGTTGCGACCGCGGCGGCCTGTCGACCGGCCTCTTGCGTGGAGACATGCGGGCCGCCGACGATGCCGTGCCCGAAATTGACGTCGGCATAACCAAAGATCGGTGCGTTGGCGGCCCCGCGAAGCCTTGCAAAGACCCGGTCCTCCTCGTGCGGCACACCGTGCGCATCCACGCGAACACCACCGTGAAATATCACTGAGTGTTGAGGTCGCGTCGCCGCACGCCTTGCCATTTCTTCGAGCGAGAACTCATTCCACCACTCGAAGGACGCGCGATTAGCAAACGCTTGCGAGGCGCGGCGCAGTTCATCAACCCAGAATCGCTCCAGCGGCGAATTGCCAATGGCAAAGGCGATATTGCTGGTGTCCGGGCAGCAGCTGGAAAACATTTTCAATAAGCTTCGATAGATCTAGCGTGGTCGCGACCGCCGCATCATTCCACGTGAGCGCCGCTGTGCTGACAAAGCGTTGGTCGGCTCCAGTGATGAGCAGTGGCGTGGAGGCGAACACCTCGGTGCGATAGCGCTGCACAAAGCGAGCGGCAGGCGCGCCCATGGCTACGACCAGGTTGAGGTCACGCCCGGCAAACAGGGAGCGCAGATAGTCCACGAACGGGATTTCGTCGGGCGCCTGCGCGAGGCGTGCGGTCTCCAGAGAGGCCTCGTAGAGATCAATCGCGTTGGGCGACTGCTTGATAAGCTCCTCGCGGAAGCGTCCGAGACGGCGCTCCACGGCGCAAAGTGCGGGCCATAGGAGTGCAGCAAAAGCACGCGCTGCGGCTCGCCGGCGGCCACCTGCAGCGCTGTAGAGAGGAGGACAGCTGCCGCCGCTACCCCAACTCGGCAAGACAATTTCATCCCCCAAAATCCCGCGGATCGGCCAGAAGGCCGCCCTACGCACGTGTGCTACCATCTGTTATCGGAAGGTGGAAATACGGAAAACCCCTGAGAATTAACCCGTATGACGGCGGCAGCGGTCGTTGTGGCCGTAAAAGGGAGGGCTCGAGGTTGAGGGGGTGGCGATGCTCGGGCCTCGATGGTGCCCCGGGCCTCAACGGTTACTTTGGCTACTCGGGCTGCGATGGAAGGTGCGCGACCCATAGTCAGTTTGTCTGGGATATCGTCCGGAAGCGGATTGTTTTGGGGGCGAGCTCAGCGGGACGCTGCGGTGGACCGCGGCTAGGCCTCCATGCGCGCGGCGCGCAGCGCGCATCGGCAGGCGCGCGCCTTCTGCAGTATGACGGCGCGATGACCGTTCATCAGATGCAACCTCATCTCGAGCTGTCGCAGCAATGCGGTGGCCCGGCGGGTGCTGCGTCCTCATGTTCGAGGACACGAATTTGCGCCTTCTGGCGCCTAATGCGCCCGCGCACCTCAACGATGAGCCGGTTGGTTTGTGCAAGCTTCCGGTATCTATCACCAATCCAGGCGAGACGACGGCTCCGACCGTCGGCGAAGTGGCCGCTGAGGCGATCAACCAGCAGCTGATAGTAGGCTTGTGACATGGTCCGGACTTCATCTCAAATCTAACAGCGGGCGGAGCCGAACCAGCGCGCCGACGCTCATGGCTGCCATGTCGCGCGGTGGGCAATCGCAACAGGGAGACGCCGAGGCTTCATCATCCCCGTCGCGAGCGGGCGGCGCTCTTGGTTAATGGGAGTGGGACCATCCCGTCGAGTTCCTTCATGAGCATGACGCGATACTGGATCTTCGCCTGCAAGGAGCGCTCAAAGACCCGCAGCAGCCCTTCGGGGTCGCCGCAGCCGCGCCGGTCATCACACGACCCGCGCCCGCTGCAGCGCGACGCGGTCACGTCGCTTCGGCGATGCGCCGGTTGAACTTTGCAAGCTCACGGTAGGCGGCACGTTTTTGCATGGGACGGCCCCTCCGGCATGCGTCCTCAGCATCGACCCCGGCCCGGCTCATCGGACCATGGTCGCTACCTATCTCAGGGGGTCGCCAGCCTAATCGTTGCCGTAAGACTTTTGGTGATTGGATCTCGCCGAGCGCTTTGCGCGAACGGTCGGCTCGCGATAACGCTTTCGCCGCGAACCTGTTGCGCGCCCGATCGGTCGCCATCGCGCCCCGGAGCGAACCGGTAGCACAGCCGTATCGCTGCCATTGGCGGCGTCGACGGTGACTGCATCAGATCGCCACGCGGCTCGCCGTATCGCCGCTTGATCCGGGGTGAGCATGGCAGCCGTTGTAAGAGGGTCCTTCAGATGGACGGCGCGGAGCCCGATTTGCCGCTCGCCAATCCGCGACCTGCGAGGGTGCGGGGCGGAAAGCTTCCGGTGGCGAACGGGGCGATCGAGCTCGTTCAACGGCTATAAGCACAGCGGCAAAAAGCATTGGTTTGGGCCGCATGGCGTCCGCCCGAGCGCCTCGCGGTGGGTGCGTGCGCGCGCGTGCGGTGCTTATGCGCCAACTGTGCCATCCGTCTGTGATCAAGATCACAGCCGGCGGATAATCTCACGCCTAGCATCAGGGCGGCTATCGGGGCGTGGGCGCGTGCTACGTCTGGCGTAGGGGTGCGTGCAAGGACGGTCCGCTTTCCCGCAGGGAACACCCGATAGCCACTCGAACGCCTTCGAGCAGGACGTCATTATCCTTTGCGTCCCGAGGCAGCTTTTGACCTGTGAGACCCGTTATTGACCTGTGAGACCTAAGAAGGCCTCGGTTTTCGTGACGGGCGGGGGGACTCCACCTGCCCGTCAGCGCCTCGGACTTGGGCGCATAGAGCCGCATGGTCAGAGTGAACGGACCCTTCGGCGCCGGCAGCCAGTTGGCCTCCTTGTCCTTGCCTGGGTTCTCGTTTTGCAGATAGAGGGTCAATGACCCATCCGGGTCGTACTTGAACGGCATCCAACTGCTGACGCGCGAAGCGGTTGAGGGGTTGTGCGACCTGGTAGCCCTCCGGATCGTAGAGCGTGACCGACCAGAAGGCCTCGACCGGCGGCAGCGAGGGACCATGTCGAAGTGGATGCTATATTTGTTGGCCCCGTCGAGTGGCCTTCCCGTTTGATCGCCGAGGTTCACGGGATAAATCGCATCCTCGGGCAGGTTGGCGCCGAGGCCCAATTGCGCGACGATTGCGCGTTTTAAATAATAGTTGCCATAGACACCCATTGTATCGGTGTTCATCGACCAGTGTGTTTGCAACGCGCGCGAGCGTCGGAGCTTCCAGTCCATCAGCTTTTGCGCCGTTGGCAGGCGCAGCCTCGAGCGCTGCCCGCACGGCGGCGGGGACGCTTTGGCGAAATCGAAGCTTTTACCCGGCTCGATGCCGATGCGCCGCATCTGCGCAATGATGGGCTCATCCGTGAGATGGGGGCGATTGGCCTTCAGCACCTCGGCCGCGTAGGTGAAGTACTGGCTCGGCCGGCCATGGCGTCCACTTGCGCCTTGGGCGGTGTCTTCATGTCGACGCTAGGGTCGGTCATCCGCCTCGATCGACCTCTGGGGTCCTGCCCCACTCGGAGAGCGGCGTCACCTTGAAGCCCGCCTGAATTTCGTGAACCGCGTCATAGTCCTGTGGTCCGTCCGTCTTGGTCCGGCCGATGATCCACACATAGGACGTGGGCGCATTGATGCGCTGGGTATCTTTGGGCAGGCTGAAACTCCTCGATCAGTCTGTCACGCAGGTCGGGCCTCCAGCCCGCCGGTGCGACCAGGAAATGCTGGGCTTGGGTGCCGGTGGTGCGCCAGCCGGGGGACGCAAATACGTCCGTCCACATGTCGAGCAGGGGCAGCAGGTAATAGCGCCCAGCCGTGTCCGGCACGGAGACGACGACGGGCTCCTTGCTGAGATCCAGCCACGCACTCGAATAGAGGGTGTCAAAGTTCGGCCGAACCACGACTTTGTCGGTGGCCGAGGGATAGGCTGGAACGTTGCTGAAGGTATTTATCGGACCAGAGGCGAGTTTCTCACCCGGCGCAACGTTGGTCATTTGCCGGCGGGTGAGATCCATGGTCACCAGCGGATAGAAATACTAAATAGGCGTCGACGGCGACGGCCCTCACCTCCTGCTCGCTGAGCGGGGCGGTCTGCGCCCCAGCCGGGGTCGAGGATTGGCCAGCGCGCCGATCAGCAGCGCGGCGCAAAGGCTCCGTTTTAGGGACCAGGTTGGGACTTGAATTCGAATGGCATTGCCAGCAGGCATGATTGTGCTCCTCGAGCATGGCACTGCGCTTGAGGCTTACCGGCACTGTGCGGTGGGCATATCCGGCTTACTACCGATTTTGCAGACTGCTGCCCCTCAGATTGCAGCTCGCAACGGCGAGGCACGCATCTGCGGTCGCATCTGGTGCACGCACGTTCGAGCGCACGTTGCGGGCGTCCGGTACAATCTCAATTGGCCGTCTCTCGGCGGCCGGGATAGTCTTCGACGCCGCCTCGGAACGGCTGCGTCAGCATGTGATCAAGTCGCTGCTCGCGCAGGTTTCGAAACTGCTCGATGCCGATGGTCATGCCGAGGTGACCTGCCTCGGGTTGGGCGCGATAGGTCCCGAATACCCAATCCCACCACGGTAAGTTGAAGCCATAGTTGCTGTTTGTCTCCCGAGCGACGATCGAGTGGTGGACCCGATGCATGTCGGGCGTCACGAGCACCCAACGCAGGGCGCGATCAAACCGAGCGGGAAGCTCAACGTTGCCGTGATTGAACAGCGAGGTGGCGTTGAGCAGAATTTCGAAGCTGAGGACGGCAAGGGCCGGCGTGCCGAGCGCTAGCACCACCACCAGCTTGATCGCCATCGATAGGAGGATCTCGATTGGGTGAAAGCGCACGCCGGTGGTGACGTCGAACTCAAGATCGGCGTGATGCATGCGGTGAAAGCGCCATAGCGCCGGCACTGCGTGAAACAGAACGTGCTGGAGGTAGATTGCCAGATCGAGGACGACAACGCCGACCGGCACGGTCACCCAGGCCGGCAGGCCCAACGCGTTGAAGAGCCCCCAGCCGCGCGCTTCGGCCAGCAGAGCCAAGGCGACGGCCCCGATCGGGAAGACGAGGCGCACAAGGAGGGTATCCAGGACGACCACGGCGATATTCGAGGGCCAACGGGCGGTGCGTGCCAGCCTTTGCTTTCGGCGCGGCGCTCGCAGCTCCCACAGGGCCATGCTCAGCAAAACGCCGGCGAACGCGGCAAGGCGCAGGATCTCGCTAGAGGAGAGAATGGTCATGGGGGCGCGCGCAACAGCCGGACGGACATACACCATTGGTCTATACTTTGCCGAAGATTTTCCCGACTTTGTACCGATTTACAGCGCACCGCCGCCAGGTAATGGTGAGGATCTCCTAGGGCGCCCGCGTTGGACGGAACTCGGGCGTACAAGGCGAGCCCCAGGGTGGCCTCCTCCGCCCTGGGGGTTTGCCGTAGCCCCCTGGGGAGCTTGCCGCTGCGGTCGGACGCCGGGGCTGCCGCGCGCGCTTTAGCTGAGCAAAATGGCGGGGCGAGCCCGTGCCGACGTTGGCGCGTTTTTCCAGAAACGCTCGCGGCTAGCGATGCTCCGGCCAGCTCATACAGCGCATCGCGCAGGATGGATCCGTACTCTCCGGCCGCCGCCTGCGAACTTTTCCTGATGGTTGAGTTGGGCTCGCGGGGGTACACGATCAGGTGTGGAGTGGAATAGCGCAGGGCCACACGTCGATCCTCGGTCACCCTCCCCCGTCACCAGGATCGGATACATTGCGACCTTCCCTCAGTCGCGATCGATTTCCCCGTGTGGCCCTGCTCTTTCAGGACAAGGAATTGCCGAACTCGGGGTTCTTGCTTCGTTTGCACTTGGCGCGTTTTCGCCTCCCGCTCCGCCAAACGGTTGAGCATATCCACCCAGTGCTGAGGATTGGCTCTGCCATAACCGCGGCGTAGTGATCGCGCAGGGCGCGACGGATCAAGCTTGTGAACGGACACCTCGCGCACCATTTTGTCAGCTCTTGTCGTGTGGGGGATAACGGCCTTGCGCTCTGTCCGGTTCCGCCGCGACGCGTAGGGTTCGGCTTCCCAGGCCAAGGTCCCGGTGGCCGAGTAAGCCCCGAGGTGGATCGAGAAGACAGAGCGGCTCCGGGACTTGGCAATTGCGGCCGCAATGGTGATCCGGCAGGGTTCGTTGATAAGGGCCACCGAACCGCTGCGCGACGAAGATGTCATGCGAATGCTGCAATGCGGCCAAGGCCCAAGCTCGTCAGCACCAAGACCGGCCGCGAGCTGCTAATGGATCAGCCACAGGAGCCACAACCAGCCGGCGATCAGCAGGATAATCAGCAAGGCGGCCAGACGATCTCGCCGCCGTGTGGGCGCTCGACGGTGGCCGGGGTCGCGTTCGTCCGGATGTGGCATGTGGCGTCTGGCTGGCGACGGCTCGGCTCGTTGTAGAGCGGGGGCGAGCGCAAGACAACATTGATGTCGATTTGTCCCTAACACCGGCGCGCCGCGCGCGCCTGCAACAAACCGGCAACGAACGGATCGCCTACATCCTAACCCCAATAGACGGACGCGGCTGGCGCGGGCAATTTCATCTCTCCTTGTGCTGCCTTCGCGTTGTGGTGATCTTCCTGCGAAGCACAAGGTGCTGGCCCTCGGGCTTGCTGGGCCCCACAGCCCTCGTCCCGGGGGCTTTTCGTTGCCGCCGAGCTCCGATGTGTCGGGCCGCCGCTTGCTTTGCCGTTTGGGTATTCTCCCTGGGCGGCAAGCTCGCCCCGGCCGCCAAGACCATCGCTGCGTCTGTTGCTGATCCTGTTAGCGGTCGCTGAGACCCGCTTTGCGCATGCCCTCCAGGAAACGCGCCATCAACGCGGGCGTTTGGTAGGGCACGTTGGCTTTGATCCACGCAACCGACAACTGGGGTTGTTGGTCTCGGATCGTGGCGAGCACGGTTCGCGCCTTCATCGAGACGCCCGGCCTGGGCCAGGCTTGCACAGTGCAAACGGTGTGCGCCCTGAAAGCCCGGGCGCAATTGCGCGGCTTGTTGCGTGTAGCGGCTAGCCTCCGCGTAGCGTCCCGCCGTGTAGTGGGCCACGGCGATGGTGCCGAGAGACAGCGCCGTCATCCGGATCGAAGGGGCTCAATCGGATGGCAACTTCCGCGCGCTCGATCGCCTCGCCGTGCTGACCCGCAAAAGGCTAACGCATGACCGAGATGCGCGTTAGCCGCCGCCGAATTGGGATTGAGGCTCGAGCGCGCGGCGAAAGGACCCGATCGCCTCTTCGGTGCGCCGTTCCATGAGCGCCCAATAGCCGAGCGCGATGTGCGCCCAGGGTCATGCTCATCAAGCGCGATGGCCCGACGGGCGTGATGCGGCCGGTAGCAAGCCCTTGGGCCCGATCGACCCACCCCATGTGCGCGGCGAACGCCCCGCAAAATGCCAGCAGACTTTGCGCCGGCGCATAGTCCGGGAAGGTCTCCACGGCGCGCTGGAGCATGTCGATGGCCGCTGGCGTAATCCGGACGCGTCAGGCGCCAGACGTGTGTTTGCGCACGTGCCACGAGCTCCCAGGCGCCGAGATCCTCTGCCGAACGCGACAGCGCCCGCACACCCTCGGCTGCCAGCAGGTGGGGTTCGATGGCGGCGGCGACGCTGCGGGTAATCTCGTCCTGCACGGCAAAGATGTCGCCGAGTTCCCGATCGTAGCGTTCGGCCCAGTGATGGCCGCCGGCTCGTCGCATCGATCAGCTGCGCGCTGATGCGCAGCCTGTGCCCGGCGCGGCGAACGCTGCCTTCGAGCACGTAGCGGACGCCAAGCTCGCGCGAGACCTGCTTCACGTCCACGCTGCGGTGTTTGTAGACGAAGGTCGAGTTGCGGGCGATCACGAACAGCCAGCGGATGCGGGCGAGCCCGGTGATGAGATCTTCGGAGATGCCGTCGGCAAAGTAGCTCCTGCTCGGGATCGCCGCTCATGTTGACGAACGGCAGCACGGCGATCGAGGGCCGATCGGGGAGCGGCAGCGCCGGGGCGTCGGGCGCCAAGGCAGCCTCGGGCGGCGCCGAGGCTATCTCGGCGATGAAGCGATAGCCGCGTCGGTGTAGCGTCTCGATATACCGGGGATGGCGTGCATCGTCGCGCAGCGCTTTGCGAAGTTCCTGGATGCAGGTCACCAGGGCCGCATCGCCAACCGCGACGCCCGGCCAAACCGCCGCGAACAACTCCTTTTGCTGATGACCTTGCCGGGCCGTTCGGCGAGGAAGGTGAGCAAGGCAAGCGCCTTTGGGGTGAGGCGTATCTCTCGGGCACCGGACATCAGTCCGCCCTGCGGCTCAAGACGATATCGCCCGAACGTGAGGGCTCGATCCAGCATCATTTTCTCCGCCGCCAAGGCTAGCATGAGGCGCCCATAGAAATCCCATCTCTCGCCCATGACTTTCCCCTGCTTGGACCCTAAGTGTTCGGTGCGAGAAGGCCAGTTGAGCGCGGCGGAAACGCGACCCCGACGCTGCGATCCGACGATCGCAGCAGGGACGCTTGCCAGCCACCGCGCTCGATCCAAGGACGACGCGCATGGGAGCTCAACATGCTTAAGACGACGTTGATTGCAATCGCCACCGTGGCGATCGGGGTTGGGCTAGCCCAACCGGCCTCCCCGCAAGGAGAGGCGCAAAACTAGGGGCGGTGCATTTCGAAACCTCGTGCAGCCCGCAGGCGCAAAAGCTATTCGATCAGGGCATGCTTTATCAACATTCGTTCTGGTATCGCGCTTCCCAGAAAGTCTTCGAGGACACGCTAAAGGCCGATCCCGAGTGCGGCATTGCCTATTGGGGCATCGCCCTCTCTCCTGCTCAACCCCCACATTCCACCGCCGGCAAAGAACCTCGCCGAGGGTGCCGCTGCGCTCGCCAAGGGCCGAGCCCAGCGGGGTCAAGACCCAGCGCGAACGCGACTATATCTGCAAGCGCTTGGCGTCATGTATGCCAACCACGAAAAAGTCGACCACCGCACGCGTCTTCTCGCCTACGCCAACGCCATGGAGCAGCTGGCGCAGCGCTATGCGCGAACGATGACGAGGCGCAGATCCACTACGCGCTTGGCGCTCAACACGTCGGCCTCGCCCGCCGACAAGACCTATGCCAATCAGCTCAAGGGTGCGGCGATCCTGGAGTCGATCTTCAAGCGCCAGCCCCAGCATCCTGGCGTGGCGCACTACCTGATCCACCTCTATGACTATCCGCCGATCGCCGAGAAAGGGCCTGGAGGCGGCCAGGCTCTATGCCAAGATTGCCCCGGCCGCCGCCGCATGCTCAACACATGCCGTCGCACATTTTCACCCGCGTCGGACATTGGCGCGAGTCGATTGCATCCAATATCGAGGCGGCGACGTGGTCGCCAAGCAGGCCGGAGATTGGCACGACCAGCTGCACTGCAATGGACTACCAGGTCTATGCCTACCTGCAACTCGGCCAGGACGCCAAGGCCAACGCCGTCCTCGCCGACATGAGCACGGTGAGCGGCTTCACCGAGACATTCCTGCCGGGACCTCTATGCACTGGCGGTGGCGCCGGCCCGTTATGCGATTGAGCGCGGCGACTGGAAGGCGGCGGCGGCGCTTCAGGTTCGTCCCAGCCCGCTGCCTCACGTGCAAGCGATCACACACTTTGCGCGTGCGCTCGGTGCCGCCCGCTCCGGCGATCGCGACGCCGCGACCCTCGACATCAATAGGCTTGGTGAATTGCGCGACAAGTTGCGCGATGCCAAGGATGCCTATTGGTCCGAGCAGGTCGACATTCAGGTCCAGGTCGCCGCCGCCGTTCTCCTCTACGCCGCGGGCAAATTCGACGACGCGCTCAACGCCCTGGCTGCGGCTGCCGATGCGGAGGACAGGACGGAAAAGCACCCGGTGACGCCTGGCGTACCTAAACCGGCCCGTGAATTGTACGGGGCCATGCTGCTCGAGGGTGGCAGGGCTAAGGAGGCGCTGGCCGCCTTTGAAGCAACCTTGAAAAAGAGCCAAATCGGCTGGTGCCTATATGGGCGCCGCCAAGGCCGCTGCCCAGCTCGACGACAAGCCGCGGGCCCGCGCCTACTATGAGAAGGTCGTCGCCATCGCTGGGGACGCCGACGCGGCCCGCGGCGACGTTGCCGATGCGCGCGCCTTCTTGCAGAGGCTGTGACCTCAGTGCGCCTCCCGTTACGGCCTGGTGCGCTAGCGCTCGGCGTCTTTGCCCTCTCAGGGGTGGTGGCGCCGCCGTCCCATGCCCAGTCGCTCGAGGTCATGGGTTACGCGGGCGTGCTCGGTGAGTGGGAGCTGACCGCCAGCATGACGCCGAGGTCGTCCTGGTGGACGAAGGAATTCTCCGGTCCCCTGACGCTGCGGCACGTTGGGCTGTGCACGCAGAGCGGCCCGGAGGAGAAGACCGGCGAATTGCGCCTTCAGCTTTGGGCCTCCCGTTTGTCCGGGACGCTGACGGTGGCCGGCGATGCCTGCACGTTGAGCGCACGCTTGTCGGATGCCTACAAAGGTGTGCTGACGTGCATCGGCGGCCGCACCACGCCCCTGACGCTTTGGCTGAAAGACCCCAAGGCTGGATCTTAGCTGGCCTTGCAAGGATAAGGCCGTGCGCGGCGGACCCACGCGCCGTCCTGGGCTCGCTTCGGCTCGCTCCTTTGGCCCGCCCCGCGCCCTGCGGCGGCCTGAGCGCTCATGCAGCATTGGTCGAAAGCTCAACAAAAACAGCGCCATGCCCAGCCGAGCTCAGGGCGGCTTGGCGTCGGTATTTCGCAGACGCGAAGCGACCAGCGTAATTCTGTGAAGAAGACCAATGTTTTATGAGCCATCGCGCCGCATGCGCGCCTAAATTGCTCAGTCTGCCGCCTTTCAGCTTTCAGAGTGTCTCGGTCATGTCGGACGAACTGCAAGAACCAACCACCCTGCAGTCGCTGTTCATGGCCGTCGGAACGCTGGCCATGTGCACGACCCTCTTGCTGTTGATCGCGTCATTCTGGTGATCGCCGGCTGGTGATCGCGCTGGTCGTCGGCGTCGGCCGCCGCCCTGCCGAACCCCTTGGCTTTTCTCGCGTCCCGCTAGAGCTTGACTTGGCGGGCTTTGCCTCGGTCGGGGCCGAAGGACAACATTGGCGCGCGTTGGTTGACGCCGGTTGAACGCCTTAGGGGCTCGGGCGCCCCGGCTTGGGGCCGTCCTGGCGGCGCGGCCTACAGCCTAACCCTGATGTCCATCACCGCCGTGTCGACGCACACTCGGTCTCCCTTGGCAGCAGTGTTTGTCTCGCAACGGCAGTGGGGCCGAGGGGCGGCTCCCAGGCTAGCGATAGGCCTGGCCTGGGGGCGTTTGCCCTGCAGCGGGAACCCGGAGCCAGCCGCAAAGCCGAACGAGAGCAGATGCGGGCTGATCGGGGGCTGACCGGGCCGGCCGGACGGCGATGCCGTCGCAGCCCAAGGTTGCGGGCGCGGCGACCGGTGGAACTGGCCGCGCGAGCATCCGGTGCCCTTGTGAGCCGTCCCGCTTCCCCTGCGCCGGCGCTCGGTCTTTCCTACCGGCGGTCCATTGCGACGCCCCTGGTTCCCCGGGGCCGGGGGTGGGTTGAAGCGCAGGCGGAGCGTGAGATGGGGGCGCCCCGCTCCTTTGACCTTAGCGTCCTTTTTGCACACCGCGCTTTGGCATCCTGCACGCTAGCACCTTTGAATCCTTGCAAGCCGGTCGCTTGGCAAGGTGTCCTTGCAAAGCTGAGCTTGCCGTGGCGAAGGTCGCCCGCCCACGGCTTTGCAGTGGCCTTCCCGCGATGAGCGAAACCGCGCTCGGTCCCCCTCTCGTCTGGGCCGCGCGGTGCCGCCACCGCGGCCAGAAGCAGCGATCGCGTCGCGGTGCTGGTGGGCAATTTTTCGCGCGTTCCTAAAGTGGCCGCATGCGTGCTGTTTGCTGGACAACCTTGGCGCTCGAGACTTAGTGTGCTTTCCCTGGCGTTCGGCCGACAGCGGCGCCGATCGAGCAACCCGGCGCATCGGCGCATCGGCACATAGGTGAAGCCATCGACATCGCCCAAACGGACACCGCAAGAGCTGCTGAGCAGCTGGGTTGTGGCGCGATCCCCGGCGGCGGCGGCCGACTGGTTTCTCGGGCCGAATCGAGCGACTGAAGGCGTCCCCAACCGAAAAGATGTTTACCTTGCCCTGGGCTATGCCACGCGCAAGCTCGGCGAAGGGCGACCTCGAGCTGAAAGCCGAGGAGCGCGCCGCCGCGGCCGCCGCCCGTCCCTATTGGGACCCGTCCGGATTGGAGTATCGATCAGGCCGCGCGCATTGTCTTCCGTGCTGGCAGGGCCAAACCCGCGACAGCAAGGCCTTCAAGACGCGGCTGGAAATGCTCTTTAATACGGCGGACGTGTGGGAGCTGATTGCCTTCTATCGCGGGCTGCCGCTCTATCCCAATGCCGTGGAGCACGTGGCGCGCGCGCGCGAAGGGTACTTCCGCAGCGCGATGCAGCCGATTTTCGAGGCGGTTGCCCACCGCAATCCCCTTCCCGATGGAGCAGTTCGACGAGAATGCCTGGAACCACATGGTGCTGAAGGCGCTGTTCATCGGCAGCAAGCTGGCACCGACCCTCGGCCTCGACGAGCGCGCGCCAACCCGCGTCTCATGCGCATGCTGTGTGACTATGCGCCATGAGCGCTGGGCGGCTCAGGACCGGTGGCGCCCGAGTTGTGGCGCTGCGTTGGACCGCATGCCGATGCGGCTGCCCTGGAGGATCTCGGGCGCGTCTTGGCCACCGGCGCGAAACTCGAGCGCCAAGCCGCAGCGCTGGCCCTCTGCCTCGGCGCGTAATCCCGAGGCCGAGCGGCGCTTGCGCGGGGTCCCCGATCTCGATGAGGCCGTACGAGCCGGGACCATTCGCTGGATCGATATTGCGCGCGGTTAGCGCCAACCGGAGCCATCTCATGTTCTTAGATTCTCACACGCATATGGTTTCCCCGCACCACCGACGACTATGAGCGTATGGCCTCGGCCGGCGTCGTTGCCTGCATGAGCCCGCCTTCTGGCTCGGCCAGCCGCGCACCAATGTCGGCAGTTATATCGACTATCTTTCCGTTGATCTGCGGCTTTGAGCGCTTCCGGGCCGGTCAGTTCGGCTTGCGTCACTACTGCACCGTTGGTCTCAACCCAAGGAGGCCAACAACGCAGAACTCGCCGAGGCCGTGCTGGAGATCCTGCCGCGCTATGCCTTGAAGGAGGGCGTCGTCGCCATCGGTGAATTGGGCTACGACGAGCAAGCCGCGCTCGAGGACAAATATTTCAGGCTGCAGCTGGAGCTTGCCAAAGAGCTGGCCGCTGCCGGTGATGATCCACACGCCCCATCGCGACAAACGACAGGGTACGCTTCGGTCGATGGCCGTGGCCCTCGAGCACAAGCTCGATCCGAGCTTCGTGGTGATCGATCACAATAACGAGGAGACGGTTCGGGAGGTGCTCGAGCGCGGCTTCTGGGCGGCCTTCTCGATCTACCCCTTCACCAAGATGGGCAACGAGCGCATGGTTGAGATCGTGCGCGCCTACGGCGCCGAGCGCATCTTCTGCGACACGCGCCTGCGACTGGGGGTGTCCGATCCCCTGGCGGTGCCGAAAACGGCGGAGCTGATGCGGCGCGCGCGGCATTGCCGAAGACGCAATCGAGAAGGTTACCTACCTCAATCCCCTTGCGGCCTATGGCAAGAGCGGCCAGATCAAGGAAGACGACTGGCTCAATCCGCCCCCGATCGATCAGCGCACCTTGTACATGGGCAATTCCGTGCTGCGCGGCGGCCAAACCCCCAAGGTTGGCGCCGCGGCAAGGGCGGATAGCGCCAGCCTCGGTGATCTCAAGATCGTCTAGGCTCGAACTCGCGGCCCTCCGCCAGGGAGGCCACCTCCTGCCAGTAGTCCCTGACGTAGATGCCGAACCATGCCGAATAGCGTTCCGCCTTGGCCGTGACGTCCTCGCGCAGCGCCGCGGGCGTTACCCAAGCGTAGCCATCGGCTTCCCGCGGGTCGGCGCGAATGGGCCCCTCGTAGCTCCCAGCAAACACGTGCACGACCTCGTGTTCGATCATCTCATTGTCGAGATTGGCTACGATAGGTTGTGGTGAAGAGGGGCATGAGCGCGCAAACAATGCCCATTTCGCCGGCCAATCGCCGCTGTGCGGCTTGCAGCGTCGTTTCGCCGGGGCAGGGGATGACTGCAACAGGTGTTGGTCCAAAGTCCGCCCGGAGTGATATTTGCCGATATGGCGCTTCTGCAGCAGCAGGCGGCCGCGGGTATCCGCAATCTGCACGGATATCGCCCGGTGCAACCGCCCCTCGCGATGCACGGCAAAGCTTCGGCGCCGCACCAATTTCCCGATCGGCGGCATCGACCAGGACCACAAGCTCGTTTGCGTCGAGGATTGTCATGGCCGACAGCGTATCAGGCGCCGAAAACGTGGGCCAGCACGAGGGACTTGAATGCCGCCGCCGGCACCGCAGCGGGCGGCAGCAGGGGCGGGATCGTTCGAGATGACCACCGGGCAATCCGCCGGGTCTGGATTGATCAGTCCGTGCGCGAGCCCTTCACCAGGGAGGTGCCGCGAATGGGGGTGACGTCGAGCAAGTTTCGGAAGCCGAGCTTGCGTGCCAGGATCCGCCGCGCGATTTTGAGCTTGGGCAGCGGCAGGGCCGGATCCAAGAACAATTCCATGGGGTCGTAACCGGGCTTGCGATGGATATCGACCGTTCTGGCGTAATCGGGTGCGCTTGGCATCCTCCAGCCACCAATAGTAGCTGAACCAGCGGTCGGGCCTGGCAAGCGCCACCAGTTCGCCGGAGCGTTGATGGTCGAGACCCCGGGCGCGCTTGCCGGCCTCGTCTCAACACCTCGGCGACGCCGTCGAGGCCTTCGAGCAACGACTTTACCGAGCCCGGGTCGGCGCCATGCTGCAGATAAATGTGGGCCAGTTGGTGATCGGCAAGCGCGAAGGCGCGCGAGGCGCCGGGATCGATGACCTCCCGACCCATCTCCATGCGAAAGCGAAGGAGGCCGGCCTGCCGCAGCGCCCGATTGATGTGGACCGCGCCCTCGACGGGCACGATGCCGTATTCCGAGACGATGATCACCTTGTCGCCGTCGCGATCGGCCGCCTCGATCAGCCTGCCGGCCAGTTCGTCGACTTCGCGCAGATCCTGGCGCAGGCGCGCATCGGCGGGGTCAGGTCCCCATTTCTGTAGCCCATAGTCCAGATGTGGCAGATAGCACAGGGTGAGCGTTGGGCGGCGCGTCTTTGCGCACATACAAGGGTGGCCTCGGTGATCCACCGGCTCGAGCTGACGTTCGTTGCCGGACCCCAAAACGTGAAAAGCGGGAAGTCGCCCAACCTGCCATTGAGCTCCTCGCGCAGTTCCGGGGTCGGCGTAGTGGTCCGGAATCTTGCGGCCGTCCGCCGGGTACATCGGCCGGGGCGTGGCGCTGAAATCCACGCTCGAATACGATATTGTACCACCAGAACATATTGGCGCAGGTGAAGGCGGGATCGCGTCGCTTGCCGGCCTCCCACACCTTTTCCCCGGCGATCAGCCGGTTGGACTGGCGCCAAAGCCATACCTCCGCCTGGTCTCGGAAATACCATCCGTTGGCGACCGCCCCGTGGTCGGCGGGCGCCAGGCCGGTCGGCAGGGTCGACTGCACCGTACAGGTGACCGCCGGCAGGACGGTATCGAGTGTGCGCAGACCCGTTGCGGCAAGGCGCGATAGATGCGGCGTCTCTTCTCCCAGCAGCCGACGGGTTAGGCCGACCACCAGGAGAACCAAGGTATTGTGCATCAGGATTTCCTTTGCGGCGCGAAGAGATTGGGCCAGCCCACATCGACCAACGTCACGCCTGCCGACTTGGCAGACCAACCGTTCGACCCGCTTGACATCACCGAAAGATGATCGTCTGGTCGACTGTTATTTGGCAAGTTATGGATTGTAGGTATCGGATAGGGATCGCGTCGATGCCGGTCGCGAACATGACGTCCTCGGTTTATCTGCAACGCTTTGCCGTCAACTACGAATACCCCGTGCATTTTACCAATGGCCTGCTCGATCCCGCCAATACCATCCTGAGAGATACGCTGAGCCGCCTCGAGCCCCGCGCGGCGGCATCGCTGCCTGGTGTTTCGTCGACGATGGCTTCCTGGCCGCGCGTCCCAAGCTTTTGGCCGAGATCGCGGCCTACGCCAGGGCGCATGCGTCCGCGATCGAGCTGGTCGTCGCCCCCGTTACCGTTTCGGGCGGCGAAAAAGATCAAGAACGAGCTGTTCCATATCGAGTGGATGATGGGCCTGATCCAGCAGCACCAGATCGATCGGCATTCCTTCGTGATTGCCATCGGTGGTGGCGCCGTGCTCGACGCGGTCGGCTTGGCTGCCGCCACCAGCCATCGCGGCATTCGCCACATCCGGGTGCCGACCACGGTGCTGTCGCAAAATGACTCCGGCGTTGGCGTCAAGAACGGGGTAAATTTGAAAGGCAGCAAGAATTTCATTGGTACGTTTGCCCCACCCTTCGCCGTTCTGAACGACCTCGATTTCATTGCCGACCTGCCGGCAAGGGAAAAGACGGCCGGGATGGCCGAGGCCGTCAAGGTTGCCCTGATCCGTGATGCGGTCTTCTTCAATTGGCTCGAACGGCATGTCGACGCCCTGACCCTGTTCGAACCCGGTGTCATGGCGACCATGATCCGGCGCTGTGCCGAGCTCCACATGCATCAAATCGCCCATGCCGGCGATCCCTTCGAGTGCGGCAGCGCGCGGCCGCTCGACTTCGGACATTGGGCGGCGCACAAGATTGAATCGCTGACCCGCAATCATGTCCGCCACGGCGAGGCCGTCGCCATTGGTATTGCGCTCGACACGCGCTATTCTGGTGCTCGCCGGCTTGCTGGAAGCCGGTCACGAAGATCGGGTGGCAGCCTTGCTCGAGTTGCTCGGCTTCGACCTATGGCATCCCGTGCTCGAAGCGCGCGCCAGCGATGGTAGCCATCCGCTGCTCAGAGGGCTTGAGCGAGTTCCGCGAGCACCTCGGCGGCGAATTGACGATTACGCTGCTCGAAGATATTGGCCGCGCGCATCGAGGTGCACGAGATGGATGAAGAGCGCGTGCGCGAGGCGATCGGCTGGCTCAAGTCACGACGGAAGGCGGCATGAAGCTCGGCAGGCGCCGCAGGCGGCGCGCACCTCACCTATTGCACCAACATTCACCGAGGCGAGACCTGGGCCGAGACCCGCGCGGCCCATCGAAAAGTATCTGCCCGAAGTGAAGCGCCAAATTTCGCCCGCGGCGGCGATGGGGTGGGTTGCGCTTCGTCCAACGTCGCCTCCGAGACGCTCGCGGAGCACGCGGGCGAGTTGTCCCAATTCAAGGCCTTCCTGGCCGAGCGCGGGCTTTATGTCTTCACCATCAACGGCTTTCCCTATGGCCCCTTTCATGGCACGCGCGTGAAGGAGGAGGTGCGTACCAGCCGGATTGGCGGTTCGCCGAACGGCTCGCCTACTCGAACCGTCTCGCCGATTTGTTGCTCGAGCTCCTGCCCGCCGACGGCGAGATCGACGGCAGCATCAGCACGGTGCCGGCAACCTTCAGGCCGATCGGTGCCACCGCCGACGCCCTGGCGCAGATCCAGGACAATCTGCTGCGGCACGCCGCCCACCTGGCGCGCGCGCGCGCGAACGCACGGGACGGACCATAACGCGCTCGCCCTCGAACCGGAACCCATGTGCTATCTGGAGACGAGCGAGGAATTGGTGCCGTTTCTCGAACAGAAGATTTTTGCCCGCGACGCGGTGGCGCGCTTTTTGTGGCCTCACGGGCTACGCCACCGCCGCGGCCGAGGCCGCGCTTCGGCGGCACGTCGGCATCTGCTACGATGTCTGTCACGCGGCGCATCGAATTTGAGGACCCGGCCGGCAGCATCGCGCGCCTCAGGAGCGCCGGCATTGGCATTTTCAAGCTGCAGCCTCGGCCGCCTTGCGGGTGCCAAGCTGTTGATCGCGAAACCTTGGCGCAGCTCAAGCGCTTCGACGAGGGTGTCTCATTTGCACCAAGTGGTCGAGCGCCGCGCCAATGGTGCGCTGGTGCGCTACCTCGACCTCGCCCCGCCTTCGCTGAAATCGAGCGGGCCTACGGCAACGAATGGCGCGTGCATTGCCATGTGCCGGTATTCATGGACAGGCTACCGCATCTCGACACGCACGCAGAATTTCCTGAGCGAGATCTCTGGCCTTCACCTGCGCTCGGCCATTACGTCCTCATCTTGAAGTCGAGACCTATACCTTCGACGTCCTGCCGGAGGAGCTGCGTCGCGTCGATGTGGCGACCGCCGTGGCACGTGAGCTTGCTTGGGTCAGGGCTCGGCTCGACGCATGACCGCCGCGATCGCCCTGCAACTCGGCCGCGTTTCCAATCTGCCGACGATCTGGAGCAATGTGCTTGTCGGTGACCGTGTTGGCCGGCGGGCAGCCCTGGCGCCCGGCAACGGCCCTGGTGATGCTCGCGGTTTCGCTGCTTTATGTCGGGGGCATGTACTTGAATGACGCCTTCGATCGCGAGATCGACGTCGCGCGAACGGCCAAGCTGGCCAATTCCGGCAGGCCTGGTTGCGGCAAATACCGTGTTCGCGGCCGGCTTCGGCATGCTGCTTGCGGGCATTACGATCGCCATGCTGGCTGTGGTCATGATTGGTCCCGACGCGGTGTGGCGCCCAGTGCTCGCCAGCATCGCGCTTGCCGGCGCCATCGTCTTTTATGATTGGAACCACAAGGACAACGCGCTCAGTCCCTTCTTTATGGGATTATGCCGTGCGCTGGCCTATCTAACCGCGGGCTATGCGGCGGCCAGCGCGCCGGAGGTCGGCTTGTTTGCGGCCGCCCTCATCAGCCTTTGCTATCTGATCGGCCTCACTTACATTGCCAAGCAGGAGGCGCACGACCGATCGGCAATCTGTGGCCCTTGCTCTTCTCGCCGCCTCCGATCGTCTACGGCGCTAACGCAGATCACCCATGCGCCGGCTGCGGTTAGCGTGGTTGCCGCCGCGTTGATAGTGTGGATCGGGCAAGCGCTATCGGACTTTGAGACGCCGCGGACCGGTGACGTGCCGCGAGCCGTGGCATGAGTTTGATTGCCGGGATCTCTTTGGTTGACGCCTTATTTCTCGCTTCCGCCGGGGCTTTGTTGGCTCACCGCGGCCGCCATCGCTTGCTTCCTCGCCACGCTTCTGACACAGCGCTGGGTCAGTGGTACCTGAGCTAGCCCCAGTCCTTCTGGGTGCACTGCAGAGAAGAGCTGCTGCCTAGGGGGTAGCCACTATCGACACGAAGACAACAGACGACTAAGGCTCTCTCATCGGTACGGGCACGGCTCCTACCGCCATCCAAACGTGAGACCATCGTTGCAAAGCATGGGAGGAAATAAGCATGCGCTTCATGGTGAAGTGATGCCTCTGCATGGCCGCCGCCGCGGTGGCAGCTCCGGCGGCGCCAGCCAGCGCCGACGTGAAGGTGAAACTGCAGGAGGTCGCGGGGGCTTGATTCACCCTTGGCGATGGTATCGATCCTGACGGCACCGGCCGCATGGCCTTGATCGAGCAGCACGGCAACGTCCGCATCATCGACAATAAAGGCCGTCTGCTGCCCGAGCCGTTCCTCGACATGCAGGCGAGGATACGTCGCTCCTCCACCATTTCTTCGATGAGCGCGGTCTGCTCGGCCTCGCTTCCATCCGAACTATCGCGAGCAACGGCAAGTTCTATATTGCCTATTCGGTCCCGATGCGCGGGCGCCGAGCTCGACCGTCGTCTGTGGTGGTCGCACACCAACGTCGTCGCCGAGTTCCAGGTCTCGAAGGCACGATCCGAACAAGGCCGACCCGACCAGCGAGCGGATCGTCTCGCAGATCGACTGGCCGCAGTTCAACCACAACGGGCATTGGATCGGCTTCGGTCCCGACAACATGCTCTACGTGTTCGACCGGCGACGGTGGCTACGCCAACGACTGGGGCATCGGCCACAACGTCATGCACCGGCAATGGTCAGGACCTGACCAGCATCCATGGCAAGATACTGCGTCATCGACGTCAACAAGCCTGACTGGTATCGCCGCCGACAATCCCGTTCGTCGGTCGCAGCGATGCCGAGCCGCAGATCTGGGCCTATGGCATGCGCAATCCCTGGCGCTGCTCGTTCGACATGGGTGGTGACAAAGCGCCTGATGCTGCGGCGACGTGCAGCAGAATTCATGGGAAGAAGTGGACGTCATTGCCACGCGGCAGCAACATGGCTGGCGCCGCATGGAAGGCGACAAGTGCTTCGACTTCCAGTAATCCGGACAACCACCCCGACGTCCTGCGACAAGGCTGGCCTGACCGAGCCGGTTATGGTTTACGCCAACTGCACGGCGGTGAAGCAGAACTGCATGGGGATCTCGGTCACCGGCGGCTACGTCTATCGCGGCTCGCATCAGCCCTGGCAGGGCAAGTATATCTTCGGCGACTGGTCCAAGTGGTTTCGACGCAGATGGACGGCCAGCTCTTCATTGCCACCAAGGGTGCCGACGGCAAGTACACCATGGAAAAGGCCGTTGTCGACGGCATGGAGCAAGCTGCCCTACATGCTGGCGCTTTGCCCAGGATGAAAAGTGGCGAGGTCTATGCGCTGACCAGCATCTCGACGGGACCCGTCGGCGGTCACGACAAGGTCTACAAGATCGTGCCGGCAAATTGACACGCCTCGGCAAGTTCAACGATAATCAAGCGGAGGCGGATGCCAAATCCGCCTCCCTTTTGTTCGTCTATCGACCGATCGTTCCTGACAGTTGAAATTTTCTTGAGGAGGGGGCCCTGATCCGCTCGATTGTATTCACCGTTGCGCTGCTGACGGCCTTGGTATCAGGGTTGGCCGGGCGCGTGATGGGACAGGCGCCCACGCCGGCCGCCACGGAGCCCGAGCCGCCACGCGATCCGCCGCCGGCAATCCCGGCCTCGGTCCTGAAGGACACGGCGATCATCACGCAAGGGGAAAAGATCTGGCACGACCAGTGCACGCACTGCCATGGCGCCAGAGCCTATCCGGGTAAAGCGCCAGCTGCAGCCGCGCAGCTACAAGCCCGAGTTTGTCTGGGATCGGGTTCACAACGGCTTTCGCGCTATGCCGTCGTGGAAAGAGGTCTATAAGCCTCGAGGAGGTCGTGGCGCTGGTGGCCTACGTCCTCAGCGACGATTTCTTTCCTTAAAGCCGTCCTGGCGACCCCCGCCTTCGCCTTGGCTTGAGGGCCGCAAGCTTCTTCTTCGCCGCAGCCCTTCCCATGGGACCGCCGTCATGGCATGACAGGGCCAGCCGTCGTCACGCCCCGATCGGTGTCGTGCCGAGATACGACCCGGGCGCGGTGGGACAGGGTTCTGCACGATTAGAAAGCAAAGGTTTCGGGAGCGTAGCGCAGCCTGGTTAGCGCACCAGTCTGGGGGACTGGGGGTCGGGAGTTCAAATCTCCCTGCTCCGACCAATCAAAAATCAATGATTTAGTCTGAGTTGAGGTTCCGCAGAACTGGATGCGCGGGCACCCTCTGCGGAACCAATGCCGTAGGTCTTTCTGTCATTGGGCAATCCATCAGGGCGCGCAGTGCCTGCGCGTGTCCAGCCGCCGTGCCACAAGGTGGCAGCGAGCGCGTGTCTCCAGCAAATGATCCGAACCATCTCCCGGCCGCCATCCTCCTCCGATGGTTCCCGGCGGATCCTCTGTTCGACTTGTTTTCGAAGCTGCGCCGGCGGCGTGTCAGCCAATGGCGGCGGCAGCGCCTCAGTGAGCGGACATGGACCCGAGGGGGTGACTTGGTTGGGCCTCGATTGCGGGGCCCGACGTGTCTCACCCTGACCGAGGCAGCTTAGCCATCGTGCCAATAACGCCGCGGAGTCATCTTTCGCCCGCCACCACTCCCCTCTTCAGGGTGATGCTGCCTCGAAACATTGCATTCGGGCCAGCCGAGTTCTGGAGAGCTCAGCTATATTTCTCGGCGCACCGCCATGCCCTGCCTCGAGAGCATCGCGCCTATGCTCGACGCACACTGGACAAACCTGAGGAGTCCCATGGCACGCCTGAGGGTAAGATCGCGATTGTCACCGGTGCGGCTAACGGTATCGCGGCCGGGCTATTGCCGATCGTTTCGCGGCCGAGGGCGCCGCACGTCGATCGGCGACATCGACGCCGATGGCCTGACACGGACGCGGCCGCTGACTTCTGCCGGTGGTAGGCGGCCGCACCGGTCACGGGCGATCTCACCGAGGAGGAGGGGCGGCGGCGCTGATCGATAAGGCCGTCGACAGGCACGGTCGCATCGATCGTAGGTCAACAACCTCGGCGGCTCACGCAGTGCCAAGATCTCGGGAGATGGCGGTCGCCGACTTCGACTTCGTGCTGCGCCTGAACCTCCGAGTGAGCACATTTTCGTCACCCGTGCCGCCGCGCCGCACATGATGAAGCGCCGGCAGGTGCGCATCATCTGCCTGTCGTCGGGCGCCACGCGAGAGGCACGCCGTGGACCGCCTACTACCAGGGCGGCCTGCCGTATTCGACGGCCAAGGCCGGGTGCACGGCTTCATCCGCGACGTGGCGCTGGAGCTCGCCGAGTACTGGCATCACACGTCAACGCCGTGGCACCGGGCCCCATCGACACCGGAGCCGACGGGCCAGCGACCTGCCGCCTCGATGCGACAGTGCGAGAGGAGCCCCAGCGCGATGACGCCGCTGGCTCGGCTCGGCAACCGCGGATTCGAGGTGTGGCCGCTGCGGCCTTGTTCCCCAGGCCCTTCAGACGACGCCAGCCGCTTTGGCATCCGGGCCGCTACCCTGGCCGCCGCTCGGCGGTGGTCGCCGGAGGCACGGTGGACAAGCCCCATTCACGCTCAGCTGGATCCATCCGACCACGCTTGCAGCCTGACCGCACATTGGCTCGATCGCTTGACCCCCGGGGTCTGCTTGCAGCGCCGTTGGCGCTGCAACGCACGTTAAAGTCGGCCAAGAGCCGGCCAGCCCCCGCAGTCCAGACAGCCCCCGGCCAAACGCAACACAAAAACTGAGGGGATATCGCGTATGGCCCGCGTCTCCCATCTTTCGAAATCCCCTGACGAACTGACCGGCGAGGACCGCTGCGAATGTGGCGGAAAGTGATCGCCGATACGCGCGGGAAATCGCACGCTGGAAGGTCCGTTCTCAGTCTGGATGCATGCGCCGGAGTGGGCCGAGCGTGCGGCCCATCTGGGCACATTGGTACGCTGGGCGGGGCGCTGGAACTGCGACTTCGCACGCTTGCAGCACTGGTCGTCGGCCGTCACCTCTAGGCCCAATATGTGTGTGGGCATCCGGGGTAATCGGCGCTGAGCGAAACATTCCCGAGATCAACGATTGACGCGATCCGCTGACGATCATTCCGGATGGCATTCCGCCCGATGACCTGCAGATCATCGACTTCACTCGGCAACTGCTGCGCAAGAATCGCATCGATGAACCGCTGGCGCAGGCGGTCGCGAAACGGCTGGGAGCCGATCAGTATGTGCAGTTGACGACCTGCGTCGGTTATTATGCGATGCTGGCGATGACGGTGAACGCGGTCGAATCTACCGCCGAATCTGAAGCATGAAGCTTTGAAGGTCTGGACATTGTGAACAGCCTTGGCTTCGGCGCCAAGCCGCGCCCTCACGGCCAACGGCACCCAGAGCAGAGGCGAGCGGCCCATTTGCGCACTGCTCGTTCAAGGTAAAGCTTGAGCGCGGAGACGCTGCCGGATCCGGTCAGTTAGCGGACATGGGCTTACATGACACTCTGGGATCGGCGGCTCTCGCTTCGCCGTCGCATGTCGCCCTGGATACGCGACAGAAGCGAGGGAGGTGTCGTCGCGTGCTCAGGCTGCTTCGTCGCCTTCGAAGTCGAGTTCAGCTTCGCAGCCTCGCCGTGCTCTTCCCGCCTGCTTGCTGCGCCTGATGCGATGACGCCGATTGCCCAGCGAAGGCGTCTGGTATTGCTCGGCGAAAGCGCGGACTTTTTGGTCGAGGTGGTCCTCTCCAAGGCGGCGGCATCCTTCTTGGAAGCCCGATAGGCTCCGCCATCATCCGAAACCTCGCCTGACACAACGCCCGTGCCTGCAGGAGCGCTACACTCCACTGATCCAAGTCGATCATCGTTCCCGTGGAACGGCCTTCGACGAGCACCTGGCATATGCGATGGGTGAACGGCCCTCCGTAGTTTTCCAAGATGCCCGCCACAAAGCTGGCAGCTGCCTCGCCCTCGGCCTTGAAGAGAGAAAGGAGCTTCGCGCCTCGAAGCCGCCCGAACGGTCGGGAATGCAATCGCGAGCAAACGGCCGCCTTGGAACCGAAAAAGCGGATTGTCGGCGTCGTGCCAGCCTCTGACGATGTCCACTGCGTGCTCTGGATTGTTACCGAGGGCCGCGGCGGGCTCGTGGAACTGCGTAGGGAATCGCTTCGTAGCGTAGGCCTTCTGCCTGCGGCTCGTAGGCGAGGCGCTTCCGGAAGAACTGCCAGACGAGATCGTGGTGGTTGATCGCGAGGGCGCCGAGAATTTCCTCCATGTGCCAGGAGACTTCGGGCCAGAAGACGGATTGTCGAGAGTGACCTCGGCTTGGGAGTGGTCAGGCTCTGAAGAAGAGCCTGCGACGCGCGTTGAAAACCACGCGTCGTTGAGCCACCGGGCGTCTTTGCGCTCGGAGAGGAGGCGAAGGGGATGGAACGTAGACTTCGTCTACAAGGGGACTACCCGCGAACTCAGCGCGCGCGACAATCCGCAACAGTGTTCTCGATCACTGCCAGCAATGTCCTCGGCGGCGAGCGCCTCTCGCAGAAAGGGCGCGAATGTCGTCGGCGTCCACCTCTCGCGCGAGGCGGAAGCGCCGACTCGATCTGCCGCAGGTAGCGGCCCCGTGGTGATCCATCTCGCGCACAAGCGCACGCGCCCTCGTCCCGAGCTCCGCTCTCGTCGAGGCCTTCCAGGAATGCCGGTAGGAAGTTTATCAGCTCTTCGTGTGCCGCACGGAGATAGCGAAGCGCAACTGAGGCTTCCGCCGCGGAGAGGCGCTTGAGGAAGCCGATAAAAACTTGGGAACGTGGCGAGATCGTTCGACTTGCGGGATGCGCAACGCCTTATGACTTGCAGCCACCTCGTCGGCATTCGCATCATTGATGTCAGCAACGAACCGTACGATGGCTTGTGTGCGGTAAGCTCGGCGCTCGGTAGTCCGCGTCCTCCTGCTGCCAATGAACGGGGGAACACAGACCTCGAAGCCGACACCAGCGTCTTGTGCACGACGAAATCTTGGCGCGCGTTAGCGGTGTCTCTGAAGCGGGTGATTGCCGCATTCAAGGCGTCCATGTCGGGCGCCAGCGCCGCAAACGGTCCGGCAGGCGCCGTCCTGTTGCGGCGATACATCCACCAAAACGTGCCTCGATGTGCTGCAGCATCTCGAAGGATCCGCTGCAAAGCGCGCTCGGTGAAGAACTGCACAATCGAGCTCTCGTCGGCGAGGATCACCTTGAGGAGATCGTTGCCGTAGGCGCTCGGCGTTCGCGTCGCCCCGAGGATCGCGTTGAGGACTCGCCCCTCGGCGCTCGTCATCCTCGGCTTCAGCGTAGAGCGTATGCAGGATGCTGAAGAGCCTTTTGCGCGTCGAGATGAGCTCGTCGCTCACGACCACTGCGCCGCGGTGGAAAGTTACGGTGTGCGAGGCCGGCCGACGTGCCAGTGACCTCGGACTCCGCATGGCATTGCTGCAAACGGAAACAATGACCGGAAAGTGCAGCTTGCGTTCGTCCGGCTCGAATGCGGATACGGTTGAGACCAACGCGGTCTGAATGGCGGGGCCTACCTTTCGCCAGGCATCGAGGTTGTTCTGAGATAGCCGCCTCGACAGCTTCATCAACACGCTTCCTTCTTGTCGTCGGCAGCTCCGGGCGCGATCGCGACACAAGGCTTCGAACGTCGCGTCCACCATCGACGAAGCGAAGAAAATCCAGATGTCGAGCGCTGCATCGGTAACTTCGTCGGAGGTGTGCCCACGGAAGCTGCCGAAATCGGTCTCGATGGCCTTGACCGGAGTCGCGCGTCCATCGGTGACGGCATTGATGAGAGCGCAAGAGTTCCGGGTATACGCCGGCAATGTTGTCGTAGTGGGGAACCACGTGCTCGCGGATGTTTTTGAGCAAGTCCCAGCGCTGATTACGTTATCGGCTGCGCCCTCGAGCCTCTCGATGACCGCCTCGGTCGAAGAGGGCCTTCCTCCATGAGGCGTTCGTAGTCGTGCTTGATCTTCTGGAATTCGTATCCGGCGGGTAGCAGATAATCCTTCATTATCTTCGCGAACCGCCTGCTCGATCGCTTCTCTCGAGCTGCGTGGCGCTGGAAGTCCGGCGCGGCGGGCCGCTTGTAGAGGATGTCGTGGGCCGGTCTCCGACCACGCGTGATTGAGAGTGGTCTGGATTTGAATCTCACAGCGCATGCCGGCGAAACGGCTGTACCTCGGAAGCGCCAGGCGGTCGTGCTTCAAGGACACGACGTAGTGTCGGGCTCTGTAGAGCCGGGCGGGCTGCACATCTTCTCCGGACCGGGTAGTGGATGCGCGAGCTGTCCTGGATCGATCTCCAGTTGATCGAAGCATGATCCGCGCCATGCGGAAGCTGTCCGCGCCGGTATTCGTAGAAGACAAAGCCTGCAGCCAGCCAAATCCTTGATCTCGGCCTCTATCGTTGTCAGTGAAGCAAGCAAGCCTCGCTCCTCGAGCTTGCGGCGAAGCGAAGCCCGCTCTGGCGCGGTCTTGCTTGCGCTGTGGTCGCGCCTAAATCGGCCCGAGCCCGCAATGCTGCATCAAGAATGCCGCGCACGGTCGCAGCAAAGTCCTCGGTAGCGGGCGCGCTGATCGCGCAAGTACTCTTGAATGTCGCGAACCGGGTTCCCAGCGGGACCGCGCGTGCCAGTGATCCGGTCAACATTATGCTAAACAGGGGCAGGAGGATCGGCAAAAATCGAAAGCCATGTCTGACCTGAAAAGGTTTTGTCAGCACGATGCACAGAAAGTGCTGTCTACACGCGCCCCGGACGAAATGCCTCCAAATTCGGACGTAGCAGTGCGGGCAGAACGCCTCGGTCTCTGCGTGCTGCCGATGTCCGGCAAGTGTGTAGGTTCAACCGGAAGCACCAATGGCAGCCTCGCCAGACATCGTGCACACGGCGACGAGGACGCTTTGGTCTGATGGCTTTCGGGGCAGGACAACGCGACTGCACAAAGGGTCTGACTTGTGCCCAGCGACACGGACTGTGTTATGTGTGGGTCAGAGTTGCTTCTCCGATGAGCAGGACCCCGCGATGACAACGCTCGAGCAACCCGCAGTTTGCACCCTCGACTGCCCGGATACCTGCAGCCTGACCGTAACGGTCGAGAGTGGACGCATCACCAAGGTGCGAGGCTCGGATGCCTTGCCTCTCACCAGCGGCGTCATCTGCAATAAAGTGGCGCACCACTCGGCCGACTTCGTACATGGGCCGGGACGATTAACGACACCCCTGAAGCGTGTGGGCCCGCGCGGCACGAACCGCTTCGAGCGGATCTCCTGGGAGCAGGCACTCGACATCATCTACGCGCGGGTGAGTGAAGTCATCGGCACGCACGGGCCAGAAGCGGTGATGCCGCTGAATTACGCCGGCCCGCACGGCATGCTCGCCGGCGACAGCATGTCTTTGCGGTTCTTCCACAAGCTCGGCGCGAGCCAACTCTATCGCCGGTCCATGTGCGGAGGAGTGCGTAGCGAGGCTTGGGCCGGCACTTACGGCCTGGTCCCGGGCATCGGTCCCGAGGCGGCCGAGAACGCCAAGCTGACGATCGTGTGGGGCAACAACGCGACGGTCGCCAACCTGCATCTCGTGCGCAAGATCCGCATGAGTCCGCGGAAGGGCGGCAAACTCGTTGTCGATCGATACCCTGCGCACCAAGATCGCCGAACAGGCCGACCTCCATATCGCGCCGCGACCGAGCACGGACGTACTGCTCGCCTTCGCGCTCGCTGTGGAGCTGAAGCGCATCGGCGCCCATGACCGTGCCTTCATCGACCAGCATGTGCTCGGCTATGATGCCTTCATGGCGCGGGCGGACGACTGGCCGCTGGAGAAGGCTGCCGCCGAGTGCGGCATCAAAGCCGATGATATCCGCACGCTCGCTCGCTGGATGGCCGGTTCCGATCCCCTCGTCATCGCGCCTGGCAACGGCCTCGAGCGTGGCCGCAACGGTGGCAGCGGTATCCGGGCGGCGATTGCGCTGCCGGCGCTGATGGGCCGTCTCAATGCGACCAGCGGCATCGTGTTGGGAGCCGGCAACAGCTTTCCAAAGACGATGGCGAAGCTGCAGCGGCCGGACCTCGTGCCTCCTGGTACGCGTACGCTCAACATCATGGACATCGGCCGACATCTGGCCGACGATGACATTGCGCCGCCGCTGCGCGCGCTCGTTATCTACAATCACAATCCCCTCGTCGTGCATGCCGACCAGAACCGCATGCTGAAGGGCCTGATGCGCGAGGACCTGTTCCTCGCCGGCATTGACATCGCAATGACCGAGAGCATGGCGCTCTGCGATATCGTGCTGCCTGCTGCGACGCACTTCGAGTGCGACGACATCTATCCCGCATACGGCCATCATTGGCTGCAGCGAGGCGAGGCCGCGATCTCGCCCGTCGGCGATGCGCTGCCCAATACCGAGATCTTCCGCCGACTGGCCGCTCGCTTCGGCTTTGATGAGCCCTGCTTCAAGGCATCCGACCGAGAGTTGATGGACGATGCAATCGATGGGTCACATCCGCGCATGCGCGGCATCCGCCCGAGCGAGATCCCGGTCAAAGAAGCGCTGCGCATGAGCGCGGCCGATGGGCGGCCGCTCGCGCTCTTCGACACGGTGATGCCAGCGACGCCCTCGGGCAAGGTCGAGCTGGTCTCGGACACACTCGCCGAGCGCTGGGGCCCCGAGGCGCGCCTCGCCGCCTACAGGCCTCGGGCGGCCAAGCTGCCGCTGTCGCTGATCTCACCGGCCTCCGACAAGCGTATCTCCTCGACCTTGTTGGGGCTCGGCGGCAAGCCCGGTGAGGCGCCGCCATTGTCCATCAATCCCATCGATGCCGCGGCGCGTGGACTCGAAAACGTGAAGCGCATCCGCGTCTGGAACGAGCTTGGCAACGTCGTCCTACCGCTCATCATCAGCGACGCCGTGCCGCCGGGTGTGGTGGCGTCTGAGAAGGGCGCCTGGATCGCCACCAGCGAGACCGGACAGACAATTAGCGCCCTCGTGTCTGCCGACGCCCAGGCCGACCTAGCCAAGGGCGCGTGCTACAACGATACCGCCGTTGAGGTTGAGGCTTGGCCGACCTGATCGATCGCAACGCTTCAGGCACCTGACACCGTCGATCCCGATTCGCCTCGTGGCGGGCGTGTGCTGGTCAGTGCTCAAGCAGCTACTAGTGCGGTCATACCGGTAAGCGTCTCGTTCACTACGTGTGGAATGTGAACCTCCATGCTACTCTAAACGCGCTGTGGATGCATTGGAGAGAACATGATCAAGCGTTTGCTGCCCTGGGATGGTCTTGGTCACGAGATCGTGGCGCACGGTGGCGTGCTCTACATAGGCGGCGTCGTTGCGGAGGACACGAGCCTCGACATGGCTGGCCAAGCCGACGACGTGCTGCGCCAGCTCGCCAAATTGCTGACAGCGGGTGGCTCGAGCATCGCGCGCGTGCTGCAGGTAACAATCTACGTAACGGATCTCGCCGACAAGCCTGACTTCAACCGCGTCTGGAAGGCGCATTTCAACGAGGTCAACCTGCCCGCCCGAGCCGCGATCGGCGTCGCAGACCTAGGGACGGGCGTGAAGCTCGAACTCGTCGCGACGGCGGCGGTGGATGAGTAGAGGTTGATGCAGGGGAAGCGGATGCTGAAGAGCGCCTCACGCGCGACACCGCTCCCTAACGACCAGTTCCACATGGGTGCTGAGGACCGATATTCGTGCAGGCGCTGAAAGGTGCTCCACTCGTCGCCGGAAGTGGACATCCCGTGAGACTGCTCCCATTGCAGGCTTTCAGACGGTTGGATGTCCGCTTTTGCATAGAGCCATCGATCGGTCCACATGGTCCATACGGACCACAACCTCAAACCAAATGGGGAAATGATCAGCAAGTGCGCGAGGGCAACTCCTAGATCATCCAAGCTGGCGGCTTGTCGCCAGTCGCTGAACTGGAGCAAGTCTGGATCTATGCGTTGCTCTCACAGAGCAATTGCCGCCCCGATTGCGGAGCCTTAGGTCCGATGGGCTGAAGCGTTCCTCGCCAGCGGTAGGGGTGTGTGGACGGTGACCCGGCGACCGATCCTCGAAGATCACGCTGGGCCTTCGTTTTTAGCCGGGCGCGCGACGATGCATTTGACTCGCCTCGGAGCATCTCGATCAATAATTCCGTTCCCGCCGTTGTTTCTTCCGACTCTGTTGCGGCCGCAACACATACCTCTCGAATGAGATCGCTTAGTATCGGCGCGCTGTAAAGTGTTTAGGTGTGGGGAACGTCATGCGTTGGTCAGCTGTTGAATTGCGCTCGCGTTGTCTTTGGTGTCTACGGTGCCGGCGAGCGCCTATGGGCCCCATTTTCCTGACGGGTCTCTACGTTGGCGTAAATACTTGGCTACAGCTGGGGCCGCGCCGATCGGATGTCTCCGGGACCGTGCAGGTCAGGCAATACGTAACTGAACGAAGTACAA
>ERZ1370068.4876-contig-3926_pt1 | contig 77931 bp, 117 predicted proteins | sample MGYA00561227_ERZ1370068 | MGnify/ENA primary metagenome ERZ1370068 (study PRJEB38410, sample SAMEA6850437) | metagenome | study: Metagenomic assessment of the ecological functions of the soil: analysis of the soil microbiota associated with the... | reverse complement strand
AGTTACGTATTGCTAAGCGGGAACTGTAAGGGAGGCGGTTGCTGAAGCAATTTCGCTGACCTTCGCGCGCCCTGGTGAGACGGTTGGTTCGGCGACCTGGCGCGAGCCCCCGCCGGCTGCGGTTCGCGGCGGCGCTGAGCTTTCGAGTTTTCTCTCGAACTCCAACTCCTGCTTCAGACTCTTCAGGTCGAGGAGCATGTCTTTGACCGTTTGATATCGCTCGTCCCGGTCTTTGCGCAACGCCTTGGAAACGATGCGCTCTGATCTCGGCCGGCACCTCTTTCGAGTAACGCGCCAGCGGCTGCGGCTCTCTGTCGCTCAAATCGCGGCCACGATTTCGCTCGGGTGTGTGCCCTCAAATGGCAAACGGCCGGCCACCATCTCGTAAATCACCACACCGAGACTAAAGATGTCGCTGCGCGCATCAACTTGAAGGCCCCGCGCTTGTTCTGGAGACATGTAGAATGCCGTGCCCATGACCACGCCGGGATCAGTGTTTACCTGAGCGCGCGTCGCCGCTTCCGAATCAACGGCGTCACGTGAGGGTCGCTCAGTCAGCTTTGCCAGGCCGAAGTCCAGGACCTTCACGATGCCGTCTACGCGGATCATGATATTTTCCGGCTTGATGTCGCGATGAACTATGCCTGCGGCGTGGGCTGCGGACAGCGCAGTGGCAGTTTGAATTGCGACATCGAACACCTCGCCGAGTTTCATCGCGCCCAGGCGAATACGCGCGCGCAACATCTCGCCATCGACGAACTCGGTGGCCATGAACTGCACAGAGTCCGTTTGATCGATTTCATGGATCGTGATGATGTTGGGATGATTCAGCGCCGAAGCGGCCTTTGCTTCCTGAGTAAAGCGGCGCATGCGGTCCTGATTGGACGCCAGTTCAGCGTGCAGAATCTTTAAGGCAACCTTACGATCGAGCTTCGTGTCCTGCGCCAGGTAAACTTCGCCCATCCCGCCGGCGCCGAGCCCAGAGCGGATTTCGTAACGGCCGAGTTTTGTGCCGGGACTAATCAACGAAAGTTTTTTGTCAGAATGACGTCTGCTGAACCGATCCCGCGGACGACCGCGAATCGATCAAGCTTGTTTGCCTGACGACAGTGACATTTTGGAGTGCGGCTGATTCTAGCTGCATTACTATTATTGTGCGAGCCTTTTTCGCCGTGTTTGACACTCGCCTTTTCACGCGAATATTCTCGCAAACGAAGACACCAAGCGAGATGATCATCGGCCGACGTGAATCATGATTGCTCTATAAAGGATTACAAAATGACATCGAACAATAGGCGTCCAAAGTACTTGAAGATTGTGGTTATAGTTCTGGCGCTCGCTCCTGGCAAGCGGAAATGTTCTGCTCTCGAGCCGCGGCACGAGCGCGCAGGGCAGTCGACCTTGCCGGCATCGATAAGTCGATCGATCCCGGCGATGATTTTTTGCTTATGCGAATGGCGCATGGTCAAAGGCCGCGCAGATCCCGGCGGATCGCCCAGCTACGGCGCTTTCGATGCCATCGCCGAAAAGGTCAACGCGCACGGCCGACTTGATCAAAGGCGCGGGCAAATCAGCCAACGACCCTGAAGCGCGGAAGATTGGCGATTACTACGATGCCTTCATGGATGAGAGTGCCATCGAAAAGAAGGGCTCTCGCGCCGATCAAAGCCGAGCTTGACGAAATCAATGGCATCGCCGACAAGGTCTCGCTGGCGCGAGTGCTGGGGCTCGCAGCTGCGCGCGGACGTTGACCCGCTTAACGCCACAAGCTTTCATACCGAATCGTTTGTTCGGCATTTGGGTCTCACCGGACTTCAACAATCCTACTCACAACGTGCCTTATTCTGTTGCAGGGCGGTTTGGGACTGCCCGATCGCGACAACTACCTGAGGCACTGCAAAAGACGATGTCGAGCTGCAAGCGAAGTATCGCGAACACATCGTGACGATCCTGAAGCTGGCGCAAATCGCAGATGCCGAGGCCAGAGGCCACGCGCATTTACGATCTGGAAAAGATGATGGCGGACGGCCCACGCCACCCGCACTGATTCGGCGGATGTGCAGAAGGCAATAATCCGTGGGCCATGAAGGACTTTTCCACCAAAGCCCCGGGGCTTGATTGGGCGACCTACTTCAAGCGCCGCAGGTCTTTCAGGTCAGCCAACGATCATCGTCTGGCAGCCGAGTGGCAGTTACCGGCATCTCCGCTCTGGTTGGCAATCAACCGCTCGATGTTTGGAAGGAATATCTGACGTTCCATGCAATCGAACGCGCCTCAGGACTGCTGCCGAAGCCTTTCGCTACGGAGCTTTTCAAGTTCTACGGAACGACGGTCAACGGCATTCCGCAACAGTCCGACCGTTGGAAGCGCGCGGTGAGTAATACCAATGCTGCCCTGGGAGATGCAGTCGGCAAACTTTACGTAAAGCAATACTTTCCGCCTGAGGCCAAGGCGAAGATTCAGGCGATGGTCAAGAACATCATCGCGGCGTTCGGCAAACGCATAGACAACCTCACCTGGATGACGCCGGCCACGCGCGCGAAAGCGAAAGCAAAGCTGGGCACGTTGTATGTCGGAGTTGGATACCCTGAGCATTGGCGAGACTACTCGGGCTTGAAGGTTCTGCGTGACGACCCGCTCGGAAATGCCGCAAGGTCGAGTTTGTTCGACTATCAATGGACCGTGGCGAAACTCAGCCAGCCGGTGGACAAGACCGAATGGTGGATGACTCCGCAAACGGTTAATGCGTTGAATCTACCGATCCAGAACGGCTTGAATTTTCCGGCAGCCATTTTGAATCCGCCCTTCTTCGATCCCAAGGCTGACGAGGTCGAAAACTACGGCAGCATCGGAGCGGTCATCGGTCACGAGATTAGTCACAGCTTTGACGATCAAGGCAGCCAGTTCGACGCGTATGGCCGCCTGCTGAATTGGTGGACGCCACAGGACCTCGAACACTTTCGCGCTTCCGCCGACCGTTTGGCCGCAGAGTTTGACGCCTACGAACCGCTGCCGGGTATGCACGTGAATGGCAAGCTAACGCTGAGCGAGAACATCGCTCGACGCTGGCTGGGCTATCGGGCCGCCTACGACGCCTACCGCGCCGCCAATGGTGGCAAGTCCACGCCGAATGCGACAGGGCCTCACCGACGACCAGCGCTTCTTCATTGCTTATGCGCAGAGTTGGCGGAGCAAGATGCGGCCAGAGTTCCTCCGCGTCCTGCTGACGACTGACGGCCATGCGCCCGATCAATATCGCGCCGACACCGTGCGCAACCTCGACGCCTGGTATCAGGCGTTCAATATTCAACCGGGCCGGAAGCTCTACCTGGCCCCTGATGCGCGCGTGAGAGTTTGGTGACGGCGGCGCCTGTAAGACCATTGCTTAACGTTTCAATGTGCTGGTCCAGTTGAGCACAACTGTAATCGGCGTCTGGTTGAGCCTCGCCCGCCGGGGAATTGACCAGAAAGCGCTGGCCATCCGCCGATACGACATAACGATTAGGGGCGTTATAGCCGCTTACTTGAGTTGCGAATAGCGGTTTCGGCGCGCTCGTTTCGAAAGTCGAAGCAGTGTTGACTTCAACGGCCATTAAAGTTCTATCAGGGGCCATGTAGAACAGTTCCTTGCCGTCGCCGCGCCAGTGAGGTTGCGCGCCGCCGCCGCTTGAGATCAACCATTTGCCGCCGGATTGTGGAAATGTCTGGACATAGACTTCGTTGCGGCCACTTTCATTCGAAGTGTAAGCGAGCCAGTGACCGTCAGGAGAAAAGAATCCCTGCGTCTCAATGAATTCGGTCTGTAGAAACGGGTAAGGTTTTCCGTCACCAAACAGTGGCAAGACCCAAAGGTCCGATTCAGTCTTCGGATAATATGCCTGGAAGACAATGAACCGCCCATCGTTTGACCAGTCGGTTGACTCCTTGGTGACATCCGATTTGAAAGAAGCTCCGGAGTTCCGGCTCCGCTCGAAACCTTTCGATAGAGATTGAGAGTGATGTCGCCTTTCGCCCCGGCTGAACTAAAAACGACCTGGCTTCCGTCGGGCGACCACACCGGGTCGTCGTCGCTTGCCGGGTCGAAGGTAAAGCGCGATGGCACGCCGCGCGCCAGATCCATCAACCAAATATCGCTGTTGCCTCCGTCCAGCCGCTGCATCGCCAGACGCTTGCCGTCGCGTGAGAGCACGATGTCATTAATTTCACCTGACGGGCCCACTGTTTCTTGTTGTTTCCCACTTCGATCAAACCAGGTGAGCTGGCGTTTCGAGGCTCCCCCACCCAGATAAACCATGGTTCCGTTTTGAGAGACGGCGACGTTCGCGTAACTATTTGAATCGTTGTAACCGATTGCCTCGGTGATGGGAAAAGGCTCGCCGCCAAGCTGTAAGGTGCGGGCGTCAAATGATTGTCCGGTCAGGGTCGTACCCACCGCAAACAACAGATAACCCGGAGCAGCATACGTCGGGCTCGAGTCGGCCTTCAGTAGCAGCTTGCGATCGCTCCCGTCCAGCGCCGCCACCCAAATAGCACTGTCCTCTGAACGGCCGGTCCAACTCTGATACAGAAAATGTCGACCGTCGGGCAAAAACAATGGCCAGGCTTGAGCGAGCTCCTTACGCGACTCATCAAGCCGGAGAACCGGTGTTGGGTGCCGCCGCTGGCTGATACGCGATTGATTCCTTTAATGTCGAGACTGATTAGGATTACTCCGTCTGCGTTCCAGGTTCCCCCGAAGGCGCTCGGAGCATCGCAGAGTGTCTGTGCCGGACCGCCACTCACATCGATCTTCTTAAGTTTGTTGTTGGCAAAGAAGCCTATAAACCGATTATCGGGCGACCAAAAGGGCGCGCTAGCTTCATCGGTCCCGGGCAGCGGTTGCGCTTCAAGGGAAGCAAGAGATCTGAGATACAGCGAACGCTTGCCGTGCGAGGTGGCCGCAAAAACCAACGTGCGACCATCCGGCGAAATAACCGGACTGGAAACCTCAATGGCATCCTTCGGCATTGCCACCACAAAGGTGATCGGTAGTTCGACCGGTGCCGGACGTCTAAAGTAGAGCCAGTGCCAGGACGATGGCTGTGATCAGGAAAAGACCGGCCACTGACCAGGCGATCAGCTCACGTGTCTTTCGCTTCGGCGGCGGTAGAGACTTTAAGACGGTCTGCCGCAGATGTCGATGCTGCCGTGTTCCCCGAAAGTGCCTCAACCGCGAAGGCCAAATCACGGGCGGAATGAAAACGTTCTTCCGGATTCTTCTCGAGGCAGTGATTGACTACCCGCTCGAGGGCCGGATTGATTGACGGATTGGTGCCCGACAAATCAGGCGGGTCTTCGCGCAGGATGGCGCTGATGGTGTCGGCGGTCGATCGCCGCGAAACGCGCGCCGGCCGGAAAGCATTTCATAAAGGATTGCGCCGAACGAGAAGATGTCTGAGCGATGATCGGCTGGCTGGCCACGCAACTGCTCGGGCGACATGTAGCCGATGGTGCCCATCACCATGCCGGGATCGGTGTTGACGCGCCGAGTCGGCACTCTCGGTTTGTGGTTGAGTTGCCGTCACGCGCCGCTCAACTTCGCGAGACCGAAATCGAGAATCTTCAGCCGGCCATCTTTAGTGATGAAAATGATTTTCAGGTTTCAGATCGCGGTGCACGATTCCTTTTTCATGCGCTGCGGACAATCCGTGCGCGATCTGCAGCGCGTAATCGATCGCCTTCCGCTGCGGCAGCGCCACTCCACCCATTCGTTCACGCAGGGTTTCACCTTCCAACAACTCGGAAACGATGTAAGGCGCGCCCGTCATGAGTGTCGATGTGATGGATGACCAGGATGTTGGGATGATTGAGCGCGCCCGCAGTCTGGGCCTCTTGCTCAAATCGCGCCAGGCGATCCTTGTCGGCGGAAAGGCCAACTGGCAAGAATCTTGATCGCGACTTCACGATTGACCGTCGGATCAAAAGCGCGATACACCTCGCCCATGCCGCCCTCGCCGATCTTTGAGCGGATTTCGTAGCGACCGAGTTTTATGCCGGCAGAGAGCAATCGACCGTAGCCTGATACGTCTTGAAACCGCAGGATCGCCGGGATTCTATCTGGAGTTAATAGGGTCATGCCAGCATTAAGACGTTGGCGAGTCGATAGGCGCGGTGGTGCTGGAGGTAACCGGATGACTTTGATTACACGGAACCAAGCCAGGGATCCTCGTGGGAACGACGGTGAGCGGCATGGAAATGCTGCCCACCGTCGCGAACCAAACATCAGAAGAACAGTGAATACAGCAACCGGTTCGGCGAGCCCGTTCCGACATTCTGTGATCACGTTCGTGGTCGGCGTTGTTAACAATCGCGTTGCGTATAGTGGTCGCGGAAGCCGACGGATTGGCCTGCTTGTAGAGCGCGGCCACCCCGGCAACGTGCGGCGAGGCCATAGACGTTCCACTCAACGTGGCGGTCGCGGTGTCCGACGTGAAGTACGACGAGAGGATTGAAGACCCCGGCGCAAAAATGTCGACACACGTGCCGAAGTTCGAGAATGACGAGCGCGCATCGGTGCTGGTCGTTGAACCGGTGGTAATCGCATTGGCGGCGCGAGCCGGCGAAGAGTTGCAGGCATTGGCGTTGCTGTTGCCGGCGGCTACCGCAATCGTCACCCCGGAATTGCTCAGGTTGTTCACGGCGGTGTCGAGAGCCGCTGAAATGCCGCCGCCGAGACTCATATTCGCCACCGCCGGGTTGATGTGATTCGCCGTTACCCAGTCAACGCCTGAAATTACCCCCGACGTTGAGCCTGAACCATTACAGTCGAGGACGCCGCACGCCTTCTTAGCAGCGCGCTCTTCGCGACGCCATATGTAGAACCACCCACAGTTCCGGAAACGTGCGTGCCGTGCCCATTGCAGTCCGCGCCGTTACCGCCAAAGGCATCGAAGACGTTTGAAGCGCGCCCGCCAAATTGCGTGTGGTCGCGGATGCCCGTGTCGATGATGTAAGCCCGCACGCCCGACCCGGTCCAATTATAAGTATAGGTGGCACTCAACGGCCGATTGCGCTGATCGATTCGGTCGAGTCCCCACGGCGGATTTGTTTGAGTTGCGTCCGCCGTAACGACGCCGTCCTCTTCGACGAACAGCACCCGGTAATCCTGGGCCAGCTCTTCGGCATCAGCTTCCGACATCTCGACGGAGAAACCGTTGATGGCGTGCTTATAGACGTGCTTCAGTTTTCCCCGGAACCTGACGGCCATGTCGTCCGCCATGTATCCGGCGATGGAGTTTTCTCCCCGGTCGCCAACGACCTGGTCGTCAAGGACGACGATGTAGTTGTTCTGAATCTTCTTGGGGTTCTTGCGAACTTTCTCTTTCCAGCCCTGACTGCGGACCGGCCCGGTCATGAAGATCGCCCCCGCAGCAAAAGAGTACCGCGATTGCGAATACAACTATTTTTCTCATCTCTTTCTCCTTCCAGTGGTAGGTGGTTTCGTAGCTCCATGCAGCGCCGCCCGATAAACCGGCGGCAAGATAAAGCCTTTGACAATGAAAGAGTTGATTTCTCTGCGCCGCGCAGACCTTCACCAGCGCGCAAAGTACAATTTGCTAAGGCTTGCAATGCTAACCTTGCCATTGACTTATCTGGGGTGCGGGGGCGGGGGAGCGCGCAGTATATCACCATTGCGTAGCATGGCAAGTACTGGTCTTCGATTGAAGCCAGGCGGGAAGGAAAATCGAAAATTAGCTGCGCGCAAGGCGGCTGATCCAACTGATTTAACTCCTCTCCCTTTGGGAGAGGGTCGGGGAGTGAGCCTGAGCGCAAACTGCAACCACAATCGTTGCTGCGGGCTTCAGCCCGCAATCCGTTCAGCGAATTCTTCGCAGCATCAACGGCGTTGAAGAATTGACTGGTGGCTCGTCTCGATAACGGGCTAAAGCCCGGTGAATTATTCCCAGCTGCGCCGTACTAAGCTCTCTCTCCCGACCCTCTCCCAAAGGAGAGGGAGGCAAACTGACCACCATCCAATCCCGAATTATCGGGACTCCCTGACACCTTGGCCGTTCTTAGGGCTGATCCTTCCAATCGGGAACCCGTCCCGGCGTCCAGGGCGCACCGGCAGCTTCCATCTGCTTCTCGAGTTTCTGCAAGTCGACTTCGATCAATTGACGGAGACTGTTGAGCGTCCCTTCAAACTCAGCCGCGGCGGCCGCGTATTGATCTTTATGCGTTTGCGTCGGCCGCTGGGTAGACATCCGCTGGCCGCCGACAATGTCCCCAACGCGTTCGCTAATCGACGCCGGCAAATTCATGTTGCGTTGACGCAGCGCCTGATCGCCGCGCAGCGCGCGCAGGATCTCGTTCTTGCGTTTCTCGAGCGCGGCCGCTTCTTCCAAGCAATTTTCTCGGAAGCGTTCGGCGTCTCTAAAATCGCGCGCCGAATGGCTGCTAATCGCGGGTTAAGGAATTCGCCGCCTCAAGCGCGCCCTGTACGGCGCGCTGCAGCCGTGCAACTTCGTCTGAAATTCAACCAGCGCAAGTCGATCGGCGGACGTCATGCGGTCCTGGCCATCGACAATGATCTCGAACTCCTGCGCCTTACCGAATGGAGTAATCACGCCGTTCTGTCGTTTGGCGAACGAGACTTTGTAGGCCCCGGGCATCACCAGCGTGCCCGCCCGGCGGGTCTGCGAATGGGTCCTCGGCGTCCGGATTTGGCGGCGGCGGCAGTGCCGGAGACGGATACCGCAGATCCCAATTCACTCGCTGGATTCCCGCGGTGATTGGTCCGGTAAGGCGCCGCACGAGTTTTTCCTGACGAATCACTGATCGTAGACGATGATCGCCGGCGCCTCTTCTTCTTCTTCAGCGCTCAACTCAGCGCTACTGGGTAAGGCGACTGCCGCCCCACCGCGCGCCGCCGCACGCTCGGCTTCCTGACGCCGGGCCTTTTTGTCTTCAGATCTTCCTTTAGATAGTAGGTGAAGGTTGCGCCAAATGGCGGGTTCTCAGCCGTGTAATACGATCTCGCCCTGAAGCTCTTGCCGCGCTCCGCCGAGCGGTTGCGATCTGGATGTACATCAGCGCGTCTTTCACCGGAAAGCAGCGCATCTGCTTTCAACATCTCTGGAGTGATCGAACGCAGCGGCGAGTAATTGTCCAGAATGTAAATGCCGCGCCCGAAAGTCGCCGCAGGACCAGATCATTCTCACGTCTTTGAATCGCGATGTCGCGCACCTGAATCGTGGGCAGAGCCACCGCGCAACTGAATCCACTTCTGTCCGCCATCGATCGTAAAGAACAAACCGAATTCAGTTCCGGCAAACAACAGATTTGATTCACATGATCTTCGGCGATTCCCCCAAACCGGCCAGTTCGCCGGCAGGTTAGCTTTAATCGAAGTCCAGGTGCGGCCGGCATCAGCGCTCTTGAAAAGATAAGGCTTTGAAATCCGCATTCTGATGGTTCTCGAACGCGACATAGACCGTGTTGGCATCGTGATTGGAAGCAATGATGCGGCTAACGTAAGCGAGTTCCGGCACGTCGCCAACCTTCTCGGCCTTGCGCCAGTTCTTGCCGCCGTCTTCAGTTATTTGGAGCAACCCGTCATCCAGTGCCGATATAGATCAATCCATCCTTCTTTGGCGATTCATCGATGGCTGAGGCGTTGCCGTAAAAGCCGTCGATTGATTCTTGGCTACTGCGTCCATGCTCTGGACCTTGCCCATCACCGGCAACTTGTCGCGATCGAAGACCGCGGGAAAGGTCTCCACTGATTACTTTCCAGGTATCGCCGCGATCGTCACTTCGGTAGAGTCTTGTTCGAGGCAAAATACAGGCGGCGTGTGCAAGTGCGGGCTGATGACGAAAGGCGAGTCCCAATTCCAACGCAGCGGATCTTCGTTCCGGGCGGCTTGCGGCTGAATGCCGACTCGCTGGCCGGTAGTTTTATCAAAGCGTGCGAGCGTTCCGCCCTGAGCTCGGCGTAGATCGTGTTGGGTCTTCGGGATCCACGCGACTGCGAAAACCGTCGCCACCCTGAGTCACAAACCAATCGCTGTTGACGATGCCGGAAGCGCTGCGCGTGCGCGCTGGTCCGCCGAAACTGTAGTTGTCCTGCGTTCCGCCATAAACGTTGTAGAACGGCGTGGCATTGTCGGTCGTGATGTCATAGAACTGCGGAATCGGCAAGATTGGCTTTGAAGTGCCAGTTAACGGCCGCGGTCGTGACTTCGTAAACTCCGCCGTCACAGCCCACCAGGTAATGGTCGGTGTTGCCGGGATCGATCCAGATCTCATGGTTATCGACGTGCTTCGATCTCTCGCCGAGCCGGCGCACCGGTGCGGCCGCCGTCATCCGAGACCATCAGAAACACGTTCATGATGTAAATGCGATCGACGTCCTTTGGGTCGGCCACGACGCGCGCGTAGTACATAGCGCCCGGCGTCAAAGTCGTTCCGCTTTCCCAACTGCCGCCCCGATCGTTCGAGCGAAAGATGCCCCTTTGCGATCGCCTGATTCAATCGTCGCGTAGATCACGTTTGAATCAACCGGCGAGATGGCCAGACCGATGCGGCCCATGTCGCCGGTCGGCAAACCGGCGCGCAGGCGGTTCCAGGTCGCGCCCGCGTCGGTTGACTTGTAGATCGCGCTCTCCGGCCCACCATCGATCAAGGTGAACATATGACGCCGCCGCTGGTAAGAAGCCGCATAAATCGTGTCCGGGTTTTGCGGATCGATCACCACGTCCGTGACGCCGGTGTTCTCGCTGATCTTCAAAATCTGTTTCCACGTCTTGCCGCCGTCGGACGTCTTGTAGAGACCTCGATCGCCGCCCGGTCCCCACAAAGGTCCCTGGGCTGCTACGTAAACAATGTTTCGAGTCCTTTGGATCGATGACGATCCTGCCAATGCGTTCAGAATTTCTGAGGCCAACGTTTCGCCAGGTTTTGCCGCCATCGTCTGATCGATAAACGCCGTTGCCGTACGAGACACTGCGCTGGCTGTTGTTCTCGCCGGTGCCGACCCAAACCGTCAGAGGGTTTTTCGGATCGAGGACGATCCAGCCGATTGAATACGAGCCTTCGCGATCGAAGACCGGCGTCCAGGTCGTGCCATTGTTTATCGTTTTCCATACTCCACCTGACGCCGCTGCGACGTAGTAACGTGCCGGGTTGTTGGGATCGACGGCGAAGCCGATCACCCGTCCCGACGTAAACGCCGGGCCAATAGATCGAAATCTCAATCCATTGTAGGTCGCACTGGCCATTGGATCGCGCGGCCGGTTTTCGTCTTCGCCCTGCTCGGGTCTTCTTTGTTCGCCGGCGGCGGGTGATGGTGACGGGCTCGAGGCCGGGGTGGCCTGGGGCGGCGCTGGTTTATCGTCCTGCGCGTACGCGAGCGGGGCTGCGAAAGCAATCAAACAAAACGCGATGCACGGTACGAACGAACGGTAACGGCCGGTGCTGGGGCACATAGCATTAATCTCCTGATGAAAAGTTTCAGACAACGATCAAACACAACATGGGAGGTTGGGATTTGCGAACTGAGAATTCGGTTAGATTGCACGCAGCGCTCGATCAGGCGGCGGCACATTCACGCTCAACCAGCAGTTGGTGAACAGTCTCGATTAGCGCTTCGATATCGGGCTTCGGAACGTAGGCATCAGCGCCAGCCGTCATGGCCTCCTGCCGGTGAACTTCATAAACATCGCCGGTGTAGAAGATGCACGGCACGCCCGGAGTCAGAACGTTCAGCATCAGGCACAGATCGGTGCCTGATCCGTCAGGGAGTCGCTTGTCCAAAACGTACAAATCGAAGTTCCCCGACTTCGCGAGCTCAACCGCCTCAGCGAACGTGTTCGCGGTGTGAACCTCGTAATCGGGGAAGACACGAGCAGCCGGAACATCTCCGCGCTGTCTTCGTGATCATCCACGTAGAGTATTCGACATTTCGTTTCAGACATCTCGGGCCTCAGAATGTGCGTCTTGAAATGATTTTGATTTACGAAAAAGTATCAGCCAGGGACGTGGATTATAGTTGAAGCGCATCCGATTACGCCAGACGGTAGTAGAGTCTTGTACAACAGACTGTCCAGTCTGCGAGTTTCGGTCGTCTTGCAGATGAAGCAGACTGTACAGTCTGCTTTACCTTCTTATTTACCGACGCCAGAATTCGCTTGAACAACTCGTTCGCGCTGCGATCCACGATGCCAACGCCAAACGACTACCAGATCATGTTCCGGGTCAACCCAGATCGTGTTTGAGCCGGCCCCGAGCGCGGCGAAACTTGTGCGCGGAGTATCCGGCCATTGCTTGCCCTGGGTGTTCAGCCACCAAAGATAGCCATAGTCCTGCCCAATCGTCGTCGGCGTGGTCGCCATCTTGATCCAATTCGCCGAAACAATCTGTTTCCCTTTCCACTGGCCGTGCCGCAGGATCAAATAACCGAATCGCGCCATGTCCCGACTACTGATCCAGAGCCCGCCGCCCCAGCGCGTGCCCCCGCTGACCGACTCGACCATCTTGTCTTTGATCTCTGACCTGAGAATTGAAGTAGCCGTGATATTCCCACGTGTTGGAAGCACCGATGCGATCCATCACTTCGCTTTTCAAAACCTGGGGCAAGGCCTTTTGCCAAACCTGCAACAGCGTCAGCGACATGCGATTGATACGCACGTCGTTGTATTCCCAAAACGTGCCCGGCTCTTTGATCGCCCGCGGCTGACGCTGGCCGCGGCCAAACTCTTCGACGCCGATGAAGTCGCTGTTCTTGCCCCACATCGAACCTTCCCATTCGCTGGTCTGTTGCAGATGGTTCTCCCAGGTGATTTTCGAGTTGTGCGCAGACGCGTAGCCGTCATCCTTTGCATACAACTTCATTGGATCATGCACGTCCTTGATCATTCCGCGGTGTATGGCGAGACCGGTCAGCGTTGAAAGAAAACTTTTGGCGACGCTGTAAACGGGATCGATCCGGTTCGAGTCGCCCCACTCGGCCACGATGTAACCGTGACGAATGATGATGCCGCCCGTGTCGCCGTGCAGTTTCGGCAAAGGGCCCAACACGCGACCAAACGTTTCGACCTGAGTCGAAAAGTCAGCCGGCATGCTGCCGGCCTGGGTCTTTGCGTAGGCGATTGCCTGATCGAGGAGCACGCTGTCCATACCCAATTCTTCAGGCTTTTGCCGCTGCCAGGCATCGCCGGGCGGAGGATAGTAAGCAGAGGTCTGTTTGGTTTGCGTCTGAGCCGGAAAGGCCGAGGCGCAGAGACACAACGCAACAACGAAACCCAAAGTTGAGCGACGTTTCATGGCTTGCAAAGGAAGATCCAATCTCAGATTATGCGGAGCACTGCCGATTCTATCCGAGGATCCGGTTGCAGACCAGATGTAAGAATCCACCGATTACACAGATAAGAAAAAGACTCATTAACATTCGTTGAAGCACGAAAAGAAAAACCGCGCCAACCAGCGCGGTCTTTCTCTGCCCATCTGCGTTATCTGCGTTATCTGCGGACTAGTGAGATTTACTCGCGGTAGGTCTTTACCGCTACCAGATTGAACTCTACCTTGGCTTCTTCTGGCGACAGGACCGGATGGTAGGTCTTGCCGTAGTTCGCCACGATCTTTTTCACGTAGTTTTCGGTTTCCTGATACGGCGGGATGCCCTGATATTTATCGACCGCGCCTTCGCCGGCGTTGTAACCGGCCAGCGCCAGCGACACATCGCCGTTGAATCGCTTCAGCAGCCAGGCAAGATATTTGGTGCCAGCTTTAACGTTGCACGTTTGATCTTTTAGATCGTCACACTTGAATCTCTTGCCTGTGGCGGGCATCAACTGCATCAAGCCTTTTGCGCCCGCGGGAGAGGTCGCATCCGGATCGTATTGTGATTCTTGTTTGATCACGGCGTGAATGAATCTCGGATCAACCCCTTCGCGCTTGCCCGCGCGAAAGATAATCAGATCAAGATCGCAATCACCGGATTGCGGGATGTCGAGTGGGATTACATCATCGCGCTCGCGAGCGAAACAGACGGCGCTAAAGCGGGAGCGAAAAAAAGCCAGTTAGATTTGTCAGAAAGAAAATAAAGAAAAAGCGACGGGCGCAAACTTCACAGTTCGCAGGTGAGGCAGATGGGGAAACTTCATTCGGCACACTCCATGAGTTGATGACGACCAAGGTCATCGGATTTTGCGGTAACTCCTGGCTACCCATGGTCGAACCGGATTTACAAAGAACTTGGAAAGCACTTGCAATTGGGCGACCGAGACTGTGATGGGAGTCCATGGTTTTCGGTTGCTCTTTTTGTGTCAAAAGTGAGGCGTCAATGTGATGTACCAAACCATTTCGGTCAAAAGTGGTCCATCATCAAACACAAAACGTTAAGAGGCCCATTATTACGGGGTTTGGAACGCTGGCATCCCGTCCCGCCCGTGAAGCACACGCGAGATGCGCGTGCCACATTTTGTTATTGATTGACTCGCCGACGTGCGCGCAGATAAACGCGGACGTCATCGTTGCGTGGATTCACGATGTAAACGGACACGCGGCCATCGGCCAATGTTTGAATTGTTGCGGGTGATGCGAGCCCCGTGAGATACCAGCCCGGCGGCAGCACAACGGTGTTGCGCAATCTTCCGAAAGTTCGATCCCAAACCAATTCGTCACCGTCGAGATAATAACTTTTGGGATCAGCGTACGTTTCCATCAGTCGAATTCGGTTTGTGGTTCCCGTCTCGAGCGCGCGAGCCAGATGCGTCACCACGATCTCGCTGTCATCTTTGATCTGATCCGCGATCGGAAGTTTGCGCTCCGTCGCCTGTTTCCCGCTGATGATTTCCCATTTCAATTTTTCGCCGGAATCGAGGTCGATGCTCTCGGGATTCGTGACGTGACTGCCGGCGCGCACCACATTGAAATAATATTTCTCGCCAACTTTGCGCACGGTGTAATCGTGAGTAATGCGAAACGCATGCGTGTCCGGAGCCTGGAGTTCGTAAAGAATTTCGCGGTCCTGATACGCGCGCTCATTGAGCGGATTCTGATTTTGCGCGCCGGCCGTTGGCCGCATCCAACAGATCGTACCGAGACACAGCACTATGGTGAGCACGAAGAGCGTTGATCGGGATCTCATAAGCAAGATGCGAATCTTAGAACGAGCTACGGTCAGAGTCCAGATCCGCATGAGCCTGGAAGTCGGTATGCGGATAAAGAGGTCTCTTGAAAACCAACGTAGCCTCCTGATCCCATTTGCTCACGCAAATGGTACTGACCTCAGTTTTTTGCTTCCGGGCGATGATCTTCAGCTGAAAGTCGCGCAAGAAATTCCAGCAGAGTGTCGACGTCAAATGGTTTCGTCAGATGCGCGACAAACCCTTCATTCTCGGCCTGCTCGACATCTTCCTTGCGGCCAAATCCGGTAAGCGCGACCACCCGAACATCTTCCTTCCCCGGTAACGAACGCAGGCGGCGCACGAATTCAAAGCCATCCATCGAAGGCATTGAGATATCGGAAAGAACCACGTCAAAGTCCGCGTCACGCGCCAGTCTCAAAGCCTCCTTTCCGCTGTTGGCGGTAGTCACCGTCGCGCCGTTCATCTCCAACAGGTACCGAAGTAAAGCCGTGGCGTCTTCATCATCATCAACCGCCAGCACCGTGAGTTGATCAAGCGGCTCATCCGCCGGGCTGGGCGCGAGCGCAATTCTCCTGGGCGTCTCGGTTTTCTCCGGAAGGCTGACCGTAAAGCTCGTCCCCTGGCCGAGTCCTGCCGAGTACGCCACCACTGAGCCGCCGTGTAATTGGACCAGCTGTTGCACCAGCGCCAGACCAATTCCCATCCCGGTGTGCTCGCGACTGGCGCGGGCGTCACCCTGTCGGAACATTTCGAACACGCTGGGCAGGAACGAGGCTTCGATCCCCTGACCAGTATCGTCGACGATCAAAACAACTCGTTCGACGGCACGTTCGAGCCGCACTGAGACCTTGCCGCCAGCGGGAGTGAACTTCACCGCATTCGCCAACAGATTCCAGACTATTTGCTCGAGCCGCAGCAGATCACCTTCCACAAACAAAGGTTCCGGCGGCGCGCTGATATCGATGGCGATGTCCTTGGCTTGAGCTTCGGCGCGGACCGTTTCGAAGGCGTTATTGACCGCGGTTATCAGCGAAACCGTTTCGCGGTTCAGGGTCAACTTGCCGCTGCGCAGGCGCGAGAGCTCAAGTAGATCGCGAATCAAGTACGACTGGGCCAGCGCGTTTCGCCGCAACGCTTCACTCAATCGCAGGAGGGGCGGCGACGCTTTGATCTCCTCTGTTCGCAAGAGCAATTCTGAATAGCCGAGAATGACATTCAGCGGATTGCGCAGTTCATGCGACATGGTCGCCAGAAACTCGTCTTTCAAACGATTGGCCTCGTCGGCGGCTTGCCGCAATCCTTTTCCTGCGCCAGCAGCAGGCGAAGCCTTTCTTCGCTCTGTTCCAGGCTGGCACGGTTACGCTCCTGCTCGGCAATCAGATCACGCACCTGGTACTGCCGGCGCCGCGAACGAAGGGCCACATTGATTGTGCGCAGAAGGGTGTCGGTGGCGATCGGCCGCTCCAGCAACGTCACGCCGCCGGCCGCGTCGGCTGCCAGATCGAACAGCCTGGTTAACCGCGAGACGCCGCCGCTGCTGAGAATAATTACCGGCAGCTCAGACCAGGGCGGCTGGTCCTCGAGTGCAATTAGCAGGCTGGTCGTGGTCGCGAATTCCAGCGCCTCTTCGGTCATCACCAGAGCCCCGGCGCTGATGATTTCGACGACGCTGGTTGCCGGCTCTCACAGACGAAAGCTTGAAAGCCATTATTGGTCAGCAGAGTGGCAATGGCATTCGCGTCGCCGCCGATCGGCGCAATCACGAATATGCGCTCGTCGGTCCTTTCAGCAGACGGCTTTGACGCTTTCCCATCAATCCGCGGTGATTCCGGCTTGCCGATGCGATTAAGTTTTGCGACAGCCTTCATTTTTCCAGCCCAGAGGATCGCATGATCTCGTCTTGCGCCCCCAAACTGCGGGGCGCCGGTCAGTATTCCGTGAAAATCTTTTAACGGCGGGCCGATGCGAACGCCATGGCCGCCGGCCAGCGTAAATTCGCGAATCGACCGCTCATGATTGCCACTCCGTTTCTTGATCACGGATATTGACTGCCTCATCTGGCCGGCCGCTTCGAAGTAGCGCATGTTCACCACCGTGTCGCACAGATAGCTCAAATCGACTGGCGCTTCGAGCGCCGTTACCATTCCATGCTGGGCCATGACCAGAATCGTAATCACACCCTGCTGGTTTAAGTACGAGGTCAGCTCGTGCAACTGGTTGTTGAGATATTTCTCTCCCGGCATCGCGTTGAGATAACCGTTTAGGCTGTCAATCACGATCAGTTTGCAGCCGGCCTCCACGCTCTTAACCACAGTCCAGGCAAACTCACCGGGCGATATCTCTGCCGGATCGATCTGCCGGGCGGATACGGCGCCACTTCTTATTTGTTGCCGGAGCGGCAGACCCAGGGCTTCGGCGCGCGCCGTCAAGATTCCGAGCGTCTCGTCAAACGCAAACACTGCCGCACGCTCGCCGAGTTTAGCCATCTCGACGACATACTGAGTCGCCACGCTGGACTTTCCGCTACCGGCCGGGCCGATCAGTAATGTGGTCGTACCGCGATCCAGCCCGCCGCCCAAAAGTTGATCAAGTTCAGGCACCCCGCTGGTGACGGGCTCACGTTCAAAGTCGAGGTGATGCTCAGCTGCGATCAGGCGCGGGAAAACCTGTAACCCGCCCGTCACGATCGAGTAGTCGTGATAGCCCTCGCGAAATTGCACCCGCGCATCTTGGAGACGCGCAAACGCCGGCGGGATTTGCCGTAGTCCGGGGACAGCTGCTCCATCTCAACCACGCCGTGCGTCAAACTCAAAACATGCGGGTCCGCCGCGGCCCCCGATTTGTCCATTTTATCGTCGAGCAAAAGCACGGTGCTGCCTTGCTTGGCAAATTCCTGCTTCAGATTCAACAAGTGACGCCGGTAGCGCAAAGGTGTTTCAGCGATCAGGCGAAATTCGGAAAGCGAATCGAAGACCACCCGCGTCGGCTGGATTTTTTCGTTTCGTCCAGCACCAGATTGGTAAGCTTCGTAAGTTCAACTTCTGAAGGATGAAAGACCGTCGTCTGTGCTTCAGGCCGCAGTAAAGTCTCGATGGCGGACATCTCGGAAGTAAGGGAATTTCATCAGGGACCAGCCGTGCGAACGGGCCACATGCAGCAACTCAGCTTTCGTTTCGGAAAGCGTGATATAGAAAAGCTTTTTCTCCCTGTCGTAATCCTTCCAGCAGGAACTGCAACGCCAGGGTGGTTTTCCCGATCCGGGATCGCCCTGGATCAGATAAAAGCAATTGCGCGGCAGGCCGCCGGCAAGGATATCGTCGAGGCCATGAATACCGCTGAGGCAACGAATATCCTCAACCGGCACAGTTTTGGTGTCAGCCATATTTTTATCGTTCTTAGTTGAGCAACTCGTTGCTGGCGGGAGCGGACCAGCCACACGAATTCCCGGCTTTCCATTCAGAGGAAACTAATTCAGAGGGGGTGATGCACCGCTTACGAATCGGGAATCGAAAGCTTACCTTAAAGTCTTGCCGCCGCGCAAAGGTTCATTGGGGAGGCGGTCCCGTTTGCTCCTTTCCCTTTTGGGAGGGGGCAATAACATACTCGACTCACTTTCGTTGTTAATGGCCTTCACCTATGAAACACATCGGTAGGGACAAGCACGGGTCTGACGCCAGATTTATCAAGGGCCTTCTTCCGGGCTTTGCCTGTCGATGTGCGGAAAAGCTCCGCTTTTCCGACAGGTTCTAAAAATTATTTCTCGCGGCTCCGCCGCTGTTTGACGCTTCGCTAAGAGGATCAGCAACGGCGGCAGCCGCCACGATCTAAGATCGACGCACCGGAAAAGCGGAGCTTTTCCGCACATCGGTCGGCATGAGCCCGCTGGTCATCCCAGTCCGATCTGCAACTCTAGTGAGTCAAGTATGTTGCTGCCTTTGGGAGAGGAGGCAAACAATAAGATTCTGACGTATGGAATTCTTATGACTTCAGTTTCCTGGCCCGAATCGTCACTTCCAACTGGCCGCCGCTACCCGCGTTCACAAATGCCAATTTTAGCCGCCCATCGGATCCCTCTTAACACCTGCGTCGCCACTGAGCAGGAAACGATCTCGTAGCCAACCGGCAGCACGATGCTGTCGCGTGGAATCCCGAGCGGACGCTTAAAAACGATCTGGTCGCCTTCAGTGTAATAACTCTTGTCGTCCTTGTACGTCTTGATAATCGCCAGGCGATACTCGCCGCGTTCGGCGATTGGATGGGCCAGAAAAACTTTGATGTACTTGGCCGCCGGCCCAAAGTTTTCCGCGGGTGAATCAATCTTTGCCTGCGCGCCGGTGACTACCTCAAACTTCAAAGGCTTGCCGGTGGCCAGATCGACCACCGATTCATCCGAGGCCTCGCTGCCTTCGCGAATTTGATTGAAGTGAAAACGGGCGCCAACGCGCGTCTCGGTAACTTCGTAATAGATTTTGAATTGATGAGTATCCGGCGGCAGCAACTCGTAACGGGTGTAGGTGTCGCCAGAAATGTACTGGCCGCGCGCCACGCCGAGGCCTGTCAGGATGACAAGTGATACCAGCAATAAATAAAATGCGGTGCTTCTATTAGCCATTGAGACCGCCGTATGCTATCACCGAACGCCGAAACGTTACGAACGTTTGGAGCGCAAACTAGTGGTACAGTTTGATTCCCTTTCCCTTTGGGCGAGGGGTTAGGGTGAGGGCCTTGAGCGCAAACTACAACCACAATTCTGCGGCGGGCTTCAGCCCGCAATCCGATCGCGGAATTCTTCGCCGCACCAACGGCGTTGAAGAATTGACTGGTGGCTCGGGCTAAAGCCCGGTGAGTTATTTCGAGGCTGCCGCGCTCAGCCTCTCCCCGACCCTCCCCAAAAGGAGAGGGAGGCAGACTGTACCACCACCGAGCGCAAGCATCGCTTGCAGGTGACTTTCCAAAGCAGCAGAGAAGAGAGCGAGCCCTATGAAAACCAACATGCTAAAGATTACGACCTTAATCCTTTTGATAGCTCTTCCGGCCATCGCGCAGACACCGCCGGCGGTGACCACGGCCGATTATGCGCGCGCTGAAAAATGGATGGGCTACAACACAAATCCTTTGGTATTTCGGGCCGGAGTGCGGCCAACCTGGCAAGGTGACGATCGCTTCTGGTATCGCGTGACAACTGCGGAAGGAACTGAGTTCGTGATGGTGGACAGCGCCAAAGGAACCAAGGCGCCCGCTTTTGATCATGTGAAGCTTGCGGCGGCTCTCTCGGCGGCAGCCGGGACTACCTTCGACGCGCATCATTTGCCATTCACGGATTTTGAGCTCTCAGCCGACGGGCAAACAATTTCTTTCGCGGCCCAAAGACGGCGTTGGAAGTGTGATCTGACAGCCGGCAAGTGCGCCGCTGAAGGCACGGCGCCGGTGGCGGGGCTAGCTGGGGGAGGCGGGGGCGGGGAGGCCGCGGCGGCGCCGGCAACTCTGTGTTGTCGCCCGACAAAAAGCGGTCGGCATTTATCCGCGAGTTCAACCTTTGGGTACGCGACGTCGCGACCGGGAAAGAAACGCAACTCACTACTGACGGGGTCAAAGATTTTGCGTATGCCACCGACAATGCCGGTTGGACGCACAGCGACCGGGCCGTGCTGGTCTGGTCGCCGGACTCGAAAAAGATTGCCACCTTTCAGCAGGATCAGCGCGGCGTCGGCGAGATGTACCTGGTCGAAACCAAAGTTGGCCATCCAACTCTACAGGCCTGGAAGTATCCGCTGCCCGGTGATGAAGTCGTAACGATGATTCAGCGCGTGATTATCGAAGTCGACACGCCCCGGGTGATCAGGCTCAAGCTGCCTCCCGATCAGCATCGCTCGACTTTATGTGATGACATTCAATGCCGTGGCGGTGAGTGGGCCGACGTTGAATGGAGCCGCGATGCCGCCCAGTTGGCCTTTGTTTCAACTTCCCGCGATCACAAGCACGCGCAGCTTCGCATCGCCGACGCGGCCACCGGCAGCATTCGTGACGTGCTGGAAGAAACCGTCACGACCCAGTACGAGTCAGGCCAGGGCCGCGTCAGCTGGCGTTACCTGCCGGCCACCAATGAAGTGATCTGGTATTCCGAGCGGGACAACTGGGGTCAGCTTTATCTCTACGACGCGACGACCGGCAAGCTGAAAAATCAGATCACGACCGGCGACGGCGTGGTGACGCAACTGCTTAAAGTTGACGAGCAGAACCGGCAACTTTACTTTCTGGCCGCCGGACGTGAAAAAGGCCGCGATCCTTATTTCAGCCACTTCTATCGCATTGGATTCGATGGCCAGAGCCTTTCGCTGCTGACGCCCGAAGACGCCAATCATGAAATCAGCCTGTCGCCTTCAGGACGATTCTTTTTCGACAGCTACTCAAAACCCGACGTGCCTCCGGTTGCTGTCCTGCGTGATGCCGACGGCAAGCTAATCAGTAACATCGAGAAGGCTGACATCTCCAAACTCCTCGCCGCCGGTTGGAAGCCGCCGGTGCCGATCACGGTCAAAGCTCGCGACGGAGTTACAGATCTTTATGGCTTGATGTTCAAGCCCACTAACCTCGACGAGCAGAAGAAATATCCGATCATCAATCAAATCTATCCCGGTCCACAGGGCGGCAGCGTCGGTAGCCGCTCGTTCTCAGCGGCGCGTAGTGACGCGCAAGCGCTGGCTGAGCTCGGATTCATCGTTGTGCAAATCGACGGCATGGGAAATCCGTTGCGCTCCAAGAAGTTTCATGATTTTTATTACGGCAACATGGGCGACAACACCCTGCCTGATCAAATTACAGGAATGAAACAACTGGCCGAGAAGTATCCCTGGATCGACATCGACCGCGTTGGCGTTTGGGGTCATTCGGGTGGCGGTTATGCAGCAGCCGACGCGATGTTTCGCTATCCCGATTTCTTCAAAGTCGGAATCTCAGAGTCAGGAAACCACGACAACCGTGAGTATGAAGACGACTGGGGCGAGCGATACCAGGGCCTGCTGACGAAAGACGCGAATGGCAAAACCAACTATGACGACCAGGCAAATCAGAACATCGCGAAGAACCTGAAGGGACACCTGTTGTTGGCCCATGGCACTCTGGATGACAACGTCCCGCCATATAACACGCTGCTGGTGGTCGATGCTTTGATCAAAGCGAATAAGGATTTCGATCTGTTGATGCTGCCAAACCAGCGGCACGGTTACGGCAATGCGAGCAACTATATGACCCGCCGCCGTTGGGACTATTTCGTTCGTTATTTGTTGGGAGCTGAGCCGCCAAAGAATTACGAGTTGAAGCCACCGGCAACGCCTGGTCAGTGAGGCGCCAACTCAGTACCACCGGGTCAGTACCATTTGCGTCAGCAAATGGGATCGGGAAGGTGGGCTTAGAGCTTGGGATTGTCCCATCCGCTTACGCGGATGGTACTGACTTCTGCGCGAACTCATCTCAAGCACGCCAGAGGCGTGCGTACCGATTCACTTCTCAACACCTATTTTCCTGAGCAGCGCAGTGAATCTCGGATCGGAACGAAGCCGCTCCACCTTCGAGGTCAACTTTGAGAGCTCAATAAAGATTCTTCCCGCCGCTGGTAACCTTTCTCCAGCGATTCGAATGCGTCATCATTCTCGCCCAGCGCCGCGTGGACCAGAGCCAATCCGCGATAAGCCTGATCGATTAGGTGAGGATCCTGCTTCACCAATTCGACCAGTTTCCTGGCGGCTTCTGTCTGTCCTGAAACTGCATAGATCTGGGCCAGGGCCAGATTGGTTTCGACTTCGTTTCCGGTAAGGTTTCCCCAATTTTGGTTGGCCCCAATAGCTTCGTCGAACCGTTCCTCCCCGCATACGCGAGCGAGGCAGCCGATGCGCCGCAGCATAATCAGGATCCAACTCTAATGTCTTCCGGCCCATCTCGAGGCCTCGTTGTACTGCCGTCCGTAGTAACAGGCCAGTCCTTGTCCTTCATTATTGCCTGCGAGACGGGATCCAACTCGGCCGCCCGCGAAACCATTTCGATTGCTTCCTCAACCCGGCCCATGCTCCAGAGCCATTGCGCATACCAGTGGCACGCGGTGGCGTAGTTCGGATTCAATTCGAGAGCCAGCTTGAATTCCTTTTCGGAATTCTCCCAATCCCCTTACCCAACATGAGCAGGCTCGCAAAGGACGTGTGCACTTCCGCCAGCTGATCGTCAATCTCTAAAGCTTTCATCACCGCGGCTTCCACCCTGGGATATAACTCGCGGCGCGGAATGTTTCCGTATTCGCCCAACACGCTGTACGAATCAGCAATTCCAGCCCAGGCCCGCGCATACCGCGGATCCTTTTCGATGGCTGCTTCGAAATACTTGATCGCTGTCTGCAATCCTTCTTCACTTCTCTTGTTCCAGAAGAAGCGACCCTGAAGATAGAGTTGATAAGCCTCGGTGTTTTCGGTAAAGCGCTTCCTGAGATTTTGTCTTTCGACCGGTGAAAGGTGGAGTTGAAGGGTCTGCACAATTTCCGCGGCCACCTTCTCCTGGATTTCAAAAATGTCCTCGAGCGTGCCGCGATACGTCTCTGCCCACAGATACACGTCGTGCATCGCGTCAATCAGTTGGGTTGTGATTCTGAGATTTTGCCCTGTCTGCGCACACTTCCTTCCAACAGATACTGCACGCCCAGATCTCTGGCTGCTTTGCTTGTGGGTTTTCCCTTCTTTCGCATAACGCATTACTGAGCCGCGGGCGACGACTTTGAGCATTTGCAGCTTGGAAGGTTCATGATGATCTCTTCGGTCAACCCTTCGCTGAAATAGTCGTTCTCTTTCTCGGAGCTGATATTGGCAAACGGCAACACCGCGATGGAATTAAGCAAGGCCGCCGCCTGGCCTGATGAAATATTCTCGGCTTCCCGGCTGCGCGTCAGCTCGGCGTCAACCAGCATTCGCGTTTCCAACTGCTTCAAGTCGTTGAATAACTCCTTAGCCGACTGGTAACGCTCATCTTTGTTTTTGGTCACCGCCCTGGCGACTATGCGTTCAAGTTCGGCCGGCGTCGTTTCGCGATAAGCGAGAATCGAAGCCGGCTCTCGGTAAACTATGTTCGCCAGCACGTCGGTCAACGTCGCGCCCTGGAACGGTTTCTGGCGGGTAAGCATTTCATAAAGCACACAACCTAAACTCAGAGGTCCGTTCGCGCATCTGTCTCCTGACCGCGCGCCTGTTCGGGCGACATGTGGCCGCCGTTCCCAGGATAATCCCGATCCTGGTTTCGACCTGGACCAGGGTTTCGCTCTCCACTATCAACCTCGTAAGCATCAGTCGCGCTGAGCTTCGCAATGCCAAAATCCAGGACTTTAACAATCCCGTCCTGTCGAACCATCACATTGTCGGGCTTGATGTCGCGGTGAACGATTCCGGCACGATGGGCCGCCTCCAGCGCCGAGGCGACTTGCATGGCGATCTCGAGCGTCGACCTGAGACTGAGGCGATTCCCTGTTTAGCCGGATCTGGAGAGTCTCTCCTTCGATATATTCGGTGGCGATGAAATGCGTGCCGTCGGCTTCACCGATTTCGTAGATCGTGATGATATTGGGATGATTGAGCGCAGAAACGGATCTGGCCTCACGGACAAACCTGCTCATGCGGTCTCGATCTTCGGCGAATTCCGGTGGCAGAATTTTCAGCGCGACGCTACGGTCGAGTTTCGTGTCCTTGGCCAGGTACACTTCGCCCATCCCGCCCTTGCCGATCTGGGAGCGGATTTCGTAATGACCCAGACGTGTGCCTGGTGAAAAGGTCGAATCCATAACTTCGAGATTTTCCACGTTCAGAAAGTAGCAGGAATTCTATCTGAAGCACTAAAGGCGAGGCTAACCGTGGCCAGGCTGCGGGGAAGAGATAAGCGAACGTCAGTTCTCTCAACCTGCACAGTCGAAAGCCTTATCTTTCTTGGATGAGGGGGCTTCTTTCGTGGGATCATGCGGTAATGGCGAAGCGCTTCACATATGAGTTCGAGTGGGATCCAAATAAAGCCAGGGATAATCTGAGAGCACCGGGTCGCCTTTGAGCGCGCGGCGACAATATTTCTGGATCCGGAAGCCTTATCTGTGGAAATGAGGATCGGTGGATTACCCTTGGTCCTGACCGAACAGGCGTATTGCTGGTTGTCTGCCATCGTACCGTGAAGAGACGGAGTCAAGCGCCAGGATTCGATTGATTTCTGCTCGCAAACCCACCAGGAATGAAGCGAAACACTATGAGAGGGAATAGGACGATGAAGCGTGAATACGACTTTTCCAAAGGCGTGAGAGGCAAGTTCTATCGCAAGGGAGCAGCGTTGCGTCTGCCGATATATCTCGATGCGAAGCTACAGGAACAAGTTCAGCGACTGGCTGAAAGGAACGGCAAGGACGTTTGCGAAATGGTCAATCAGCTTGTCCGAAAAGAGATTGAAGTTATCGAGGAATTCTCGTGAGGCTTTACGAGAACCACCGACTAGAGTTCTTGCGAAGTCATGGGGGTCAGTTGCGCACTCCATCTTTCACTTTGCCACGACGCCCACGTTGGCGATGGTTCCACCTTTAGTCATCGACGGCACAGCACAGACATACAGAACCACACCCGCAACCGGCGCGCGAGCTTCAAAGGTTACGTTGCCGAGATAATCAGTGACGTAACCAACTTTCATTCCCTGCTCGACGTACGTTCCGCGCTTCACGGTCGGATAGAAAATCCCGGTCTGATCGCTGGCCAGCGTCACAACCTTCTCGATCCAGACCGGATGCTCGACCATCGCCGCCGCGCCCGGCAGCATCTTCAGATAACGCATCACCCCGAGACAGCCGTTGACGAGCGCATTCAAATCATCAGTCTCGACCGTACCCGCATGGCCCGCTTCCGCTGTGATTGAAGGCTTGCCACGAGTCGTCGCCGTGTTTTCAAGATAACGAGAGGCTTGCGGATCTTTCGGCCGATCGGTCGAGATAATTATGTGATCGAGGCCGAACGCCAGAACCATTTCGCGCGAAATTTGATCCTGCTTTTCGTTTCCGGTTTTCGTCCAATAGCTGTAGGGCCGCAGGCTCTCGTCCAAATCGCCGCCGTGCAAATCGATCAGGTGATCGCACTGCTCGACCACCTGTTTGGTCATCAGGTAGGAAGCGCGTTCAGTTTGCGTGCCGTCCAGCTTGCCGGGATAAAACCGGTTCATGCTCTTCTTATCAACCGGATTCACGTGCGGCACTTTCTGTTCGAATGATTGAATGTTGATCAGCGGCACGATGATCACCGTTCCTGAGATCTCCGGCGGGATTCAGCATGCCGATCAATTTTTCGAGCGCAATGATCGAAGTGTATTCCGTCCCATGCGCGCCGGCGACGAGCGCCAGCACCGGCCCCGGCTTAGCGCCATGAACAACGGCCACCGGAATGCTCAGGGCCGCGTCGCTCGCCGGCCGGAACCTCGATCGTGCCGGTCGCTTTTTGACCACGCGTCGCAGTCGCGCTGCCGACCGTGAATGTTTTGCGATCCTGGGCTGGCGCCGAAACGGCAAAGACTAAAAATGACCAGCGCAGTTGCGGTAATCAAACGTGGCATGGATTCCTCCCATTTACTCTTTTCGATGGCGCGTTGCGGATTTCTTCAGGAAGAATATGATCACGACGATTTCGATCGAGTTCAATATCCACCCGCCCAGCGTGTCGTCAATTCCCGCCGGGCGCATGGAGAAGCTTCGGGTGAAAATGCGCGAGGATTCTATAGGAGTTCGCCAGGGTCAGCCAGGGTTAACTAACATGCTTGATGGTAGTAACCTACTTTCATCGTGGGGTTTTCTCTAGCCCAGGCGTTTACGCCTGGGTGAGAAACTCGAGAGGCGCTGCTAAAGCCCCTTTAATGGGCTTTGAAACTAACTCCGCTTTCATTCCCGGGCGTTAACGCCTGGGCTACGGAAAAAGTCATACAGCACGGCGACTCAAATGAACCCCTGCGAGATCATCGGCGTATAATTCTTCACGATGGATTTCATTTCCACACTGGCAATCAGCATGGGCGCGTCCTGGGTTTCCGGGATAAATCTCTACGCGACCGTGGCGACGCTGAGCCTGCTCAGCCGCTTAGCCCACCTCGAAGCTTCCGGGCGAGCTGGACGTTGTGACCAGTTGGTGGGTGATTGGCGTGGCCCTGTTTCTCTTTGTCATTGAATTTGTCGCCGACAAGATCCAGGTAGTCGACAGCATCTGGGACGTGATTCACACCTTCATACGGATTCCCGCCGGAGCCGTGCTGGCGGCGACGGCCTTCGGTGATTTTGATCGCAGCATTCAGGTGATCGCTTTGCTGGTGGGTGGCGGACTCGCGCTCACTTCCCATGGAACAAAGGCCGCAACCAGAGCGATAATCAATACCAGCCCCGAGCCGATCTCGAACATTGTCGTTAGCCTCCGGAGAGGATGTCCTGGTTGTCCTCTCGGTGCTGCTGGCGGTATTCCTCCCGATCCTCGTCTTTTTCGTGATTGCTGCGGGCCTGGCCTTCTCAATTTGGCTCCTGCCGAAGGTAATCAGATTTTTCAAAGCGTAGGACGTAAGGTACGCCGGCTCTTCAACCCGGCTACCATCTGACACGAACGAGCAAGCAAACCTCTTGAATTGATCTCGGCTACCAAAAGTATACAGATCATCACCGTTGGCACTGACTGCTTTCAATTCACCGGCCTGGAAACCATCAAGACTTGTAATCAACGCGTTCGACACTCTTCCCATCATTTGCATTAAGTTTTTAGTGGAATCTTGAGGTCCGGTCCGAGGCGGCACAATCATTGCCCTCGTCGAGTTCGTGGCCGCAGAACTAACATTACCCAGGACTTCAGTTCGCAAGGTACGAATAAAGGTACCTCGGTCCGCCAGGCATCGGTCACGCTCGCACAGCCGCGGGAACGAAGGTCGTTAAAGCGAACAGCGTTTATCTGCGGCATCGTGCTGACTATTCTGTTGACCGTGGCCTGTCTGACGGCGGCAATATTCATTTACAACTCATACAGCGCGTACGCTCAATCGATCGATCAGCAAATCGCCGGCGGGTACTTGAGAGGGCACGCTGGTCTTTACGCTGCCCCGCGGGTAATCGAAAGAGGCGCTCGTCTTTCAAAGGAACAACTCGTCATCTCATTACAGCGGGCGGGCTACGGCCAAAACACGGCGAGCAATATCTGGAGTGGCAGTTTCGAGGTGATTGGCGACCGGATTCGGATAATACCTCGTCATGAAACCGGCGCGGCTGAGTGGATAGACGTCACTTTTGGTGATCGCGGAACGATAGCGTCGCTATCGACCAATGAAAGCTGACAACCTCGCGTCGTACTCTCTGGAACCAGAGCTGCTAACGACCGATGCGAGTTTGAAGACGGGCCAGCAACAGATGCTCACCTATCCGGAAATTCCTCCGGTAATGGTCCAGGCCATTTTAGCGATTGAGGATCGCAGATTCTTCCAACACAGCGGCATAGATATGCGCGGAATCAGTCGTGCCTTTATCAACTGGGCATCGAGCGGGTCCATAAAATTCCAGCAGGGCGGCTCTACGATCACGCAACAACTCGTAAAGAATACTTACCTGACACCTGAGAAAACGCTGCGTCGCAAGTTCAACGAGGCCATGCTTGCATTAGCGCTCGAGCAGCGACTGTCCAAACAGGACATCTTTGCGCTTTATTGTAATGAAGTTTACCTCGGTCAAAGGAACGGTGTGGGAGTGCGTGGCGTGGCCCAGGCGGCGCGGGTATTTTTCGGCAAGGACTTAAAGGATCTTTCACTTGCGGAAGCTGCGACGATTGCCGGCATGATTCAGAGTCCCGCGCGTTACGCGCCTGACCGGCATCCCGAAGCTGCGCGGTCGCGTCGCGATCAGGTCATCGCGGCCATGACCCGCGACGGCTCTGTCAATCCGGAAACTGTGCAAAAGAGATGGCTTCACCACTTAGCGTCGCCGCTTTCGAAAGCAGTGCTAATGAGTTTGCTCCTTACTACGTCGATGCGGTAAACCGGGCCATCGAGAACGCGCCGGTCAACTCGAACGCGGATGCCGATCAAGTCGTTCGGGTGCAAACCACAATCGATCCGGATTGCAGGCCGCCGCCGAGAACGCTTTGCGTCATCAACTGGAGCTGCTTGGCCAGTCGCCAACGTCGCGATCCGGAAAGACCCGCCGCAAGGGGCCCTGGTGGCCATCGATATTCATAACGGTCATGTCCTGGCGATGGTCGGCGGCCGTAACTATGCCGAGTCACAATTAAACCGCGCCACAGACGCGCGGCGTCAGCCTGGATCCGTTTTCAAGCCATTTGTCTATGCAGCCGCATTTGAATCAGGGATCTCACCGCTCACGGTCTTCCGGGACGAGCCACAAACTTTTCAGTACGGCGCCAGGACCTATTCCCCGGCCAACTATGGCAACGCCTATTCAATGCATGATGTGTTATTACGCGAAGGGCTGGTCCGTTCGCTCAATGTGGTAACGGTGGACCTGGCACCCGCACCGGACTCTCAAAGTCGCCGGCACCGCGGCCCGGTTCGGCCTGCCGCGACCGGACGCGTATCCGTCAATGGCCCTGGGCACCTTTGAGGCGACGCCATTGCAAATTGCCTCGGCGTATGCCGCTTTCGCCAATGGTGGCGCCATGATTGAACCAACATTCGTTGTCGCCAGCGACACCGCGACTGAGCAACCACTCGCGCGAGTCGTTTGAGACGCGTAAGGTGATCGATTCAACCACCGCCTACATGATTACCGATATGCTGTCCGACGTTATCAAACGCGGCACGGCGCGCCGAGCGCAGGCAAGCTTCAGCAAGGTGGCTATCGCCGGAAAAACCGGCACTTCGCGTGACGGCTGGTTTGTTGGTTACACGCCCAATCTGGTGTGCGCGGTTTGGGTGGGTTTGGATGATAACGAACAACTCGGAATGACAGGAGCCGAGGCAGCACTACCGGCATGGGTAGATTTCATGCAGGACGCGCTCGCGATTCGACCAAGTTTGGGAGGCGCTTCGTTTCCCAAACCAGGCGGCATTCTCACCGTCAGGGTCGATCCCGAGAGCGGCGCGCTGGCTGGACCAGAGTGTCCATCCTCACAAGTCGTGAGCGTCGCCTATCGGTTCGCGCCGGCAGTTGCGTGTTATATGCATATGCCGTCGACGGATTCTGAGATCAGTATCAGTGATTCGGAAATGGACGTTTCGTCTGATGCGAACGCGCTCAACACTGAGATGGAATCCGAGGAAATGTCTCAGCCGGATCAAATGAATGCCCCAACCCCGGAATCACCCGCGGCCGCCGAAGACACGCCTGGCGATCCGGTTGAGCCACAGTCGAAACCAACTCGCCGGACGACCCGAATTGACAGTAGATGAGCGCGGTCAAACACGCCTGGTCTCGGACCAGGCAATGGTTAAAGGGAATAGTGGGAAACCACCTGGCTGCGAGGAAGCCCGGGTTCGGGCAGCGTTGAAAGATCTCCTCAACGCACTGAAACGGAAGCGGGGATGATCTTTCCAGCAGAGTTTACTGTGATGAGGTTGGCTAGAAAAGTCAGATTTCAGGTCGTGACCGATTTCATCGCACGATTTTCTCTTAGCCCAGGCGTTTACGCCTGGGTAAGAAACAGGAAGCGACAGTAAAGCCCCATTAATGGGGCTTTTGAAAATAAACCCGCCTTCATTCCCAGGCGTAAACGCCTGGGCTACGGAAGAGTCATTCGAATTGGCGCACCACCACCTCCGTAGCAGAGCTGCTACTCAGCTCGTTGCTATGTTCACGTCTAATGTTAATGAAAACTCTAAAGGCCGAAGTGCCAGGCTATTTCAAACCAGCCGCATTCACGCTGATGAAGCGAAACTCGACAGTGCCGGCATCTGCAAATCAAACGCGTCAGGATTTTCTCCGACAATTGCGGCGGCGAAAAACTGGGGCACGTACCAGGCGCTTTCTCTTTGAAAGCCTCGTCCAACTTGTCGCGGTTGGCAAAGAGCGTCCAGAAATTGCGCTCGTAATTCGCGTCTGTTTCTCGCAAGCGTCGCAGCGACTCACGAACTGCGTCCTCGCCGCGATTGTAGCTGAGCAAGACGAGCGTCATGCTCTGCGCATCGTCACCCAACTCAGCCATGCGGTCAGCAATGAAATGAGCGGCGGCCGGCGCCATCTTCTGCACGTCGCACATCTCAGCGCGTGAGACACCATATATGCTCAGCAGTCTGACGGCAGGAACTGAAACAGACCTTTCGCTCCGATTTCATTTTCGTAACATGGCTGTGTATGCAGATTCGATCATCGGCAGATATACGCCTATGACAATCGGAATCTTCGCGCGCAGCGAAGGCCCGGGCGATGACCGGAATATATTCGGGGGCACGCGCATAAGTGCTGCGCAGGCTCTCCTCACCCGGTTTCAGCGACGCGCTGTTTTGGCGCGTTGCGTAACGATCGACGCGCACCTTAATCACTCGCAGTGCCTCGTCATTCAGCTTCACCGGACGATCGCCCATCATGTTTGAGATACGTTGTTCCTGCGCCTCAACGAAAGCGAGTTTTTCAGCTTCGCGTCATTTGCAGATAAGGTTTGTGCGCCGCATTCACAGTTAAAGTGTTCGCGCGCGTGCGCGCTCTTTGACGCTGATACAGGAAAGCCGCCGCGAACATGATGGTGATTAGCAGCGCGGCGATCGTCATCACGATCGCCCTGCGAAACAGGGCCGCGTTTGTTTGCGCGGCGAGACTTCGAAGGTCTCTTGCATTTGTCTGCGCAGTGATCGGACGCGGATTGTTTATTGGCCTCAAGCTCTGTCTTGATTTTCTCCAGCATGGTCCGCATTTCTGCGGCGGTCTGATATCGCTCGGCGGGCTCTTTGCAAAGCGCTTTATCAATCACAACTTGAATTTGCCGGAGCGCGCCGGGCGTTTGCGCGCCGGTTCCAAAAAGTGGTTCCGGCTCACGTTCCAGCATCGTCACCAGCGTGTCCGCGTTGGTCTGGCCGTCAAACGGCCTTTGTCCGCCAAGCATTTCATAGAGCACGACACCGCAGCTCCAAATGTCGGTCCGCACGTCTACTGGCAAGCCGCGCACCTGCTCAGGCGACATGTAACCAATTGTCCCCAGCATCACGCCCACGCCGGTTTCAGTTCGCACGACTGGCGAAGGCGTTGATGGATTTTCCGGCGCAGGCTTCTCCAGCAACTTGGCGATTCCGAAATCGAGAATCTTGACGACTCCGTCGTGACGCTGGATGACGTTTTCCGGTTTGATGTCGCGGTGAATTATTCCGGCGGCGTGCGCTGCTTCCAACCCGGAAAGCAGCTGGCCGGCAATTTCCAAAACATCTCTTCAGAGTCAGATCCGCTGCGCGGATGCGTTCGCGAATTGTCAGCCCAGTCAATGTATTCCGTCGCGATGAAGAAGATTTCGCCGTCTTGCCCGATCTCGTAAACCGTCAGAATGTTTGCGTGATTCAACGCCGAAGCAACCCGCGCTTCAGATTGAAAGCGACGCAGGAGGGCATCGTCAAAAACGACTGCCCGCCGCGAATAACTTTGAGCGCTACCAGCCGGTCGAGCCGGGGATCGTGAGCCAGATAAACCTCGCCCATCCCCCGCTGCCGATGTGTTTGACGATCTGGTAAGGCCCGATCTCGCGACCGGGATGCATTTGTCCATCACTGTTGATGATGATGCGCGCATCCTGGGCGATCGCGGGCGCAGCAAAAAAGTCGTTCGCATCATCATAAGCTTCGACCAGCGAGTTGGTTTCGCGCTCTAATTCATAGTCCCCGGCACAAACGTCAGTCAGAAAGGCGGCGCGCTCCGCCGGCGGGCGATCAAGCGCCGCCTGCAGGACTGCTTCAACTCTTTGCCAACGTTCAGGTGTCATCACTACCTTGCCAATTTGCGTTTGCCATTTGCCGATTGATTGCGAATCATCTTGTCGCGTGCGCAATTCTTCATCTTCGAGATTCATCCGTCGAAACAGCCAGGCCTTCGCCGCGCGCCAATCACGGCGCACTGTCATCACCGAGATCTCGAGGGCCTGAGCGGTTTCTTCCAGACTCAATCCGCCGAAGTAACGCAACTCAACTACTTTGCTCTTGCGCGGATCAAAGTTCTTCAGTTCGTCTAACGCTTCGTCGAGGGCAATCAGTTCGGCCGGCCCGTTCCTCGGACATCAACGAGGCCTCTGCCATTGAGACTTGCTGAAACTGGCCTCCGTGTTTGAGGTAACGCCGGCGCCGCGCATGATCGATCAGGATGTGTCGCATCACCTGCGCGGTCACGGCAAAAAGTGCGAACGATTTTGCCACTCGGGTGTCTCTTGTCCGGCGAGTCGAACATAAGCCTCGTGAACCAGGGCCGTCGTCTGCAGCGTGTGCCCATTGCGTTCATGCTGAACATAGCGGTGGGCACATGCGTCTCAGTTCGTCATAGATCAACGGCGTGAGCTTTTGAGCGCAGACTGATCGCCCTGCTGCCAATCAAACAGCAGTTGGGTTACGCCTGGAGCTGACACACTCATCATTCGTAAATCAAGCAGACCGGAGGCGCGATCTTATCACTTTTCACGAAGCCCTAAACCCGCGCGACGACCTCCGGTTAACAAAATATTTTTTCTCGAGAGGCGTGAACACTTTGGGCGTTGTTTCTCGCTACGGTACGCAAGCCTCTGGCTTGCTGCCAGTAATAATGAGATACATACGCACCGCGTCGCGGCTGTGCCGCCTGATGTGCGGAAAGGCTTTGCCTTCGATAGGCTCTTCTAATTCTCTTTGGGCTACGCCCTGAGCGGGCGGAGCCCGATTCAAATTCAGTTATGCCGGAAAGCCAGAGGCTTTCCGCACATCAGGCGGCACAGGCCGCGAAGCACGCCAGAGGCGTGCGTACCGAGCCAGCTGAACACTTTCGATATTGGTTCTCGCTTATCTGTTTAGAGGCCGGTGAATCCAAACTGGCCAAATATCCGAAAAGAAGGGAAACAAATCTAATGACGATTCAACGAATCCTGGTCGTGTTACTCGCCATCACAGCTTTGTCTATTCACTACTGCGGCGAACGCCGCCGCGCAATCAGCCGAAACTTATCAGCAAATGGCGCAGCCGCAGCGCGCTGCATTTGTGGCTCGGAACGCGCCGGCGCTAGCGCACGCCAAATGTCCGGACGTGATTATCAATTCACTGCTTCGTTCGAAGCTGAAATTCAGAAAGCCGTGGATTTTTACGTGCGCCGTATCGGCAACCAGAAACCGGGCAAAACCGACGCTCGCGTAATTTTTGAACGGGGCCAAACCGTGGCCCCGACTCTGACCGAAATTTTCAGAGCGCGAGAGGTCTCCGCCGCTGATGGGAATTTATGTTCCGCTGATCGAATCGGAATACATCAACCTGCAATCGCCCAACCAGGTCGGCGCGATCGGCATGTTTCAGTTCCTGCCCAAGACCGGAGAACATTTCGGCTTGAGGCGCGGCTGATTTATTGGATGTACAAAAGTCGGCCGATGCCGCAGCCCGTTACCTCGCAGGCAGCATGAAGACATTCAGCAACGATCCGATGAAGGAGGCACTGGCATTGTTGTCCTTCAATCGCGGCACTGGAAATGTCGAGCGCGACCTGGCCGCTTTCGTCAATGAACAGAATCGCGCGTGCAGCATCTGTGCGTTGACAGAACAGAGTGACAAGCTGGACGGGAATTTCCGGGAAGAGAGTGTATTACGTACCGCGCTTCTTCGCCGCAGCCATCATCGGCGAGAACCCGCGCCTTCGGCTTACAGACGCCAACGCCCACTCTCCTCGCTCTAGAGCCGGTGTCAGTACCATCTCGATCGGGTGTCAGTACCATCCGCGTCAGCAGGATGTGATTAAGGAATGACGACTTGTCCCGGCCAGCGAATAAGCTGCATCCATTTGCTTACGCAGATGGTACTGACCTGGTGCGGAGAGGCCCGTGCGCCAGCAAGGGCTCGTTGAGTAATTAAGCGAGCCCTTCCTCACGGTCGGGCTTCTGACACAAAAAAGTTCGTCCACAGCTAAAAGCTCCACGTCTAATATCTGGACGAGGGGTTCGCCGCGAATGAAGCGCTGATCTCAACAGCCGGTGATCAGCGTTTTCTCCTCCTGCCTCTTCGGGATGCGGACAATGTGAATTGCAAACCATGCAACCAGGGACCAAACAAAACAGGAGGAAGAAAAAATAATGAAGAGCAAATTTTTCGCATTGCGTTCTTGATGATATCAGTGTTCGCGTTGGCGGCTACCGGCCGACGCCCAGCGCCGGATTGATCGCGGAGAGCGTCGCGAATTGCGCGCGGACCGGCACGGATCAGAGCGGACACGCGCGGGATTCGTGGTGACCGGAGTGAGATTCGCCAGGATGTGCGCGAGCGCGGCGGCTGATCTCCGTGAACTTCGGCAGGACCGGCGCGAAGGCGCCTCACCAGCAGAGTTGCGCGCGGACCGGCGCGAGATCCAGGCCGACAGCAGGCGAGGTTCTGTGGCGACCGGCGCGATCTCTTCGGCGACTTGCGAGACCGGCGCGGAGACGTGCGGGATTTGCGCGGCGACCGCCGTGACGCGCGGCACGATTAAGCGACCAAAATCCGAAAGCGATCAGCGCGGCCAGGTCTCCAATCCCGGAGGGGCTGATTCCGGAACATCTTACTGGTCACGCTGCTTTTGGGACGAGCGTTGAGGCGCGCTCGTCCCGATTTTTCAGGCCGGGAGCGGGAGCGGCGATCGCAAGGAGTCTCTTTTTGTATCGAGCAGTCAGGAGATAGTCCACTGGTTCAGGTGTTCGAGGAAAACCGCGCGGACCGACAACCCGGAAATATCATCATGGAAAGTTTCGTAAGGCTTGACGCCTTCGACTTTCATGACTTTACCCGCCCGTTTTCCAAACGAAACGAACCGGTGGCATTCGTAAACGGCGTGCCTCCCGCCTCTTCACCCGCCACGTTCCGCTTCGATGTAAGCGAAGCGCAGACGGCTCTCCCAGGCCTGAGGCGTCAACTGGGACGGGCGTCGTTCGGTGCGACGTTACCGGTCATGTCACCGACCAGGCAGCTTCGTTATTGAAGGCAAGCAGAAAGTCCATGATTATTTTGAGTGAGCTGACAATATGACAAGTCTGACGGTCCGTCAATCAGACATGCTACAGCAAGTTTGGGGCTGAGGCCGCGATATCGATGTATGAGGAGTAAGTAGATGGCTCAGGGATCTCATAGCCTTCCTGGCGTAGTCCTTCGATATGAAACGCAATAGCTTCCTGATATTGCGCTCAACTCTCTCTTTCGTTTCACCCGTCGAGCCGCAGCCCGGCACATCAGGTGAAAACGCAGAGTAACCAGTCAGTCTGTTTTTCGACGATGATCAAATATTTCTTCACAGCTTTAGATCTGCTTGCTTGAGGATATTATTCAACGTGCCAACCGCCATCTCATCTCCAGGCTTGCCCGGTATGGTGACCAGCCCCGGCTTAGTTTCGGTGCTTATATTGGTGATGGCCCTTTAGTTCGAACCCAATACCACCCGTCCCGTTCAATGAGCATTGCCGATGTCACGAACCTACACGCTTCACGATAAGTCTTCCAGGGAACGCGGTCAAACGAAACGAATCCCGATCCTCCCACACAGGGAAAGGCATGCACCTTACCTACCAACGCTGGCACGCCTGACTCGCCGTGTCCTCAAATCGTCGCGTTCCGCAGGCGATCGGCAACCGCCAGTTTTCGATCGGTGTGCCTGGCAACGTAGAGATGGCTGGTTGAGATAGGCCAGCCGCTGAGTCTCTGCGCCTTTGCCAATCGTAAAGCGTTCTTTCAAATAGTAAGGCGGAATCGCCTGAGTAGTTCAGAGTGGCCCTGACAGAGACGATCGCTCGTGTCCGGTCGGTAAGCGGAATGCTGTAGGTGATCTTATCGGCGCCCGTGGCGCCGGCGTTGTTGATGTATTCAGGATCGTGCTCAGCATCACCATGCGGACGCGTGTATCTCGGCGAAAGGTCCGCGTTGGTACGCCAGCCCTTTGGCAAGAGCCGGTTGCTTTTCAGTACTTTGTCCAAACCAACAAAGCTCGTGGTTATCTTTCCCTGCGAGTCTGCAATGATCTCTTCATAAATCTGCACCTGGCCGTCGTTGGAAATGGTTTCGTAGTGCGGTTGCCAAACCTGCTTGCGCGACGCCGGATCGTAAAAGAATTCGGTCGGCAGAATTTCGTCGCTGGTGCCTTTCAGGATTGCTCCGACGCTGTTGGTTCGTCCGGAGGCCCAGACCACGTTGCCGTCAGCGTCGAGCGCTTCGAAGGTGATGAAAGCCCGCCGGAAGGCGACGCCCGAGGCGAGGTTATGTCCGGCGAGATTTCGCACCTCGACCTTCGCTTCAATTGCGTTGGCGGTGCGCGTCAGTCCGTTGACTGTGACGGACGGCCGTTTCGCGTCGGGCCAGATCATAGCCGGAACTCTGTGCGGTCAGCAGCCCGGGCACCGCTTCGCCGTACATGTAATCAGCCGTGCGAATTCCCAGGATGTCGGGAAGCTGTTCGAACATCATCAATCCAAATTGATTGATGCCCAGCAAAGTGTGACGCGAATATTGATCGCGCACGCGCACGGTGATGTCCTTGTCCGGCGCGCGGTAATCCGTGTACGGATAGTCAACGTCCTCGATGTTGGCGATCCGGAAGACGAGCGGGCGATCCAGGAATTTCGTGGGCATGTGACAGTCCTGGCAGGTGCGCACGCTGGCCCGGTCGATTGGCTCGCGTTCGTTTTGATAGACGCTGTTGGTCCACTCGGGATAAGTGGTTTGTTCGTGGAACTCTTTCGGCTTTCCCCTGGCGTCGAGCACAGGTTTGCCTTGTTGATCCAGCACCGGGAAGGATCACCGTGTGACAACTTCCGCACAGGGCTGAGGTCTTGATGTGTTCGCCGAAGCGCGCGGTAATGCCGGTGGCATTCTTCATCGGCACGGTCACGAGTTGATCGTACGGTCCGTTGTGACGACGTTGGGCGGATCAACCTTGAAGAGGCCGGTGAAGGTGTCTGGTTTTCCCAAATCTTCCTTCGCAATTCGATGGCAGACATCGCACGAGATGCCGTCACGCGCCAGCGGCGCCGTACTTCGGCGTCAGCCTCGCCGGCGCAGCGCATAGACCATGCTGTGTTGAAATGGCTGATGCTTGTCCAGCTCGACCTGCCGTTGGCCCATCACGCCGTGACAGCGATAGCAGGTGTTATCAAGAAAGCCGGTCTGCGAAGGACGCATCGCTTTTTCGGATTCGAGCTGCGCGTGAAGATCGGATCGCGCCCGGCCAGTCCCATCATCGACGCCCGCCATTCGGTGTACGGCGAAAAATTGAGCGGTGGCTGTATTTTCTCTTCAAACAGAAAGGCCATGTTCTCGGTCGACGCCGGAATGGCAGCCACAGGCATTGGCTCGAAGTGATAAACCCTTCCGGGTCCGCCCATGTTCGCGACAACATGATCGAACGATTCGCCGGGAAACTTCTTTGACCTCGGGCGCCGGCACCAGCGGCAACCCCTTGAACAGGTTGATGAAGTTAGGCTCCGGGGTTTTGCGCGCCGTGCCGAACTGGTCCGCCGCGGATTTCCTTAGTCTCGGCGACTTGCTGGTGCTCGTCCTTGACCGCCGGCGCCTGCTTGCTCATCGTCGGGACTTTGATCGCGAAGCGAAATCGGATCGCCTTCGACGTTCTTGGCGGTGATGAAGGTTGACTCCTTTTCCGCCGAAGCGTGACACCGCAGACAATAAAGACCAAAGCCCGAATCCGGATAATCTATGGCCGGATTGCTCTGCCGCATAGTTCGGCGCATGGAAAGACCAGTACCAGCCGTCATAGGCGCCCTTCTTGTCTTTGACCATTACTGGTCCAGGCGGTCAGCTTCGCGTCCTGTGCGGCGGGAGCAGGAAACATCTCTTTGACGATCATCGCGCCGTCAGGAATCTCGCTTTCAGCGGTTCTTGTGTTTCAGCCAATCCCAAACCTCAGGCGAGTAGAAAACCTTCACGGAGTTATGCGTTCCGAACGACTGGTTATTAATGAACGGTCCACTGTTGCGAATCTGACGATCGGCAACCCACGTTTTTGTAACAACCCTGGTCGAGGAAAGCGTAAAGCAACTTTTCAAATTTCGCGGCGCCGATGTCGCTTGCGTTCGGCAGCGGAAAGGAGATTGTGCAGGTGTTGTGGCGAAGGTGCCGGAGCAGCCGAGTTGCGCTGTAACTCTTCGTGGTTACCGCGAACAACGAACGCTACAGAGCCAGGAGGAAAAGAGCGTCAGTCAGAAAGGTAGTGTTTGATCGTGCTTTCACCGTGTATTCAGAGGTCAAACGTTGGACTTAGATACTAAACCATAACGACGTCGATCCGAGGAGAGACTTTATCGAATCATGAAGCGGATGCCTTTGAGAATGAGCTTGCATGATCGCTTTGGCGAGTGGCAACATGGCGCGCGTCAACGCGGCGAAGCAGTTAGTGGTCAGACAAGCTTATTGCTATGGCTCCGCCACACGATGCGTGATAAAAGCGATTTGCCATCCTGATCTTAAATGAGCGCAAACCAAAGAGCTTCGGTAGATCGTACGGTCCGCAGTCGGCGTTGATACGGGCGGAACGTTCACCGACTTTGTCTATCACGCGGACGGCGAATTGCGAATTTTCAAAGTCGCCTCGACCCCTGACGATCCATCGCGGGCCATCATAGAGGGACTGCGAAGGGTGGCGGAAGAAGCTCGGCCAGGAATTGAATGCCATCGAGGTGGTGCACGGTACCACAGTCGGAACCAACGCGCTGTTACAGCGCAAAGGCGCCCGCACGGCGTTGGTGACTACTGCTGGTTTTGAAGATGTGATTGAGATTGGGCGGCAGGCGCGGCCGGAACTCTACAACCTGGATGCGGTGAAGCCGCCGGCGCTGGTTCCCGAGCGAATCTGAGATTCGGCGTCAGAGAGCGAGTCGCCGCCACGGGCGAGATCCTGGAAGCCCTCAGAGATAGTGAAATTGAAGGGTTGTTGCAGAAGCTGCGGCGCGCGAACTGTGAATCGATCGCAGTGTCGCTGCTCTTCTCGTTTGTCGATCCAGGCCACGAAGAAAGAATTGCCCGGTCCCTCGCCACCCTGAGCGTGCCGATCTCCATCTCTCATCAAATCCTGCCTGAGTATCGCGAGTACGAGCGAACTTCGACCGTCGTCGTGAATGCGTATCTGCAACCCTTGATGGGCCGTTATCTCAAGCGCCTCTCAGAATCATCCGGACGTCCGTCGGCGCCGGATCAAAGCACAAAGACCAAAGCACAAAGACCGGCTTTTGGTTTGAAAGTCATGCAATCTTCCGGCGGCAGCATTTCGGCCGAAGCGGCAGCGAACGAACCGGTCCGAACGATTCTGTCAGGACCTGCGGGCGGCGTGGTTGGCGCGCTGGCGGGCCGCCAGGAGTGCCGGCTTCGAAAACATCATCACCTTCGATATGGGAGGCACCTCGACTGACGTCGCGCTGTGCGATCGGGAAGGCATGCGACTCACCAACGAATCGATTGTCGCCGGCGTGCCGGTTGCGATTCCGATGATGGACATTCACACGGTCGGCGCGGGTGGTGGATCGATCGCCCGGGTCGATGAAGGTGGTTCACTGCGCGTGGGCCCCGAATCTGCCGGCGCCGATCCCGGCCCAGCCTGTTATGGCCGGTCGCTTTTGCCGACCGTGACCGACGCGCACGTTGTGCTCGGTCACTTTCCAGGAAGCAGCCTGCTGGTGGAGAGTTCAAACTGGATGAAGCGCGCTCGCGCGCGGCGTTGAGATGATCTCGCAGCCAGGCATGAGCGATGCAGCGAAGCGGAAGGTGACTGCCATTGAGGCCGCTCATGGAGTGCTGGCGGTCGTGACGTCGAACATGGAGCGCGCGCCTGCGTCACATCTCGGTCGAACGCGGCACGATCCGCGCGACTTCACGCTCATTCCGTTCGGCGGCGCGGGTGGTTTGCATGCGGTGGCTTTGGCGCGAGCGCCTGCGAATTCCGCGCGTGCTGTTGCCATCTTCACCCGGCGCCCTGTCGGCGGTTGGAGTATTGCTCGCCGACGTGGTTAAGGAACAAAGCCGGACCGTGATGATCGAGGTGACCGCGGACACGTCCTCGCGAAGCTGGAGCCGATATTTCGAGAAATGGAAAGGCAGGCAACGGCGGTTCTGCGGCGCGAAGGGTTTCCGGAGTCGAAACAAAGGCACGAACGTTCACTGGCGGTGCGGTACAAAGGGCAGTCGTTTGAGCTGCAAATCAAAACCACGAGCGGAAACATTGCCGGCGCATTTCATCGCGCGCACCAAGCGCGTTATGGTTATGCGCAGCAGAAGAATCAGGTTGAGATCGTCAGCGCAAGACTGAAATCGAGCGGGCTGGTTGAAAAATTGAAGACCCGCGTTTATCCCCACTCAAACTCGAAGGGGTTTTGCGGCCGCATGATCTGACAGACAGCTACCTGGAACGAAGCAAATCACGAGTTCCGGTATATCAACGCGAGAAGCTGTGCGCTGGGCAACGTCTGCGTACCCCCTGCATCGTGACCGAGTACTCAGGCACAACGTTGATTCCTGCCGGAGTCAGGGCCACTATCGATCGTGGCGCAAACCTTATTATTGAAAGTCCGAGCCAGGCCTGATGCGCGTGCAATTCAAATACACTCTGGAAGATATCGTTGATGGGTCATCGCGTTTTCAGGCGCGGTCTCGTTCGGTCCGTTCGATAAGACTCAAGTGGAATATTTTCGGTTCGCTCTTCGTCTGGGCAATCCTGATCGTGTACTCCCGTTTCACGATCAAAGGAGTGATTTTGGGACTCGTCGCGGCCTTAGTCGCGATGGCGATCGAACCGCCTCTGTATCAATATCTGTCGCGGAAAAACATGCGCAAATTGTTTCGGGAAATGTATGGGGACCAGAATCACTTTACCTGTGAGGTGGAATTATCGCCCGAAGCACTTAAGACCAACAGCGAGCAAGGTCAAAATACGACGGAATGGTCCAAGATCGAAGAAGTTGTTCCGACCAGCGATTCGGTAGATATTTTGGGCCTGCGGCTGCGGTCATTGTTCGTAACCGGGCTTTCACCTCCGCCGAAGAGCGGCAACGATTCATTGATTTGGCAAGAGTACATAAATCAGGCCCGCGGCCGCAGCTCAAATTAACGAATGAAGAAGTTCGATCCAACCACGCTGGAAATCTACCGGGCGCTCTACACCTCAGTCGCGGAAGAGATGGGCGTCACGCTCCGGCGCACGTCGTTCTCACCCAACATCAAAGAGCGCCGTGATTATTCATGCGCGGTCTTTGATGCTGCCGGTCGCGTCATTGCGCAGGGCGATCACATGCCCGTGCACCTGGGGTCGATGCCAATGGCCGTGGCCGCCGCGTTACGCGAAGTCGAAATTGGTCCCGGTGACGTCGTCGCGCTCAACGATCCTTTTGCCGGCGGTACGCACTTGCCCGATGTGACGCTAGTGATGTCAGTGAGCAGTGTGCAGCGGGCAGCGAGCGGTAAGAGAAGACAAAGACCCAAGTCCAAAGATCAAAGACCTTCTTTTATGTTGCCAATCGTGCTCATCATGCCGACATCGGCGGTGCGACGCCGGGCTCGATGGGATTGGCCACAGATGTGTATGGGGAAGGCGTGCGCATTCCGCCGATTCGCATCGTGCAGGGCGGTGAAACTTGTGCCGATGTGATGAAGCTGATTCTCACCAACGTGCGCAGCAGCAGCGATGAACGGCGCGCGGATTTCGAAGCACAGATCGGCTCGCTAAAGACCGGCGAACTGCGTTTGCTGGAGATCGTCGAGCGCCGGGGCGAAAAGAAGCTCGTGATTATGCGGCCCAGCTAATCTCTTATTCGGCGCGGATGATGCGGAGCGCCATCGCCGCCATACCGGACGGAAAGTACACGGCGGAAGATGCGCTTGACGATGACGGCATCGTCGATAAAGAGATTCCGATCCGCGTCACAATCACGATCAAGGGTGATCGTGCTCGCGTGGATTTCACCGGCAGCTCGCCCCAGGTATCCGGCGCCGTCAATGCGGTTGAAGCAATCACCGTTTCCGCGGTCTCATATTGCTTTCGTTGTCTGGTGTGGCGCCGACGTCCCGGCGAGCGCCGGCTTGATTGAGCCGATTGAGGTCATCGCGCCCGCCGGCACAGTTGTTAACGCCAGGCACCCGGCATCGGTCGCCGGCGGTAACGTCGAAACTTCGCAACGGATAGTTGATACGGTGTTCAAGGCGCTATCAAACGCGATTCCCGAGCGCATTCCCGCGGCCAGCCAGGGAACGATGAACAACCTGACGATGGGCGGAATCGATCCGCGCACCGGTTCCGAGTTTTCTTACTACGAGACTGTGGCCGGCGGAATGGGCGCGCGGCCCGGGCTCGACGGCATGAACTCCACCCACACGCATATGACTAACAGCCTGAACACTCCCGCGGAAGCACTCGAATACGCATATCCGTTGCGCGTGAGGGAGTATCGAATCCGGCAGGGCTCGGGCGGAAAGGGCAAACAGAAAGGTGGCGACGGCACGATCCGCGAAATTGAAACGCTGGCGCCGGCGAACATGGCCTTGCTGGCCGATCGCCGAAAGCGCGCGCCTTATGGATTACATGGAGGTCAGGATGGAGAACGCGGCCGGGCTTTTGTACTTCGCACTGACGGCAGCGCCGAAGAGTTAAGTTCAAAAGACAATCGACAACTGAAACCAGGCGACCGCGTGCGCATTGAAACACCGAGCGGCGGCGGCTGGGGAATGAATCCGCAGATTACGCAGATTACACAGATAGAAAAGAAAAGGTGAAGTGAGCTAATCGAGCGAACTCACAAAGCGTGGTTAATCGCAAAAGCGGCTTGGCTAAGAACCTGTTTTGAGTGGCGAAGATTGCTAACGCGTGTGCGCCCGAGAGCGAAAATGATTCGCTTACCGGTCTTCGCCGCCGCCATAAAATGGTTTTTGCTTTCTATCCGTGTAATCTGCGTAATCTGCGGATATCTCTGCTTGGGAAAATGATTCGCTTTGATTTAGACTGCACCGTTTGTTAGCGATACGTGATCGAAGGAACCGTCAAAGAATAGATGAGCACGATAGCCAGGATGATTCGCACGATTGAACCAGATGAAAATGAAGTGCCGGCTCGCAAAGAGCATCCGGGCGTCACGCCAGGCCGGATGGGTGGAAGTAATTGCCGGCTCGATGTTCTCGGGAAAGTCTGAAGAATTGATTCGCCGTCTGCGCCGCGCCAAGATTGCGCGCCAGAAAGTTCAGGTCTTCAAGCCCGAGATCGACGCGCGTTTTTCAAACGATCATATCGTCTCGCATTCCGAGATGAAGCATGAATCATCCAACGTGCGCACGTCCCAGGACATCCGCGCCAGGGTCGATCCCGACACCGAAGTCGTCGGCATCGACGAAGGCCAATTCTTCGATAATGAACTGATCAAGATCGCGAACGAACTCGCCGGACGCGGCGTGCGCGTGATTATCGCCGGTCTGGATCAGGACTACACCGGCAAACCCTGGGAGCCGATGCCGCAGTTACTGGCCATCGCCGAATACATCACCAAGACCCACGCCATCTGCATGAAGTGCGGCCAGCCCGCCAACTACACCCAGCGCACTTTCGAATCAGAAGAACGCGTCGCCGTCGGCGGCGCCGGGCATGTACGAAGCAAGGTGTCGAACGTGCTTCGTGCCACATGCCGACGCGCCGACGGTGCATGGAGGGTGAGGAAGTAAACCGCAACACTACGAACCACGCCGATTCAGAGTCTAATTCCGGAAAGAAGTAATGACTGACGCAGTCTCGTTAAGAACCCGCGCATCGTCACAACAATCTACTCTACCGGTCGGAGAGCCGTTGTATATGACGAAGGGCTTGCCCAGTACGGCTTTCGCTGGCAACCACCGGGGCAATCGTAAGACATTACCGTGCGCCATTTTCCAATTTGGTTGAAAGAGCCGTGTCCATAGCTAAAAGGCGTCACCGAAGGATCAACTTCCAAATTGTGTCGCGCTCCTGAAGATGTCCAATCTCATGCGCTAATGAATAGTACCCAGTAGCGCACGTGTAATGAACCACGGCAAACGCAGTGCTCTCGTCCGCGAGGATCGCTGAGGCCAGCCCACAATACGAGGGGCTGTCGATTGGCAGCACGCAGACATCCGCTTTGTACGCGTCCCCTTAGAGCGTGTACCTCATCCATTACCGAATCGTTAGGAGTGCGGAAGTTTCGCAAATCAGTGTCATGACTTCCGGACTCCTGGTAGTTCACCTGATAGGCGTATGCAAGTTCTGCGTTTATCTTGACGCCACTGTTGGTGTAGCTCTCATTGGTTTCAGCTATCGCTAGATCGATAATCGATTTGATGTCAGCAACGCTGGCCGCAACCCTGGGCGTGTAGGCTACAACAACCCTTAGCACATGCTGAACCTGCGGTGCATCGGCCAACGCAGGGTTGACAAATTCCTTTGCGGGCTGAGTTTCCAACTGATTGAACTCAGGGAGGATGTTCAGGCGGAAATTTCTTTTTCATCCTGGCGGACTACGGCGTGCAGTCCTCCGCCCAACGGCCTAATCGCATAGAGTTCCTGACCCACTCGCACAGTCCCGGTAATGTTATTCCCGTTGACGACAAAAACCGCCGAGTCTAACGGGCTAATGGTTTTCCTATCCAGGTCAGCGCCTCGTCTTTCGGTCTTGTTTCGATTCTTGCGACGTCAAACTCCTTGCCGAGATTTATCGTTAGAAGTTTGGATGGTGATGGAGTAAGTAATTGAGTCTTTACACGAACCAGGCGAGTTTCCATGGTAGTCGTTTGTTTTGCGAGTTGAGCCAACGATTCTTGTTGCTGCGGCGTAAGATCCGCTTTTGACTTGTCGATGTTTACAAACAGGTCGGCCTTCTCTGGTTTTTGCACATCGATCGAAAAGGCGGAAGGCTGATTTACGGTGGTGGCGAGAAAGTAATCAGCACGAGCAACGCCATCATTCGATACGATTGGGGCATGTTTCTGATTCATGATTCTTTCCTCTTTCTTCAAGTCAAGCTCAGGGAGTGTTGCTGTTGGAGTTTCCTTCTTTGGCTTTCTTTAGAGCATTTTTGGCATCGATGTAGTCCTTTTCTGCGCTTTAGGCGTTCCGTGTCACGCTTTATATATTTTCGGTCTTTGCGTCACGCAGTTCGGTGGCAGCACTCTCGATGTCGCTAAGATTTGATTTTTGGATTAGCGCGTCCGATGCGAGATTGAATGTTTGGATCAGCGCCGGTAGAGCTGTAATAAGCAAGCTTGTAACTGCTTCGGCGGCCACCAGTCGAAGCAGGAAGTGAAGCGATCGTTCCCAGCTGAGCAACTGCCAATTCATCCCGGGCTACTTCATTCTTCTCCTGACAACGTGTAGGCGCGGGGCTTAAGTTCTCCTCGCACAGGGTGACGGACGCTTTGGCGGGCACACGATAGTAGAATCCGCGCTGGCCCGAGTCATTAAAGTTGGCGGTCTTAACATTCTCGGACAACTGGGTGTTGCGGGAGTCCAATTGCACCAGCACACTCTTTGCCGTCGACGCAGCTGTCCGTCATAAATTTTGGCGGAGGATAAATGCCCCTGGCAACTCTTGCCTCCGTTTATTGCGCAGGATACCATTCATCTCAGAATAGGAGAGTAGTCCGAGCAGATAGGGCGCCGTGTTGGGAGGAGCGAATTCGAAGTTACCGACCCACGTGCTCTTATCAGAACTACCAATAAAGTAGCCTTGTTTGTAGCCCACGATGTAGTTGTCGATTTCTTTGAGTTTTGATGTTAGGGCTTCGGAAGGCGCACCTTCCGCAGGTTGGCTGGTTACCAGAGTCGCACGCTGCTCCATCAGATTTTGAATTTTGTCGAACGCGATCTTCGCTCGGATCAAATCCAGAGTGCGGATCGTGGGTAGCCGTCCTCTGAACGGCGAAAATTCGCTTTGTAATAGGCGATTTGCTTTTCCGAGAGATTCCAAAAAAAGAGCCTTGCCCTTTCTCCGTCGGCTTCTTTACCCAAATCCGCCAGGTAACATGAGCCGATGTATTCTTTGAAGGAATGGCCACTCGTTATTTTTGAAGTCTATTGAACGCGAGATTGTTAGTCTTTCGTAAAGAACCCTCTCGGTTGGCGACAATACTGCCCGCAGGCGCTGTTCGCATTCCGTCCCTCTATCTGATCGGCTTTTGGGTTTGGATTAGCGTCCGCAGTAATCGGCAAACCGGCAAAAGGAATAATAGGCGCGGCTATAGACACAGCCGTTTTCAAACCTGCAGTGACGAAGTCAATGGCTTCGTTTTTTGATTCTGCCTCGGCCTTCGCAATAATTCCGTCTTCAGTGACCTCCAACATGAGCGTCTTCGTCTCGAATCTCCCACCGCGAATGTTGACCATAAACGTTTGCTCCGGATCGGGCTCGCCGCGGGTGCTGAATTTCGGATCATCAAGGCCGTAGTACTTTCCTTCTTTCGGGGTCTTGCCCAGCCCCGGTTCAAGATCCGGTAGGCTTGATATCGTCATTCTTACTTGCCACGAAAGGTTCGCCCGAAAAAAGAATGGCGAAAGTTTGGAGAACTGCCCGGCCTTTTGACTTCGCGCGTAACCGGTAAATCAACCTTCACGACCGTGCGGGGCAGCGGCGCGAATAGTACGCCATTCATTTTTGGCCTCTGATCTCCAGGAACATGAGGCCGCACTCTCGTGACTACGGTCTTACCTTCGAAACAGGCACTCGCCTAGTAAGCTGGTAAATAGAAGCGCCAACAATAAGATGGTCTGGGTTCGCGACATTGACAGTGTCCTCCGAGTTGAGTGTTTCGTTGGCAGACCTGCAGGTTTAGTGGCCGCAGCACAGATTTGAGCATCCTGCGGCCAAACGCTGCTTTCGAATCGGCTTGCGAAATACAAACCCGCAATCACCCGAATCGATCCGCCATCAAACGATATGAGCGTATGAGTCAAGGCATTTCATCGGAAAGTACAACCCGGTGAGTCCGACAGAGGTTGATAATGCTTTTGATGTGGAAAAAAGGGCGAAACTATTTGTTTACACGAAAGGTATAGGTAGCTATATCTTCAAAAGATGCTGCCGAACGTGCATGGAGGTTTGAGCCGAAAGGCATCGCGGTTGAGAAGATGTGCGGGAACATCTACTAGCAAAGATTTCTTTGCGGACGCCCTCGACAGAATGAAGATTCTCCTGCGTCAAAACGGATCGACCATCACTTGCAAGGAGTTCTACTCCATAATCACGGTATTGGTCCGTTGGCAAAACTAAATTAAGCCGCACGGTATCGGTGTCCGGGGGCATCGAAATGGTTTGCATCTCGCCGCCTTCTCGAATTACGCCATGAGCGGGAACCAGCGTGGCCTCGAATACTCTTCCCGGACCAACGGACTGAAAGCTTCTGATCGCCATCCATGAGAGTCCCCCAATTACGACTAACAAAAGCGCGGCGACTGCATAAACAGGTATAGGGTTCTGAAAAGGCCAGAACGAGAAAGTGCGGGTTTTCGATCGCGACCGATCGGCGCGCGGAACAGCGGGTTTAACGGGAGAGACTAACTCTTTGGCAATTTGCCTTTCCTCGGAGACGTCTTCCCCTATGGCGGAGTCAACGTATCTGCTCAGCGCGCGGGCGAAGCGCACCTTCTGGCGATGTTCGGGTGAGAGCAGAAAGTACTTTTCAAAAGTCGCCAGATCAGACTCTGACAATCGGCCGCGCACATACTGATCGATCCAGCTCGTCTTCAAGGATTAAGAGCTCCTCATAGAAAATCGAATCAGACATAAGACGCTCTTCGACGAGCGACAAATCCGCATCAACCATTTGGCCGAAGCAGATACTGCCTGAGGCGTTTCACGATCTTTGTGCGTATTTCCAACTTCGTAAATGCCGACAATCGTGGGGCGGGGTCAGCGCCGACATTGCTCCCCTCTAATGGAAATGTCTATTTATATCCAAGCCGTTTCAAGCCACTGCTTCATGCACGCCAATTTGTAACGCATTCCTGGAGCGATGCGCGAATGCCGGAACGCCCTGATTCTCAGCGCATTAACGGCGAATTCCCAGTTGTTCGGCAAGCATTTTTCGATGATCGATTCTCGCTTTTTTCGTCCTGATAATACTCCAGCACCAAAGTTCTATTCTCTTGAGTAAGTTTATCCATGCACCGTTCAAGACATTCGAATTCCTTCTCGATGTCGTCGGTATCGATCGAGCGGAATTGGTGCCTCGAGGTACCGGCTTTCGCCTCCAGATATTCGAGGTGAGATCTTATTGCCGACGCCGTAGAAATACCGCGCCGGTTCGCCAACAAAGCCGGGAGCAATTTCGTTTATCCTGTTAGCAACACGGTTGATGGTCTCGTCCGCCAGATCCTCGGCTTCGCCACAACCACGGCAGCTGAAAATTTTTATCAGCCGCAGCCGAATCTGCTCATACTTTTGGCCGGCCCGTTCGCGATCCGGGTCCAGCCAGGCGAGTAAGGAATCAAAAAACCTCTTGGGTGAGAACCCAGTTCTTGTTCATCGTGAGGGCCGATCCAAAACCAATCTGCAAATCAGGGATCCGTTATTGGTACCCTATCTTACCCGAAGTGATCCCTCGCCGTCTTTTCCTCAAGTAGAGAAAAGTGAAGAGCCCGCCGAGAATTAAGAAGGCCGATATTCCAGCCATGTACCACCTGGAGAAGCTGGTGGGCAAGGATTCGTTTTGATTGTACTGGCCCTGCCAGGACAAATGAGGCCCAGTAGTAGGGCGCGTGCCAACGCCTTTGTTGCCACATTGAGACCTGGGCTGCGCGTAAGGCGGCGGCCGGAGTCAATCGCTCTCGGAACATTCCTTCATAGAAGCGCTTCATTAATTCGGCCGTGGCTTCGTCATCGACTTTCCATAAAGACGCCACAACCCCCTGGCTCCGGCATACATAAAACCACGGGTAAGCCCGATCAGTCCTTCGCCCTGCACATCTTTTCCCAATCCTGTTTGACAAGCACTCAACACAACCAGGTTGGCGGAGAGCCTGAGGCCGTAGATATCGTCCAGACGCAGGAATCCTTCCTGAGGACGGCCGCGCTGGTCGACTAATGACAGCACGATGCCGGATGATTCAGGTCGCTTTTCATCAGCCAAAGCATGAGTAGCGAAATGCACAATCCGATATCGCTCGAGCGCATTCCCGACGACCACTGCGCGGTTAGCTTCAAAGTCGATGGCCTGCAAACTACTGCGCCAGGGAACAACATTCATGATCGCTCGTGCCTCATCACGAGAAGCGAGCAAACGAGGAATTCGGCGGTTATCAACAGATTGTCCCACGTCCCGAAACACATTCACGAGCTCGTTCTGCAACAGCGTCGCCGGAATCGTTGACGAATCTGAACCGGTCTTCACGCGCGGGTCATCGTTCTGAAAAACCGGATCCGCCAAAACTGCGACGCTTCCCTCGAGGGATCTCAGCGGGGCTGATCGATTCAAGCCAGGGCTAATATCGAAGCGGACGGCTCGTTGATGATTTCATGATCGGCGAGAAGTGGTCACAGCGCCCCGGCGCCGGCCTCTGAATTGATTTCGTTCCGATTTTGGCGGACCGAGAGCGAAAGTGCCTGGAAGGGAATGTACTGCAGGCTCCATCCGCGACTATGATGAGACGTCGCGTTCCCAGTTGGTCGGCCACCGGCGCCAGCACAAGGTTTGCTCAAGTTATCGATTGCCGTGGGAAGCTGCGCTTCGGCTTCTTTGATCCCGTTCCTGACGTTGCTCAAACGTCAAATCAGGATTCTGTTGGCCGGCGGTCAACAACTCATAGAGGTGGCGCGCCGCATTCTCGATCTCGGAGCGAGCCGGAAGCTCATAACTTGAAATTCCTTTGCCGGTGACGGCCCAAAGATAGCTTCGGTCTTTGCTCAAGCTGTATTCGAGCAGGAGCGTATGATCATCGGTCAATACCTGCGCCTGAATCTGCCGCAAGCTTAGAGCCGCAGGGCTGGTGATCTCCTGGTAAGAAGGATATCGAGCTCGAATGTTTTCCACTAGTTGTTTGTATTCGGACTCTAATCGTGCCAACTCCACATCGAGGGCATCAAGCGCGTCTTTCGACGGCGCCTTGCTCATGATGGTGATCCGATAATCCTCTTTGGCGCGGAGTGTTTGACGAAGCGATCTTTCACTTTCCGCTAATTCCGGATCAAACCCCACGATCAGTCTGTATTGGCTGGCGCGCAACGAGTCTGCCGGGGACCGCGCTCGCGCAAATTCGCTCATTTCAAAAGCCCGGACATCAAAGGCCTTTGACGGATCGCTCCTATGCTTGCGCATCAAACAATCGACATAACTTTCATAACGATCATGAACCGTGGCTGAAAAGGCTATGGTCAGGTCACGGCTGGTCGGCACGCGACGTATGGATTCGGTAACATCGATCGATTGTCGTAAGTATTCTTCAGCCTCCGACAAGTGATTCCGTTCCAGCTCGAAACGTCCCAGCGCGTAAAGGACCGCAGACTGATTCACTCGGTCCGACAATTTGACAAACGCTTGCAGGGATCGTTGAAAGTACTGCTGAGCGCGTATGACTTGTCCCTGCTGCTGATAGACCTGCCCCATGAGCGCCTCGACTCTGGCTGCTTCCATCGAGTTTCCGGCCGGCGAATAGATACTCAGAGCAGTTTGAAAGTGACTCAGCGCTTCACCGTATTCGCCTGTAGCGCTCAGGACTCTCCCATGTACTCGTGACAATAAGCCGCATTCGCGCTGCCGGGTTCGAATGTGTTCAGCGCCCGTTGCAGGTAGGCCAAACTTTGAGGGTAATCGCCCAGCAGGTAGTAAGTACTGCCGAGGGCTCTCACGATCCGTTGTCGTCATGCGTGTCCGGCGTCAGGCGGTAATACTCTAATGCCCGCTGGTACTGAATGACTCCTGTTCCGGATTGCCGCTTTCATTGAAAACATAAGCCAATCCACCGGCAATCTTACCCATCAGGTCGGGAGCATCCCTTTCGTTAATCAGACTCTGAGCCTGGCTATAAAGCAGAGTCGAATTGTGCCAGATTGGCCTGGCGGGCCTCGACGAAGCCCAACATGATCAGCGTCTCGGCCTCTTCTTTGGGATCATTCAACTCACGCCACAGCGCCAGCGCGCTTTCATAGTTCGTGGTTGCCTCAGCCATGCTGCTCTGGGCCAGATAGCACTGGCCGATTAGGCTGTAGGCGCGGGCGATCCCGGATTTATCACCTAAAGCCTGCCAACGCTGCAGAGCCTGTTGAGCTGTTTGAGCCCCCAAAACATGATTGGTTTCGTTTTGCTTGTCGGCGAGTTTGAGCAGGTCTTCGGCTTCCTGTCGCGGATCCTGGGTTGGCTGATTCGTGGTGGGGGAAGTGAGGTTTTCGGTAACTGAAGCCTTCGTCAGGCCGTATCTGGCTGATGTTACGCGGTTGATTGGTGAGCTCAGCGGCCAGCAAACTAGACCAAAGCAGATAACTAATGACCATCTCCGTTGGGCTTTCATGGCTTAAGGCAAGGTGATAAATCGGTTTGCGCCGCGCCAGAATCCCTCACTCGTTGGGAGCAAGTGAGGAGATTCTGCTTCGCAAAGAACACTCCTCAGGTCTCCTTGTCCGACGCTGGGATCGCCGGTGGTGTTTTGGGATTGAGTTTCGGAGCCTTGCGTTTCATGGACGCGAAAAATCCGAGCAGGAAATCGTCACCAATTGGCAGGCCATCTGGCGCTGCCTGGGCCCATCTTTCTTCCTGCGCCCGGGTATCATGTGGAAAGTTCTTGATCGAAGGACAAGTGCAGTCGTCACCGGTCGGATCGGTCGGATCAGTTTTCTTCTCAAGCTCGGCAGATCTGCCGAGGGCGCCTCGCGGATTGAACATGAGACTGGCGATATCTTCGAATAGGGTTTTCATTTCGTCCTGCTCGTCGGGTGGCAGCGTGGGCATGGGTGCGATTTCCGTCTTATGGGTCCTACGCATCGTTGTTCTCCAGTACATCTCCAGGAAGGTGAGCCACGATGTTTCTCGGTTGAACTTGTAGCTCCGGTATTCCTCCAGGACCGGGATATCGGTTTCAGGTTGGGACCAGGGAAAGAACACGGACAAGCCATTCGCATACTGGTATGCCGGTCCCGCAAATTCAGCCATCAAAATAACGTGGTCAGAGATGGCTTTATTGCTCTCATCCGCGCATTCTTCAGGACGTCGTTTGTAATGGTGTTGAACGAATCGGTTTCTTTGCGCAAGACCCTGAGAACGTCTTTGCAAGCGCAAATGATCTCATGCATTGTGTCCGAGGATTCACCCGCCTCCTTCTTCAGCTCTCGCAGTAGGCAGAAACAGAAATCGGCGATATCGGTGTAACTCTCTTGCCAGTAACTCTGAGATCTCCAGTGAGCCAGCAGAATCGCTTTTCTCAACTTTGCGTCAGCTACGCCCCAGCAAGGGCGATTGACAACCTTCTCAGCGCTTCGGTCATCAGCGGCACCCTGGTCAGATTGCAGAGACACAGGTCAAAGGAATAGCCGGCCAGCATGAAATCGGTGCTGTTATACAAACAATAAAAGAAGATCTTCCCGATCGCATCTTTGATCTCTGGTCCTGAATCGAGTTTGCCGTCTCTTATGTCGTTGAATATCCGGATCAGAATTTGTCGGTAAGGCCAACTTCCGACAAAGGCCGGGCCCTGCGAAGCCAGCATGTAGTTAGCAGTGCCCTGGAGTTCGTAGGCAACCTCAATTGCGCTGACCGAACAACTGTGAAGACTGAGGAGTTCAAATTTCCCTGGTGTCGCCGGATTTTGTGCTTGAAATCAAGTAATAATGAACCAAATTGGCTGAGGGTCAGCGAGTGTTCGGTGGCGTGTTCGTCAAACAGGAATACGTCATTGGCCACTACCACGCCGTGACCCAGGATGAACAGCATGTAATGATCGGCCGGGTAATTCTCGGCACAGAAGTTAAGGAAACGCTCGAGAGACTCTGCGACGCTCGGCTCATCGTCATTATCACTGTCTGGTGGGAATGGCGGATCGCTACAACAAGGGAGGATTATGCGGCAGACCTGCCAAAACCACTTTGAGTTGGTCTCTAATGTCATTACCAAATCGGTCCTTCTCGTCAGACCATAATTTGTCTTCCATCAGATTTCGGATGAACGGATCATCGCCACGAAACCCAATGTTACCCTGAGGCTTTTTCAGTTTGTTGATGCCATTGACGTCGAAAATGTGCGTCGGCGTTCCCGCCGTTCGCGGATCGAATTGCAATATGACATTAGCACCGGGATAGAATCCGGCATTCTTAATGGCCTTGAGCTGACTTATTACGCCGGGGGCCAGCGCGTTATCGCTCGCGAAAAAGAACATCAGTGTCCACTCTTGTTGGTCAGGCATTTCGATTCACCTCCCTACAACGAGATATCGTTGTTGATCTGAACTGAGCTAAAGTTGGGGATCTGCAGAATCCGAGGCCGGGATAAGCCGTGATTCACCGGAACCAGGTCGCAACCTTCGACCGCGGCAAAGGCTTTGCGGTGCGCGTAAAGTGCCGCAGATTCTATCCGATCGGGGCCAAAAATGCAACCACAAATCACCCGGGCTAACAGCAGGCTGTGATATTTACGATCCGGCTCTTTTGAATACCGGCTCACTCTTATATGCGTCCGACGAAACAAACGTTTCGTGCCACCCATTTTCGTGCTTTCTTCTTGATCATGGGGCGAACCAATAGCTAGGAACTCGAGCAGTTCTCGATGCGATGGGTAAGTCGAATTGATTTTCTCCAGCGACCAGGACAATTCCGCGATTCTGCGAGAAAGTTAGGTGAGGAATCGTTAGGACGGGCGAAGGATGAAGCTGATTCAATTTCTCAGCAGCAGGTCGTCACGAATTCAAAATCCGCATCGCGGCCCCGACGACGTATCGCAGTCCCTCGTCGTGACTCCCGCCTCCCTGATCGGAACAGGTCGCTGCCTGAGATCGTGGTCGCCACGGCGCGTTCAGAACCCAGCGCAGCCTTCACATTCTTGATCTTTTCTTCCAGGGATTCATTCGCTTGCAGGGCTTGTTCTTTGGCGGATTGCGAGGCGTCGGCGCGTTGCGTCTGGCGGTTGATTTCCTGTTTGAGAGTGCGCTCGTTTTGCTGACCGGGCAGACGGCCGAAGTAGTAGCCAATGATGACGAAGAATGATCGGGCTCGAGCCTCATCACCATCTTTTCATCGGCCAGAGGCTTGAGCCATCCGATTAAAGCCGCTCCATACAGGGAGATAAAGATTAGGGTGAGGACAACCATAATCCAATTCTTCAGCGTGTCGGGGGTTGGTTGGGTCGTAGGGTGAGTAATTCCGGTAGACATTTGCTGCCTATAAACTTTCTATGTACTTGTCATAAAGATTGCTTGCCAAAGGTGCCGATTGCCGTTATATAAATGCTCACGCTTTCGCGCGAAGGCCGCTGTGAGCTTGATCAACCAAGCGGGCATCAGGCCGAGCCGTTTACCTCTTCACTAACAAACGAACCAGGGATTTGAGGAAACTATCACCCCTATTCAAATCCCTTTTTGATAACCGGCAGATGACATGCGTTTAGGTTGAGTAGCTAGTCAGGCTGCACAGGTTCCCCAATGCCTGCTGATAGTGACATCACCGGCTTGCTGGTTGATTGGGGCAACGGAGATCAATCAGCCCTTGAGAAGCTTTTGCCACTCGTCGAGCGCGAGTTGCACCGGCTGGCGCACAGCTATATGAGGCGCGAGGATCCGGATCACACCCTGCAAACGACCGCCCTGATCAACGAAACTTACCTGCGCCTGGTCGATCAAAGAAAAGTCGAGTGGCAGAATCGAGCCCATTTTTTCGGCATCGCGGCCCAAATAATGCGCCGGATTCTCCTCAATTATGCCCGGGATCAGAACCGGCAAGAAGCGCGGCGGCAAGGCGATTCATGTCTCATTATCAGAGGCCATGGTGATGCCCGCAGAAAAAGATAGAGAGTTAATCGCGCTAAATGACGCGTTAAATAGGTTAGAGGCCCTCGATGCGCGCAAGAGCAAAGTGGTCGAGTTGCGTTACTTCGGAGGCCTCAGCGTGGAAGAAGCCGCTGAAGTGCTAAAGGTATCCCCATAACGGTCATGCGAGACTGGCAGTTTGCCAAGGCATGGCTCGCTCGCGAAATGCAGAATGGCAACTAACCTGCGACAAATTGAGGAAATGTTCCACCGCGCGCTGACCGTCAGTGCTGAGGAACGGTCCGGGTATCTCGATCAGGCTTGCGAGGAAGACGACGATTTGCGTCGCGAAGTGGACTCGCTGATTGCAGCCTACGAAAGTAGCAGCGGTCTGCTCGATGAAACCGCGGTCACCCTGGCGATGAGGGTCCTCGGTTCGGCGGATGTGAATTCGATGGTCGGGCAGGATATCGGGCCCTACAAGATTTTGAGTGCGTTAGGCCAGGGCGGTATGGGCGCCGTCTATCTCGCCGAAAATCGTCGCGTGAACAAAAAGGTCGCCCTGAAGTTCCTTTCTTCAGACTTCATTGCCGACAATTGGGGCAAACGGCAATTAATCAAGGAAGCGCAGAACGTCGCGATGCTGGATCATGCGAACATCTGCGCAGTTTACGACTTTGAAGAAATCGGTGAACACAGTTTCATCGTCATGCAATACATCGAAGGTCAGACCCTGGCCGAATTAATTCGCCATAAATCGCTGAATCAGGATCAAATGGTGGCCACTGGCCCGGCAAATCGCCAAGGCGCTCGCCGAAGCTCACGCCCACGGCATCATTCATCGCGACATTAAACCAAAGAACATCATGGTGCACCCACGTCCGGACAGGTAAAGTCCTTGACTTCGGATTGGCTAAAACGATTCAAAAAGTCTGGAAGACGTGACCGAAAGCATCAGCCAACTCTCGAGAGAGGGACTGCTCGTAGGCACCCTCGCCTACATGTCGCCCAGAGCAGCTGCGCGGAGAGAGTTGGATTACCGCAGCGACATTTTCAGTCTGGGCACCGTCTTGTACGAGATGGCTTGTGGGAAAAATCCCTTTGCCCTCAAACAGAATCGAAGAGCAAATCAAACGCCGAAGTGATCTCGTCAATTACTGAGTGACGAGCCGCTATCACTGCGCCAGATGTCGATCAATCGCCCGCGCGACTTTGATCAGGTTGTCACCAGGTGCCTGAGAAAAGATCCCGCCGAGCGTTACCAGTCAGCCGCTGAACTGCTGATCGATTGAGACAATTTACAAGGGTTTCCCCTGCCATCCCCGGTTAGCTCATATCTGAATGTTCGCCTTGCCGCCGTGGCCGCTGTGCTCTTGCTTGCGATCTTCGTAGTTGCATATGTCGCTAGTGGTTGGAAAGCCAAAGGACATACTTTGGCGGTGGTCCCGATTGTTTGTGACGAGGTCGTCGAGCCCAAACCAATGCCTGGGACCGTTATTGACTGAAGGTTTTGGTAAAAACGCTTTCGCGTCGAAATGGATTGCGAGTTACCTCATCGCAAACGACACTCTCGTTGTTTGGCCCGCAAGCCGCTAGTCCGCAGAAAGTCGGGAGAGATCTCGACGCTGAGCTGGTGTTGTTTGGGAGAATCACCCGTGGCGAGCAAAGCTCGATTCTTACCATCCGCGTAGAGAGGGTCAGCGATAGTGTCCGAGTCTGGGAAAAGAGTTATCCGCTCAATCCCGACAAGCTCTCGACGCTCCAACGACGAGTTTCGCTCCGAGACAGCTGTTGAACTTCAGCTGCCTACAAATGAAGACGACAGTACGCTATTGGAAGCTCGTGGCGGCGGACGAAAATCGCACCGTCGATGCCTACACACTTTATCTTCAGGAAGAAAGGCCTGGACTTTGCGCGACGGTGAAAACATTAAGATGGCTATCGATAATTTCCTTCGGGCTCACTGAAGTCGATCCGTCTTATGCCGAGGCCTACGCCGGGCTTGCCGACTGTTATGTTTCTATGACTACCGTCGCCTATGGCGCGTTGGCGAGTAAGGATAGCGACGACCAGGGCAGAATGGGCCGCCGGCAAGCAATGAAGTTCGGCGATAATCTTGCCGAATCGCACAGCGCCTCACGCAACCGTTTTGCAGAAAGGTCATTGGGACTGGGAGAACGCGGAAAAGGAATTCAAGCGAGCCATAGCGCTCAACCCTGACTATCAACCGGCTCATTGGGGATATTCCAGCCTGCTGGCAGTAACCAGCCGAATGCAGGAAGCTCTCCGCGAGAGTGAACTGGCAGTGGAGCAGGATCCGTTTTCAGGCGCGGCCATCATGAATCACTGCCGGATACAGTATTATGCGCGTCAGTTTGATCAAGCGAGTGCCTGTCTGGACCGGCTGGCTGCGGAACAACCGAACTATGCCGGCGGAAAATACATGCACGGAATTGTTTATATCGCGCTTGAAGGCTTCAGGAAGCCACCCAAATATTTGAGGAGATATATGGCAAGGATCAAGGGAATGGCGGCGCGATGCTCGGCTTCACTTATGGGCTTGCCAACCGGCGCGCTGACGCCGAGCGAATACTGACTGAAATGCAGGAATATCAAAAGCAGCATTATTTGCCGGCTCAGGAGTTGGGAATAATCTATCTCGGTCTTGATGATTTGGATCACGCGCTTCCGCTGCTCCGCCAGGCAGTGGAAGAAAAGTTTCCCCGGCTCAGGCCCTCTTCTACGCGCCCATGTTTGATCGGCTTCGCGCAGATCCCAGGTTCGCTGAATTGGCTAAAGATGTCAGGCTGCCTTCACAGCCGGCAGGCTCATCTGCGGTTTCGAATTCAGGCAAATAGAAATCAGGCTCTCCCGAACTGCTTCGGCCGCAGGTGTTTTCCCCGGCTCGATAGCAAGCAGCGATTCCACGAGTTGACAGAGAACTGGTGGGACGTTTCTGCGCAGCTTTTGAATTCAGACAGGTGCTGCCGGGTCGAGACACTCTTCCAGTGAGAAGCAGGAACAGTATTGAGCCGAGAGCGTAGAGGTCGTCGGTGACCCCATTCCCGACTTTGCGGCCAGGTGACTCAGGAGGTGTGAATCCGGGTGTTCCCCACCGCCATGGATCTGGCCGGTCGATGGGTGCCGCGCCCTCGAAATCGATCGGCACTAATCGACCAGCGCGGGTCACGATCATATTTTTCGGTTTACAGTCGCGCCAGGCCCATCCGGCGGCGTGCATCTGTGAGATGAATGTAGCAAGTTGAATCCCGCAACCGAGTACCTGCGCGATCGTTAGCCGGCGGCCACGGCGTAGCAGATTGTCGTGTAATGTCTCGCCGTCCAGGTACTCCATTACCAGGTAATAGTTGCCGTCGATTTCAAATGACGAGTGCACCTGCGGAACCGGAACCCCGCAGGCCGAGAGGCGCGCCAGAACTCGTTTTTCGTTTCTGATTCTCCAGGCGCCGTCGCGACCGTCCCAGGTCAGCTCTCCATTTTTCCGTCCCTTCTTTCAGCAGACAGAGTCGTGGGTTGTTGGGGTCAAAATCAATTGCTTCGTAAACGCCGCCCTTCCTCTCTGGGCTAATACTCTCATTACGCGAATTGACGGAGTCGCTTCTGGTTTTGTGGGTCTGAACCGGGGCTTGTGGGCGTTCAAAAGGATCGGTGACCCAGTCAGGTTTTGGCTGCTGCCGATTATCGGGTATCAAGTTTCCATCCGGCGCATACACCGCGAGTACTTGCTGCCCGGTTTCGAGTCAACTCCGAGATGTTCGAAGGCGCCGAAGCGATAATAGACGTTGCTGGCATTAGAGAACCGCAGATCGAAAGGCACCGAAGGAGCGGCCAGATGGCAGGTTAATTTCGTGCAGCCGCTGCGCGAGAAAGACCGCTTCGTCGTCGGTTCGCGGATAGACAGTAATGATTTTGCCAATCTGAGTGTAGTTGTAATTCAGGCCTGAGTTGAGCTTCGCCTACTTCGATCAGCGATCGCGGAGCCTTGAAGGGAACGCCGCGCGCCGTCAAGAAAGGGCCGATCCTTTTCAAGACGGCCGGCGCGTTGAGAATCGTCGCTGAAATGTGAAGCTTCCATCCAACCGGCCGTTGCCGGTGGCCCTTCGGGTGGTGACAACGCCAGATTGATTCCGTCGGAACGCGTGGTAAATAGAGAGCGCAGAGCTTTTGCCAACGCGCTTCGAGGACCCTGGCACGCCGATGGAAAGGTACAGTTTGCCGAATCGAATCGTTGGCCACCATTAACTCTTGCTTGATTTCTTGCTTGATTTCTTGCCTGATTTCTTGCCTCGGTATTTCCGAAATCTTTGCCTTGAGCTGCGCCGTGTTGGCTTTTGCCTGGGTCAGGCAGACGTGATCAATTCCGTCGTCAATGCTACCGACGCCGATCTCGAACGTTGTGGGTGTATCAGGCCCGCAAACGCCGTTGGCAACCAGGTAGGTACGGGACATGTCCAGGCGCGGATGACCGTTTGTTCCATCGGTGCCGAGCAGCCTCTCGAGTTTCTTCGGATCAACGGCTGTTCCGGGAGGGTTTTGTTCCACGAATTGCATCATGTACGAGCGCCATTCCGGTGACTTAATGCCTCCTTGATCGCCGCGATCGCGAGTGCTGAATTGCGTCCGGCCTCGCTTGGGTTATCGGTCATCCACTGCTTCTTTTCCAAAACCATATCGATAATCTTCTTTGACATTTTCGTTCTCCTCCTAAAGTTTAGGCAAAAGGGTTAGCTAAAGGACACCACCCAACTCAAACAAATCGGTCAGTGTGAAATGGTCTGGGGTTTGCCCCAGCGTCGGTTTCCAGCGGGTCTGTCTGAGAATCGAATCTTTGCTGCCGCGGATGAGGCCAATCAGCACTTCGGCGACAATGGTGCTGCCAACGGGCCCCAGGTGTCCTGACGAAGTGGCCGCCGCTTCCGCGAGGATGTAGTACCAAAGCGGTGTTCGCTCAAGGAATTCGCCGTCACGAACGGCCGCGAGTTGTTCGTCGCTGACGCTTTGTGCGACCTGCTCGATATCCTGAGGCGTCAGCGCCGGCAGGTTCAGGGCAGAGGCCACCGCTTGCCCGGTGGGAAGACGCAGCATGTAGCCGCGTAAGAGATTACGAACCGGCAGCCGCGCTTCGACCGGCATCGGCTTGTTAAAAGCCGTCAAACCAAACAGGGCGTCCGATAAGCCGGTGTCAACAGGACGAGCGCAATTTACGCCACCGTCGATAAAGTTCTTCCATTCAATGATCCAGTTCTCGGGAAGCGTATCGAAATCCCGGAGATTTCCGCTGAGCGCGGTCAGCATGAACAAGTCGGTGAGGGACGCTCTGGGAAAGTTCGCATTGTAATGATAATGGTTGCGAACCATGCTGTGGCCGAAACGGTAAGCCGCAACGCTGAACTCGAACGGCATAAACAAATCGTCGGGGTCGGGACCGAAAACTTTGTTGCCGCCAATCAGTATTTCGTTAACGATCCAGGGATCGCAAATACGGGGCAGGAAATCCCTTGATCACGATCCACTGATAGTGTTGCCGGAGAATTGTGCGCGCTTCATTAAAAGTATGGTTCCGGGCCGCGATGGCGTTGTGCGCTCGCAGGAAAGCCACGTGTAATTGCGATATGACCAAATTCTCATCGTCACGCTTGTCGCCGATGAGCGCAGCTCGATCATTTGCATCCTGGTTGCTGCGTGGCTTCCGCGGCAGATCATTCGCCTTGCCGGGCGGCCGCTGGTCTGGATCTATGCTGGCAACGTATCCGAGCAGCATCCTGGAGCAGTTTCGCGGAGCCGGCTTGTAGTAGACGTTGTCGAGGTCGAGACCCGGAGTGCGGCCATTAGTGATTTTGGTTCTGATCTCTTCCGGCGTCAGTACTCTGAACTCGTCATCGCTGAGCTTGACCATGTCGTCTGACTTCGCTTCGAAGGTAATGTCATGGTCAATGAACTGTCCCAGATAGGTATAAGCCGAAGGGGATCCCTGAATCCGAGCTCTCGGCGTCGGGCTCCATCATCGCGTTGCCGAGCGTCGCGAGACGAGCGCGCGTTTCCGGCAATTCGGGCAACAGCGCATCCACCGTTTGCAAGTCAGGAAACAAATAATCAAAGCGAGAAGTGCTGCCAGTGATGGCGAAAGAAAATGGGAGATCCACATCGCGGTTAAGACTGCGAACCGTATCCTCGGCGCGCACTAATCGTTCGAGGGTTGGAATTACGCCGTGCGAGATTCTTTGGTAGGACTTTTCCATAAACGGGTCCTTTAAGTACGCCTCAGCCTGGAACAGCCTCGAAGTGCGGAGAGAGGTCGCGGATTAGCGGTAAAGATGTGCTGCAAAAGTCCTGGTTGTTGGACCAGGGGAACCGCGGACGTGAGCTTTCTGTCTCCACAAGGCAACGAACTAAACGGTGGTCAAAGCTATCATGAATCGCACGTGAAACCAGCCAGTTTCACCGTTTATCGCGTTTTTTATTTCGGCCTGCAGGCATGCATCCGATCGCCTAAATGCCAGCTTCAGGGTTGGCCGCTGATGAAACCTTGCTGCCCACCTGATCGCGATCGCCGCGTTACGCCGCCAAGCAACCATCTCACAACTAATTCCAATCAAACCGTGCAAGAAGACTCCCCGCCTACGTTCTAACCAACAAAGCATCCGCACGTTTCAATTGCGGAGTTGGGCTTTCAGCTTTGACGCTGCCGGCGATCTCTCCAGACCGCGCAGGTAAATAACTTTGGTTGAAGGGAGAATTATCATGAAGAGGAATGGAATGGGCTGGGTTGCCGGCCTGGTATTGATGATCGTGACGCCGCTGGCAATGTTCGCTGCGGGGTGGGGTTCGGCTGGACCGGTGGCGCAAGAGAAGGACAACTATCGTTTAGAAGGGCCGTTTACACAGGGCAATCTGACGGTGTTTCTGATTCACGGCAAGGACCGGATCAAGGGCGCGACTTTTATCACCCTGCAGGAAGCGCTGGTCCTAAGGAAAGTAATCGTGCGCGAAACCCGCTCGGTAAATGAGCTCACGATCGAGAATGTTTCCAGCCGAAGAGGTGTATGTGCAATCAGGCGACATTGTTAAAGGTGGAGCGCAGGATCGCATGCTCACCACCGGATCTGATTCTGCCGCCGCGTTCCGGCAAGATTTCGATTGGCGCCTACTGCGTCGAGAATGGACGTTGGAGCCAGAGAGGCAACGAATCGGCGACGGTATTCAATTCATCTTCCAACACCGTGGCCAGCCGCGAAGTAAAACTCGCCGCCAAGATGAAACAATCGCAGGGCGAAGTCTGGAAGAGGTCAGCGTGGCCCAGGACAAGACTGAGCGCCAATGTGGGTACGCGAGTTAATGGAGCTGCGTCGCCCACCAGTTTCCAGCTCGCGCTGGAAAACAAGGAAGTACAGACAAACGCCGACAGTTACGTAAGCGCGCTGGATGGTCTGCTTGACAGTCGCCCGGACGTGATTGGCTATGTGTTTGCGATCAATGGAAAAATCAACAGCGCAGACGTTTATGCTTCGAGTTCGCTGTTCAGAAGCTTTGGCCCAAGCTGCTGAAGGCCAGCGCTATCGAAGCGGTCGCGGAACTGCGTCGCGGAGAGAAATTCGCCGCCCCGAAGCCGGCTGAGGTCAGGGCTTTCTGGACGATGGTTCAAAAGGCGCCGAGCAGGAAAAGGCCGTTACCAGCCGGGTGCAGTTGGTTACCCGCGAATCGAAAGAGAATGTTTCGTTTGATACCCGCGATCGGGGCAAGTCCGATGTCGTCGTGCACCGGAACATCATCAAGAAGAACTAGCGAGCAAAGGGCAAAGAGCAAAGGGCAAAGAGCGAAGAGGTTGCAGCAACGACGGGCCTCGTCGCTCTTTTCTTTCTATCCTTTTAGGGTCCTTAAGAAGTTAGTGATCTTTCGACTAAGCATGTCGCAATCTGAAAGCAAACCATCGATTTCAGACGAGGCAAACAAGCCCAGAGACTCGAATACCATCAGCATCGAAGCGTCTTCAAATAATGATCGTCTAGCGATGTTCAGAAACTGTTTGAATTCCTGGAAGTGTGTGCTGCCTGAGCCTTCAGCAATCTTATTGGTCAATGAAAGACCCGCAGCTCGCAGTTGCTCTGCATAGCGGTATAGCCGACGCTTGTCCAGTTGGTCGGCCAGGTTGTGAAATTTCACCGCCAACAGTCTGGCCAGCTGCCAGATCTCTAAATCTTCAAACCGAAAGTGAGGCCTCACTGCGTTACCCCAAGTGCCTCGCTCTTTCCCCTTAGCCCTTCGCTCTTAGCTCTTTGCGCTCAGTGCACCGGCTTCGTCGAATACATAATCGCGTAAAGTTCGTCCTGGTGCTTGCTGAAGTCAGCATCGTTGGTCGAGAGAATCATCGTGACGAGTTGCGTCTGGCCGGCGTAAGTGCGGTAGGCCTGCCACTCCAAACGACGAATGTCGTCGGGCCGTTCCTGTTTTGATTGGCGAAACTCCAGCCCTCGAAGGCCTCCCAGTTCCAGCCATTTTACTTCATCGTACTTACCATTCTTCTTTTCGGTCTTGGCGCCTTCATGCATGGCCTTGATGCTCATCTCAGTTGGAAACGACTCGCCCATCGTGGAGATGTTTACGCTCAGAAAGGCGCCGCCGCCGCCATAGCTTAGCGTCTCATTACGAACGTCCTGTTTCTTCCAGTTCGGAGGAAATGTCCAGGTGATGCCCTGTTGGTCCCATTTAACCTCCTGACCATCAGCAAGGGCCGCAGTCTGGGCCGCCGTGGGGTTTGGCTTCTCAACCGGCTCGTCTCCGTCCTTACCGGAATTGTCAGATGATGAGGAAGGCGATGAAGAATTTGAGTTGTTGCTGCTCTTGAGCTTACTGCTTAAATTGCACGCCGCTACCACCAGCACCATCACGGCGAGGACTGTCAGTTGTTTCATCGGGTCACCAACATTTCTTTTGGAATTCAAAGGCAAACGCCTTTTACGCCAACGGCAGGGCCCAAGTCAACGTCCGCGGCGTGCTTCCTTTCTCTTCGGGAGGGTTTGCCTATTAACTCACCCAGGCCTGAAGGACCCGATCTGAACAGCTAGGCCATACTAGACGTGAACCTTCAACAAAGCTGCGGAGCAGCGATCAGCGTTAAGCCCAGGGTGAGGCTTTGCGACGGTATTGATATACTTGGCGAATCAAGACTACTGAATCGGCCGACGATTTACGCCACGGAAGGTTTGTCTCCCTTCTCCTTTTGGGAGAAGGGTCGGGGAAGAAGGGCTTAGGTGAAGTGAAAACCAAGTTGTCTTTCGCCCTTCTCCCTAATGGGAGAGGGCGTAACAATCCTTTCTCTGTTTTTCCGGTGTAGCCTAAGCCCTCACCCAACCCTCTCCCAAAAGGGAGAGGGCGATGAAAAAATCCCTGATGCGTCAAGTATATTATTGCCCTCGCAAAGCCTCGCCCTGGGCTTAATTCTGATCGCTGCTCCGCAGCTTTGTTGTATGTTCACGTCTTAGATCGTGGTTGCCATTCAATCGGTAAGACAGGTGGTCAACTATATGATTGCTCTTTCAAAGGAGAGGGAGCCAAAACAAGATACGGCTGGATCGTGCTTTTCAATTCAAGTCTGCTGCATGTTATGCTTACTCGTCCCCTTCCAATTGATCAAAATGTTTTGGCGGCGTATCTTTGCGACCGCCCGAGAGGGTCCTTATGCGAAATCATAGACACTTGGTTTTCTCTGCGTGGGGGTAATTGCGAGCGTCGCTCTTGTCTTACTGGCGTCCTGTGTGCCTCCAAAGACTACTGATGCGAATGCCAACGCGAACGCGAACACCAACGCCAATTCCAATGTGGCCACCAGCAATACAAATTCGAGTTCGGAAAGTGCGACTTCAACCATCAACACCCGCGAGCCGGACAAGTACGCGGCTACGCTGGTGTTCAGCATTGAAACGCAGGGCGGCGAAAAGGCGATCGGCATTCCATCGTTATCCATGCAGGTAGCACGCAGCGGCGACGACCGCAGAGTTGAATTCAAACTGCCTGATGGAACGCCGCTGATTTATCTCGATCATGAAAACCGTCATTACGTCATACTCCCGGGACGCAAACAGTACGCAGAGCTGACCCAGGAAGCTACCGGCATTCAAATACACAAGTTGCTTACGCCGGGACAATTGGTTGAAGATTTGAAGAAGATTAAAGGCCTCGAGCGCGCCGGTGAAGGACCGATGGATGGCCGCACCGCAGAGAAGTATCGTTACAGTGCCTCCCGGGAAACGAATACCAAGGCGGGTGAGGTAAAGGCAGAAGCCTTTATTTATGTGGACAAAGAAACCGGTTTGCCGCTGCGCGCAGAGTTGCTGGCGGAAAGTTCCGGCGATGTGAAAGGCGTGAAGGCCGCGCGCGTGATCGCGGAAATGCGCGACATCAAAACGGATGTCGATCCGAGCCTGTTTCAGACCCCCGCGGGTTTCGAGCAAGTCGCCCCGGAAAAAGTGCGGCAACAGATTGATGCCCTGACGAGCGCCGTGGGAGCAATTCTCAAGGGCATGATGGCCGGCGCGTCGGCATCACCAGCTCCAACAGCCTCGGTGAATCCTTAAATGAAAAAAGCCATTCTTATGCTGGTGGGCGGCTTGTTGCTGGGGGCGGTGGGGACTGCGTATTTTCTCGGGGCTTCCCGCTCCGGCAAACTGCCGGGCATTCCGCTTAAACCGCCCGATGCAAGCGGCGACACATCAGGCACGGTCGCGGTCACAGTTGACGAAAAGTTTTCGATTCGCTGCTGGGGACGATCTTTACCAAGCTTGGCCCACCCCAACTCAAGCTCTCCCAGGCCCAGCCGGACACGTTAATTCGCCCGGCCGTATTCCAGGGTTCGTGCAATGACGTAGTCGTGCTGAATCCCGAAGCGGGCAACGTCAAAACGGGCGTTCGCTTTACCGGCGGCAAGATTGTGGCGCCGCTGGCTTTCAGCGGCAGCTACAGCATCGCGATGCAATGCGTCCAATTCAAAGGCACCGGCAGGGCGACTGTCGATCTTTCATTTGATGCTTCAAAGCAGATGGTCTTTGGCGCTTTGAACGTAGAAGAAGTTGAGCTGGAAGGCGTCCTGCCAATCGTCAGTACGCTGGTGACGGCGTTTGTGCGGAGAGCTATTGCCGAGCGGTTGAACCCGTTTCCCGTGCTGCCGGTTTCCCAGCTAGCTCTGTCGCTGCCGGTGCAACAGAGCGGTGGGAACGTTAAGGCAGTGGTGAAAGACGTCCGCTCGGAAGTTCAGGAAGGCGCTTTGAAACTTTATCTGACTTACGACTTTAGCGCTGAAAAGAAATGACCGCTCATTCTTAGCGAACGCGTTCGCGATCATCGCGGCGCGCCGCGGCGCCTCGAGTCGCTAATTCATTCCGCTTGTGCGGGTACGGCTCGCCTCCTCCATCAAAACCGGATCCATCTCCAAAACTCAAACGCACAAACCAGATCTGAACCTTTGCAGGATCCATCACGTTGCGGCCGGCTTTGTACTCCTGCCATCCGCGCTGTAAGTCTTCATCGATCGTGAACGCGTGTGTGTCGCCAGGTTGAATCGGCACATCCGAAGCAATCGGCCGGGTATTGAAGTCAATGAAATCGATTCTTCCATATCTCAATGTAAAGCCAATTGGATTGTTGTTGTCACTCCTGGTATCAGGCAGTACCAGCTCCAATGCAAGATGAAATATCGGCTTATTAGGAGGTATTTGTGACTTCAAGTTCGAAGTCTCCTAACCATTCAGGATTACTTCGGTCCTTGAATTTTTAGCTTCCTTTTCAGCCTTCAATTTCAGTTTGATTGGCACGTTCTTTGGCACTGTGCTTTCCAGATGTCTTTGTTGCGTCGATTGGGCGACGCTGGGTGAGCGAACGCCGCTGGCCAACAAGGCGGAAGCGATGCCTCGCCACCAGGCCGGCAGAAATCAATCTCATAAAAGAGGCACTTTTTGATCTCATGCAAAAATAGTTTACTCCACCCTGAAACGTTTCACCTGTTTTCATCATTCTCGCGCGAAAGAAATGCTTCGCCGGCAATTTTGATCGTCAAGCCGGCGAGGTTTCAAACGGAGGATGATTATGACCAGGATACTAATTGTAATGTTGGCTTTGACTTTCGCGCTGTCAGCCTGCGAGTCGGAGCCTGCGGATAACAATGCGAACGCGAACGCCGCCAAGCCAAGTCCGACCGCCCAGGCCCCCACACCAGCGTCGACCGTGACTCAGGAAGCGAGTCCGGCGGCCAGGGCCGAGTTGAAGGCCGGAGACAAAGTAAAGGTTACGATCAACGGTGCGAGCGCCTCGGCCAAGATCGTGAGCGTTGACGAAAAGGCCGGCAAGGTGACAATCAGGGTGGATGGAGAGAAGCAGGACAAGACAGTCGCCATCGCCGAAGTGGTGAAACAGTAGTTGAGGCATTGACTTGAAGGGTGAAGGCAACGCCCGGACGTTGCCTTCATCAAACTTCTTCAATTGTTGCCTCTCCCCGGAGAGGGAGAGAATCATGTCACCCGCGAAGCATCTCAAAGATCTCAGGCAGGAAGATTTCGATCGGCTGCTGGATTGGCTCGACACCGACCGTGAACGGGCCGGGGTGATTTACGAGAAGATTCGTTGGCGCTTAGTGGCCATTCTGGCATCCCGCGGCTGCGTCACCCCAGAGGAAGTCGCCGACGAAACTATCGATCGGGTGGCCCGCCGCGTCGTCGATATTCAGGAAACTTACACCGGCGACAAGGCGATTTACTTCCTCGGTGTGATGAATAACGTGCACCATGAATACCTGCGCCGTCCTTCGTTGCCACGCCTGGTTGAACCGGACGAGAACGCCGAAACGAAAGAACAGACGCACCTTTGTCTGGATCAATGTCTGGACAAGCTCGCGCCCTACTCACGCCAATTGATCGAAAAGTATTACGCCGAGAACAAGCAGGCGAAGATCGATTTGCGAAAAGCGCATCGCGCGCGAACTGGGGATCAAAGCGACCACGCTGAGGTTGCGAGCCTTGCGAATCCGGGAAAAATTGCAGACCTGCATCGCGCAATGTCTGGAAGTGTCAGCAGCCCGACCGTAAGGGAGGGCCAGATTGAGTATGAGTCGTCATGGAGAACAGACAAGACAACTTTCAGCAGTTTTCGGACGATTCGATTCGTCGCTTTCTCCTTGGCCAGTTGCCGGCAAGCGAACAAGCAATCTTTGAAGAACGTTTATTCACCGATGGCGAACTGGAAGGGCGCGTGCGGCTGGCCGAATTCGAACTGGCAGATGAGTTTGCTTTCAAACGATTGCCCGCGAGTGAAGTGCAGTCGTTTCGCGAGCGCTACCTTCTAACGGCTGACCGGAATCATAAAGTAAACGTCTCACAGGCCATTCGCGAGCGGTTTATGCCCCTGTCGATCCCCGCAGCCAAACCCGCGATGTCTCAGCGACTGATGGCTATGTTCGACCTCCGGCGTCCGGTCTGGAGATACGCATTCGCGGCCGCCATTTTGATTCTGATTCTGGGGACCGTGTTTTTGGTCACCAAAGAACCACAGATCGTCAGGAGATTCATTCCAGACCGTTTTAAATCAAAACCTCACATGAGCCCGACCCCACAGCTTATGAATCATTCCACCACGTCTTCGTCGCCGGCCCACGTCGAGCAATCTCAGCCTGAGCCGCCACATGAATTGCCGCTTACTGTATCTCTCACTGCGACGACCGCTTTGGATCAGGCGCCGCTGGTGACTTTGCCTGCGGGCGAGAACGCCTCGATACGCTTTCAGCTTTCGATTGCGGAAGACGGGGAAGTTATCGCGGCGATCTGTTGACGGCTTCAGACGAAACATTGTTCAGCGCTGAGTCTCTCAAGCCTTACGGCACCGGGCCATCGGCAATCGATTTTGAGGTTCCGGCACGCGTCTTAAAGAGTGGTCAATATCAGATCAGATTGGTTCGAGTTGACGATCCGGCGAAGCAGGAAGGGTCGCAATACTATTTCCGAGTTCAGTAAAAGAGTGCTTTGCAGTAGTGGCCTGGTTGGCTTATCTACCGCGAAGCGGTTTCGGCCTCCAGCCCAGGGTTGCCGCTTCGGCTACCCTTGGGTATACGGGACGACGGCGTCGCAACCCTGTCAGGGTTGCGTCATTACCACGGACGTTTACTCCAACGTAGCCGAAGCGGCAACGTTGGGCTGAAGGCCGAAACCGCTTCGCGGTTGAAACGCGAGACGACGTGCGTACCTATTTGACGCGGCTTTGCGGCGGCGCAGAAAATCTATCAGGACAAATTGTGAAAGGTTGTTGGGATTGGCAAAGTAGGCTTTGCCGTTCGTCATAGCGGACATCTGTTTACGACGAATTCGACCAGATAGTAATCGCTGGCCAGCATGAAGGTATTGATCATGATGCCAGCTTTGCGACAGGCCTGAACTTCACGGAAGGTCGCATCCATCACCCACGGATCTCCGCCCATTGAATTTTTGTAGATTCGTCTTTCGCCCAAACCTTCACCCGGCCGCCAGTTAAAGCCGCCGGCATGGGCCATTTCTCCTTCGACAAAACAGGCGGTAGGTTTTCCGTCGGTGACCATCACAATCTGCTTCATGTCTTTGCGTTGCGATTGCAGAATTCGTCGGGCCAGACGCAATCCTTCGGCGGTGTTCGTGTGATACGGCCCGACCTGCGTGGTCGCCAACTTCGCCAGCGGCAATTCTTCCGCGCTGTCATGGAAGAGCACAATCCGCAAGAGTCTCCGGGATACTGTGTGCGAATCAGATGGCCCAGCGCGAGGGCGACTTTCTTTGCCGGCGTAAAACGATCTTCGCCGTAAAGGATCATTGAATGCGAGCAATCGAGCATCACTACCGTTGCGCAGGACGATTGATAGTCGCATTGATGAACATGCAGATCCTTGTATTCAAGGTTGAGCGGAAAAACGGTACGCGCGCCTCCGGCGTGCTCTGTGTCTTCCCGCAAAGCTCTCTGCATCGCCGACATCAACGTCGTGTTCACGTCGAGATTAATCGTGTCGCCAAACTCATATGGCTTGCTCGCGGCTTCGGCTTCGACGCCGGTGGCGAGATGCGCAGTGTCGTGACGTCCCATCGAGCTCTTGCCCAGACTCCCCAGCAAGTTGCGCAGCGTCTTGTAGCCGAGAAAATCCAGGCCCTTCTCGGTCACTTCGAATTTGACGTTGCGCGGGAGAGGCTCTTCCACGCGGCCTTCGCCCTTGCGCCCCCATTTGGCGGCGCCGCTCAGACTGAGGTTCTTCCTGCAGCTTCAGGTAACCTTCTTCCACCAAACGCTCGATCAACTGATTGAGCATTTCCTGGAGCTGTGAGCCTTCGTACTTGCCTTCGTTCTCATCGAGCATCTGCTGAACCTGATGCTGACTTAGCAACTCCTTGTCGAGCAACGTCTGCAACAGCGCGCGCCGCAAGGCATCGAGCGAAGTGTCCTGAGGCATGCGCTCGCGCGTCCAGTAGTAATCGTCGTCGTAACCGGAATAGAGCAGGGAATCAGACAGACCTTCCATCAGGTCGCCGAGGTCAATCCCGAAGACGTCAAGGCCGTTGAATTTTGAATAGCGAGTGAAACGCATCTTATTTAGCCGCGGATAAACGCGAGATATGATTGATAGCTCATCAGGGTTTCTTCAAAACGTTAATCCCACACTCGCTGCTTGCGGTAATACCCTGATCGCGGTCGGTCACGCCTACGCTAACCTTGATGGTTTTTCCCGCCAACCCGGTTGTATCAATCCTGATCATCTGCGTGTATTGACCGGCAACTATCTTTCCATCGCTGATCTTCCAGAGGAACCCGGTGCGCGTCGGGACATTGAAGTGGTAACGACGACCGTGATTTGTTCCTGGTCAAATGCGGTCTGCGGACAACCGGCTGCCGACGTTGGCACGTGGGCTTCGGAAATGTACGTGTAGTCGTCCAAAGTGCCGTAGTAGCTTCGACACTGTCCTATTTCAGACGAAGACGGCAAATAAACCGCCTGGACGACCTTTCCGTCTGTTGACTTGACCGCAAATCCCTGCTTTTCGCTTATGTAGACATCGAACTTCGCTGGACGTCTAAGCCTCCACGAAAAGCCGTCCAGGCGCGACTTAGTGAACTCTCGCTTCTCAAATTGAAAATCCCGGAAACCGTCGGTTGAGTGTGGTCGACTCTCAATGAACATAACCGTGTCAGGTGGAACCTCTCCGAGGCAGTGAATACTCTCCGCTGTTAACCCGGCCAAAAACCGATGTAGATGTCTTCGTTATCAATGGTGAAGACGCAGGCTCCTCTCTGGTCTGAACACTGGTTGACTGACTTAATGACGTCTGACCTGTTGAGCGCAACGGCTCGATGCCACGCCAGGCTTTTGCCGTTGCCGATGACGTTGCCAGCAAGATCAGGAAGTGGAAGCAGGAATGGTCTTCTCGCGTTCATCTGAATAACACCGAACCCGGTCGTTATCGCTCCCGGTACTACTGCAATTCCTAACTGTACCTTCCCGTCTCGGTCAGATCGTCATAGATCATCCCGCGCCGATCCTTCTTCGCTTTCGTCACGGCGGTGTACCCACCTTCTTCATTGCGGCTGATCTTGTTTGCGGCATAAAGCCCTTCCAGCACGAACTCGCAGGCGGCGACAGTTTGGGCCTTGTCCTTTCGATTGAAATCGAAAGGAATCAGCGCGGTTTCGATCAGTCCGGGGCTGATTCGAGCAGCAGCATGCATTCATCTGCCGACGCTGTGTCAGCCATTCTCAGATTGTTACCTTGATCGAACCAGGCCACCGTATGGGCAAAGTCGATACCCAACGAAATAGCCTTCGAAAATTTCGCCGGCGGCGCGTTTGATCAAATCCTTCGCAATGCGATTGGCGCCGATCTGCTCGCCTTCATACTCCAGCTCTATCTTGCCGGTCATCGAAGGAATCGCCGCGTAAATGTCCGCGATGCGCGGGACGATCTCTGCCTCGTCGGTCGTTAGTGAACGGCGCTCGGCATTCGAGACTACCGACTCCATCACGCTGATGGGCAGACGCTGCGAGACACCGGAGTGCTTATCGATGCGCTGATCGTCGCGGGCCTCGAAAGCTATCTGCTCGATGCTTTCGCGTATGAAATCGGGAATCAGCAGACGGTCTTTCAAGCCATCGCGCGCAGTCCAGGCCTCCTGCCTGGTGATCTCGACGCCGAGTTCGAATCTCTTTCGGATAGTGCGTCAGGATTTCGGCGCCAATGCGGTCTTTCAGCGGCGAGATGATCTTGCCGCGCGCCGTGTAGTCTTCCGGATTCGCTGAGAACACCAGCATCACGTCGAGCGGCAGACGCACCGGGTAACCCTTAATCTGCACGTCGCCTTCCTGCATGATGTTGAAAAGACCAACCTGAATTTTGCCGGCCAGATCGGGCAGTTCGTTGATCGCAAACATGCCCGCGGTTCGCGCGCGGCAGCAGGCCGTAATGAATCGTCAGTTCGTCACTCAGGAGATGACCGCCCTTTGCCGCTTTAATCGGATCGACGTCGCCGATGATGTCCGCGATGGTCACGTCCGGCGTGGCCAGTTTTTCGACGAAGCGCGCGTCGCGATTGACCCAATCGATGCGGGCTGAGTCGCCGTGCAGTTCAATTGTCTGCCGGCCGTAAGCGCTGATGGGATGAAAGGGATCGTCGTTGACTTCTGAACCGGCGATGATGGGAATCTGCTCGTCAAGCAGATTGGTGAACTGGCGAATGATCCGGCTCTTCGCTTGCCCACGCAGCCCCAGCAAGATCAAATTGTGCCGGGCCAGGATTGCATTGATAAGTTGCGGCACAACCGTTTCGTCATACCCGACGATGCCGGGGAAAAGTCGCTCGCGCCGCTTGCAGCTTGCAAATCAGATTCGCGCGCATCTCGTCTTTGACCGAGACGCTTCGGTATCCACACTCTTTGAGTTCACCTAAAGTCCCTGCTCGTTCCATGGATCGATTCTAACCTACACGGTGTCAGAAGCCCGACCGTGAGGGAGGGCAACTTTAGAATTATGGCGCGTTGTCCTCATACTCGCCGTTCAAGCTACCGGCCGCTTACAGTCGAGCAGAAGTGTCAGAAGCCCGCCCGTCGACGGGGGCAACCTCAGAATCGTGACGCGTCGCGTGTTCATCAGACTCGGTGTTCAAGCTGGCCCTCCCTGACGGTCGGGCTTCTGACACCGCGTAGGTTCCAGAAGCATCGTGTATCACCAGACCATCCGCTTCGAGCTTCTCCAAATGCGCTAACACCGCCCGCTCAGCCAGCCCGTGCGCCTTAGGTGAGACGTCGATATACGCACCGGGCCACAATCTCTTTCGGAGTGGACGCGCCTTCCCGTACGGCGGCGAGAATCAATTCTTCGCGTTGTAAACGATGCGCAATGTATTCATCGATCTTCTCGTAGGGATTAGCGATTGGCGGACCGTGACCGCCGAATAAAACGGACAGATTCGGCAGGGCCCGCATGCGCTCGAGCGAGTCGAGATAGTCGCGCATGTTTCCTTCGGGCGGGTCAATCAAGACAGAGCCAAATCCCACGATGTTATCGCCCGAAAGCAACGCCCCGGTCCGTTCGTCATAAAGCAGAGATGACCGCGGGCATGACCGGGCGTGTAAAGTGCGCGCAGACGGATGGCCGGCTCAGCTTCGAGCGACAATCACTTCGTTATCCTCAATGTACCGATCGACATTGACCTGGCCTTTCAATGACTCGGCCGTCAAGCGATGGGCGGCGACGGGGACGCGTCGGCGATGATTGGTTTCGAGAAAAGTATTGAGGGCAATAACTCCGGCCACATGATCAGGATGAACATGCGTGAGAATGATCTCGCGAGGCGCTCAGCCGGCCGTTGCGAATGAGATCATCGACGCATTCAGCGAGGGCAGCTTGTTCGTCTTCGTACGGCGAACCCGGATCAATAATCAGGAACTCTGCACGAGTTCGAGATCAAATAACAGTTTGTGTGCGTTGCCGGCGGGCGAGTGGGCGTGCGTACCGGAAAACAAATGTAGTTGGGCTGAAACTCCATTCGCCGGTTCGGTCCGCGATGAGCCTCCGGAACTGAAAGGAATCGCGTGACGGTATCTTCATCCAAACCCTTCGACAGGCTGTTCATCGCGTGCAGCACCGGCGGCACGACTATGACTTCGCTTCGTTTCCATTGGGCGTACGCATCGCGCGCGGCGATCCATTCTCCGCTTTCCAGTTCCGGAATCTGTCGGTGACTTGCGGTTCCTGCTTCGGCGGACAATTGACGAGGAAGAACCAGGTATCAAATCGCCTCGGCGCAAATGGCGGCGTCACCCACCGGCCGACGAAAGTGAAATCATTTGCATCGAGATGCAATCCATAATGCGCGAGCAATTCAGGCCAGGTCATGCGACCCGATTCAAGGTCGTCGAGCAGCGAGGCGCGCTGACCGACCGTCAGAGTTTCTGAGCCGCGCGCCAGCATCACGCCAACCTCTTCAAACAGTTCGCGCGCCGCGCAGTTGATCATTGCTGAGGTTCCGGCGTCGTCGCAGTTTCGCACCTCATACTTGATGCGTCAGAGATTCTCGCGCTGGCCTCCGGGAAATGCCCGATAGCCGCCGAGAAAGGCGAGTCTGGTGCTGCGTCTGACCCAGAAGACTTCGGGGTTATTTGGATCAGTATTCGGACGAAGGAGGATTATCGCAGCCGCGTCTTTTGGTTGTTGAGGATTCGCTCGTTTGTCAGTCACGATTTTACATCCACAGATTACAGCGGATTTGAGCCGGAGTCAGTACCATTTCGCGTAAGCGAATGGGATCAGGAACCCGACCAGTTTCTCCAAAGGCTCTTTATCCCATTCGCTGACGTCGGATGGTACTGAACTCGCTGGGCATCAGCATCTGTGTAATCTGCGGATGCTTACCACCATCGGAATCTCTCGCCGTCGCCGCCCGCCCAGGGATTGCCCGCGCATGTGATAACCGCCTTCTTCCCAGAAGCCGGCCTGGTCTTCGGCGAGAAAGCGCACGCCCTTGATCCACTTCGCGGACTTCCAGGCGTAGAGTTGCGGGATGATCAGACGCACCGGCCCACCGTGCTCCGGCTCAATCGGCGCGCCGTCGTGAAGGAAAAGCAAACAGTGAATCTTCATTCAGGAAGTATTCCAGGGGCACGTTGGTGCTCCAGCCGTTATCGTACGCCAATGCCAGGGCAAATTTTGCTTCCGGCTTGACGCCGGCAAGTTTGGCAATCTCGCGCGTCGGTACGCCGGTCCAGACATTGTCCAGCACGTGACCAGCGCGTGACGCAATGAAAGTCGGAATAGACTTTGACCACCGGCAGCTGCATGAACTCTGTCGAGCGAGAATTGCAACTGGTGATCGACCAGCCCGTCAACTTCGAACTTCCAGGTGGCCAGGTCGACCGGCGGCGTGCCGTGCGCGTCCAGCACCGGCCACTTCTTCGTGCGCGACTGGCCGGGCGGAACTGCGATTCTCGCGCCGCGTGTCCGGGCTGATGATGATGTCGGGTTCGTTGATTTCTTCCGGCGGGCGCGGACCCTTCTGTTGGTACTTCGGATCCTTGATGAGAGTGTCTAAGAAACCCATTGCCTCTTCAGATGATTACTTATCCGCCGAGTAGGACTTATGCGCTTCCTGCTGCGCGTCGATCACCGAGTCGATCAGGGACCGCTCTTTCTCGACGAGCGTGCGCAGTGCCTCGCGGAAAATCCTTTGCGACAATGATGGGTCGCGCAGCAGCAGGGTGCGAAAAGCTTCGTCACTCCACTCGAGTACGGCCGCAGTGTTTTTTGCCCGGACGGAAGCTGAACGCGGAATGCCGCAGAGAACCGCCAACTCGCCGAGGATATCACCGGGCTCGGCTTCCGTGAGGATTAAGTGTTCGCCTTCGCGATCGACAAAAACTTCCAGCCGGCCGGTCAACACCAGCAGCACAAAATCGGCCGGATCTCCTTCCTTCAACAGCACCGCGCCGGCTTCATGCTGCTTAACTTCACCTGAATCAAGCAGTCGCCTGGCGCCGTTGACAGTGAAGCCCTTGAAGAGAGGAAACGTCGGCATCAGTTCAGCGTAATTTTCGTTCATGATTATTTTGGGGCGCGGTGGCTGTCCGATTCACAGCGACACCGCGTTAAGTCGATCACCAGCTAGGATGTTAAGAGTAAAACTCCAGCAGATCCAAAGCGCCGTCACCGTGCTGCGCTCTGCCGGCGCGCTCCAAATTTGTTTATCGCTTCGGCGCTTTGGCTTTCAGCCAATTTCATCAATTCTTCCGGCATCCACTTGCCGACGCCTTTGTCGGTCGCGCCGCTGATTCCTTTCGACCGATCATGCCAGCTATCGCGCGTGCCTTCGCCGCCGCGCGCTTTTGTTCGTAATTCTCGGTTTGCTCTAACGACAGTACGATGCCCTGCGCGATGCCGTTCCAGTCTTTCTGTTGAATGCCGCGCAGGACCAGCGGCAAGCCTGCCGACCAGTCTTCCTCTGGCGCGCGCGCGTCCTGCTCGGGAATCGTCAAATGTGTAGGTCGGGCGGCAGAAGCTCCACCTGAGAATTCGCGCACCAGTTGTTTGGCGATATCCCGGTAATTAGTTTGAGGATTTCTTTGCGAATTGCCTGGGCGCGACGAAAGAGATCCGCGACGGTTGGGCCTGAATGAGTATCAGCCAAAATATTCTCCTGACAGCCGATTGTGATGAAGATAATTTCATTCATGAGCAATACGTAACTGAACGAAGTACAA
>ERZ1370068.1603-contig-11507_pt1 | contig 77993 bp, 129 predicted proteins | sample MGYA00561227_ERZ1370068 | MGnify/ENA primary metagenome ERZ1370068 (study PRJEB38410, sample SAMEA6850437) | metagenome | study: Metagenomic assessment of the ecological functions of the soil: analysis of the soil microbiota associated with the... | reverse complement strand
GTGCTTCGTTCCGGTTGCATTATTGCACGCCGAGTGAAAGATAACCGGCTTGCCTTCCCGTTTACGGGTCGTCACGGCAGTGACATGAAACGTCGGTGCTTTGTAAGCTTTGCCCATGTAGCCGGCCCATTCCGGATGGAAATGGAAGCGGCCTTGAATGCCGGCCTTTTCCGACTCCGCGGTCTCGAAACGGCGGTCGCGCGGATTGACATAGCCTTCGAGGACGACTTCGGCATCGGCTAAAGCGCTATAGCGTCGACGGTGCGCGCTTTCACCAAGCGCATCGGCGCGCCTTGGACGGCGCCGGCGATACCGACTTCATCGCAACCTTGCGGCAGGATCACGTAATCGAAGCCGGCGCCGGCGAGCAGCGAACCGGCAACCGGCAATCCGAAATTCATCGTGATCGGGACCAGTCTTATTGTCTTTGTAATATTTGCTGACCACCTGCCACATGTGGGAGCCGGGGAAATTTGAAGGTGCCGACGTTGCCCCAGCGAAAATTCATGCGGTTATAGCCAAGATCGGTGCCGCCATTGAAATATTCGCCGGAAATCAGCCGGTTGCCGGAACCGACGGTCAGCTCCGGCTCGATGTCGGTGTGGCGGATCGGCATCGACGAAATCGTTGGCTTCCGCCGGCTTTTCGTAAACTCTCTTCCTGTACCGGAGCGTCTTTCTGATCGACCACGATGGCGCAATCGGATGAGTGATCGCGTAGGCCAATTTTCGGGTGCGGTCGGCGTGATCCTTCCAGCCGAACATCTTGTTGATGACGTTCATGTCGCCGAACAGGTTGGTGATGCAGCGATGTTGCGGTTTGCCCTTAACGTTGTTGAAAAGAATCGGGCAGCCGCCGTCCAGCTGTTTTTGAATGCCGGTGATTTCGAGGTTGGGGTCGACTTCTTTATCGGTGATCAGGATGTCGCCTTCTTTCTTCATCCACTCGATTGCGCCGCGCTAAGATCTCTGCACTTCTTCCGGCGCCGCGCCGTCTCGTTTTGCTGTTTGCCATTGCTTTCCTCCAAATAGTTTAATCTTGTAATTGGCCGCGATCGCTACTTATCGTGCGATAAAAACTATGCGGATCAGCAAACAGTTAGTTCTTGAGCCAATCAGGAAACAATTTACAGAGGGAAAGAATTTATCGATTCGGGATACCTAAACGGAGTTTATGCTTATATGACATCCTGCGCCAAAGTCAATGTCGATGACGCGTACCGACGCGTTCAAATCGTTCAAAGCTCGGCCTACCAACTCGGTGCGTTGCTGACCGAGCCCGTCGACGTTGTCGCAACATCGACGCGCTCGCGGCCGTGCTACCCTTTACAGTTCGTAAGCGGGCTTGCTATCACTGCTTGAATTGTTTTTGGACGGCTGTCTCTGGAGAACTCATATGACGGATAGATGCTTCAGCGCGTCCAAACAAGATTGGTTGCTGCCTCGTCGGACTCTTTTGTTTCTTTTTCTCCGGCGCGGCGGGTCTGATCTATCAAGTGGTGTGGACCCGGATGCTGACCCAAATCTTCGGCAATACGACTTACGCCATCGCCGACCGGTGTTGTCCGCGTTTATGGCCGGTCTGGCGATCGGCAGTTATCTGTTCGGCAAGATTGCCGACCGCGGCAAGAACGATTTCTTGCTCTACGGCATCCTCGAAGCGGGGGTCGGCGTCTACGGTTTTCTGGTGCCGTGGTTGTTTGCCGGCGGCGCAAAAGCTCTACGGGCCGATCTTCGGTCTCAATCAGAGCCTATCCGTTTCTTTTCAATCTCGTGCTGTTTTTGCTGTCCTTTCGTGCTGCTGGTGTTTCCCGACCATGCTGATGGGCGCGACTTTGCCGGTGCTCAGCCGCTTTTTCGTGCGCAGCTTCGCTCAGTTTGGCAAGCGCGTCGGCGATCTTTACGCGACCAATACGCTCGGCGCGGTGATTGGCTGCGCCGCCGGCGGATTTATCCTGATCCCGATCGTCTGGGCATGCGCGCCACGGTCTTACGTCGCCGCCGCGGTTAACCTGGTCATCGCCGCTGGTGATCCTCACTGATCGACCGTCTGCGCGACTAAGACGCCGCTGGGAGCGTCCCGCCAGCCGCAGCCGAGGAGACTGCTGCGGCGCAGTCCGCGGACGCGGCTTGCGCACCGTCATGGATCGACTGGGTGCTCTTGACTTCTTTCGCGCTTGTCGGGTTTCGCTTCGTTGGTTTACGAAAATGCCTGGACGCGCGCTTGACGCTGGTGATCGGCAGCTCGATTTATTCGTTTACCACGATGCTGGTGACCTTTCTCGTCGGCTTGGCGCTGGGCGGTTTTCTTTACGCCCGTGTGCTTGGCGAGCGCGAAGCGCGCTTGAGCACTGTTCGGCTTGGTCGAGCTCTGGGTCGGACTCGTCGGCGCTGGCAACCATCCCTTTATTCGCAAAGCTGCCGCTGATCTTTGTCCGTCTGCTGCATGGTTTCGGCGATACCTTCACGGTTTTTCTCTAGCTGCAGATTTTTCTGTCGGCTCTGGTGATGTTCATTCCGACGGTGCTGTTGGGCATGACCTTTCCGCTGGTGGCGCGCTTGTTCACGCAGAATCTTTATCGGGTCGGCAGCGGCGTCGGCAGTTCCTATGCGGCCAACACCGTCGGCGCCGTTGCTCGGCGCTTTTGCCGGCGGCTTTATCTTGATCCCCAACATCGGCGTGCAAAACACGATCATCTTCGGTGTCGTGCTGAATCTTATGCATCGCCGGCTTTGCTGGTGATGGGCGATTACCGAAGCTTGCGCTGTGTGCCGCGTTACGCTCTTGGCGCTGGCGCGTATTGGTGCTGGCGGTCCTCGTGCCTTTCAAGGTGCATCGCGCTGGGATCCCCATGTGCTGACCAGCGGCGTGACGATCTACAACGACCGCTACGAAGCGTTGCCCGAGCGATTCCTTGCGCGTCAGAGGAAATGAAACGCGATGATGTGCTTTTTTACCGCGAGGGATTGACCACCACGGTGAGCGTGCATCGCATCCCGGGCAGCGATTACGTCTATTTCAAATCCAACGGCAAGATCGACGGCTCCTACGGCGACGCGCTCGAGTCAGTTGATGACCAGCTACATCGCCATGCTGCTGCATCCGACAGCGGAAACGGCGCTGACCATCGGCCTTGGCAGCGGCATGTCGGCCAAGGCGCTGGCCACGTTCAAATCGCTGAAGCGACATCGAAGTTATCGAGAATCGAGCCGGCGATGATCGAAGCCAGCAAGTTCTTCGACCGGAGCCTCGGTGCGGCTCGCCAACTGCCGGCAGCTGGCGTGACGCTTTCCCCGGGACGATTCGCGACAGCACCAAGAACCGAGTATGGTATGACGCTGAAGAGAAGCGGCTCTATTATAAGGGCGTGATGGAGCACGAAGAGCGCGCCCAAGTTGATGAAGCGCTCGGAGGACATAGATTACCGCGGCGCCATCGACCGGCTGTCTACCGCAACGCGCGCCACTCGCGCCACTCGGGCGTGCTCGAAGACCCGCGCGTGCGCGTGATTCCCACCGACGGGCGCAACTATATCTTGGCCACGCCGAAATACTACGACGTCATCACCGCGGAACCGTCCAATCCCTGGATTGCCGGCATCGCCAATCTCTATACCCGTGAGTTTTACCGAAGTCATCAAATCGAAGATCAAGGACGACGGCATCTTCGCCCAGTGGTTTCATAATTATTCCATGTCGCCGGACGATTTTCGCATGGTGTTTCGCACCTTCGCCGAGTCGTTTCCCTATGTTTCGCTGTGCAGCATGAAAGAGAGCGATTTTCTGTTGATCGGCAGCAAACAGGAGCACAAGTTTCGATTATCCGGCGGTCAAAAGATCTACGACAACAACCCAGATGCTTGCAGATCGGATCTGGAATATCTCGGCCTGTCCGATGTCTACGCGGTGCAGGGTTTTACCGCATGGGCCGGGACGGCTTTTTGGCAGTTTTCCAAGGGCGCCGACGATCAATACCGACGACGGCGCCCAGCTGGAGTTCTCGGCGCCGAAAAATCTGCGCCGGGCCGACCACCGAGCTCAACCGACGCATCATGGCGCCGTTTCTGGCTGGACTCGCCGCCGTGGCTTAAATCAGGGCCATTGCCGGTGCCCGAAGCGATGCATCATTTTTATATGGCGCAGTCGTACCTAGCGAGCTGTATCGCGCGGCTCGAGGCCTCGAAGGAAATCGACGAAGCCGATCCGATCTCGAGCCAAAGAACCCGAAATTTCATCTTTTGAAGATGAGAATTTTACTCGAACAAGACAAGAGCACTGAAGGATTGAAAGCAGCTCTTGCCGCGCTCGGAAGCGGGTCTAGAATACATTTCCGACGTGTTGGCGATGAGCGATGAATTCTATCTGCCGGAAGCCCAGGTGATTTACCGCAAGGTGATCGAGCATGGGCAACAAAGAAGGTCTTGCCGTATCTCGGCTTGGGCAATATCGCGCTTCATTCCGGCGATCTCGCGGAAGCCGAGAAATGGTTTATTCAGGCGCGCGACTTGCAAGCGGAACACCCCGCCGTGTTGCTGGCATGGGGACGCTTGGCGGCGGCCAAGCGGCGCGGCTAAAGACGACAGCCAGGCCAAAAAGAGCTGCAGGAAGCGCGCGCGTTGCTCGAAAAGTCAAATCCAAGGGCGAGGACTCGGCGACAATCTACACCGGAATTAGGCGGTGTGTATTACCGGCTCGCCAGTGTGGGAGAAGGCCGCCGCGGAATATGACCGAAGCCCTGCGCATGCGGCGGCGGCGCAACGATCTGCGCTTTTCGCTCGGCACAGTCCTATGCCCAGTTGGGAAAAATAAAAGATGCCGAACAGAAGTATCGCGAGGTACTCTCTCTCAGCCCTGACGATGCGGACGCGCTGAAGGCGCTGCAAGACTTGGGCGCGAAATACTAGCCAGGTCAGCTAGTATCCGCCTTACTAAAAGCCCCCGGTTACAGGCCGGGGGCTTTTTTATGGCAGCGCCGGACTTTGAACTTCGCGCGCCGACCAACTATGCTGGCCGGCGTCGGCTAAGCATCAAGGAGGTCTCCAGTGTTGACGGAAAAAATCGGCGTGATCGGTGCGGGAAAAATCGGCTCGGCCATCGCGCGAGGAGTCATTCGACGCCGGTTTGGTCGCTAAAGAAAGCGTCATGTCCAGTGACGTAAGCGACGAGCTGCGTCAGGCCATCGCCCGGGATCTCGGTATCAAGGTCACGCCGGATAACGGCGCACTCTGTGATTTTGCCGACATCATCATCCTCGCGGTCAAACCACAAATCGTCGATTCGGTGGCGCGCGAGATCGCCAAGAAGCTCGGCAAAATCAAGCTGCTGGTCTCGGTCGCCGCGGGAGTGCCACTGGGGCGCATCGAGACGCACCTCGAGCCGAGGAGCGCGTCGTCGTGCGCGTGATGCCGAATATTCCCTGCGTCGTTGGCGCCGGCGCCGCCGGTTTCGCCGGCGGCGGCCATGCCACGGCTGCGGATTTAGAAAGGTCGGCGCGATTCTCAACAGCTTCGGCGTCGGTTTAGCGGTGGAAGAAAAATATTTGGACGCGGTCACCGGGCTCAGCGGCAGCGGGCCGGCGTATGTTTTCTTTTCATGGAAGCGCTCGCCGACGGCGGTGTTGCAAGTCGGCTTGGCCCGCGACGTGGCGCTGAAGCTCGCCATGCAGACCGTCTACGGCGCCGCGCGCATGGCGCTCGAAAGCAACAAGCACTTGGGCGAGTTGAAAGATGAAGTGACCTCGCCGGGCGGTACGACTATCGCCGGACTTTACGCCATGGAGCAGAACGGTTTTCGCGGCACGGTGATGGACGCGGTGGTGAGCGCGACCAGAAGATCGCAGGAGTTGGGCAAGGGGTCCTGAATTAGATTCGCCGCATCCATCCCGCAGGTTTGACTTTAAATGCCCTGCGCGGTCTCCGTTTGAATCTACCCAGCATTTCTCGGCAAGCTATCGCTGACTTCAGCGTAAGTGTGTATGAAAACACTTTCACTTGCCGGTGATTCTGGTTTTTGCTGCATGGGATCTCATGCAGCATATTTTTCTCGGGCAAAATAGCTTTCTCTAAATCACTGATAATATGGCGGGGACCCCTCCTGGCATATCTCTTGCGCGACAGAAAGACAGATTCTGATACCAAGGAGGGTTGTTCCATGAAAAGAGTCAGTCTGAAGACCCTCGCCACGATTTTTGTCTCGGCGTTCTTAATGGTCGTGGTTGCCAAAGCCGCTTGTTGCCCAGGTTGCCCCTAAACCGCAATGAGGCTCGACGAAAAGCAACTTAGGTCCTTTGCCAAGGTCTACGTTCAGGTTGAGAAAATACGACAAGAGTATGAGCCTCGCGCGAAAGAAGCTTCCGGTCCTGAAGAGGGCAAGCAGATTCAACAGGAAGCCCAATCAAAATTTCAACAGGTGCTCACAAAGAGGGGCTGACCGAAGAAAGCTATACGAAGATTTTCGAAGTGGCGCGCGCGGATCAAGACGTGCGCAAGAAAATCCTACAGATGATCGGCGAAGAAAAAGCTAAGTCGTAATCGGTTTTACATCCGAGTGGGCGCGGCAAGTAGCAAGAGATTTTGGCGGCCGCGCTCGCTTGGATTGTTAGCTCATTGCCGGCACGGCGCGAACGTTGCGTCTAAATCTCAATATCGATCGTCCCAGGGTTCGACGGCGCGCTTCTCTAGATATCCCGGCTTGGCGCCGCGTTTGGATTCGACTCTTAACCAATCTCCTTCCGCGCGAACGACGTTGACTCGGATTCCAGAAGGGATCTTTGCGACCATGGGATATTTGGCCCCGGGTCCTTGGCGCAGATCGACATCTTTTATTGTTTTATAGGCGCCGACGACCGGCGTGGTCGTAATCTTTGGAGGGCGGCTTGGGTGGTCCCAACGGGTTGAGTAAATTGTTCGTCGACATAACCCGGTTGACCCCCATGCTTCGATTCAACTTTGAGCCAATAACCTTCGCGGCCGACGACGTTGATGTTGGTCACCTGCGGTAGCGTCGTCACGACCGGATACTTCATGCCGGGCCCGGATCGCAACGAAACGTCGGCCGTGGTCGTATAACTTCCTCGTTGCTGCCTGAGCCAGGAACTTTGCCCCTCATAGAGTTCAAACACGAGTAGAAATACCAAGACAGCGTTTCGCTGCGATAAAATGATCCGTCGCATGGGATTCGCCTTCTTACCCTCGCGGCTGAGCCACCTTGTTTGTTCGATGACGACTAAAACCTTTCCTCGACGCGCTAACTGGCGCCGTTGGGATGATGGATTTGTCTTTGCCGCCAAGAACTGAAGCTCTCGATCTTCAATCACTAAAACATTTATTTTGCTACTGATCCACTGATTTGCCAGCGTGATGATTGTCTCGGCAAGGCAAGATTGCTCATTCGCATTGTGCGGTGTTCCATATTTTACCTTCTGACTTATTTCGCGGGCTTGGTTGAGATGTTAAGAAGAAAAGAGTGACGCAGCCATGCAAGATCCTTGTAGCGGCGCTAGCCGGATGGTTGGCATGTGCTGGCAGTGTTGCTGCGATTCCGCTCGATGCTCTCGATAGCGCGCGACAATGGAGGGTCAAGCAACATCGATTTTTCCGGCAATAAAAAAATTTCAAAAGACGAACTCGATGAGATAATGACAACCAAAGAGCGGCCCTGGTATCGCTTTTGGGAGGATCGCCCGGTGTTTGATCCGGTGACTTTCGGCACCGATCTGGAGCGACTGCAGAGACTTTACGAGTCGAGAGGCTTCTACGGGACGACCTTGTCGCCCGACCTCGAAGTCGATGAAGCCGATGCGCTGGTGACGGCTCATATCGCCGTGCACGAAGCGGTGCCCGTGGTAATTACCGAGATCGATGTCCAAGTGGCGGGAAACGGATCGGCGCAGAAACCGCCACCTTTCCCGCAGGAATTGCCCGTCAAGCGAGGACAAATCTTTCGCGAGGCGGATTATCAGCAGGCCGAGCAAGTTTTACGCGCGGCTTTTTGGAAAATGGCTATGCCTTCGTCAAAACCGAGCGTCACGCCGAAGTCGATTTAGACCAGCAGCAGGTTCGTATTCGCTACGTCGTCCAACCCGGACCGCTCGCCGTTTTCGGAGCAACGGAAGTGAAAGGTACGACGACGGTGGATCCGGACTTGGTGACGCGCGAAATCACTTATCGCCCGGGGGAGACTTATGCGCTCTCGAAAGTCACCGAAACCCGGGAGAAGTTATTGGCGTTGGACCTTTTCGGCACGGTGCGGGTAGGCCCGGCGCAGCCTGGACAAGTGGCGACCGTCGTACCGATGGAAGTGGAAGTCACGGAAAAACCCCATCGCGAAATCAAGTTATCGCTGGGCTACGGCACGGAAGACCAAGTTCGCACTCAGCTCGAATGGCGCCATCTGAATTGGCTGGGCGGCGGCGAGGCGGTTGTCGTTTCTGGCTAAATACTCCGCCATCGAAGCTTCGGGCGCGATCAACTTCATTCAGCCGCATTTTTCTCCCCGATACGCAAGCCGTCGTGAACTTTGCCCACAACCAGGAAAAGGAGCAAACCTATGACTTGAGCGCGAGCCGATTTCGTCCGCGCGTGGAACATAAATTTTCCAAGACACTCAGCGGCTTCATCGGCTATCGGGTGGAATACGATCAGCTGAGCAACGTCTCGGAAGCTACCTCGGAGGCGCTGGGCGGGATCGAGAAAAAGGGCTTCTTTCCGGCCCGTTCGCCAGCCTGGTCTGGAACACCGCCGATGACCCTTTCAATCCTAAAAAGGCGAAGTGGTGTCACTAACGGCGGATCAGGCGGGCGCGATCTGGGGCGGTCAGTTCAGTTTCTACAAATTTACAGCGGAAGCAAAAATACATCGATATCGGCTGGCAGACGGTTTTGCCAGCCGACTGAAGCTAGGCCTGGCCGATGCTATCGGCGACCACAAAAAATTTGCCGCTGTTCGAACGATTTTATGCCGGCGGTGAGAGGAGCGTGCGCGGTTACGCCAGGCGCCGTCTCGGTCCCTTGAGTGCAAGCAACGATCCTTGGGTGGACTCAGTTTGATCGAAGGCTCGCTCGAACTGCGCCGGCCCGTCTGGCGGGAATTAAGCGGCGCGCTGTTCGTCGATTTCGGTCAGGTTTCGGAGCGTGCTTTCGATATTCCCGTGAATAATTTGCAATTTTCCACTGGTTTCGGATTGAGCTATGCAACGCCCGTTGGACCGATCCGGGTGGACCTGGGCTTTCCGTTTAATCCGCCGCGCAGCGATCGGCCTTGGCAAATTCATTTCAGTATTGGAGCCGCCTTTTAGCTTATGGAGAAATTGCGGCGCATTTTGAAATGGCTGGTCGCGGGCGTCGGCGCATTGCTCTTTCTCGCAGTCGTGATCGTGGCGATCTACACGCGCACGGAAAACTTTACCCGCTGGCTCCGAGAAGAAGCGATTACCGTCGTCAACCAGACCATTCGAGGAACCATTAGCGTCGATCGTCTCGAGGGATCGGTATGGAGCAGGCTGACGCTTCACAACGTGACGCTGCGCCATGAACAGAGCGAGATCCTTAAAATCCCTCGCCTGGAAGTTTTCTTTCTTTGATCCCGTTGCTCTGGGGAGAGCTGAAGATTGCCGGCATCGATGCCACTGGAGCCAAGCGCCAGCCTGCTTCAAGATCAGGCCGGACAGTGGAACCTCATCGAGGCCTTAGAGCCGCGCCAACCGGAATCAGAGGAGCCATCCAAACTCATCGTGCTGGTGGAGTCTTTCCATTTACGCCACGCGAATTTCGACGTGCGCCCCGCTTCGGGTGGCGGCAAGCTCTATCGTTTGCAGGATTTAAATCTCCAGGGCCGGGTGGGAGTCCGACCGACCGGTATTTCACTCGACGTCGCCGAGCTGATGACAGTGCTGATCTCGTCGGGCCAGCCGGACCTTCGGCTCAAAGGCGAGTTCGAATACGAACAGGCCGCTATGGCGCCGGCTACAGTCAAAGTAAAAAATTTCTGGGCCGTGAGCCGCCACTCCCAGGTCAAACTGAACGGCCAATTCGCCATCGGCGAAAAAATGACGGTGAAAGCCCAGGCATCGATTGAAAAGCTGGCGGCGGCGGACATCGCCTATTTTGTTTCGCAATGGCCGTTGAAACCCGATATTGCCGGCAACCTAACGATCGAGGGGCCGCTCGATGCGTTGAATGGAAATCTCGAGTTAGCGGGCGCGGGCGGCAAAATCGCCGCAAAATTTAAGGCTGATGTGACTCAGGCGAACCCTCGTTATTCGGCGACGGCGATCGTTAACGGTTTCGACTTGCGTCAGTGGCTAGCGGCCGCAGGGATGTCGCTGGAGTCGTGCATGCCAACATTGAAGCGAACGGGAACGGTTTTGCATTGCGCGATACGCAGGCGAAACTGGCTTTGGAAGCACACGCCGCTCAAATGCAGGAATGGCTGTTGGGCACCCTTTCGATGCAAGGAGTACTGAAAGACAGCATAGCGACCGTCGATGGCCGGCTCAAAGTAAACTCGGCGGCGCCGAGTGGTCTGGGAAGGTGGCCCTGAGTGAAAAACGGCCGCCGTATGAGTTGGCTCTGTCGGTAAAAGATCTCGACATTGAAAAGGCGGCGGACGGCACTGCCATTCAGGGCAAACTCAACCTCAAGCAAAGGTCAAGGGCGCCGGATGGACTCTTGCCGATATGAATACGCGCGCGGAGGTGCGCATTTTGCCATCGTCCGTGGGGCCGGTGCTCGTCAAGCAAGGCGCGCTGACCGCGACGCTAAGCGAGAATAAAATCCGCATTGCGGACGCTACTCTTGCCACCGATGATGCAACGTTGGCCGTCAACGGCGAACTGGGTCTCGACGCGAAGAACACCGGCAATCTCGATTATCGACTGCGCATGACCGATGTCTCTCCTTGGTTGGCGCTGGTCCAAAGAAAAGGTTCGGGAGCAATCGAACTCAGCGGTCAAGCTCGAGGTAATCCCGCTGATCTGCAAACCCAGGGGGTGGTGCGTTTATCGGGTTTGGAGCTCGAAGGGACTGTTGTGAAGGCGGGCAACATTTCCTTCGCTCTGCGGGGCTCCCAGGAGGAATTTTTCCTCGGGGAGTGGTCACGGCCCAATTGACCGACATCGCTGCCGGGCTCAACTTGCGACGTCTCAACGCCACGACAAAGTTGTCGCGGCAGGCGGTGCCATCGATCCAACTCGACTTAGACGCGCAGGACCTGCTCGAGCGCAAGCACGCGGTGAGCGGCACGGTGGATCTGGCGCCTGATGCTTTGATGCTGCGACTGAGCCAGGTTTCGCTCACCGCGCCGGACGGCACGTGGAAGTTATCGCGTCCGGTGACGGTGACCAAGCGCGACGATGCTTTTATTGTCGATCAGCTCTCAATGAAGAACGGCGACCGAGAATTGGCGCTATACGGCCGTTTTGCGGTCGCCGGCAATCAGGACCTGACATTGACTATCGATCGATTGCCGCTTGGCTTGGTGACCGCCTTTTAGCGCAACCACCGAAGGTGACCGGACTGCTCGCTGCGCATGCCCGGGTCACGGGCTCGGCCGCCGCGCCGGCAAATCGCCGCTTCGGCAAAGCTCACCGAAACGACGGTCGCCGGACAAGCCTACGCCGGTGCGACTGCCGACCTGGGTTATCAAGACAAGCGCGCGACTCTGCGACTGGAGGTGCGCCAGGACGCTGCTCGCGCGCTCAATGCCAACGGCACGCTGCCGCTCAACTTGAGCTGGAGCAACGGCTTTCGCGCCGATTTTGCCGACGGCTTGGATCTCCGAATACAAAGCGCCGGGCTGAGCGTCGCTTTTAAACGCGTTTAGCGGCAAAAGCCTGGAAAACATCGCCGGTGAAGTGAGCCTCGATGCGAAGCGCGCGCGGCGCGGTAAAACAACCCGGATCTGCGCGGCACCTTTCAATTGCGTGATGGCAGGTTGAAGGTTGTCCCTCTCGGTGTCGATATCAACGGGATCACGGTGACGGGTGGGTTGGATTCGCGCAGCGTCAGCGTGCGTGAGCTGACCGCCAAAGCCAAGGATGGGAAATAAAGGGCAGCGGCTCGATCGCGCTTAAAGACTTCGATGCCAACGGATTCAAGCTGGTGCTGACGGCGCAGCGCTGGCCTGCGATCGAGACGCAACGTTATCAAGTGAAGGTGGCCGGCGATGTCGAGGCCCGAAGAACTCTGACTGCTCCGAAAAATATCCGGCAAGATCACCGTTCTTGAAGGTTCACTGCGGCCGGACCTGGCTTTTTGGAGCAGAGCAAAGTGCCGCTGAAGCCCGACGAGACGATTGTGTTCGTTAATAAAAACGGCGTACAGCGCCCGCCGCCGGCGCAAAAAAAGAGTCCTCCAGTGCAGGCGATGACCAGCTTTTCAAAAAGCTCAGTCTGGATCTAACGGTGAGCGCGCCGGGCCATGTTTGGATCCGACATCCTGATTTGGTTTCCGAGCTTTCCGGTAATGTGCACGCGACCAAAGGCGCCCGATCGCGAGATCGATCTCACCGGACGCATCGATGTCGTCAGGGGCTGGCTGGCTTTTCAAGGGCGGCGGCTTCAGTTGACCAGGGAGCGATCGAGTTCACGGGCGGTGGCCAGATCAATCCGTCGCTCGACGTCGTGGCGCAATATCGATTGCCGAACTATGAGGTTGACGTAATCATCGGCGGCACAGCGGAAAAACCTAGCTTGACTCTCGCGAGCCACCCGCGGCTAGAACAAGCCGATATTCTTGCGCTGCTGATTTTCGGCAAACCGATCGACTCGCTGAGCCAGAAAGAGCAAGGCTCATTGCAGCAAAGCGCATTGAGTATCACGAGCGGCTTCGTCGCCAGCCAAATTGCTAACTCGGTTTCCAAGGCGCTCGGTTTGGATAGCTTGGGCGAAGTGGATTTTTCCGGCGGTCGCATCGGCTTCGGGCGTTACATCGGCGACAAGACCTACTTTTCGCTTTCTCCAGAGCTTGCCGATAATCATGAACAGGAAGTTGCCCTCGAGTATCAAGTCGCGCCCAACTGGAAAATCGGCACGAGGACGAGCAGCAGCGGTTCGAGTGGAATCGATATCATCTGGAGCAAACGGTATTGACGAATGCGCATGACGATGCGCAGATTAATCCGCTTTCGGCAGAATTAATAAGCATTCGCTTCGCGATGTCGATCCGGGAAGATTACCTCGCCGTAGAATATGGCTCGATCATTCGAACGCCTTCAGCGACGGATCTCGGTTCTTTCGAGCTGAATCCAAGTTAGTCGGGCGACTCACTTTAATTTCTCTCCACCGGATTCTTGCGACCGATCGGCCCGTGTCGGTCTGTGGATTTTGCCATACGAAAACAAAGAACGTTGTTGGATGGTAATTAGAACGAGATCGCGAAAGATCAACGCGCCGTAAGGTGTATCACAATTATATTGGGCGATACGCCGCCAAGAAGTGACACGTAGGGAACGTCTAATCGTCGATTGCCGACACGATTTTTCATTGACTTTATGAGCGTGCCTCGCCATATACCCGGCCTCGTGATTATGTCCGCGAACAAAAGGACAGGGAGGTCTTATGTTGAAAGAGTTCAAAGAGTTCGCAATGAAAGGCCCGGTCATCGAGCTGGCCGTGGGCGTGATCATTGGCGCTGCGTTCGGCAAGATTGTTTCATCGCTTGTTGACGATATCATCATGCCGCCGATCGGACGGATGCTCGGCAATGTTGATTTTGCCAACCTGTTCGTCAATTTGTCAGACAAGGAGTATCCCAGCGTCGCAGCGGCGAAAGCGGCGGGAGCCGCGACGGTCAATTACGGCATTTTTTAACACCATACTCAATTTTTTGATCATCGCATTTGTGCTTTTTTGATCATTCGACAGATGAATGCGTTGAAAAACCGGAGCCGGCGCGGCGGCGGCGACAACCAAGGATTGTCCGCATTGTCTCTCGGCAATTCCACTCAAGGCGACGAAGTGCGCCCACTGCACGGCGGATTTGAAGTAGAGAGCATCTTTATGCGACGTCGCGCCAGCTGGAAGAGTTTGGTTCTATGGAAAGACCTTTTCGTCGAGTGGCGGTTACTCTCGCTGATCCTGTTATCTGCTTGTGGTCGCGAGCGGCGCGCAAGCCGCCGCGATCGAGAAAAAGACCAGATCCAAGTCGCCGCGTTGGCTCTGCCCGGCGGCCCACAAGCGGATTGGCAGCAGTGGGATTCGTTTCTCACCAACGTCGTCAACAGTTAGGCGCGGATTTTCAACCGGCGCTGCGCGATCGGCTCGGTGAGACTTTCTCGATTCCCGTTATCCAGCTCGTTCAACTTTTTAAGAGCGGGGAGTGCCGATCCCGATGCCCCAACTGTTTTCCGACGCGTGGAATCGGTTAGCGCCCATTCTCAAACACGCGATTCCTGGCGCCCCCGCAGTCGACTGCCAGCCAGTATGCGAGCTTTATTCGCGCGATGGATGCGGCCAGCTCTTTTTCCGGTATCGGGCAGCGCCTGGGGAATTTTCGCATTACGCCGGATGCGCTGGAGCGCAACGGGTTGATTGGCGACGTATTCAGCCTACAACGCCGGTCCCGGCCAGGTGACGCGCGCTATCGAGGCGTGCGCCAAACCCGGTATGGAAAAAGTCGACGATGCGTTCTGGACCAAGTTCCAGGCGGTCAGCTCGGCCAAGAGCTTAACGTGAAAAGCTGCTACGCATCTTGACGGAACTTTCAGCGCGCGTAAGCATTTTTCACGGAAGCATGGCGCCTACTTTTTCTGCCAATTGCCATTGCTCTGAATCCACCAGCCGGGCTGTGCCTGCTCGATCCAGCTCTTGGCAAAGATGCTCTTGATCTTGGGAATGTTCTCTTTCGGAATGCCGTTCGCCTTGGCAATCTCTGCATAGAGCGCCTCGCGGTCCTTGTTCTCCGCGTCGATGAGTTGGTTGGCCTCGGCACGCTCCTTGAGATTGAGGCCGTCGGCGCTGCGGATCGCGAGCAGGCCGTCTTGCGCGATACCGATGTTGCCGCGGTCCATGTACGGCTTGATGGCGTCGCTGCGCTTCTTGATCGAGTCTTTCAAGGCGCGAATCGCCGGGTTGGTCACGTTGATATCGGCGTCCTGGGCAAAAGCTTCGCTCACGAAGCTCAGCGCTAGGAAGCGGTTCGGCGAAAATAAACTGCGGCTCTGCGGCTGCGGCGCGGGTGTCGCTGGTTTCGCCGGCCCGCCCCAAGTTTCTTTGACGATCTGATCGGCGGCGCGCTCGACGGCCGCCGCGGGAAAATAGATATTGACCGTCACGCAGGCGCTGGCAAAAAATACCAGCGAGAAGATAATCCGTTTCAGCATGTTTCCTCCGTCCCTATTTCGTTTCCGGTTTGTCTGATTTGATTTGTTGAAGCCGGCGCAGCAGCTCTGAAAAGGCGATATTTTGAGTGTGACTGACGATATTGACCCGCGGCGGCAGAAAACTGCCGACCACCAAGAATTCCTGATCGCCCTGGCTTTCTACGCCGCGCAAGGTAAGCCGGTCGTTTTTCAAGCTCGCTTTGAAGCCGAGCTTACTGTAGCGAAAGCTGTCGAAGAAGCCGGCGAGTCCGCTGTACAGGGCGCCGGCGCTTGCGCCGGAGCTCAACACCGTAATCTTGTTTAGCGCCTCGACACTGATCCGCTGTTCCGTGCCGCGATCGACCGAATGCAAGTCGGCGCGAAATTGCGACGGTTGTTTGTCGGTGATCACGAGATCGTCGATGCTTCCTTCCAGAATGCCTGAGATGCGTCCGAATGAAAAGGTTTTGGTGACTTGCTCGAGATCGATGCCGCTGAGCCGGGCGTCCAGCCGGATCGCCGCCAGAGGACGAAAATGGATTTTCGATTTCGAGTTTTCCCAGGCGAACTTGGCCGCCGAATAGCTCGGCCTGGATCTCGCCGTTGGTCTGCAGTGTGTTGCCGACCGATTGCACTTGCGGAATCGAGCCCGGTCAGAGTGCCGCTGAAAGGTGGCCAGTGGAGGGCCTGCGTCAGGTCGTCAAGCTGCAATCGTTTCATCTCGGCCGAGAACGACAACTGCTTCGGATCGTTGACGACATCGGGCCAACGAAGAGCGCTGATTTCGACCGCACCGCCAAAGATCTCGGCGTGAATCGGCTGGGGAAATATCAAGGCATTATTGGACAAGCTAATGGCCGCCGTGATTCGGCCCACCGACTGGCCACCAAAGCGCGCCTGCTCGATTGCGAGCACGCCGATTTGCGGCTTGGCGCTCGATGTCTGCGGGCTTCCCGGCCAGGAAATTTGGAACGGTAGATTGAGCGTAATCGGCCCGATCTGCCAGCCCTCCGGTTGCTCGCGCAGTTCACCGGCCTTCAGAGATAGATCTCCCTCGGTGATGAGGCTTTGCAGGTCGCCGTGAATTTGGCATTGAAAGGCGAGTTCGCCGCCGAGGGTGAGTTTGTCGAGCAGCGGATACTCACGGTTGAAACTCGAGCGCAGGACAAATTCATAAAAGCCGCCGGGCAAAAAATTCGCGCTGCGCGCTTGGAGGCGAAGCTTCGGGCTTTGGCTGAAGCCCTCGACCGAGCCGCTCACGTCGACAGAACCGATTTTTGTTAAATTGAAAGTTGCAGCGGCGACAATCGAAGCGGTCGAGATCGCGAAAATAATCGGCCTGGAGTTCAATGACCGGTTGCTGCATTTTTGAGATCCGCAAAAATTTGCCCCACAAGAGCTCGCCGGCGTCGGCGCGAAACTGCCGCCGACGCCGATGGAATGCTCGACGGGATCGGTGCGCAATTCGAAGTCACCATCGATCGCGAAATTTTCGCCCAACTTGGAGCCGTCGGGAGAGGCGAATTTGCCGCCGGCGCTTTTAAGACGCCCAGTGATTTTCATCGCCGGGTCGGCGCCAAGGTTCATCGTCGCACTGGCTTGCACTCGCTCCGCTGCGGCTTGCCAGCGATCTTTGTCGCCGTAGGTGAGCTTGAGCAGCAGTTAGCTGCGCTTCGCCGATGCGCCAAGTCGGTCGCGACCACTCAAACGGCGCATTCAAAGATAAATTTTCCAGCGCAAGGTCGGCGCCGCGGATTTGCGTGCCATTGCTCCGCGCGACGCCTTTAACTGCGAGCGCATTCCAGGCGCCATGGACTTCGACTTCGACTCGGCCGCGACCCTGATAGGTCCATTGATTGAATGGCGACGGCAGGAGCGTTTTCAGATCCTGCAGAGGAATGTCTTGAAAGAGCAGCGCCGCTTTTGCCACCGTCGGCTGTTGCTCGGTAAAAAGCATCTCGCCGTCGCCTTTGGCGCTGCCAAGAGCGGAAGCGATATCGACTGTTTTTACCGTGAGCTTTTTGCTCGCCGTGGCATACGCTCCGCTAAAAGTTGCCGCGGCTTTGCCGTTGGGCAGCCGGCTAAGCGCCGGAACGAGCGCGCTAAAAACATCGACGAGCTCAGCCCGCCCGGTAAACGCGACGGCGCTGAAATCCGGCTCGATATCGAGCTTGGCGTTCAAAACGCCGGTCATCTTGGTCGTTTGAATTGGCAAATCGTGCCATCGGCTCTCGATCGTGGCTGCGGGCCTTTGATTTTCAGCTAGGTTGATGAGCGCCCGGAGACGGAGCATTTCGGGCGCCGCCGGGTCCGGCTGGACGCCGCCGAGCAAGCCGCGCGTCGTCTTCGACCGGACGGCAATATCGGCCTGCAGTGCGTCGAGTTGACCTGCGAGCGTGAAATCCAGATTGCCGTTTAGTTCGGGAATGTCGGCCTGAAGGCTTACCCCGGCATGGTCCGCAAGATTGAAATTCTGCGCATTCAAAGTCACCGCCGGCAACTCAAGCAAGACCGTGTCGCCTTTTTTAAGACGATCCTGCCGTCGCGCACATTCAGATGGCGCAGCGCGAGAGTGGCGGATTTCTTATTCGCGGGCCGCGATAATCCTCGAATGTCCAGCTCGATGAGCGGACTTTCGATGTCCAGACGATGCACCGTCCCTGAGCGCAAATCGAACGGATTGAGCGTCGCCGTGAGTCGATGGCCTTTGAAGAAAATATGTCCGGTTTGGAAACCTCCATGTCTTCGGCGACGATGCTCAGTGGCAGCCGAAAACGGAGATCCGTCACTCGCACCGTGGCGCCGCTCGCTGTCGAAAGCTTTGCTTCTATCCAGGGGCGAAATGGCGCCGACTGAATGATGAAATAGAGCGCGCAGTAAAAGATCACGACGAGAGCGAGAAAAATTCCACCGAGCTTCAGACCGGTGCGAGCGAGAGCGGGCATCTGAAAACGATACACGTTGAAAAATTGCCCGGCAACCAAATCCAAACGCGGCGATCGATCTCGCCACCCTGATTAATTCGACTTTCCCTTTTTGCGTGATATATAAGCGATTTCGCTGCACAACCGCGGCCGTAGTCTGTTAGACCGCTCGATTTTGGCGCTCGCCCCGCCAAGTGCGCGCACACCCTAGCACCGAAGCACCGATCTCAAAACCTTCACGCGGTATTGTCGGCTCATTTTACCTGCGGGCACGGCAGGCTTTGTACACCTATAGATTGTGCCAGATGAAGGGGAATTACACTATTTAGCGCCTTATTTGGCTCTCCCGGTACGTATAAAGTAGTTGGTTCAAAAATTTCTTAATTATTTGCTTGACAGCAGGGGGTGCCTTGTCATATTTTGGGCGAAATTTTGTGAGCATTTTTGGGAGGCAGAGATGAAAACAAGCAAACACCTGGCCTTAACCGCGCTAGGGTTTTTCTTGACGGGCTGTGCGGGAATGTCCAAGACCCAAAGCGCATTGGTTGGAGCTGCAGCATGCGGTGCGGGCGGAGCTGGAGTGGGTGCCGCGGTCGCACACCACGGAATAAACGGCAGTCACGTAAATGAGGCTATTGGAGCCGGGATCGGTTTAGTGACTGGGGCATTGATATGTGGCGGGTTGGCATATTTGATCGCTCAAGAGCCACCACCGCCTCCGCCACCACCGCCACCCCCACCGCCACCACCACCGCCGCCGGCGCCGAAGCCGCCACCACCGCCGCCACCGCCACCACCTCCACCGCCGCCAAAACCGGCACCGGTTGAGCGGACGATCATCTTGGACGATGTTCTCTTTGACTTCGATAAGAGCAACGTCAAGCCTGAAGCCGGGGCCATATTGGATCGGCTGGTTGCTGTTCATGAACGAGAACAAAGACAAGAAGGTCAATTTGTCGGGCTACACCGATAACGTTGGCACCGAGAGCGTACAACCAAGGGTTGTCCGAGCGGCGTGTTGCTTCGGTGAAGGACTATGTCGTGAAGAAGGGCGTTGACGGTGGCCGAGTTTCCGGACAGGGATTCGGCGAAAGCAAACCGATCGCTGATAACAAGACCGCAGCAGGTCGAGCGAAGAATCGCAGGGTCGAAATCAAAGTTAACTGATTTCGCAGACTAGATCGTGACCATGCGGATGTCGGGAAAAATAGCAATTTTTATCCTGGCATCCGCATGTTTTTTTCCCTCTTGCGTCAGCGCAAAACCTCAACTTCAAAGAAATCGAAGCTCGAGTCTCGGAATACCGTAAGTGGCTCGATAAAGTAGGGTCCAACGGTTCCCGCTACTGGGTGAGACTCGACAGCAGCAAAGACCGCACCGACTTTTCGTCGGTGAAGGCTTTTCGAAGGCCAATGCCGTTGAGCAAGAAGAGTTCGTCGAGATCTTTTCGCGCTTTCTCGCGGGACATCCGGAAAAGAACATGTTGATCGATATCTATCGACGCGAGCACCGGGAAGGAAATCGGTGAATATGGTTTTGGCGGATTCCGCCTGTTTGATCCTCAGCCTCAAGCATCATCCCCTCGATAGAACTGACGATTGATTCGGTCGTCGTTTCGTTCCGCGCACTTCTCCGCACGTGTACATGTTGGCTATCGTCATTGATGAGGGCCCGCATGCATCTCTGAACGAACTGCGGACGCACGCCCGGAATATTTTCAGCGCCGCTTTAATCGCGTCGGATCCTGGCGCAGCGGTTAAGACTAACCTTCGACTTCGCGGCGATCGGCTCCACGTCGCCGGCCGCGCCTACGAGTTAGCATCGATTCGCCGCATCTTTGTCGCCGGTTGCGGTAAAGCGAGCGCGCCGATGGCATCGGCTGTCGAAGCATTGCTCGGGGATAAAATCGCGGACGGCGTCATCGTCGTGAAGTACGGCCACGGCCTGCCACTGAAGAAGGTCCGCGTCGTTGAAGCGGGTCATCCGATTCCCGATCAAGCCGGACTCGATGGCGCGCGACGGGTTGTGGAGCTCGTCTACAAATGCGATGAACGCGACTCTGGTCTTGTTTCTGATTTCGGGCGGCGGTTCGGCGCTTTTGCCTTTTCCGGCTGACGGCTTATCGCTCGCTGATAAACAACAAGCCACCGAGGCTCTTTTAAAAGCGGCGCCGGCATCGGCGAAATCAACGCGCTGCGAAAACATCTCTTCGCGATTGAAAGGCGGGCAGCTTGCGAAACTCGTAGCGCCGCGCGCGTTTGATCGCGTTGATCCTCTCCGATGTCGTCGGCGACGCGCTCGATGCCATTGCGTCCGGCCCCACTGCTCCCGATAACAGCACCTACGACGAGTGTTTGCAGATACTTCGTCGCTACCGGCTTCACGATCGGATTCCATCGGCGGTGATCGATTATTTGCAAAGCGGCGCCGACGGCAAGCATGACGAGACGCCGAAACCTTCGGACGCGATCTTTCAGAAAGTCCAAAACGTCGTCATTGGCAGCAATCGCATCGCCGTAGAGGCGGCGCGCCAGCGCGCCGACGCGCTCGGCTATCATACGATGATTCTTGGCGATTCTATCGAGGGCGAAAGCAGAGCCGTGGCCAGATCGCACGCCTCGTTGATGCAAGAGATTGCGCGGACCGACAAACCGATTCCTCGTCCCGCCTGCGTGATCTCGGGCGGCGAAACCACGGTCACGGTTTCCGGCGATGGCGTGGGCGGCCGCAATCAAGAGTTCGCTCTCGCGGCGGCAATTGAAATCGACGGGCTGAAGGATGCCGTTCTCTTGAGCGGCGGCACGGATGGCACGGACGGACCTACGGATGCCGCCGGTGGAATTATCGACGGATCAACCGTCGAGCGCGGCAAAGCCAAAGGTCTCGACGCAAGAGATTTTCTAAATAGAAACGATTCCTATCATTTCTTACGCGCTACGGACGATTTATTAGTCACAGGTCCGACCTTGACCAACGTCATGGATCTTCAGGTGGCGTTGATTTCGTAGCTTCCCTCGATTGTCGATGGTGGGCTGCTGGTTGGCTAGCGCTGCTTTCGCAACGAGCGTGGCGAAACTTTATCGGCGCAAAGGTTTTTTTACAGTTGATTTGAGCAAATTTTCATGTTTAAAGTTGCCCTTCTTGAGACCAAAGACCGTCAAGTCGTTTTCGACGAGACCACGAGGGCGCGCCGATGATAGATGTTACGCTGAAAGGAATACGTTGCCGCGCGGCGACCGAGATTTTAGATATCGAAGGAACGATCGGAGCCGCGACGGAAGGAACTATTGTCTACGAACTCGAAGGCGAGGGCGGGCAATTGGTCAACGTGCATTGGGATGACGGCACACAGTCGTTAGTTTCTTCCGAAGAAATCGTGATCACGGACGCGGTAACCTGGCAATAGTTTTCAATCGAAGCCCAGAGGCGTTTCATTTTCCCTCGTCGATTTCTCCGTCGAATTATCGATCTAACGTCTACGGCTAACTCCTGATTCCCTCTCTAACGCGCACGCCGCGATCTAAATAAATCTTCAATTCTGAGTTTTTTCTTCTTCTCTGTCTGAGTTTTTCGTACAACCACCGCCGGTCGGTTGCACTCGCCGCGACTTTTTCAACATTGTGAAACTGTGAGAGGCGTGCGGACAAACTAAAAGCATTTAATCCTTCACTGTTGTCACAATTTATTTAAGGATAGGAAATCAAATTCGGCACATAACTTGCTTTAAAACCTAACCATACCATAATCGGTCGTGAAGTTTAGATGCGGGAGAATTTATATGACCCGAGCCGAAATTGCGCGCCAAAGGCTGTTATCTAATCTCAAAACGCTGACGGAAGACGTGGAAGAGTTAATGAAAGCCACGGCCGAGCAGGCGGATGACGGCTTGTCCTCGTTACGCGGACAAGTGCGCCGAACCTTACAGTCGATAAGAGATCAGCTCATTCAGAAGGAAGATATTTTGAAAGAAGCCCGACATGGAGCGGATGTAGCGATCTCTTACGTCCAGGCGAGGCCGTGGATAACGTTAGGTGTCCTGACCGGCGCGGCCGTGGGTTTTCTTGTGTGGAGTCGATGTCTGGACAAAGAACAGTTTTAATATTCATTCTTTGTTTAAGTTTAATTGGAGGGCTTAGGTCGTGTTTTTATCGCGATTGAGTTTTCACACATTGCCCGGAAAAACCGATGAGGTCGAAGGCAAGCTCATGAAGCTTCTCAAATGGGTTGAAGAAGCCGGCGGGAGCAAGCCAAGAATCATGCGCACGCATTTTGGCTCGATCGGCGCGCCGGATTTGCTGTTCGAGCAGGAAGCGGAGGATCTCGGCGCGCTCGAAACGCAAATCCAAAAAGTAACAGCGAATGGCGATTTTCATTCGTGGTCACAGCAAGTATCGGGGCTTTTGCAGCAGGCGTCCAAACGCGAGCTGTTCAGAATTACGGATCGCGCAATTGAGCCCTAATTCAGCGCCGATGGACTGGTAAATTCAAAACCTTCTCCCACAGTGTGCGCTTACGCTATGAGCCATCAGGCCCCGCGTTTAGTTTGTGGCGTCGGATTTGTCTTCCGCTGCGGCATTGGGATCGCTCGGCCGAATCAGCCGTAGGTGAAACCACCAACGCCACGATCAAAACGGTGAGCAAGCCAAGTTCGATCATGGCATTGTAGAAAATCGCTTCGTTTTCTTTCACCATTTTCGGCAGTTCGGCCGTGAGAACAAGAATCCGCCGAATTACCGCGATCAGTCCCACAACCAAGAATGGGCCGGGCTGAAGCAAGTGCTGGCGAAAGAAACCTGCACCGTGTACAAGACTTCGGCAAAGATAATAATCAGCAGGATGCGGTCGAGCAGCATAACGATGTTGTCGGACAATTCTCCGGGCAAGAATGTATTGGCTGAAGAAGACGATTTCAGTGACGAGCAGCGCGGCGGCGACGCCGGCCAGCAGCAGACCAAGTCCGACGTAAATAGTGTCTTCAATCAGCGTAAACGCAAGCGACAGCTTTTCACGGAGCGGGACTTGAATGCTCTTAGCCATTAAGATCTTTAGTCGAAGAGGCCATCACGTATTCACTGGTTTGCCAACCCGGTACTATACATTTACGGCTACGGCGCAAACCGTTACGTCCGGTGAAGCCGATTTCAATTGCACAGCGGTATGCGCATGGAACTGCTCGCGCAGCCAGGGGTAGGATTTGTGGCCGACGATAATCGTTGCACAATCATTGTGATGCGCCGCTTTAAGAATTTCGGCGACCAGATCGTCGCGCTGATACAGCAGGACAAAATGAGATTTAATCTTCGGCATCAGACAGAAAATCTCGCAGCCGAGCTGTTGCGGTTTGCAGGAGAGAGTTCGGCTTCTTGCCGTGCGCGAATAAACCAAGACTCTTGCTGTTGAATTTGCTCGGCTTCGACTTTCTTTTCGTCTGTGGGATCCTCAGCTCCGCGTGATTCGAGCAGTTGCGGCGGCAACGGCCCGAGCGCATGAAACAGATGGATCGTCACTGCAGTTCGGTCTTTAACCGTTTTCCGCAAGCAGTCTTCAAGATGCTGTGTCATCGGAAAATCATTGATAGCGACCAAAATATGCTGACGACCTGCCATTCTTTTTTAATGCGCAACAGACGTGCCATGGCGCTCGACGACAAGGATGGCTCTTTTATAGCCAAATCGAACGGGCGACCGGCCGTTTCGCTTCTTAAATTTGGCACATATCGAGCTATGTGTTTGTCCCACTTTCGCGACGGCCCGCAGTAGGCAAAATTTGGTATCGCCTTTGCGTTCTTTAGAAGAATCTTAGCAATGAAAGGAAGAACAATGGCGCATTCTACTTACAAAGCGAAGGAATTTAAGCTCTCCGGATTGAAGGGAATATCGGACGAGACCTTGAAAATGCACTTTGGCCTTTACGAAGGCTACGTGAAAATACCAACTTACTCAACGAGCAAATTGCTGAAATCATCCGCAACAAAGAGGCGTCAGGAAAAGACCCGGCTTACGCCGAGCTGACCGCGTCGCTTGGGATTCGAATACGGCGGCATGGTGTTGCACGAGTATTATTTTGAAAACCTTGCGGCAAAGGGCAAAGGCAGTCCGTCCGCCGATTTCAAGCACGCCGTCGAGCAGTGCTTCGACGGTTTCGACAACTGGCATCAGGCGTTTGCCGCCGTCGGAGAAATGCGCGGCGTCGGCTGGGCCATCTTGTATCAGGACCCGGTAACCGAGCGGCTGTCGAATCATTGGGTTGCGCTGCATCAGGACGGGGTGCCGTCCGGTTTCAAACCGATTTTGGTCATGGACGTCTGGGAGCATGCCTTTCTACTCGACTACAAACCGGCGGAGCGCGGTAAGTATATTGAAGCATTTTTCGCCAACGTCGATTGGGACACGGTCCATCGTCGGCTGGCGACGCCCGCGGCGGTACGGGCCGTTGCTTAGCAAGACGTTTGGCTCGTAGGAACTCGCAGAATTGCGGCGAGCTGTGAATTTCGCATTCTACAGCTTCGCCTGCAATTTACCTAGAGCGCGCGCGAGATTCCGATCGGTGTTCAATTCAATGTGGCAATTCTTGGGTAGTTCCGAGAATGCCTTAAATTGCTCGCGCATTGTTCGATAAACCGCCCAGGTCGCATCAGAGACTTCTGTTCGGATCCTTTCCCTTGCGGCGAGCCGCTCGCGGATGGTTCTTTCTGCGCTCCGACATTCAATGAAGAGCACCGGAACGTCGAAGCGGCCAGCCAGATCAATGAAATTGATTACGATATCGTGGCGCCGCAAAAGTGGCGTCGATAATAACGCCGTTGCCCCTCGCCAGGCATTGCTCCGCCGCCTCGAGTAAACTCGCGTACGTTTGTTCGGTGAATTGCTCGGCGTAGATGCCTTTTGGAATTTGTCGGTGCGCCGGCTCGTCGGCGCAATGCCGGCGAGTTTTTCCGAACCTGATCGGAACTGAAAACCGGAAAGCCCGTCAGATTGGAAACCAACCCGGCTACGGTCGATTTTCCCGTCGCGATCAGGCCGCAAACGATTAGCAGGATCGGCTTTCGCCGGCTTTCGGTATAGCGGGTCGCCAGACAGAAGTAACGCAACGCCTGCAGAGACGCGCGTTGGCGATCGGCGGAGGAAATTTCTTGCTCCTCGCTTTTGAGGTCTCTCGACTTTACCGCGGACATAGGCGCGGTAGCATTTATAAAAGGGCAGTAACGTTGCCATTGCCGGATCGCGTGCCGCCGCTGCGTAGGCGCTTTCGAACTGGCGCGATAAGTGCGCGCAGCCGAAAAATCTAAATCCATCGCGAGAAAAGCAATGTCCGAGGCGATGTCGCCATATCGGAGCGCTGCATCGAATTCCACGCAATCGAAGATTTCTATTTTGCCCACCAGACAGATATGTTCCGCGCGCAAATCGCCGTGGCCTTCGCGGACGCGGCCTTGAGCCATTCGCCCGGCGATGAGCGCGGCGTTGCTCCTTTTGAAACGCCTCGCTGTAGGCCTTTATGGTCTTGAAGGGAAGGTCCGGTAATCGTGCGATCGACGAATGGCCGGGTGGCGCGGAAATTTTCTCGGAGATTAGCGGCGATCGTTTGCGGCGAGCCGTAAATCGCCGCTTTGGCGGAAGGCGCTCGCGCGTGCAAAGCGGCAAGTTTTGTTGCTATCGCGCTCAAACACTCCGAATCAACCGCATCGTTACGCAATAACGCGCTAAGCATGCGAGAGTCGGGGAGCCGGTTCGATCTCGACCGCGTATTCTTCGACAGAACGGGCCGAGTCACGAGAGTCTCGATCGAGGAGAGAAAGCTCTTCCCAGTCGGCAAATGCCGACCGTGCCGAATGTATGGTGCTCGGCGCTAGCCGCCGGTTTAGCGCACTTCCTCCGCGCAGAAGTGGCGACGTTTGTCTAAAGTCGAATAATCTAAAAAGGGAAATTTGACGTTTTTCTTGACCTTATAAACGCGGGCTCCGGCGATAAATACGTATGATATGTGGGTTTGCCGAAGCTCCACCTCGGTGGGTTTGTCCGGGTAAACTCCGGCCGCAGCATTGCAGCGACCAACGGCGAAAGATGTTTACTCATTGCCGCACTTTAATCTGTCGCAAAAGATTCGTAGCGCCATTTAACGCCATGTAAGTGCAAGCGTTGTTCCCGGAAAAACGAGACGATACGAAACCATCGTCTCGCGAATGGCATAACAAGCTGGTTCAAATCTAGCATCTGAAGGGAAATCGCCTCATTTGCCGCCAGAATTAACCGCCACATCGCACATCGTGAATGGTTTTCAGCAGAGATGGGTTGATTTAGGACTATGCGTGTACCAAGATTGAGAGTAGAGAGAGCTGGCCTGTCGCCATGTTGAAACACTCTATGGCCACCCGATAGAATCGTCGCCAAATTCTCAGTGTTGAGACAGTCGATTTGCCGTGGAAAAACGAGAATTGTCAGCTTTGACCCCGAAACTAATCCACCCCTCGTCGCTCGATGAAAGCTTGATGGGCAATTTGACCAATTACGCTATTTTATTTCTTGGCCTCGAGGATGAAGTCGTTCGTTCCAACCGAGGGACGGAAAAGATTCTAGGTTATCCGAGTCAAGAAATGGAAGGCGTCCATTTTCCCGACGCTTTTCAGAGTTGCGCCGACCGGTGAAACCAAGTGGCAACAAACGATTGAAAAGGCGCAGCGCCAAAATAGCGTTGTCATTTCCGACTGGCTGCAGCGCAAAGACGGGTCGTATTTGTATGCGCAGTTGGAGGCGCTGGCGTTGCGTGATGACACGGGAGCCGTCAAGGGGCATCTCATTCTTTTAAGCGACGACAGTGAGCAAAAAGAACTCCAGGAGCGCCTAAAGGAAAAAGGGCATATGGCGGCGATCGGGACGGCGACGGCCATGTTGGCTCATGAGATCCGAAATCCGCTAAACGGCATGTCGACAACCGTACAATTTTTAGAACGGTCGTTACAAAATAATTTCAATCTCAGCAAAGAAATGATCGTGAGCACGGTGCAGGATCTAAAACGAGATTGGCCGGCTGCAAACGCTGCTCAACGACTTTCATACGCTCTCATACCCGCAGCAAGTTAATTGCCGGCGCGTCCAACCAACAGAACTCGTACGCGGGCTGATTGCGCTGCTGCTGCCGGAATCTCTCAAGAAAAAGTTGCAATCGTCGAGCAATTCGATCCGGAAGTGCCGCAAGTCTCGGGCGACGCGGACAAGCTTAAACAGGTCTTTCTCAATTTAATCAAAAATTCCTTCTGAAGCGATGCCCCAAGGTGGAACGTTGACGGCCAAATGTTATGCGAACAACGGCAATGCCTGCATCGAAATTGCCGATACCGGTCAAGGGATTCCGCTGGGCCTGAATGTCTTCGACCTATTTCGCTCGACCAAACCGAATGGAACGGGCTTGGGCCTAGCGATCGCACGGCAAATTGTCGAGGCACATAAGGGCTCCATCGACTATTCGAGCACACCCGGAATGGGGACGACCTTTAGAGTGGTTTTGCCGTCAAAGATCATCTGACGTAGATGCCGGCCAGCTGCTCGCTTTTTGATCACCAGATTCATCGTCAAACATTCGTATTGACTTGTAGCGCCGGCGACACGGTATCTCGAAGATTGTCTCGCTGCCGACACATAGCCAGCCATTTGTTACCTTTGGAAGCGGTTTGTCTTTCTCTGGTACGTCGCTTGCTCTCCCTCAACGTAGTCGCGTGGATTGTTTCAAGGCCAGTCGCGAACTCGAGGAGAAAACCAGAAAGGATCGTTTTCATGATACAAGTCGGCCACAAGATCAATGATTTTGAGTGCGACGCCTATCACGACGGCGAAATCAAAAAATCCGTTTATCATTTTACGAAGGCAAATGGTTGGTCTTGCTATTTTATCCGGCGGATTTCACCTTTGTTTGTCCGACGGAGCTCGAGGATGCGGCGGACCATTACGAAGAATTCAAAAAGGCCGGGGCAGAAATTCTCAGCGTGAGCACGGACACCGTTTACGTGCATAAGGCTTGGCACGATCAGTCGCCCGCGATAAAAAGATTCAATATCCGATGGTCGCCGATCCCGCTGCGAAGCTATGTCGCTATTTCGGGACTTACATCGAAGAAAACGGCATTTCGTTGCGCGCCACCTACATCGTAGATCCCGACGGGGTCCTGCGTGCTTACGAAGTCCATGATAATAGCATCGGGCGAAGCGCCGACGAGATTTTGCGCAAGTTGCAGGCAGCGATCTTTGTGCGCGGCCACGAAGGCGAAGTCTGTCCCGCCAACTGGCGACCGGGAAAAAGACGCTCAGACCCGGGATGGACCTGATCGGAAAAATTTAGCATCGTTCGCCTCGACGGTTCTTTGATTGTTAATTTGAGCTAAACCGCCTGTTTGGTCGACTATTTCCTCCTGCGAGTTTGCTTGCACGGTAGGTTGATTGCCTATTCCGCGGCGTTCGAAGCCGCCACATTTCATTAAGAATCTATTGATTTTTCAATGGATTTACCTGGAAACGATCGGCGCGCGTTGGCTGGCGCATTGATTGCTCTTAGATAGAACAAAAAGGATCGGAGGAGCGCTATGAACCACGCCGTGGGAATTTTTGCTGATCGACGAAGCGCGCAGGCAGCCTGGGAAAATTGCGGCGCGCTGATTTCAAAGATGAAAATCTGGTTATGCTCACGCCCGAGCAGTCTCCCGATCAAGTCGAAACCATAGCGACCGAGAGATGCCGAACAGCCGGGTATGGGCAAGGCTATCGGCAGTATCGCCGGAGGCGCAGTCGGACTTGCCGGCGGTGCGATCGTTGGGAGTCTTTTGTTGCCGGTGTTGGGCCGATCTTGGCGCATCGGATTGGGTGCGAGTGTGCTGGGTCTCAACGGCGGCGCAGTGGCGGGAGGCGCGGCGGGAGATTTGTTCGAACGCATGCTTACCCACGGCGTACCTAAGGACGAAATTTTTCTTTATGAAGATGCGCTGAAAAAAGGGCGGAGTTTGATTATCGTTTCGTCCGAAAGTGATGAGCGCATCGAGCAGGCACGCGCAATCATGGACCAGGAAGGCGCGGAAAGCCGTCGATGCGGCGAGAAAGCAGTGGTGGATTGGCCTGCGCGATGCGGAAGAGGCTGAATATGATTCACCAGACGGTTCTGTTCTGGCCGACATCGAAGCTACTTATCGCCGTGGTTTCGAAGCGGCGCTGGAACCGCAATGCCGCGGCAAATCATGGCATGACGCAGTGGCTATTTTGCGCGCGCGCCACGGCGCGCTGTGCGAGCAAGACGCTTTTCGCCGCGGCTATGAGCGCGGACAAGCCTATTTGGAGCAAGGTGGTCAGGGCCGGGCGAAAGCCGACAGCAATCATTGAGATAGTTAACAGTTTTTTTGACGGTAAAGGGGGGATGTCATGTTCGAAGATAAAATCGAGCGCGAAGACTTGGAAAATGCCGGCGGAATACAAGGAGTTGCTCGAACGGGTGCTGACGATACAAGCGGACTGCGAAATCGGCGGTCCCCATCTCTACGTCAAAGATATTTTGCCAACGGCGCCCAGTCAGGTGAATCAATTGATCGTCGCTCGCACGGCCGCCGAAGAAATGGACCACTACAGAAAAATCGCCAAGCTCGCCGGCGACATTGGTACAGATACGTCTTTCCCGCTGAGCATACCGAATCAGAAGCGCTCTCTAGAAGCCTTTCGCGGCGTTATCAAAACCTGGGAGGATTTTTGCCGTCTTCGGCTTTCTGATCGATCGGGTCGGTCGCTATCAACTGGAGGAATTTCTCGATTGCAGTTATTTACCGCTGCAACGGATATTACCGGAGATCCTGAAAGAGGAATATAGGTCATATCGGTTTCGGCACCAATCAGACCGCCGAGCTTGCCGCTAAAGGCGACGAAGAACGGAGCGCGCGCAACGGAGTGTCGACTTCTGGTACATCAAAGCGTTGGATATGTTCCGGACGGAGCGATCTCTGAAACGATCGAATCGATTTTGCCACTGGGGTTTGAAGCGGCGCAGCAACAGTCAAGCGCGCTGGGAATTCATGAAAGAAGTCGGCCCGATCATCCAAGACATGGGGCTTACGGTGCCGGACCCGATAAAGGACCGAAAATTTCTTTAAAAACTCGCGCGAGAGAAGACGCTGCCGCGCTTCGCAGGCAACCTAAGTTGATAGGTGTGACGTCTAACTCGTGCCGTTTTTTAACTCGATTTCCGTCAAGATCACCTGAATCTTCAGCTCGTGCTGATTGCGCAACACCGTAAAACCGACGGCTGGTGCCCGGCAAGGTGCTGGCCACATGATTGCGCAAGGAATTTCCGTCCGTGACCGGCGCGCCGTTGAACCGCGACTATGACGTCGCCCTGACGCGATTCCGGCGCGCCGCGGGACTGTTCGGCGCAACCGTATTAATGACAACTCCGCGCCAATCGCTGAGTCCCAAATTTGCCGCCGTCTCGGGTGTTATCGGTTGCGTCGCCACGCCCAAAACGGCTGCGCCGAACTTTTCCTGTCGTCAGGAGTTGCTGCAAAACATTGCGCGCCATATTGGAAGGAATCGCGAAGCCGATGCCGATATTGCCGCCGGAATTTGAAAGAATTTGCGAGTTGATGCCGATCAGCTCGCCCTTCGCGCTGACCAAGCGCGCCGCCGGAGTTGCCCTGATTGATCGGCGCATCGGTCTGCAAGAAATCTTCGAAGCTGCCGTTGCTGAACCCGGTGGAGCGGCCCTTGGCGCTGATGATCCCCATCGGTGACGGTCTGGCCGACGCCCAGCGGATTGCCGATGGCCAGGGCGACGTCGCCGACCCGGACACGGTCGGAATCCCCAAGGCTCAAAGTGCTGGCAGACTGCGGGCCTCGATTTTTAGCACTGCCAGAGTCGCTGGGCGGATCGGCGCAGAGCACTTTTGCAGCGAAGACGCGGCGATCCACTAACTCGACGACAATCGAGTCCGAGCCATCCATGAGATGATGGTTGGTGAGAATGATCCCGTTGGGCTCCACGATGACGCCGGATCCCAGCGCTAATTGCCGGCCTGCGTTCGGGCTTGAAGGTCGCCAGACAATGGATCGAGCGAGAAAAGCATGCTGTTGCACCGCCCGCAGCCGGCGCGTGGCCCGAATCGTTACGACACCCGGACCAGCACGTTCGATCGCTTCGGCATACGAAGCCTGGGTAAATTTGAAATTAACCTGGTCGTCGCGCGCCAGTGCTGGCCCAGGTGAGTCCCGCTGACCGGGTCCAGCCCATCCTGCTCCCGGCAAGCCACAAGGGTAAGTAATACCGCAAGCACCAGATAGCGTTTCATCCAAACTCCCGGCCAACCAATCCTCAGATGACGATTCGAGGATCGAAGCATGTCCGCTGTGAGCGGCTGAAAAATAGAGAGCAAGGAGTGTGCCACTACGCCCGATGTAAAGCAATTCCAGCTAAATTACAAACTAAACTCGTCGGACAACAAAAGGACTCCTCGGATGGGAGTGAAGTGTTATCCCTGAACGACAGGAGGATATCGACCTAACAAACCTCCTACCAAGAATTTCAGGGATAATGGCGGCTCGGCTTGCGGCGTTAGCGAGTCGGATTCGATGAAGATATGCTTGATTTTGTCGTGACGAAGGCGAATCTTCGATTCCATCCGCTTGACACTTTCTTCCATTTCGCGTCCGGAAAGATTTTTACGGAAGCGCAAATCCATCGCGAGCAAAACGGTGTCCGGCCCGAAGTACATGGTGAGCATGCGCTTGACGGCTTCGACGGCGGGGTCGGCTTGCACCAGGCGGCGGATGTCGTCGAGAGTTTCGCGATCAGCGCCTTCGCCGATGAGCAACCCTTTGGTTTCATAGCCGAGGAGCACGGCGACGACGGCCAGCAGCATGCCGATGATAACCGACGCAAGCGCCATCGAAAATCGGATAGTTATATCGATTTGATAAAAACACACCGATAAAGGCGATCAGCAGGCCTAAGATCGCCGCGGAGTCCTCGAACAAAACCGTGAAACGTCGCAGGATCCTTGCTGCGATGGATGGATTCCACCAACTGTTGTCGCCTTTTACGGTCGTGAAGCCTTTCACCGCGATGAACAGAGAAATAGATTCAAAAATAAGCGCGGACGCTAAGACGAGATAATTCCAATGGATATCTCTCTTGCGGCGTGGGATGGAGGATATGCAGCAGGCCTTCATAGGCAGAGATACCGCCGCCGACCGCGAAGGATGACGATAGCGACGATCAGCGACCAGAAGTAAAGCTCTTTTGCCGTAGCCGAATGGATGCTCTTCGTCGGCAGGTTGTTTACTTTTAGCAATACCGAGCAAAAGCAGGCCGCCAGTTGCCCGTATCGACCAGCGAGTGAATGCCTTCGGAAATCATCGCGGAGCTTCCGTGATCGCCGCTGCGGTGAAATTTGGTCGCAGCGATGGCGAGATTGGCGATAGATGGCCGCGTAAACGGCTTCTATGCGATTCCGCCATCCAGCGCTCAAATCAATTCTTTGATCTTGTCACTCAGAACCGTGAGATGCGATCTGGCCGCGGTGCGCGCTGCCGCGAATCCCATACCGTTGATGCCATCACCCGGAAGACCGAAGACAACTTCAGACACCCAGTTCAAAAAGAGTGTCGACCGTGATTCCTGCCGCAAAGTTTCCGCATGGTGTGAAAATAAATGTTGTGTTGAGCAATCAATGTGCCATGACTCTAAATCTAAGAACTTAGACAATAACTCATGTATGGCGTGAAGTTTGCTCGCCATTTACTGGCGGTTCACGAAGAAATCTGCGGGGCGGTGTAAATCGCGCTGAGCTGAGCACACGGTTTTTAACTGCGCTTCAGTGCCGAGGTGCTCTCGTGTGTGTGATTCGGCGAAATTTGCCATCGCGCCCTTGCAGCCACGTTGGTGGCACGGTGAACAAAGATAGAAAAGGAGGGCAATCAATGCGCCGAGCGCCACGGAGGGTAAGCGCGTGGAGAACAATGTGTGGTTTGTATCTATTGGAATCGAACGGACACGCGTACGGGGCCGAAAACAAGAAAAAGCTTATACAATCGGTACGTCTTAGTGGCCGCCGTCCTGCGCTGCAGTATCGCGCTTGGTTTACAGGCCAGCCCGACGCCGCACCCGCTGGCCGGTGACTCTGATGAGGGGGTCCAAATATCATGGCGAAAGCCTTCTCGTTCACGCAGGAGGCACCGGATAAGCGAGTAATTTCAATGCGGATATTAATTACGGACACGCTAAGTCCGGGGTGGAAGGTCGGATTCCGTCAAGCGGTTAACTATAGTTTTATCCATCATGGCTCCCGATGCTTGTGCAAGCGACCACTACCACTTTCCTTCGCTGCAATTTCAGCGTTACAAACGTTCCCGAGTGCCTTACCTCGGTGCATTTGGCGGTGTGGTTTGGAACGACCGAGACGTCACAGGAACCATGGGGCCCGCCAGCAGGTGAGGCTTCCTTTTTGTGTCTGATCAAGTCCTTTGTAAATATCGGGTATCGGTATGAATGGTTTTTAATTCTTTCGAAGCCGCCGAGGGATAGCCCGAACCCACGGTAATCACGTGGTGAACATCGGCCTCGATTCGTAGTGGGGCGGGAAGCGGTAGGAAAGCGACCAACTAAACTTTATCGAGCGGCGGCCAGCGCGCTTGCTCGGCATGGGCGCGTCTGGCTAGGACTCGACAACGTTCCCAAAGGCGAATCCTAACAATTTAGGATTCTCTGTCAGCCGGGGTCTTTCTTCCGTTGCTCGCTTATCATTGTATATTTACTGATAGAAAGTTTGTGATGGCTTTGAGCAATGTGCCGGTCGGGAGGGAGGAGTTCGATATGGAGACGAAGCGGACGTTCACAACGGCAATCATAACGAAACCGTTCTTCAGTTGGTGCAGGAATTTTCATGATGTGCGAACTTTGTCTACCAAAGAATTTACTGCGGCCAAGCTCGAAGCCAAGCAGGAGATTGGCAAGATTGCCAAGGCTAGCGTTTCTTTGGGAATTTGGAGCGCTTGTCCTGTCGATCGGCGTCGTTTTTTGTCCCTCGCGATCGTATTTCTTTTGGCGCAGATACACGATACTGCCTCTGTGGGAAGTCTCGGGGCGGTAGGATTGACGTATAGTATTATCGGCGGCATCATTATTTTGATCGGCAAGAGCCGGGCGGCAGGAGCGAAGCCCATTCCTGAAAACTTTGCGCAGCACGAAAGAGGACGTCCGGTATATTCGCGAGAGGGCGACTGGTCACTAAAAGAGAGATAGGCCGTGGACGATAATCTCAGAAGATGTTCGCCGCAGAAGTTGAAAATACCCGGTTTGCGCTCGCCGACAAAATCGAGCGTCTCGAAAACAAGATTGAAACGACGGCGACTACGACGTTGAATCCGGCCTATTACGTGCGCACACGCCCGTGGCCGACATTGGGGGTCTGCGCTTTCTTAGGGTGGGTAGATCGGGCGCTCCTTGCAATCCAGAGCAACGTCCAACCATTCGGACCAGCCCAAAACAAGCGTTGTCGGTCATTTAATCAGGACGTTCATTTCGGCTGCAGCGAGCATGCCGCGGGGCTGCCGGTGATTTCATCCGCGACTCGCTCAAAGAGCGCAAAAAACCAAACACACAACTCCTGACCCAAAACCGCTACTCCCGCCGAAACTTTCTCCGATTCGCAAGGCGCGCCGATTCATGTGGCGATGCCAAGATTACGCGGAAATATTTCTGTGCCGGCGAATAAGTCCCACGCGGTATGCTTCGAGCCTGAGTTATCTTCCTGCGATAAGCACGATAAGCACGGCACCGTGCGTGGTTGGCTCCCACGACGCCGTGGTGGTCGGCTCCGGTCCGAATGGACTCGCTGCGGCAATTGTTATCGCTCAAGCGGGCAAGTCGGTGGCTGTGTTTGAGGCCAACGAAAGCGCCGGCGGCGTGCGTTCGCTCGGCGGAGAGTCGACGCTGCCCGGTTATGTCCATGATCTGTGTTCCTCCGTTTATCCCTCTGGCCGCTCGGCTCGCCTTTTTGCCGCTTTGCCTCTGGGCGAGCATGGCCTTGAATGGATCCGAACTGGCGCCGCTCGCCCATCCTCTGGACGACGGCACGGCAATCCTGTTGGAACGATCTGTCGAAGCCACCGCGAATGCGCTCGGCGTCGATGGAGTCGCGTATCGCAAAATATTTGCGCCCCTGACAGCGCAGTGGAACGAATTGGGCAGGACATTTTGGGTCCGCCGCGTTGGCCACGCCATCCCGTCAATTTTGCGCGGTTTGGATTGCAGGCGAGTGCAACCGGCGCGACGGTTTGCCGAGCGATCTTTTCGCGACAGCCGAACCCGGGCGCTCTTTGCCGGAGTGGCGGCTCATTCGATGTTGCCGCTCGAGAGCTGGGGATCGACCGCTTTCGGATTGGTCTTAACGGTGACAGCTCATGCGCTGGGCTGGCCGCTTGCGAGTGGCGGAGCGCAAAAACTGACCGATGCTTTGATTTCCTATTTGCGCCCTTGGGCGGCGAAGTCTTTCTCAATCAGCCGGTGCGCCGCCTGAAGAACCTGCCTCCTTGCCGGGTGACACTTTGCGACGTTACGCCACGTCAGCTACTGAGAATCGCCGGGCCCGGCCTATCTCCTGTTTATCGGAACAGATTAAAACAGTATCGCTATGGTATGGGCGCTTTCAAAATAGACTGGGCACTGAGGGAGCCTAGTGCCGTGGACGGCGCCAAGAATGTCTCCCGAGCGGCAACTGTACACTTGGGTGGAACTCTGGAGGAGATTGCGGCTTCCGAGCGAGCTGCTTGGCGCGGCTATCAAGCGCGCAAACCTTTCGTGCTCCTAGTTCAGCCGTCACTTTTCGACAGCTCGCGGGCGCCGCAAGGAAAACACACGCTTTGGGCCTATTGTCATGTGCCTGAACAACTCGCACCTAGATGCCAGTGAAAGAATCGAAGCACAGATCAGAACGGTTCGCACCGGGTTTCCGCGACACGGTTTTGGTGCGCCACCTTTCTCCGCCGCACGAATTAGAGCGGCGCAATGCAAATCTCGTCGGCGGCGATATCGGTGGCGGCGCGCCTATCGCTCGGACAACTTTTTTTCGTCCGACCCGTCAGTTGTATTCGACGTCAAAGGGCCTTTATCTTTGCTCGTCGTCGACGCCGCCGGGTGCCGGCGTTGCACGGAATGTGCGGCTATTTTGCCGCCCAAAAAGCGCTTCGAGAGATGTTTTAATGGTTCATCGGCGGCACCGTGTGCATGATGAATGAAAGCTGCCGGCCTTTGCCGAGCGACTGGGACTCCTGCGCGGCCTTCACGGTATTATACTATTGGATGGGGCCTCTGTCCCTACTCACAGTCGGCATGGCCACACTCACATTCTTTCGATTGACTCGATGGGCCGGCTTTGGCGCAGTAGCTGCTACAGTAAGTGTCGTTGCCTTGCGTAATGCCGCTGTTATCTTGAACCACGCAGTGACAATCGGGGGTGAGCGCAATCTTGTTTGGCCACACAAATACTCTCTCTTCCTCTCATGAAAACGCTCGCAGCCGGCACGCGCCACGGTCAACTAGCCTGGCGTTGCTGTTTTCCTTTGGCGGACTCCAACTGCTGGCCAAGTTTTTCGAGCGTTGCCTCGTCGCACAGCTCATGCACCTGAGGAAACATCTCATCTTCCTCTTCCCGAACATGGTGTTCGACGGTTTCCATAAGTTCTTCGAGCGATGATTGAAACTCATCATCGTTCGGCTCCATGGTTTCAATTTCGTCGAGCAAGGTCGTAACTTCCTGATGCTCCTGCAAAGCTTCTTCAACCATGTCCTTAAGCTCTTCGTATTGTTGCATCTCAGGGTAAAAAGAGCGTCTCTTCGATATGCGCGTGAATCGTCAGTTCGGTATCAATCCGATCAAAAATTTGCTTGCGCTGTTTGTCGTCCGCGGCAGCTTTCGCTTGATCAAATAACTCTTTGACCTTCCGATGGTCCTGCTTCAGCAGTTCGAGTGCGTTCATGAGCAACCTCCTTAAATTTGTCGGCATCAACGCAAGCGAGCAAAGCCAGTGCCAGCAAAGTTTGCGTGACAAAATCAATGGCTATGCGGGATTATCGTTTTATCGATCGGTTCTCTGTTGGATAAAGCGAACGAAAAGCCGAGACGCTGTAACATTATGCCGACAGTTTGCGGCGAATCTTGAGGCTAAGGATCCCTGCGTCGATTGATATTCTTTCTTGTTCGCCGCCAATTGTTCAGCGAGGCGGCCTAAATCAGGGCCGCCTTTCAGGCTCGTCACCTGCGGAAATATCTCATTCTCTTCCTCGGTGAAGTGCAGCTGGACCTCGGCTTTGAGCGCCTGGAAATTTTTTCAAATTCCGCGCCTTCTTGTTTTCCAAGTCGGAGAGCAGTTCTTTGATCAGTGCATGCTGCGCTCTGGCATCGCGCGCGAGATCTTTGAGCAGCTCGTGGTTTTGCAGTATGGGATAGAAAGCCGTCTCCTCGATATGGGCGTGAATTTCGAGCTCGCTTTTTATTCTTTCGAAAAGTCGTTTCATATCCACGTAAACATTTGCGCTGGCAAGCAAAGCCGTGATCGCGTCATGGTCGCGCTTCAAGAGCTCTAATGCATTCATGATCGCTTCCTCCGGAGTGATGGTTTGCGAGCAGGATGCAGGCAAAAGCAACAGCGCGCTAGCAAGCCGCTGCGACTGGTTTCTTGTGACAGTTGTGTTGCTTCACCCAGCTCCCGATATTTGTGCGGCTTCCGCTTCGGGCAACTCGTTATTGCGCGCGGCTGCGCGATCCGCCGGTCGCGTCAACAACGAAGGCGCCAGCGCTGATCTGCTCTGCCAACCCTCTTGCAGGCGATTTCCCGTGTACTCGCGCGGGCGCGGCAGAATTCGACTGACAAAGCCGAACGCCTCCGAGATCAACGACGGAAAAACTCCATTGATGAGGCGAAGCAAACGCGCTTGCGGTGTAATCGTGATTTCAGCCTTGCCGTAACGGCAGGCCTCGATGATTTCACGCGCAGCCCGTTCGGAGGCGATGGATAACGCCGGCGAAGCATTGGCGATCGCGAACAAGGCGTATTCCTTTTGTGTTGTCCTTTAAAAAAGGCGTTCAAATGAGAGCCTGTGCGCATCAATCCGGGACAAACCGTAGTCACGTAGATGCCATCCTTGAGCAGTTCCGCCCGCATTCCTTCCGAAAGGCCGACTAGAGCAAATTTACTCGCCGCATACGGCAATAAATGGGGCACGGCCACTTTGCCGCCGATCGAAGCGATATTTACAATGCGGCCGCCACCGTGAGCCTTCATGTGCGGAATAATTTCCTGCATGAGATAGAGCGGACCCCAAAAATGCACGCCCATGGCGCTTTCGAAAATCCTTGAAGTCCATATTCTCGACCGGCCCGACTTGAATTGTGCCCGCGTTATTGATCAAGACGTCGACTCTGCGGGTTTCACGGAGTATCGTCGCTACGCTGTCATGCACTTGGCGCTGATCGCGCACGTCACAGACCAGGGCCAGAACCTTGGTGCCGCGGCCGCGGAGTTCTTCTGCTGTATGCATCAACTTGTTTGGGTCCCGGGCAAGAAGCACGAGATCGGCGCCTTCATCCGCAAAAGCGCGGGCCAGTTCAGGCCCAGTCCGCGCGACGCACCGGAGATGAGAACCGTCTTGCCGGCGAAATCCATGCGGCGTCTTTGGCGCGCCGCATAGATCGCCGCGGCGCCAAGCGCACCGATCAGTCCGAGTTTGGCCACTAAGGGCAGGCTCGATTGTGAATTAGGCGTCATTGCGTTTTCCATCGAATAAACTCCCTTGATGAACTAAACGAGATCTTGGGGCGTTGCGCTTTCTGGCCCACGCCGGCGTTTCCCTACGCGCTTCGGCCAGCGGCCGGAAGGTTGGTCGATGGTTGTCGGTTTTTCGCCGGTCTCCGCTGCCGCCGGCCGGATTGGCCGTAGAAGGTTTCCGTTAATCCGCCGTTCGGATTGGGTTGTCGCAAAAGAAAATAATTCGTGCGCGCAGTAGTAACAATTGCCGCACGCGATAGGGAACAGCACGATCACTCGGTCGCCCAGTTTGTAGATTACTCACGCCGCGTCGGAGCTCGACGGCTTCGCCGAGAAATTCATGCCCCAAAATATCACCCGCTTTCATGGTCGGGATGTTGCCGCTGTACAGGTGTAGATCGGAACCGCAAATCGCAGTGAGCTCGGTTTTTATGGATCGCGTCACGCGGGTTGATGATCTCGAGGTCGGGTACGGTTTCGACACGGACATCTTTCTTGCCGTTCCAACAGACCGCTCTCTCATGAAAAGACTCCCCCTTGTTTGCAATAAAAACGCAATCGATATGCCATAACCCGACAAGAAAAATCTGATGGTTTCTTCCTCGACAAGACCGCGGAAGAGAAGATGGTTTTTGTCCCAAACTCAGCGTACGGCTGAATGAAATTCTCCCACAAGTGACACAGCCGGGAGATTTCTAGCCTGCAGGCGACTAAAGATATGTCCTGAAAAACAGGACTATGTGGTAGGAAGATGCAGACGAAAATAGCGGGTGGGTAGTCGAAGAAGAGAAACAATTGCGCGCTTAAACCGTGAGCGAATTTAGCGAGTCATGTTCTCAGTGGCTCATCGCCGATTGTTCTGTGGTGAGGCAGCGCGATCTTGATTCAGGCGTCGGTGTTATTTGCGAACCAGAAAATCTGCGAACGCGAGCGATCAATAGTTTTTCAGCATGTTCGCGGTGAGTGGCTTGCGGGCGCGCTCATAGCCATTCCAAGGATCGTTGCGCAAACGGGCGAGGCGCTTGGGCACCGTCTCGATGGTGAAGTCGCCGCGTGGATCTTTTTGAGTTCGTCCCAGCGTAGCGGCAGGTGAAACCGGGGCGCCGGGGCGCGCGCGCGTGGAATAAGCGCGTACCGCGGTGGCCGTTTTGGCGTTGCGCAGATAGTCGATGAAGAGTTCTTTCCCTTGCGCTTTGCCTTGGACATGGTCGCTATATACCGATCGGGTTTCTCGACGGACGAGGCTTTGCGCCACAGCCTTGGTAAATTCCTTGACGAAGGCCCAATCCTGTTTCGGCGTGACCGGCACGACGACGTGAAGTCCTTTGCCGCCGGTGGTCTTCAGAAAGGGCTTCAGACCGAGATCGGTTAAGCGCGTCTTGAGCATCAGCGCTGCTTCTTTGAGCGCAGCCATGAAACCGCCGGGTCGGGATCGAGATCGAAAATCAGTTGGTCCGGTTGCTCGATGGTTGGCGCGCGCCCCCAAGTGTGGATCTCCAAGACTCCCATTTGCACGAGCGCGATCAGCCCGGATAGAGAATCGATCGAAACGTAGGAGGCACATGATTTTTGTCCTTAACGCGGATGGCGCGAATCGCCGGGTCGAGCGTTTCGCTGATGTGGCGTTGGTAAAAGCATTGTTTTGTATATCCTTCGGGGCAGCGGACCAACGTCAGCGGCCGTCCGGCGACATGTCGCAGCATCGAGTCGGCGACTGTTTCGTAATAGCGTGCGAGATCGAGCTTGGTTATTCCTTGCTCGGGATAGAGAATACGGTCGGGATGGGTCAGCTTGATTCCGGCAATCTCAATTTCCACGTTGGCACCCTTACGCAAGGTGACGACTTTGGCGGTGGAGCTTCTTCTTCGCGCTGAACTTTGGTCGCCAGTTTATCCTCCCGGAGCCCCTTGAAGCGACGGATGGCGCAGCAGCTTGTCTTTGGTCCAACCGGTGAACGCTACTTCGCCGACGAGCTTGGGCTTTATCCAGTGGACACCTCGGGCTTGCCCGCGTGGCAGCGCTTCGGCAAAGGGTGGCGAGCTGACTACCAGTTTGTCCATACGCGCGCGCAAATCCCGTAAGCTTGTTTCGGTAAACCCGGTGCCGACACGCCCCGCATAATGTAAAGATTTATTATCGTTATAAACACCGAGCACTAGCGCGCCGAATCCTGAACGCGAACCGGCCGGATCGGTGAATCCGGCGATGACAAACTCCTGGCTGTGCACACATTTGATTTTTAACCAATCGCGGCTGCGGCCAGGACGATAAGGCTGATCGAGTCTCTTCGAAATAATCCCCTCGAGTCCGGTTTGGCAGGCCTTGTCGAAGAGCTCGTCACCCTGGCCAATCCAATGGTCGCTATAACGGATGAGGATCGGACCCGGCCGGCTTGGATCTTAGCGCCGAGAAGTTTTGCCAGCGCCTCTTTGCGCGCGAGGAGCGGCAAAGCGGTAAGGTCCCCGGCCGTCTAAATAAAGCAGATCGAAAATGAAATAAACGAGCTTGACCGGCGCATGTTCCTTCAGTGAGTTTTGCAAAAGCTGAAAATCACTGGTGCCGTCTTCTTTGAGCGCGACGATCTCGCCGTCGAGAAATGCCTGACGCCCCGGCAAATTCTTAAGCGCATCCGCGCATATCCTAAAGCGCTGGGTCCAGTCGTGCGCTTCCCGAGTCAACAATGAAACCTCGCCATCATCGATGCGGCCAAGAATTCGATAGCCGTCGAATTTTTATTTCGTGCAGCCAATTTTCTCCGCGCGGAACTTGGTCCACCAGAGTCGCGAGTTGCGGTTGATAAAACGCGGGCAACTTTGCTCTTTTGGCATTTTCTGACGAGCGCCGGCGTCTTGACTTTGGCGCGCGCATGGCGCGAGCCGCGCCGGCGCCATTGTTTGTCCCAATTTCTTCAATCAGGCGCCCGGATTTCACGCTTGCCGGTTGCGCCTCTTCGATGTCGCCCTGCGCCGCCTTATCGTCCCGTTCTTTGATGAGCAGCCAATTTTTATCTTCTGCCCGGTTCTTTCCTTTCATGCGCACCAGAGTCCAACCGCCTTTAAGTTTCTTGCCCTGTAAATGAAACCTGAGCATGCCGCGGCGTCGGCCTTCGATCGGATCGTTCTCCGGCTGCCACGTGCCGCGGTCCCAAACGATCACCGAACCGGCGCCATATTGACCGGCGGGGATAGTTCCTTCGAAGTCACCATAGTCAATCGGATGGTCTTCGACTTCCAACGGCCAAGCGCCGATCCTTTGGATTCATGCTGGGGCCTTTCGGCACGGCCCAACTGGCTAACACGCCGTCCATTTCCAAACGAAAATCATAATGAAGCCGGCGCGCCGCGTGCTTGCTGTACGACGAAGGATAAATTCTTTGGCTTGTCAGTGAGAGCTTTTTCCCCGCCGGTTCAGAGGTTTTATTGAAGTCGCGTTTGCGGCGGTAGGTTTCTGGAGTCCATGGGTGGGCGTGGTTTGCAATTGCACTAGCCGGCTCTGCGCCGTCGCGCCGGCTCGTCGTGTTTCTTTGCCGGCCTGCTTTACGCTTTGTCGCAACAGATGCATGATGTCTATGACCTTGCCGCGTTGCGGAGCGCGCGCGGACGGTTTCGCGGATTCGACAACCTTAGTCTTGCCCGACTCTACTTTGTGCTCGACGATTTTCATTATATCCTCGCGATATTCATCGCGGTATTTCTCCGGATTCCATTGGCTCGCCATGGCGTCAACAAGCTGCTCGGCCATTTTGATTTCCTGCGCGGAGATGCGCGCATTTTTGCTCCCGCTCTTTGGCAGATCGAGGCCGTAGCTGGATTCACGAAGCTCGTCATGAAAGCGCAACAAATTCAAAACCAATACCGGGCCGTCGGCAAATAGTGCCGCCAAATGCTCGCGCGTGTGGATGACGACTTTTGGCGGATTCCCACTTTTGCTTCTTGCTCAGGACCTCGCGAAGCAAGGCATAGGCGCGATGGCCATTCTTGAGCGGTTCGAGGTAATAGGGTTTGTCATAGTAGATCGGGCTGATCTCGGCCGCATCGACAAAATCCGTGATCGAGATGGTTTGCGTGGCCTCGACGTTGGCGCGTGCAAAGTCGTCGTCTGACAGCGCGACATATTCGCCTTTTTGATATTCGATAACCTTTGACAATCTCATTCCACGGCACTTCGCGGCCGGTGTTTTCGTTCACCGCGCCGATAACGCACACACGGGAAAATCGCGTTTATCGAGAAGGGCGAAATCCGAGCCGCCGGATGTTTCGGCGGAATGTAAACCGACGGGAATGTTGACCAAACCGAAATCAATCGTGCCCTTTCCAAATAGCGCGCGCGCTGCTGGTGCGCTTCGCGCGAGTTTTGAGTTTTTTCGCTTTCGCCCTTCTTTCGCGCCACAGAAATCTCTCAGCTATGAAATCGGTTTCTGGTTTCGGGTCGTGCAGGCGCAGCCGCTGCGCCGCCTGACCTTAGTCGCGCGCCCCCGAGATTCCGGGTCTGGCGTGACGTGCGGCCGGCGCTTTCTCCGATTACGCGTTCGGCGAGGCCATGGTGTAACTTTCTCCCGGCGATTTGGCTGCATGAGCGCACGACCATTTTATTCATTCGAACGATCTATTCATTGTGAATGACTCCTACCGGCGCTGATTAACGCTTCGGCTCACGCGGGCTCGGAGATTTCTTCAAGGGTTTCGCCGGTCAGATCTCGGTCGCCGACGTGTACCGCAATGTCCGCCAAGCTGACGATGCCGACCAGCTGTTTGTCTTGATTTAACAATAGGCAGTCGCCGAATCTGGCGGGCCTCCATGAGAATGACCGCTTCGTCGACTGCTTGGTCTTCGAGGCAGTACGCGATATCGGTGGACATCACTTCGTTTACCTTGGTCTTGCTCTGGATCGCGTCCATTCGCCGTAGCTCTGATCGTGATATCGCGGTCGGTCAGCAATCCCCTTCAAACGATCGCCGTCGCAAACGGGGATTAAGCCAACGTCGAGGGTTTTCATTTTGGTGGCGGCCTCCTTCAAGGATGCATTGCCGTTCACCAGCTTCCACGTTACGAGGTCATCGATATCTCTCAACTCCATAACAATTCTCCTTCTCAACAGGATTAGCGCAGCGTTAAGTCAGAAGTAATCACTAGATATAACGCAACAGATATGCCAGAGGTTGCCGGAGATTTGCTTTTACTCGATTCCTAATTGGCGAAAATAACAGGGTATGTGCGTGGGCGAGTATTCCAAATCTAGGTTCGACGTTCTCGACGGCTGGTCTCTCGGTCTTTTTCATACAGAGATTGGGTGCGGAGTTGGGTTTTCACCAACATGCGTCTCTTCGGCTGGTCTTCGATCGAGATCGGGAATTCTCCGTGGTCGATCTTCGGAGCGGTGATTTAGTTCGGATTGAACCTCCAGCCGTGGTGACTATGTCGACGTGATCCGGCTGATCGAAGCGAGCCGGTCGTAAACGAGCGGCGGAACCGTTCGTCTCCCCGGTTTTAGATCTGCAGCAACATGCGCGCTGGCTCTTCGATCAGGTCTTTTATGTGTTTTAAAGCGTGACGGCCTCGCGGCCGTCGATAAGGCGATGATCGTAAGTCAGCGCGACATACATCATCGATCGAATAACCACGGCGCCGGCTCGAACGACCGGCCGTTCCTCGATGGCGTGCAGACCGAGAATCGCGCTTTGCGGGGATTGACGATCGGAGTGGAGAGCAACGAGCCATAGATGCCGCCGTTGCTGATGGTGAAGGTGCCGCCTTGTAATTCATCCGGCTTGAGCTTGTTCTGTTCTGCGCGCCGAGCGAAATCCGCAATTGCTGTTTCGATTTCGGCGAATCCCAGCGGCTCGACATCGCGTAAGACGGGCACGACCAAACCCCTGCCACCGCCGACGGCGATACCGATATCGAAAAATTGCGATAAACAATGTTCTCGCCGTGAATCTCGGCGTTGACCTCGGGCACCAGTTTGAGAGCGTCGACCGCTGCCTTGACGAAAAGGACATGAATCCAAGCTTGGTTTGATGCTTTCGGCAAAGGCATCGCGATGCCTGTGGCGCAGCTCGATCACCGATGTCATATCGATTTCATTGAACGTCGTAAGTAGAGCGGCCGTTTGTTGCGCCTGAACTAGTCGCTCGGCAATCTTGCGGCGCAACTGACTCATCGGCACTATCTCTTCTCGACGTTCGGCGGCCCGCGGCGAGATTTGCGCGTCTTTCTGGGGCCGGAGCAGTTGTAAGTTCTCTTCGGGCCGCTCCGCTATTTGGGGTTTCACATCCCGAGCTGCCGCCAGGTCGCGGCGGACGTTTTCCGTCGTCGCGCGTCCTGATCCTTCGGCGCCTGCAGAGAGTCGAGGATCTCCGCTTCTTCGCTTATTTCTTTTGTCTCGCTTGTCGACTCTGATCCGAAGTTTCCGAGCGGCTGGACGCTTCTGATCCTCACCGTCGGGTTTGGCGCGCCCGGCGTCAGAGCCGGCTGCGATGCGCTCTCGTCTTTTTGTACCTCGCAGTCTTTCTGGTGCCGGCTCGCTCTGATCGCTCCGGCTGTTCGGTTGAGCACTCGCCTTTGCCGCATCATTCGATTGGCTGTTGTCTATGTAGGCGATGACCTCGTTCACCGACGCTGTATCGCCGGCGTTTTTGAGAATCTTCGTCGACTCGGCCGGCTTCCGGTGCGGGTACCTCGACCGTGGCCTTATCGGTTTCGATCACGACGACGTCTTCATCGCGTTCGACAAAGTCGCCTTCGTGCTTGAGCCATTCGCCGATGGCCACTTCTGAAATGGATTCGCCTACTTCGGGTATTTTAACTGCGACGGACAAATTCATTCTCCTGCAGCCGTTAAAGCGCCTGCGGTGGACTCGTGCCGCGATGAGTGAGCGTCGGCTGAGATACCAAAGGCTTGGTTGAGCAACAGTTGCTGCTGTTCTTTGTGCCGCGTAGCAGAACCGGTCGCTGGGCTCGCGGCGGGCGCGCGCGCTACCACTGAAACCGGTCTATTGCCGAGCACGCGCTGATTGAACCTTAAATTCAAATACCACCACGCTCCCATATTTTCGGGTTCTTCCTGAACCCAGGTAAGCGGCGTTGCCGCCGGATAGTTCGGCCAACTAGAGATTGCAGGGGCTTTTCCGGAAATGGATAGAGCTGCTCGATGCGAATGATGGCGACATCGTCGCGACCCAGCTCCTGTCGTTTGTGCTCTAGGTCGAAATATATTTTGCCGCTACAGAGAAGTATTCGTTTGACCGGGCCGGGCCGGGCCGCTATCTGCGATAACCCGCAGAAAATTTCCTTGGAAAACTCTTCGCGCGGCGAAACCGATTTCGGATGGCGTAAGAGACTTTTCGGCGTCATCACGATCAGCGGTTTACGCCATTTCCGTAGAGCTTGGCGGCGCAGACTGTGGAAATACTGCGCCGGAGTCGTTGGATAGATGACTTGAATATTGTCCCTGGCGCCCAACTGTAAAAAGCGTTCCAGGCGGGCGCTCGAATGCTCCGGTCCCATGCCTTCAAAGCCGTGCGGCAATAGCATCACCAGCCCGCTCAGTCGGCGCCACTTCTCTTCAGCCCGTGGTAATGAATTGATCGATGATCACTTGCGCGGCATTGGAAAAATCACCGAACTGCGCTTCCCAAAGCGTCAAGCCGTCGGGGCGATCGAGACTGTAGCCGTATTCGAAGCCGAGCACGCCGGCCTCGGACGGCGGACTATCGTAAATCTCAAAGGACGCTTCGGTCGCGGCCGAGATAGTTGTAACGGAACATACTTCTGGCCGGTTTGGTAATCGCGCAGCACGGCGTGACGGTGGCTGAACGTGCCCCGGCCACTGTCCTGGCCGCTCAAGCGAACATGGATCCCTTCAGTCGCTAAGCTTGCAAAAACCAGCGACTCGGCCGCCGACCAGTCGAGGGGAAGCTCGCCCACCGCCATTTTTCGCCGCGCTTCCATCGCACGCGCGATTTTCGGGTGGAGGTGAAAATCGTCCGGCAGTTGCGTCTGCGCTTCGAGCAAATGGGTAAGCCGAGGGATTTCGATGCCCCGTCTTTAATTCCTCCGCGGTCCGGTTCAAGGCCGCCTTGGTAGCCTGCCCAAATACCTTGCAGCTCTTCGCGCACCGGCACATGATTTTCATCACGCGCCGCCGCCAATTCCCGCTCGAGGCGTTGCACCCGCACCGCTTCCATATCCGCCGCTTCCTCGGCGGTTACCCGTTGGAGTCGAAAGCAAACGTTCGAGATAGATCTCGCGGATGTTTTTTATTGCCGATCGCCTGATACATGAGCGGCTGGGTGAACGCTCGGCTCGTCGCCTTCGTTATGGCCAAGGCGACGATAACAGTACATGTCAGATGACCACGTCCTGGCGAAATCGCGCGCGAAACTCCAGAGCAGAGTCGGACCGCGTAAGCGACCGCTTCCGGTTCATCGCCGTTGACATGGAAAATCGGCATCTGCAGCATTTTCATCACGTCGGTTGCGTAGGTCGTCGACCGCGCCGCGCTCGGCGGCGTGGTGAAGCCGATCTGATTGTTGACGACGACGTGAACCACGCCGCCGACTTCGTAAGCGATTGAGCCGCTCTAGGTTCAGGGCTTCTTGAATGATGCCCTCGCCGGCGAGAGCCGCTTCGCCATGAATCAAAAGCGCCATGCCGCGTGTGCGTTCGCGATCTTGCCCCCGGTCTTGCTTGGCGCGAACCCGTCCGAGCGCGACGGGATTGACGAACTCAGATGACTCGGGTTAAAGCAGAGCGAGAGATGCACCTCGCGCCCGCGCGCGTGCGGTAATCGTGGCTGTGGCCCAAATGATATTTGACGTCGCCGCTGCCGTCGGCGTGGGCGACTGACGGATCGATGAACTCACGAAAGATTTCCCGCGGCGGTTTGCCAAGAATATTAGCGAGCACATTGAGCCGGCCGCGGTGCGCCATTGCTAAAACGATTTCCTCGACACCTTGATCGGCGGCTTTTTCGATGGCGAATTCCAGCAGCGGAATCAGGCTCTCCAGCCCCTTCCAGGAAAAGCTCTTCGCGCCCAAAAATTTTTTACGAGATAAACTGTTCCGAAGCACTGGGCGTCGATCAGCCGGCTGAGAATGCGCACCTGGTCGGCGCGATCGAGCTTTGAAGCGGTCTTCGATGTCGCTCGATGCGCTCTTCGAGCCAACGCTTTTGCGTCAGATCCGCAATATGCATGAACTCAGAAGCCGATCGGGCCACAATAAACATTTTCCAGCCATTGGACGCATTCGCGCAGAGTCAGCGGCACAGTCAAACGAAGCGATTCCGGAGGCGAACAGCTTGTCCATGTGCGATTCGGTAAAGCCGAAGGCTTCGGGCTCGAGGTCGACGACAGCGAGATTGCGCAGGTTCAGCGGATCGATGCGCGCTTTCAAATGGCCGAACCTGCGATAAGCCTGGATCATTTCCTCGAACTGTAGTCGGCGCCGTCAAAGCAAACGTGGTCTTCGTGGCGGTTTGCTTTGCCGTTGCGTAGTGCGAAGGTGATGGTTCGCGTCGACGAAACGTTCGCCGTTCTGTGAGCGGCTCGATGTTTTGCTTGCCGTTCTCGGTCGCTTGCGCGAAGTAATGTCGCCATTCGTCCGATAGAGAGATGGATCGCGCTTGAAGTACCGCTGCCAAAGCGCTTCGAGGTAAGGCAGGTTTTCGATATTCATCTGTTCAGTCATTTGAAGTTGTCGTTCTGGGATATCCGTTGATACTATTTTGTTGGCGCCATCGATGAATGCGCCGTGTAGGTGATTTAGTTTAGAGCAAGAGGTTATGCCACCTGATTTTATTGAATCGTGACTTGGAAGGAGCGTTGTTGTGCCGAATAAAGAGCCTGATCGAGCAAGTGGACTATGCTTGCCTTCGAGCTTCTCAAAACATTCGCCACGAAGAATCTGAGCATCGCTCCGTGTCTATCCGGTCATAGTTGGCGCCCCGCCCGAATTCACCACGATGGTCAGGATGGACGTGTCGGGCTCTGGCTCTGGCGACGTTGATGATAGTTTTGATTGCCACGCGTAAACACGTAGCCGCCGGTTTCGGCGGCCAACATCGAATCGGGTTGCCAATCTTTCGCCGGCATTAGGTTGTGATAAAAGCGCACGATCATCGAAGGGAGACTTTGCCTTTAAAGGCGACGTCCATGAATCTGATCGGGAGCGTTGGCAGCAACGCTCGTCTCGGATACTTTTTCATGCCGTCGGGCACGGGAATGAATTATGCCGGCCACGTTCACATTGCGTTCTTGAGGGTGACACGAAAAAGACATAGCCGGCCGATGTCAACACCGAATGCCGTTACCAGTAGCAATCCAAAAACCCGATAAACGTGCAAGGGTTGAGGTTGAGAAGGAGCTGTCATGGAATCGCCTCCTTGTTATTTAGATTTTGCGGGGACTGGTTTGGCTATCGAGATTTGAGCGCGTCGTGTTCTGCGCGGGCTTCCTTCTCTTTCTTTGCTGAATTCTTGCCTCGATGACAAAACCAGGCTGCGCCTCGCAAATCGCTCAGGAATATTTACAGCATAACAAACTTGTTGCGAGAGGGAAGCCCAAGGTCGAGGGTGGGTCACCATCCCGAGGGAAAAGCCACTAAAAACTATCCGGATTCATTTCGTCGCTCGCGTCATCCGATCCGCTATTACGGCATTCGTAAGCGGTTAGATTCAAACTATGTGCGTCTCGAGTGAGGCAAAAATCGTGGCGGGTTTAGCAGTGTACCTAGGACAAATTGTCCTAAAATAAGACATGGAGGATTTATCTGTCCCAATTTCGCGACAGCCGTCGCGCATACGACTTCTCTCCAAGCCTGAATGTTCGACTCATTTTCGCCTTGAGTTTTCTGGCATGGGCTTTGCCCACGTCTGTTTATAGCCGCCATAAACCAAGATCTTGTCGGCGGTTATCCCGCCGTCTGTCCCGCTTCATGAGCTCAACTATTCTTATTGTCGACGACGAAGCTTTACCACGCAAAAATATTGCGCGGGTGCTCGATGAGGAGGCAGTTACCACCTGTATGAAGCCGAGAACGGTGATGAGGCGATCAATGCGATCAACGATCTCGATTTCGATCTGGTGTTGTGCGATCTCAAAATCCCCGCAACCGACGGACTCGGCGTGCTGCGTCATGTACGCAGTGTTTCACCGCAAACGCTGTTTATCTTGATGACGGGGTACGCATCGGTGGATTCGGCGATCGAAGCCTTCCGCGGCGGCGCTCATGACTACATCTTGAAGCCGGTCGTGCTCGAGGATGTGCTGCAAAAAGTCAAACGTCTCCTGGAAGCGAAGAGCTTGGCGTGGGAAGTCGAGCTGTTGCGCCGCCAGGTCAACTATAATTCCGAATCGACCGGTTTGATCGGCGAAAGCCGCGCTATTCGCGATATTCTCGCGATGATTGCCAAGATCGCGCCCACCGGCTCGAATGTCTTGATTACCGGTGAGAGCGGCGTTGGCAAAGAAGTGGTGGCGCGCGCGATTCACCTGCAGAGCCCGCGCAAGGATAAAGTTTTTTGCCGGTCAATTGCAGCGCGATCCGGAAACCCTGCTCGAAAGCCAGCTCTTCGGTTACGTCAAAGGCGCTTTTACCGGCGCGGCGAGCTCTCAGGAAGACCTTTTCCAGCGCGCTCAGGGTGGCACGATCTTTCTCGATGAAATCGGTGAAATGCCGCTCAGTCTGCAGCCGAAAATTCTTCGGGCGATCGAAGACAAAGAAGTTCTGCCCATCGGTTCCACTCATCCGGCCCGGCTAAACGTGCGGATTATCGCGGCGACCAACCGCGAACTGCAACTGGAAGTCGGAGCGGGCGCTTTCGCGAAGATCTTTTTTATCGATTCAACGTCATCAACATCCGCGTGCCGCCGCTGCGCGAGAGAAGGGAAGACATTCCCTTACTGGTGGATCACTTGATTCGGCGCCACAACGCCGAGATGAAAAAAGCTTACAAGGGAGTGGCTAACACGGCGCTCAAATTACTCATGTCGCTGCCTTGGAAGGGGAATGTGCGTGAATTGGACAACGTGCTCGAACTGGCGATGATATTAGGTGACGGCGAGATGGGTTACTCCGGCCGAGTTGCCGCAAAGCTCTATGCCGCAAGGCGAAGATGGCTCGGAATCGCTGAACAATCTCCGCACTGCCGTCCAATCCTACGAAAAAAGCCATATCGAAAATGTTCTCAAGGAGACGGCCGGCGACAAAACGCGAGCGGCGGAACTATTGGGCGTCAGCCGGTCTTCGCTCTATCGCAAGATGGAGAGTTTGGGCATCCACAATAATGTAGCAAAACGGCGCAATTGCCTAGGCGCAAATCCGTGCGTTAATTTTGACAGCCGAAGAAGTTGGCGGCGGGTCTTGACGAGGCTATCTATTATCCAGCATTTATCCAATACGAGTTTGCGCCGTGTTGGCGACCTCCCGGCATAGCAACGGACCATGTCGCAAATTTTTCATCCGAGCACCAACACCATTTCCCGTCTCACCATTTTTGGCGGCGCCGGTTTCATCGTCGTCTTAGGTTTTGGCGCTGGCGGCAATTAATGAGTCGCCCTACATCACGGAAGTCGGTGTCGCGCGTAGCCAGCCGGTGCCGTTCAGCCACAAACATCACGTCGGCGACGACGGCATCGATTGCCGCTATTGCCACACTTCGGTAGAAGAGAGTTCTTTCGCGGCATTCCGCCGACCAAGACCTGCATGAATTGCCATAGTCAGATCTGGTCGGACAGTCCGATGCTGGAGCCGGTGCGCGAAGTTTTCGCACCGGCAAAGTCGATTCAATGGACCCGAGTCCACAACCTTCCCGGTTTCGTTTATTTCGATCACAGCATTCATATCCACAAGGGCGTTGGCTGCTCCACCTGTCACGGCCGAGTCGACACGATGCCGCTCACGTGGCGGGGAAAACACGCTCTACATGGATTGGTGCCTCGAGTGTCACCGCGCTCCGGAGCGTTATGTGCGACCGCGCCAATACGTGTTCAACATGGACTACCAACCGCCGGTGGATCAAATCGCGTTGGGCGAGAAACTAGTCAAGGAATATAAGATTCGAAAGTTGACGAGCTGCTCGACCTGTCATCGCTGAACGGAGCGCACGAATGAGCGAACGTTCCGACTACCTTAAATTCGATCCACGAGCGCCTTGCGAGCGCCTGTGGCGCGGAATACTGGCGCTGTCTGGAAGAGCTGGCCGACACCGAAGAGTTTCGCGAGCTGCTGCAGCGAGAATATCCGCGCCAGGCGTCGGCGTGGGACGAATCGCTCGATCGCCGCGGCTTTTTAAAATTGATGGGCGCGTCGCTGGCGCTGGCGGGATTGAGCGGCTGCTTGAGCTCGGCGCCGGCGCCGACCGATGAGAAGATCGTTCCTTACGTCAACCAGCCGGAGGAGATCATTCCCGGCAAGCCGTTGTTCTTCGCGACGGCGATGCCGCTCGGCGGCTTCGGCCGCGGCGTTCTCGTCGAGAGCCATATGGGCCGGTCCGACCAAGATTGAAGGCAACCCGCTCCATCCGGCGAGCCTCGGCGCCGCCGATGTTTTCATGCAGGCTTCAATCTTGGATCTCTACGATCCGGATCGCTCCCAGGTTTTAACCAATGCCGGACGCATTAGTACGTGGAACGCGTTTTTTCGCCGCGATCAACAGCGAGCTCGAGACCCAACGGGTGAATCAAGGCGCCGGCTTGCGCATTTTGACCGGGACCGTGACTTCGCCGACGCTCGCTTCTCAGCTCAAAGAATTGCTCGGCAAATTTCCCAAGGCTCGATGGCATCAGTACGAACCCGTTGGCGGGGATGGAGCGCGGGACGGTTCGCGGCTGGCGTTCGGCGAAGTGATCGCGACTCAGTATCGCTTCGATCGCGCCGACGTCATTTTATCGCTCGATGCCGATTTTTTATTTTCGGCGCGGCGAGCCTGCGCTACGCGCGGGATTTTTCCGACAAGCGCCGCGTCCACGATCCGCAGGCGGCGATGAATCGGCTCTACGTTGTCGAAAGCACGCCAACGGTGACCGGCTCCATGGCGGATCACCGTTTGCCGCTGAAGCCGAGCGCGATCGAAGAATGCGCCACCGCGCTGGCGCGCGGACTCGGGGTTCAACTGACCGGCGCGGCGCCGAGCTCTTCGCTCGCGGATAAGCAGAAATGGCTCGGCGCCGTGATCCGCGATCTGCAACAGCATCGCGGCCGCAGTCTGGTCGTTGGCCGGCGACCAACAGCCGGCGGTGGTTCACGCGCTTGGCGCACGCCATGAATCAAGCGCTCGGCAACGTCGGCGCGACGGTGTTTTACATCGAGCCGGTGGAAGCGCAGCCGACAAACCACGCTCGAATCGCTGCGCGAGCTGGCGCGCGATATGGCGGCCAATGCCGTTCAGCTTCTGATCATCATCGGCGCCAATCCGGTTTACAGCGCGCCGGCGGATCTAAACTTTGCGAGTCTGCTCGTCAAGTCGAATTTCACCGTCCAACTGTCACCGTACGATGACGAGACTTCGGCTTTGTGCCATTGGCATGTTCCCGAGGCGCACTATCTCGAATCCTGGAGCGACGTGCGCGCCTACGACGGCACGCGCGACGATCCTTCAGCCGCTGATCGCGCCGCTTTACGGCGGTCGTACAGCGCACGAACTCTTGTCCGTCTTGCTCGGCCAACCGGAGCAGACGAGCTATGAAATCGTGCGCGACTATTGGAAGCGGCGAAGTGGCCAACAGGATTTCGAGCGCTTTGGCGCAAGTCTTGTACATGACGGCGTCGTTGCGGGCACGGCGGCGCCAACCAAACAGGTGTCCATCAAACAATTCGCGCTTGCGTCGAAGTCCGGCGACAAACCTGCAGGACAAGAAATAACTCAGGGTCAGGCCGCGGAAAAACCTAACGGCACTCTAGAGTTTCTGTATCGTCCCGACCCGACGATTTTGGACGGACGATTTGCCAATAACGGCTGGCTCCAAGAAACGCCCAAACCGTTGACAAAGTTGACTTGGGATAACGTTGTTATCGTAAGTCCGGCTACCGCCGATCGCTTGGGACTGAGCCGACGGGTCGGCAGCACCGGCGGCGAGCATGGCACCGTCTACGGCGACATGGTCGAGCTCAGTTATGACGGCCGTCGAGTGCGCGGCGCCGCATGGATCTTGCCGGGGCAAGCGGATGACTGCGTTACCGTCCATCTCGGTTATGGTCGCACGCGTGCCGGCAGGGTCGGCACGAACACCGGCTTCAACGCCAATCTTATTCGCACCGCGGATGGCTCATTGGCACGGCGTCGGACTGCAAATTCGCAAAACCGGCGAACAGCAGCCGCTCGCTTGCACCCAGTTCCATCATTTGATGGAAGGGCGCCAGCTGCTGCGCAGCGGCACGCTTCGAAGAATTCCGCAAAAACCCAAACTTCGCTCAGGAGACGGAAAAACACGGAGAAGCGGAAGGGCAGTCTCTATCCGGGATTCAAATATGAGGGTTACGCCTGGGGCATGGCCATCGATATCAACTCCTGCATCGGCTGCAACGCCTGCGTCGTCGCCTGCGTCGCCGAAAATAACAGCCCGGTGGTGGGTAAAAGGAAGTCTTGCGCGGTCGGGAGATGCACTGGATTCGCATCGATCGCATATTACAAAGGCGCGCTGGACAATCCCGAGATGTATCATCAGCCGGTGCCGTGCATGCAATGCGAAAACGCGCCTTGCGAGCTGGTTTGTCCCGTGTCATGCGACGACGCACAGCGATGAAGGGCTCAATGACATGACCTACAATCGCTGCGTCGGCACGCGCTACTGTTCGAATAACTGTCCCTATAAAGTTCGTCGCTTCAATTTCTTCCTGTACAGCGACTTTAAAACGGAGAGCACCAAGCTCTTGCATAATCCTGACGTCACCGTGCGCTCCCGCGGCGTTATGGAAAAATGCACCTACTGCGTGCAGCGCATCAATCAGGCGAAGATCGGCGCGGAAAAGAAGATCGCAAGGTGCGCGACGGCGAGATCGTGACCGCTTGCCAGCAAGCCTGTCCGACCCAGGCGATTGTCTTCGGCGATATCAACGAACCGGACAGCAAAGTTACCAAGTTGAAAGCGCAGCCGCTCAATTACGGATTGCTCGCCGAATTGAATACCAAACCGCGAACGACCTATCAGGCCAAATTACGAAATCCCAATCCGGAGATCGAGAACGGTTAGTTCCATGGCGTCGAATCAACAAAATCAACCGGCCGAAGCAGGGGACTCTCTGCCGATCATCGAGCCGGGGCACACTTTCGGCTCGATCACCGACAAGATCAGCTCCATCGTTCTCACTGGCCGCACCCCATGGTTTTGGTACGTGGGCTTCGGACTCTCATTTATCTTAGTTCTAGGTCTTTTCTTTTGCATCGCTGCGGTGATTACCATCGGCGTCGGTCTATTCGGCATCATGATCCCCGTAGGCTGGGGATTCGATATCGTCAATTTCGTCTGGTGGATCGGCATCGGCCACGCGGGCACGCTCATTTCAGCGATTCTCTTGTTGTTGCGGCAAAAGTGGCGTCAGTCGATCAATCGCTTCGCCGAAGCCATGACGCTGTTTCGCGGTCGCCTGCGCGGGCTTGTTCCCGCTGATACATCTGGGGCGTCCCTGGTATTTTTACTGGCTGGTGCCCTATCCGAGCACGATGGGGATTCAGCCGCAGTTTCGCAGTCCGTTGGTTTGGGACGTGTTTGCGGTCTCGACCTATTTTACGGTTTCTCTGCTGTTCTGGTTTCTCGGTTTGATTCCCGACCTCGCCACCTTGCGCGATCGAGCGCGCGGGCGGCTTCGCCGCTTCATTTACGGCATGCTCGCCATGGGCTGGCGCGGCTCGGCGATTCATTGGCATCGCTACGAAGATGGCCTACCTACTTCTGGCCGGGCTCGGCGACGCCGCTCGTGGTTTCCGGTTCACACGGTGGTCAGCTTCGATTTTGCCGTGGGTCTGGTCCCCGGCTGGCACTCGACGATCTTTCCGCCGTATTTCGTCGCCGGCGCGATTTACTCCGGCTTCGCCATGGTGCTGACGATCGCAATCCCGCTGCGCAAACTCTACGGGCTCGAAGACTTCATCACGATGCGGCATCTGAAAAATATGGCGCATGGTCATGCTGGTGACCGGCATGATCGTCGCCTACGGCTATCTGATCGAAACTTTCATGGCGTGGTACAGCGGCGACATTTTCGAAAAGTACATGATGATGAACCGCATGTTTGGCCCTACGGCTGGATGTATTGGCTGCTGATTCTCTTCAATATTTTGATTCCGCAGGCGCTCTGGTTTCGCAGCCTGCATACCAACGTGATCGTGCTTTTTCTGATCGCGATCTCCGTCAACATCGGCATGTGGCTGGAGCGATACGTCATTATCGTCGTCAGTCTACATCGTGATTTTATGCCATCGGCTTGGGGAAGGTACTCGGGCACCATCTTTGATTACGGCGTATTCGTGGGCACCATCGGTCTATTTATCGCCTTGCTGTTTCTTTTCATCCGGGTGCTGCCGATGATTTCGATTTTTGAAATGCGCGAATTGGTGCACGAGGAAGAAGCTAAGAACGATTGACAGGATCATGGCCCACGGAACTACAAGTCGCGAGAAGCCCCGGATTTACGGACTCATGGCGGAATTTGCCAGTCCGGAAGAGCTGCTCGAAGCAGCGCGCCGGGCTCTTGCGGCGGGCTTCCGTAAGATGGATGCGTATTCGCCGTTTCCCGTGGACGGTCTCGCCGAAGCGATCGGATTTCATCGCTCCCGGGTGCCGCTCATCGTGCTGATCGGCGGGATCATCGGCTGCCTCGGCGGGTTCTTTCTGCAGTATTGGGTATCGGTCATCGACTATCCGATAAACGTCGGCGGCAGGCCGTTGAACAGCTGGCCTTCGTTCATACCGGTGACCTTTGAAATGACGATTCTCGCCGCTGCTCTGTCGGCGGTCTTCGGCGTGTTGGCGCTCAACGGACTGCCGATGCCCTATCATCCGGTGTTTAACGTCGAGCGCTTTGAGTTGGCGAGCCGCAACCGTTTCTTTCTCTGCATCGAGGCGACCGACGCAACGTTCGATCGTCGACAGCGCGCGGAAATTTTTGAAGAGGTGGGCTCCCAGGGCATTTACGAGGTCGACTTCTGACGACGATGAATCAAGAAATTTCAAAGAGACTACAACGTTCTTGCCTGATCGCGATTTGCCTATGGCTCGGGGCGTGCCAGCAGAAAATGGCGGACCAGCCAAGATATGAACCGCTGCAAAAGAGCGATTTCTTCGAGGACCAGCGCGCTTCGCGTCCGCTGGTCGAGGGAACAGTGGCGCAGGGTCATCTGAACGCGGACGAAGAGCTTTTACACCGGTAAAGCAGGCGGCGAGCCGGCAAAGACCTTCCCGTTTCCCATTGATCGGCCATTGCTCCTGCGCGGCCAGGAGCGGTTCAACATTTTCTGTGCGCCCTGTCACGATCGCGCCGGCGGCGGCGAAGGCATGATCGTGCGGCGCGGCTATCGACCGCCGCCATCGTTGCACATCGAGCGCCTGCGCGCGGCGCCGCCGGGTCACTTCTATCGACGTGATGATCGCATGGTTTCGGCGCGATGCCGGACTATGCTGGGCAGATTTCCGTGCGCGACCGCTGGGCGATCGTCGCTTATATCCGGGCGCTGCAGCTGAGCCAGAACGCCGAGATCGCCGACGTGCCTGAGGCAGCGCGCAGTACGCTCTCCGAGACCAAGAAATGAACGAATTGGAGACAAAATTTACCACCGAGTTACAACCGCTGCGGCGCCGCGCACTCGCCGTCGGCGCAGCTCGCGCTCGGGCTTTGCCTCATCGGTATTTTTACCGATCACGGGCAATTTTTTCGCTCTTATCTGATCGCCTATATGTTTTGGCTGGGCATCCCGTTGGGCTGCTTGGGCATCGTGATGATCCACCACCTGGTCGGCGGAACCTGGGGGTTTGTGATCCAGCGTTCGCTCGAGTCGGCGATCCGAACCTTTCCGATCATGGCCGTGTTGTTTCTCCCGCTGTTGTTCGGGCTACCGGATTTATTTATCTGGGCGCACCCGCAAGCCGTCGCCCAGGATCCGGTGTTGCTGCAAAAAGCCGCCTATCTCAATATCCCGGCTTTCATCGTCCGCGCGGCGTGTGTATTTCGCAGTTTGGATGCGCCTCGGGTTTTTCAGCCGCTGGTCGGCGGAACAGGACCGCAGCGCCGACCCCGCGCTCACGCAGCGGCTGCAAACTCTAAGCGGGCCGGGGCTGGTCCTGTACGGGCTCGACGGTAACTTTTTCCGCCATCGATTGGCTGATGTCGCTGGAGCCGCACTGGTACTCGACGATCTTCGGCATGCTCTTCATGGTCAGTCACGGACTGATCGCTCTGACGTTCGTGATCGGCGTCGCTTATTTTCTGTCGCTGCGCGAGCCGCTGTCGCGCATCATCGCGCCTTGGGTGCTGCACGATTTGGGCAATCTGCTGTTGGCCTTCGTGATGTTGTGGGCCTACATGTCGTTCGCGCAGTTCCTCATTATTTGGGTGGAAAATCTCCAACACGAAATTCCCTGGTATTTGCATCGCATCAACGGCGGCTGGGGCGTGATCGCCGTCGCGCTCGATCGTGCTGCAATTCGCATTGCCGTTCATCCTGCTGTTGTCGCGCGTCGTCAAACGCAAAGCCGGAACGCTCTGCGCGGTGGCGCGCTCGCGATCGCGCTGATGCACCAGATCGAGCTTTTCTGGTTTGTCGCGCCGACGTTTCATCCCGATGGATTTAGCCATGCACTGGACGACGCTCCTGGCGCCGCTCGGCAATCGGCGGTCTTTGGTTCGCGGCATTTCTCGGCCAACTGAGGGATCGTCCTTTGTTACCATTTCGCGATCCGCGCTTTATCGCCATCGTCGAGGAGCAGGGCTGGGTGCCACATGGTTGACCGAGATCTAACGGCCCGCAGCGCCGAGTCCGGCCACGAGGTCAGCGATATCAACTCCAAAGCGAGTCGCCAGGGTCGGGCTCGCTTTGGCGACGGTCATCGCCCTGGCGCTGCTCGTCAGCTACGGCTTGTTTCACTACTTCTACAGCGGCGAAACCCGAACGCGGCCGTTACCGAGCCCGCTTTCCTATAGCCGGGAGCCGACACCCGAGCCCCGTTTGTCGGTCGAGCCGGGTGAAGAACTGAAAAGTCTCAGAAGCGAGGAAGACGCGATGCTCAAATCTTACGGCTGGATCGACCGGGACAAGGGAGTCGTCCATATCCCGATCGATCGCGCCATCGAGATCTTAGCCGAGCGGGGACTGCCCGCGCGCCCAGCAAAAAACGAGCCGGCGAGCGCGAGGCAAATCAAAGTCGAAAGAGGGAAGAAAACGCTAGCGCAAATCATCCGTGATCGAGTCAAAGTGCGGCGCTGGCGTCGGAGGGCGTCGGTTGCGCTTGGCCCGCGTTGGCGTTAAAGCGCGCTCTGCTGCGAGCCCTGGCCTCGTGTTCGCGCTCATCTTAGCGCTTGCCCATTTGGCGCGCGCGCATGACAACACCCGGCTGGCGGCGCTGCGCGAGGTCGCCTTCGATCAGAAATTGGCCGAGCAAGTGCCGCTCGATCTGAGTTTTCGCGATGAACGCGGCAACGAGGTACGAGCTTAGCGATTACTTCGGTCGCAAGCCGGTCATTGTCAACTTCGTCTATTACAAATGCCGCGATCTTTGCCCGTTGCTCTTGGATGGCCTGGTGCGCCTCGCTGCGAGTGCGCTTTCCTTCGATATCGGCAAGCCAGTTTGCCGTGCTCACCGTGAGTTTCGATCCCCACGACAGCGCCGCGCTGGCGGACGCCAAGAATAAAGAATTTCTCGCGCGCTACGCCCGGCCCGGCGCCGCGGACGGCTGGCATTTTCTCACCGGCACCGAGGACTCGATCGAAAAACTAACTCGACGCGGTTGGCTTTCATTGTCAACTACGATGCCCAAACGGGCGAGTTCGCCCACGCCACGGGAATCGTGCTCTTGACGCCCGGCAGGAAAAGTCTCGCGCTATTATTACGGCATCGATTTTTCGCCGCGCGATCTGCGTCTGGGGTTGATCGAAGCCGCCGAGGCGCGCATCGGTACGCCGATCGATCAACTGTTGCTCTTTGCTTTCACTACGATCCGGTCACCGGCAAATACGGTCTTCTCATCGCCAACATGATACGTCTGGCGGGCGGCCTGACGGTTTTGCTCGTGAGCCGGCTTCGTGATCGCGATGCTGCGGCGCGAGCGATCCCAGGCGGCGGCCGAGCGGGAGGACGGCGTAAGGTCATGTCGACGCTGGGCTTTCCCCTGTTTCCCGAGCAGGCTTCGACAATGGCCGCCGCGCGTCGACCAGCTTTATTTTTCTCCTTGGCGTAAGCGTGTTTTTCGCCAGCGTTGATTCTCATCTTGATCATCGCTTTCGCCGTCAAATACCGGCGTCGATCGGACGACGAGCAGCCGCGCGCCCATTCAGCGGCAACCTGGGCCTGGAAATTCTTTGGACGGTCGTGCCACTTAGTCTGACCCTCGTGATGTTTGTCGTGGGGTGCCCGCCTGTTTTTCATTACTTTTTATCCGCCGACCGACGCTCTGGAAATCCATCGTCGTCGGCCAAGCAATGGATGTGGAAAGTTCAGCATGCCGAAGGCCGCTCGGAAATCGACGAACTGCATATTCCTACCGGTCGGCCGATCAAACTGATCATGACCTCGCAAGATGTGATTCATGATTTTTCGTGCCGGCATTTCGCGTGAAGAACGACGTGCTGCCGGGACGCTATACGACGCTCTGGTTCGAAGCGACCAAGCCTGGCGCCTATCGGTTGTTTTGCTCGCAATTATTGCGGCACGCAACACTCGGGCATGATCGGCCATATCATCGTCGCTGGAACCGGCGGAGTTTCAGTCCTGGTTGAGCGGCGGCGCCACGGTGCGTATCGATGGCGACGGCGGGGAGAATCTATTCCAACAACTGGGCTGTGTCTCCTGCCACGCGCAAAACGATACGGGCCGCGGCCCGTCCGTTAGTGAGGCTGCTGGGCAAGACCGTGCATCTGCAAAGCGGCGGCTTCGATCCGCGGACGAAGACTATATCCGTGAGTCGATCTTGAATCCGCAGGCAAAGATCGTCGCCGGATATCAACCGATCATGCCGACACTTTCAAGGGCTTCGATCAGCGAAGATGGCAGTCATGCAGATCATTGCCTATCTTAAATCTCTCAAGCGCGAAGAAGGGGCACGGGTAAAAAATGAACGGGCCAGTCGAAGAACGGCGCCAACATTACCTGAACGTCAATTACGGCCTCAAGTCGTGGCTGCTCACCATCGACCACAAGCGCATCGCTTGGCTCTATCTGCTCGTCGGTCACTTTTTTTTTTCGTCGGTGGACTCTTCGCCACGCTGATCCGCCTGGAACTGCTGACGCCGCAAGGAGACTTGGTGCAGGCGGAAACCTACAACAAGCTATTCACCATGCACGGCGTCATCGATGATCTTCTTCTTCCTGATCCCGTCGATCCCGGCGGTGCTTGGGAAACTTCCTGATCCCGTTGATGATCGGCGCGCGCGATCTCGCGTTCCCGCGCCTTAACCTGGCCGAGCTGGTACATCTTATATTCTCGGCGGCATGTTTACGCTCGACGGCGGCGGTCGCGGGCGGGGTCGATACCGGCTGGACGTTTTACACGCCGTACAGCAGCATCTATTCGAACACCCACGTCGTCCTGACGGTCGTTCGGCATCTTCATCACCGGCTTTCGCTCGATTCTCACCGGGCTCAATTTCATCGTCACGATCCATACCATGCGCGCGCCCGGGCATGACCTGGTTCCGCCTGCCGCTGTTCGTCTGGGCGCATTACGCCACCAGCATCATCTTGATCTTGGAACGCCGGTGATCGCGATCACGCTTGCGCTGGTGGCGCTGGAGCGCACTGTTCGCACCTGGGAATCTTCGATCCGGCACTGGGCGGCGACCCGCTCCTATTCCAGCATCTCTTCTGGTTCTACTCGCATCCGGCGGTTTACATCATGATTCTGCCCGGCGATGGGAGTGATCAGCGAAGTTGATCACCTGCTTTCGCGCAAGCGGGTTTTCGGTTACGACTTCATCGCCTTCTCGAGCCTCGCCATCGCGGTGCTCGGCTTTCTGGTCTGGGGACATCACATGTTCGTCAGCCGGGCAGTCGGTTTACGCCAGCCTGATTTTCTCGCTCCTGAGCTTCGCTGGTCGCGATTCCGTCGGCGGTTAAGGTCTTCAACTGGACGGCGACGCTTTACAAGGGCTCGATCTCGTTCGATGCGCCGATGCTTTACGCGCTGGGCTTCATCGGCCTGTTCACGATCGGCGGTCTGACCGGGCTGTTTCTTGGCGACGCTTGGCGGTCGACGTTCACGTGCACGACACCTACTTCGTCGATCGCGCACTTCCACTACATCATGGTCGGCGGCGCGGTGATGGCGCTACCTCGGCGGCATCCACTTCTGGTGGCCGAAGATGACCGGGCGGATATATCCGGAGCCCTGGGCGCGGCTCGCCGCGGTGATCATTTTTCTCGGCTTCAACCTGACCTTTTTCCCGCAGTTCGTGCTCGGCTATCTCGGCATGCCGCGGCGCTACCACGTTTATCCGCCCGAGTTCCAGGTGCTGAATGTCATGTCGACGGCCGGCGCGTCGATTCTCGCCGTGGGTTACCTGCTGCCGTTGGCCTATCTTGATCTGGTCGTTGCGCTACGGCGTGGTCGCCGGGAATGAATCCATGGAAGGCCGCAGGCTTAGAATGGCAGACAACGTCGCCGCCGCCGACCGACAACTTCGAAGTGATGCCGACGTTGTCCATGAAGCGTACGCCTATGGTGCAGGCGGAATCACAGGCCTGTCTATCCGGCAGGAAAGCCGCGCCAATGTCTGATTCAAGTATCGTTCCACGCCCATCAATTCGACGACGCCGAGCAGCAGCACGAAGCTTCGTGGCTCGGCATGTGGGTTTTTCTGGCGACCGGAGGTGATGTTCTTCGGCGGCATGTTTTTAGGGTACACAGATCTACCGTTCCAGCGTATCCGCAAGCGTTTCGCCGACGCCAGCAATCATCTCGACATCTGGCTCGGCACCATCAACACGGCGGTGCTGATAGTGCAGCAGCTTTCACCATGGCGCTGGCAGTGCGCAGCGCGCAGCTCGGTGCGCGTAAACCGCTGGTGCGTGTTCTAATCTTGACGATCGTGCTCGGCGCGTTGTTTCTCGGCATCAAATTCACCGAGTATTACGCCGAAATTCGAGGAGCACCTCGTGCCCGGCAGCAATTTTAGCTACGCGCGGACCCTTAGGCGCGCGCGGCACAAATCTTTTTTCCTTCTACTTTGCCATGACCGGGATGCACGCGTTGCACATGATTATCGGATTGGCTCTGCTGACTGCTTTGATCGTCAAGGCCGGTCGCGGCCGCTTTTCCTCGGTCTACAACACGCCGGTCGAGTTGGTAGGGCTCTACTGGCATTTCGTCGATATCGTGTGGATATTCCTGTTTCCGTTGCTTTATCTGGTGGGTAGGCATTTACAATGAATTCCGATCACGTCGTTTCCATAAAACTATATTCGGCCATTTTTGGCGCTTTATTGGTGATGACTTTGGCCACGGCCGGGGCCGCCTTCATCGATCTCGGCGGTAATCTAAACACGGTTGTGGCCATGCTGATTGCCGCCTGCAAGGCGTTGCTGGTGATACTCTTTTTCATGCACGTGCGCTACAGCAGCCGCCTCACCTGGGTTTTTGTTGGCGCTGGATTTTTCTGGCTGATGATTCTTTTGTCATTGACGTTGGCGGATGTGCTGAGCCGTCGCTGGCTTCCCACGGTAGTCGGTTAAAATAGCCCGGATTGATAGGCGCAATTGCGGCGCGGCTCGTCAGGGTCCGATTGGCGCATATCACGGACAAGGGACGCCCGAGCCACCCTGTTGCGCATAGCAATTAACGCCTGTTTCTCAAATATAAAGGGGTTTTGGTGGGTCTCAATAGCAGGGCGGGATATTCCGTCGATCCGCCGGCTCGGGAAAAAGTCGCCAATACATTCTCGATCGACACGACGCCGGCCGTTTCGCGATTCCCGTTCACGACCAAGCCCACGACGTAACCTGAGGAGTCAACGACCGGTCCGCCGCTCGTGTGATTTTCCACGTTCATGCCCCACTGGGTGTCAGTGGCCACACCTTGGCTTTCGAGATAGGCCGCCGTGTAGACTTTATAATTGGCGGCAAAATAGCCGCGCCGATTTTCCGTCAGATTCAAAAAACCCTCAGAGATCACGAAATCACGGCCTTTAGGAAGCCAACGATAAAAACTCGCTGGGCGGCATCAACGGTGTCAACTGAAAATCGGCACGTGCTTGGCTGAGATCGATGGCGGTTTCGTCGAAGTCACGCAATTGCCAATAATCGAACTGAGTCGACGCGCGCCGCTTTTGAGCCTGCCGACGACGAAGTCGCGCTGCTTAATGATTTCATCGGGCGTGTGCATCTCTTTGCCGTGGGTAGAATCCGTTTCACTGAGGTGAGAAATGATTTGGATATCAAACTCGCGCTCGCCCGCGAGCGCGCTCATAGCGCGGCTTCTGTGCTGTCGAACAGTCGAGATTAACGGATAATCCATGGTTGGCCCTGACTTTATCGAGACAAAACTTCATCACGTGATAAGCCGTCAAAAACAGTCCATCCGGAGAAATGACAAAGCCCGAGCCGAGGCTGGCGCGACGCCATTTCCCGTCCGGCCTTGGTATTCGAGCAATATCTTAACGGTCTTGGTCTTGACGTCGGACCAGGTGAAATTAACACCACTCGCCTCAAGCTGGTCGGCGCTCGGATGATTTCGCCCCCAACCAGTGAGGGCGATGAAAGGAAGAATAAAAACACCAATTATTAACAGGAGATCTGCACTGTTGCGACGAGGTGCAGGAATATAACCCTAAGCCACATTAAAGCGCAAAAATATACACCATGCAGCGCCAGAGATACTGCGAAGTTATTTTCAAAGCTGATCAAAGATTTCACCAGCGTGAATCCAGACCTCGCACCGAGGCATCGCAATCAATGCCAGCGAGACGTCGCGACTTAGAACTCTCTCTGATCGATCAGCTGTCGCGGCAGTTTTTGTCTGCCAATCGCGGAAACCATATTGCCAACCTTCGACGGGCCCGGCGCGGCGGGATAGAGTTCCAGCTTGATTCGCCGCGCTTTGCGGACCCGGCGACTTTCGCGATCGTAACTCTTTTTTAAAAATCTCCCGCCTGGTTTGTCTATTTAATGTCCGGACTTGGCTAAAATGACAATGAAATTAACCTAGTTGCCAGTAGAATTATGTTTTCTTCCTGGCAATTACCTTGAAGGCAGCTAATTTACTTGTGCTACACGACATGTTAAGCCCTTAACAAAAATTATTTGGTGTAGCTCCGAGGACCGGTTCGTGACGTCTGTGGCCTGATGCTTTATTCCGGCCGGACGATATACGCACGGACCAAAAGGAGAATGCAGAATGGACTAAACGATGCGCCGGTGTTGGCGCCCGAGCCCGTGAGAACTAAGTCGCTCGCTTTCACCACACGCGACCGCGGTTCGCCCCGAACTTCCGCACAAATCATAACGGTGTTCGCAGACTGCGGGACTAGACATTGAGTGTTGTCGTGCAGCGCGCAGTGGGCAATCTTGCCGAACGACTTTGCAGTAGCCAAAAATATCGGGGCCAGGCGTTGGCTCCCGCCATTGCCTGATCATGGAATAGGCTCGGCGCTGCGCCAGCAATGGGCACCGCCACCGATTAAAGCGCAATCGATATGCAAATTTGGAGTTTGCGATTGTCTGGGCAAAAAATAATATTCGCAAAATTTCCCCAAGAAAAAGCGCCCGATACTTCCACCGCAGGCAATGTAGGCGAACGCCCTAACTTACTTGCGCGAGCGCACTCGCACCTCCTGACTTTTTATCGCAAGACTCCATTTCGTCGGTGTTGCCTGGAAACTCAAATGTCTTGCAATCCCGAATTTGTGTAAAAACAAAGAAAGTTACAATCGCTCGTCTGGCAAATAGCGAAACGAATTCATTTTTTGAAACTTTTAATGTCTCCTCCTATTTGTAAGAAGACTTTACAGAGGTCATCGATTCGAAGTTAAACGGGGAGGTACGCAAAATGTTGCAATGGCCTTTAGGTTGCGAAAGTAGTTTAATGGCCTTAGGTTGTGTGCAGAAAGAAAAATCAAAAAGATCTCAGGTAGTAGTCGCCGAAGGAAAACTTTTTGACGTTTGGCATTTTTTATTGCTGATTTAATTGAAGCGTAAAATTGAGGTGTATTGAGTGAGTTATACCTGGGGTGATAAACAACGTCGAAAGCAAAGTTTGAAATGACATTACTGGCTGATCGAAGCTTTACATAATTGGCGGAGTCAGAATGAGCACGCCGTGTAAAATTCTGAATCTAATTTGTATTCAAAAGGGATACGTTCATGGGATCCGAACTGTAGGAGTGATTAAGCTACACTTGCAAAAAGAATTGCTTTGTCATAGAGGTCTTTTTCTTGATTCTGCATGACATGTGTCTAGTACTTCGGGACATGGCATATAAGCTTGCCTCGACAATTACGGGGATATGGCTCGTGGAAAATTTGCAAGCGTGATTGGTACGTGGTTTACAGCAATCCGCATAAAGAAGAGCAAGCACAATTTCATCTCGCCCTGAAAGGGATGAAATCGTTTTCCCGAAACTGCATATCCCGGCGGCCGGCGAAAATAGAGGCCGGATTTGGCCGCTTTTCCCCAATTATTTATTTGTCCGCCTTCATGTGGAAACCGAATGTCACCGTATTGTGTGGACTCCTGGGGTTAAAGGATCGTGAGCTTCGGTGCTGAACCGATCCCTATCGACGAGAGCGTTATTCAGCTCCTTCAACAACAAGCGGATGAAAAGGGAATAATCCGAGCGCAATCAAAATTGACGTGTGGTCAAGAGGTCGAGATCTCCGGTGGACCATTTGACGGCTTGATGGGAATCATTCAAGCGCCGCCGGATAACAGGGGTCGGGTTAAGATTCTTTTGAAGCTCTTAAGCCGACAGATCAGCATAAAGTTCGGCGTAGAATTCATCAAGGGCGGACGAACTGCTTGGGCTCCAGTAGGCTGCGGCTAACATAGACCGGGCTTGCGGTCAGCGTAAGTGCTGGCGGAGCTCGGTGCGCATGGCGTTAGTATTTTTCGAAGCGGGTGGACCCTGATGGGCGGAGCTGTGTTTTTCTGCAAGAGTTCTTTTCGACAACGCTTTGACTAATTCGTTTTCAATTTTGCCATAAATTTTATTTAATGAAATTCAATTAAAACGGAAAGGTAGAAGCAAATGGAAACGATTCGAACCAAATCTAGCTTACCAGGTTGGTTGGCTACAGCGCTGGCGGCGCTGCCTTTGCTGATCGGTTGCTCCAACCCGGTCAGAGCACATTCCTGAATTGAAGCCAAGAACAGCTTGCCGCTAGGCCCCATTCAACAGCAGCCTTATGAGCAGGAAACCTACAAAATGGTGCCCTATGACTTGATCGCCATTCGGTTTCCTTTCCATCCGGAGCAAGACCCCAAAGACGGCCATTTCTATACGTCCAGACGGGCAAATCAGCGTGGACGGCGTGGGCACGCTGCGCGCAGCCGGCTTTGACTCCGGACGAACTGAGGCAAAAGAGATTGCTGCTTTAAGACTTCGACGCGCCTCAGGGACCCTGAGGTGGCAGTGACCGTAACGCCGTTTGCGCCAAGACGAATATTTGTCGGGGGACAGGTGAGGACACCTGGCATCGTTCAGTTCCAAGGGGAGATAACACCGATTCAGGCGATCTTCGAGCGCGGTGAGAAAACACCACCGAAGGCCCAGATGGACAGTGTAGTTTTGATTCGTAATGCAGGGTGGTCCAGACCTATCATCGGGCGCATCAAGCGTCAATGAAGGGTTGGAAAGTGGAACGGCGGAAAAGATCAATCTCGTCACCAGCGACGTTTTGTACGTTCCCATGTCCGGCATCGGCAGAGGAGCCGATTTATTAGGGTCAGAAAAGCAGCATTTGAACGATAATATCGCTGCCGACGGGGCTGTTCAGCGCGGGAGGACGTGCTGCCGGTGTCCGGTAACGTCTGGCGAGCCAAATTTCTTCTTCACCTTGCGAGAAAGGGACGCCTTCATGGATTGGTTGCAGATTGACGGTAAAGAAATCCCCCTCTTAGAAGCGCCACAGAAATATGAAAACCCCCGAGGCGGATTCTTTATGTACTATTCAAGCACAAGAAAGTGATTCGCAACGTATTTTCTCCTGCTGATCGTGCCGATCGTTCTTTACCTCTGGTCTAGGCCAGCTGGAGTACACTGCCGCGTCCAAAGTCCTGATCAAGCCGAGTCGCGCCTTTCTCAGCGTCGTCACCGACCGCACGCGGCGGCGATGATGGCTTCAAGCATGTATGCCTTCCTCCACAGAGATGCTCAACACGGAGGGTCCAGATCATCAAAGAGCCCTGCAGGTCGCCGAGCGCGTAGTAACGGACGTGCCATTCCCCTACAGGGTGAACGGAAAAACGCCGCCCAATCTGGTGAGAGGGCCATCGTGCAAGACGGGCGCGCTGATGAAAGCGATGCTGGTTGCGACGCCCGGCGAAAAGCTCGAATGTAATCGAGATCCAGTCTCACGAGCGGTTACGCGCAGGACTGGACGGCCCAGGCGGTCAACCGAGCCGCCGAACTTTGCGCGGAGGAGCATGTCAAGGTTCACAGGACTCAAGGCGTCGAGCAGTTTTACGACGAACAGGAAAAAAAGTTGCTCGATCAGTTGACCTAGGGCGGAGGACGCGCTCAAAGAGATTTCAACAAAAGGAAAACATTATCGATGCTCCCCAGGAAGATCAACGCGGACCTCGGCGCACTAGCAGCGTTTCAAAAGACTTTAAACGAAGCAGATTCTTCAATTCAGGCGGGAGACTGAACAGAAGGTTGCGGTTCTCAGACGACCAGCTCAAGCAACAAAGGCAACAATTTCTTCCAGTACCAACATAACCAGATCAACCCGGTTTTATCAGCAGATCCAAACTAAGATCACTGCAGCTCCAACTGCAGCGAGACGGCCTGCTGCAGCGCTACACGCCCTGAAGATCGTATGGTCAAAGACAAAAGAGAAAGAAATAGACCAGCTGAAAAAGCAGCTATGGAGACCGTTAAGCAAACCTCGGTCGAGCTCGAGGAAAATGTCAGCCTCAATGAGGTGCACAAGAAGAATTCTAAACGAGCTCCTCGGCAGCCCGGGTGCAGCTCAAAGGCCTTAAACGAAAGAAAGCAGTGCTGACGCAGCAGAGGTGTCAGCCTATTCCACGAGCGGCAGCCGGCAAGCAGAGAAAAAGGTTGCGAGTACGACCGAGCTCTTTGCGCATGAGGTGACTAGCAAGCGAGACGGTCTCAAGAAAACTTTACAGGCAGAGAAAGCCGAAGAGGCGCCAATTTCCGATGCCATGGACGAGCGGAAATTCAGACAACGCCCTACATCTTGGAGAAAGCGACTCTACCGCTCAGGAAAGCGGGAAGGCCCTTCATGAACGCTGTTAATCATCGCTTTAATTGGCGCTGCGGGAGCCGCTATCGCGGCCGCTTTCGGAGATCGAATTTTTTAATCGAACAGTGCGAAGCGAAGCGGATATAGAAGAGCAACTTGGGCTGCGGTTTTGGCGACGATTCAATATTATGGCGATCTACGGCCTGTCCCAGTGATGAAATAGCGCAATAGACATTTGACATCGGGAGAGGGTTTACCGTGAGCCGAAGATTCGAAGCCTTGATAAAAGCAGAAACAGCGGCGAATGCGCAAAAACGCCGAGCCAACCAGAAAAGCCGCGGCGTCAACTTTAGCGCCCTCAGTGTTTTCAAAGGATAAAAGGCGGCCGATTAAAATCGAGTTTTGATCTGGATCCGTATGTAGCGAAGAACAATATCAAAAGCTTCGCCTTCATCTCCTGCCGGAATTCCAAGCGCGCTGCTGTCAAAGTGGTCATGGTAGCGGCCACGGATCACGGCGAAGGAGGAACCACGACGGCCGCGATATTGGCTTCAACTCTCGCCCAGATCCGGGCAACGCGAAAATCTGCCTTATAGATGCAAACCTAAGAACGCCGGCTTTGCTAGAGCAGGTATTCGAGCCAGGCCAGGCGTATAAGCTCACGGGACTTTCGGATCGCGTCTTATCCGAGGCCGCACTGGATCAAACTGGCTCTACGACACAGATATCGCGAATCTATTCTTCATGCCCTGTGGTAGGGCGGTGCCGTCTCCCTCTTACGTGTTCGACAACGCGCCGATCAGCGAAATGCTCTCTACGCTGCCGGGAAAAGTTCGACTTCGTCATTTTCGACGGTTCGCCGTTGAGGGACTATTCCGATTCGGCTTTTCTCGCCCGGATAAGGTGGACGGGGTCATCTTGGTCGTGGAAGCCGAACGAACGAAAAGCCGAGGTGGTTCGCAAGATCCGCAAAGAGCTCCTGAATCGGCAGGCGTCAATACCTCTCGGCGTCGTTTTGAACAAAAGAGAGGGAACTACATTCCGGAATATCTCGACCGTTTCAGTATATAGACTTCTGGGACCATGACCCTGGCCTAAACTCAGATTCGATCGATCTACATCCATCCATACCAAGTTTGGAAATAAGACGTTGCAGTGTCCACCAACTGAGCGAGCTGCCCAGGCCGCCATCCTGGTAAGCACCGGCTGGCCTTGGACAGAGGGGAAAGCAGGCGGCGTTTGTCCGCCCCGGGAGTATGCCGCCGGTCACTGGCCTCGCATAAGCGTGATCACTCCATCTTTCAATCAAGGCGAGTTTATCGAGGAAACCATCCGCTCCACGTTCTTTGCAGGGCTACCCCAGACCTCGAATATCTAATCCTCGACTGGCGGCAGCACTGATAATCCGTCGCGATCATTAAAGAATATTCTACTGGCTCACTTATTGGGTGAGCGAACCTGACTCCGGACAAAGCGAAGCCATCAACCGGGGATTGAAAGAAAGCATCAATTGAGTTTTTGCACATGGATTAACAGCGATGATATGCTGTGCAAGAACGCGCTCACTGATCATGCAAGCCGATTCCCCTTCGATGCCGACACCGTCTATGTCGGCACTTGTTTCCTCGTCGACCACGCGCCGGCGGGATGTTCTTTCGTCCCATCGCCGGTCGAGTTCACTCGCTGGAAGATCTCGTCCACATCGGCCGGGTTTGGCGGCGTTCAGGGGGCGGTTGTCGTCCAGCCACGAAGTTCTGTTTCCGCGGCCGGTGGCGCTTGGCGTCAGTGGTGTGGGCCAGGCGATCGTCGCTCGCTGCTGGATTATGATGATTGTGGAAGTTTTCTTGCCGGTGCCCGGTTCTGCTGCACGGACATCCACGTTTGGAATGTTTCATGAACGATACAGCCAAGACCCCATTTAGACCCACAAGATGTATTGGAACAAACCATGCTCTTTGCTGGATGACGGCCTGCGAAACTGGTGCATCCAAGCTAGCTTTCTTTCGCGCGACGTCGATCAAATGCAGATTCTCGCACGTACCTGCAAGACCTATGCGAAAGCCTACGAGGCCCAATATTGGAGAGGGTACGGGACGGCTAGCGAGAATCGGTTTTGCCCCAGCGGATTGTGACTCCCTTGCGGAGTTTAGGAGCTATGCTGGAGAAGCCTGAGCTAAGAATGTTTAGTTAGCAGAGCGCAGTCAAGAAATCCTAATACGAATACGCGCCATCGATTCTTGTCATCCCCTTACTGACTAATAAAACTAACGGTTCGTCTGCACGCAAAACTCTCATTAGCAATCAGCTGCTACATTCACCCGTTCAAGCCAGTTATGACCGCGAAACGCTCTGTAAACATCTGCGTTGTCCTGCCTTCACCCGTTGCGCGTGTTCCAGAAACAACCATTCTTGCAGACACATATTGAGTGTCTGCCTCCGCGTGCAGTAAATTGCGCAGAAGGTTTCCCTGTTGCTAGTCGACGAGGTCTGCCCAACGCAGATCTCTGCCGATAGAAACGAAGCAGCTCAGGCGGCAAGCGAAAGGAGTTTGTTGGCGCATCGTTCTACCAGTGCTGATACTCCACCATCAAAAGAAACTCATTGCGAAAATTCTTCAAGAGAAACGCGGCATAAATGTGGCGTTCTCGCGGAATGATGATGTCTCAACAAGGGAATCGGTGTTTTAGACGCGCGTCTGCAAAGATCTGAATATTCCGCCTCATCGTTGCACCGTTTCCATGGTTACAGATGCACGCTGTACCCACCGAGTTGCTCGATCGACATAAACGCACGCATACAAGAGGATGTTCGATTACGCGCCAGTGTGATCCTTGGCTGTAACTCAAACACATGGTTGGAGCAGCACGTTAAGTTGGGCGCGCTTGCGGAAAGGGTCGTTTACGGCATTCCCTGCGGCGTGGAAATTAATGGGTTCGCACAATGTTCCAGCCGTTCTCAAAGTCTCCCGCCGCATGTCCTTTCGGTAGAGGCGGTTTTGTCGAGAAAAAAAAGCGCGCCTTATCTGACCAATACTTTGCATTCAGAAAGGATTTTGGAGCGTGCTACGGCGGCGAGACTCGTCTCGTGCTCGGAGCCGGTCTTTTGCGTGATATGTGTGTGTTCGAAGAAGCTCATTAAAAGCCCTTGCATGTCGGAGCTTTGCGCTGTGCGAGCCCCAGGGCATAGTTGATCGTGCTGGCAGTCACGCTGCACTGATGCGGGAGTCCGAGAGTTTTTGTCCAACATTCTTTAGATGCCAGCGTCAGGTAGACACAAGAAGGGCACCTACCCGTTGCCATTTTAGAAGCAGGAGCCGCCGGATTGCCGGTCGTGAGCACGAAGGCATTGCCGGCGTCATTGAATGCAGTGATCCACGGCAGAGACCTGGGCTTTTTAGTAGATGAAGAGGGTAATCCTCGATGCGATGTGGCTGAATATTTATAACAACTATTAGCTAATCCTGAACTGGCCAGCCAAAATGGGGAAGAATATAGCAGGCAGAGATATATCCATGCAAACTTTGGTATGGAGCGGAGCATAGAAACAACTGAGAAAAATCCTCGAAACGCGTGCGTTGATCGGGCGATCGACGCCGCGGTTTCGTGAACCAACGGGGACCAAACTGCGGCCATTCGTCAGAGCAAAGAGAGCACAAGCTATCCGTGGTAGAGCATTATATTGCTCACTTCATTCAAGAATTGCGTCATTATGTGAGAAGTCGGTCCATTATGATTAGCTTACCACTTACCCGCCAGGCGTGCGGGAGAAGCTACCGCCTTCTGATTTGTTAGACACCCGACCGCGCCTGGAACTGGCGGCCTACAGTCACATGCACGCTCAAAACTGAGCTATCAAAGGAGGCATGATCCCTCTACTACACTTCTATCGCTCGTTCCAAACGATGTTGAAGTGATTCGCGTTGCCAATCGCGATCCACGGCGGGCATTTCAGGCCAGAGGAGGGCGCCAAGTTCAGGCGAAGCTCGCCAAATTCTTCCGTTGAGGGTTGCAGCGCCGGATTCGATCGATGCATCAAAGTCAGTTCGTTCCTCCGTTAGAAAACTGGGTGCACGGGATTGAGGCCTGTCTCTATCACCCAGACCCGGCGATATGGCTTGGATCGGGCCCTGCGGTGAAGAGGCGATAATGCGACTTTGCGATAGAGACCAATGACCCCGATGTCATTTGGGCGACCGGATCACCTGGTCAAGTCGTTTGCCCGTAGCGAGGCGCGGGCTTTACTGATCGTCGCCGGGTTTCCTTATGTGCTCGACTTTCGCGATCCCTGGGCAATGATTGGAAACCAGAGTTATTCGACGCGAGACGGCCTTCATGGGCAAAAGCTTGGATCGGCGAAGATTCTGACGAAAGCTTTTCGGACGGCCCGGGAATAGATTCTTCGGTCCACGACCGAGGGCGGAATGTTTTTTGGCGCCTATTATGGCGCGCTCAGCGACGCTAAAAATACACCTTATCCCCAATGGGGTATGAAGAGGTAGAGGTCGACCGAATTTATCTCGCCGGACGGCGGCTCAGAGTGCAATAACTTCTACACTGGCACCCTGTCGGACTACCGTTACGATATGCTCTCGCCTTCGACCCTCTCTCCTCGATCAAAAAATGTCGCCCGATCTCGCGAGCCAGCTTGCACTTTTCAGTTTGTCGGTGAAGGTGCGGACGCGGTTTAGAAAAGCGGCATGCCTGGACGTTCATCTCAGATGATATGATAAGTGCTTCAGGTCCGGTGCTCACAGGGCGAGGATCTACCACGACTTTCACAGAAAGCGCATGCCTTTCTGTTTGCTGGAACGATGCTGCCACGATCAAAGAGGCACGCAGAGCTTTGGCGGTTGCGAAGGCTCTTCGGTTTATCTAAAGGCGGGAGGCCGACTCGATTTTCGGCGTCTTGCCGTGCTGCCAAAGCAAGAAGAGTTCGATCTCGGCGTGTCGGTATTGCCTTTAGATAACCGAAGAGCTTCGCACCTGCCAAAAGCTCGTGTCCTTTGATCGTGGCAGCACGTTCCAGCAACAGAAAGGCATGCGCTTTCTGTGAAAGTCGCTCGGATCGCTTTCTGGGCACGCGGACCAAACACTTATCATCACTGAATGCGTCGCAGCTGCGCTCTTTCCGACTGAAGCTCTCGAGATGCGGCTGACCTTGGCTGGAGTATGCGACAGTCGGCTGAGTACTCCAGTCTTCCCTCGATATTGCTGACTCCGGCGAAGATCGTCGTCGACCTCACTGTACCCATTGAGATAATTTTTGAAGCTCGGCGCGCAGTCAACCAGACGCCCGTCATTCCACTTCGGTCGTGGACAACTGACCGCTCGAAAAACTTTTTCAGATTCGCCGATCCTTTTTACCCATGGTGATCTCGCGTCATTCGGCTCTGTCATTGTCAGGGATCACGCGCCTCACCACGGCCGGCGTGACCAGGTGATCCGGTCGCCCCGTCAGTGATTCTATCGCAGGGTTGCGTCATCGCTCGCAGTGAGCTTGATCAAGCGGATACTAGTGATGAACAGGCCTCAATCCCAAATCTCCAGACGGTGGGTGATCGTGAACTCAACGAGGAAAGATTATGGCTTCGCTGGCATCCCCTGCTTGGCCTGAGTAAATGGATGCAGACTCACTCGGCATCGTTTGCTAGGAGGGGATTTCATGGAGGTCAGTTTTGAAGCGTGATGACAGCTGTGGCGCGATCGAATGTCTGGCAGATCCGAGAGGGTGGCCAGCTTCCGCGTTGCTTTTCAGGCGGAGAGTGAAGCAATCATGTGACCGATTTCATAAATGACATATTTGAAGAGTGGCAGCAATGTACGGGTAGCTGTAATATAACAGCTTCTGACAGAATCTATTCTATTTGTCCCTGACGGGCAGACCTCGATCTTGATCACTGCATGTTCGAGGATTTTCTCAGTTACCATACCAAGGATTTGCATGGTTCTCCTTCCCTGCTATTCTTCCCCATTTGTGGCCAGTTCGAGTTAGCTGGCAAATATTCGGCCATCCTCGATGTTCTGCAACCTAATCTTTATAGATGGATCACTGCAAATCAACCGGCATGCATGTCCAGCAGCATCTGCAAAAATGTACGGCAATTCTGTCGCCTGACATGACAAGCTCGACTCTGCATCGTCTGGTGACTCCAGCATGATCAATGCCCTTCAGCTCCACAGCATGAGCTGAGAACACACATCCTACTGGAACCGCTCCGAGCATTTGAATCTTTTCCTTCAGTGTACTTCCAAAAACACTGCTTGAATGCAGAAGTGTGTCGGAGAAATAGGCCTTTTTCTCGACAGTCTCCACATGCGGCAGGCTGAACTATTACACCGTAAGAGAACATGAAACGTTGCCCTTAACAACGAGCTGTTCCGCCATTGATGTTTGGACCTGCAGCTATGATCACTGGCGTAATCAGGCTGTCTACGTGCGTGTTTGTCTCGATCAGCTGGCCTCTTAGTATCGTCGCTATTGTGATGCACGATAGTGGAGTGTCAGACGTCTCAAGGCACCGATTCCCGTGAACCATACAGTCTATTTGGCATGCCGTTTCTGCGAAGAACTCACTGTGTTTGATGGAGACTCAGCACATAGCGTGCCAACAAACCGCTGGTACTCGTTTCTTCGGCAGAGATCTAGATAAGTCGACCCTGGCTGAAATTCTTCTAAGTAGTGCAGATGTGATGCTGCAGAATGTTTCGGAGTGGCAGGTTTAACACCTGAATGTTTACGTTGCCATACTGGCGGCGAATGCGATTAGCAATGAGAATTTTGCAGGGATGACAAGTGGCTCCATTTAGGCCAGGCCTGCGATATCAGTATCTCACCGTCACTTCTTCAGCGCCAGCTCAGTCTGTCTCGCCAGCCAAATCCGCACCCCCCTTCCACTGCGCCAGTCTTGAGGTCGCAGCTCTCGTACGGCTCGTGCAAGCACTTGATGCTGCCAGTTTTGCAGCCGTATCAGCAGGCTGGTTTGTTCAATACATCTTGTAGATGTGAGTGTCACTGTGAGCGGAAAAAAATTTCACCTCATGTCCATGGATGCTGGGTTCACGCCGGCATCAAGCGCCACCTGCCCAGACTCAGGTTGGACGATCTGCCTGGGCGCCAGGCCCGGCCGATCTACGGGAGTTCTTCGGCAATGTCGACACGTGGGGACTGAAGAACTCTGCCCGGCATTAATCGGCAACCACTGGGGCTGAAGTGCCGATAAACCCATTGTCGAAATCGAGAGGAATCGGCTGCATGATCTGTACAGCATATCATCGCTGTTATCCATGTCAAAATTCACCCCGATGCTCTTCAATCCCGGTTGATGGCTTTCGCCCGATCCGGAGTCAGGCTCGCTCATAATCTAAGTGGTAAGAATAGAGATATTCTTTTAATGATCGCGACAGATATCAGTAACGCGCCGTCGAGAACCAGATATTCGGGTCTGTAACCCCTGCAGGCGGGACGGATGGTTTCCTCGATGCTTCGCCTTGATAGGTAGGTGATCACTGCCCATGCGAGGCCAATGATGGCGGCAGGCGGATAACCGCCTGCTCACTGTCAGGTAACCCGATCGGAAACCTGGACTGAAGCAGGCGGTTATCCGCCGGGAGATGCCGCCAGTCCTGGACTCGCATAAGCGTGATCACTCCATCTTTCAATCAAGGCGAGTTTATCGAGGAAGACCATCCGTTCCGATTGCTCTTGCAGGGCTACCCAGACCTCGAGAATATCTAATCCTCGACGGCGGCAGCACCGATAATTCCGTCGTCGATCATTAAGAAATATCTCTACTTTGGCTCACTTATTGGGTGAGCGAAACCTGACTCCGGACAAAGCGAAGCCATCAACCGCGGATTGAAGAAGAGCATCCGGTGAATTTTGCACATGGATTAACAGCGATGATATGCTCTGGCAAGAACGCGCTCACTGATCATGCGAGCCGAGTCCCGGGCTTCGACGCCGACACCGTCTACGTCGGCACTTCCCTGTACGACGACTCACGCCGGCAGAGTTCTTTTCGTCCCATCGCGGGTCGAGTTCACTCGCTGGAAGATCTCGCGTCCGCAATCGGCCGGGTTTGGCGCGTTCAGGGTAGGCAGACCGTCCAACCTTGAAGTTCTGTTTCCGCGGCAGCTGGCGCTTGGCGTCGGCGGTGTGAACCCAAACAATCATCGCACTATGGATTATGAGTTGTGGGGGAAATTTTTCTTGCCGGTGCCACGTTCCAGTACACAGACATCCCATTCGGAATGTTCACGAACAGCCCAACCAAAAGACCCAAAGTGTATTGGAACAAACCAGCTCTTTGCTGTCACGGCTGCAAAACTTGTTGCATCAAGCTGAACTTTCTTTCGCACGAGTGAAATGAGATTCTCGCCGACCTGCAAGACTATGCGAAAGCCTACGAAGCCCAATATTGGAAGGGT
>ERZ1370068.7850-contig-6743_pt1 | contig 78013 bp, 84 predicted proteins | sample MGYA00561227_ERZ1370068 | MGnify/ENA primary metagenome ERZ1370068 (study PRJEB38410, sample SAMEA6850437) | metagenome | study: Metagenomic assessment of the ecological functions of the soil: analysis of the soil microbiota associated with the... | reverse complement strand
GTATGCCGTTCGGTTACGTATTGCTCGCCTGTCCCGCTGGGTCACACGCGAGGGCGACGTCCGCGTCGTCGAGTGGACGGCGCACGCCGATCGTGGACATCCTCGGCCGCGAGCACGTGCTCGTGTGCGGCGTCGACGTGACCGAGCGTGAGCGGCGCGAGCACGACCTCCGTTCCAGCGAGGAGCGGCTGCGGGCGACGATCAGAAGCCTCTCCGGTGGCCGTGCTCGAGGTCGACCTGGACGACCGGATCTCGCTCTGGAACCCAGCGGCGGAGCGGATGTTCGGCTGGACGGCGGAGGAGATGGTCGGCGGCCCGCTCCGGCACATCCCGGACGAGGAGCGCGCGCGCTCGGCGAGCTGATGACGCCGCGTCCGCGCCGGAGAGGTCTACACCGGCGATCGAGGAAAACGGCTCTGCAAGGACGGACGCCTGATCGACGTCGAGATCTCGGCGGCGCCGATCCGCGATGCCTCCGACACCGTGATCAGCCACCTCGGCCCTGTTCGCCGACATCAGCGACCGCAAGCGCCAGGAGGAGGAGCTTCGCGCCTCCGCGCGCCAGGATCGTCAAGGCCGGCGACGAGGCGAGGAGGCAGCCTCGAGCGAAACCTCCACGACGGCGCCCAGCAACGGCTGGTCGCGCTCTCACTCTCGCTGCGCCTGGCCCAGTCGAAGGTCGGGCAGTGACCCGTCGGCGGCCGCAGGCGTGCTCGAGTCCGCGCGGGAGGAACTCGCCGCAGCGCTCGACGAGCTCCGCGAGCTCGCTCGCGGCATCCATCCGGCAATCCTCACCGATCGCGGGCCTCGCCGCGGCGCTCGAGGCGCTCGCCGCCCGGCTGCCGATCCCCGTCGAGATCGACACGCCCGCGGTCGAGCTGCCTCCAGCCTGTCGAGGCAGCCGCGTACTACGTGATCGCGGAGGCGCTGGCGAACGTGATCAAGTACGCCCGCGCGTCGGTCGTCGAGGTCCGCGTCAGCTGCGACGAGACGAGCCGCCCGGGTCGAGGTCGCCGACGACGGCATCGGCGGGGCCGATCGCAGCCCACGGATCGGGCCTGCGCGGGCCTCTCCGACCGCGTCGCAGCGCTGGAGGGGACGCTCACGGTCGACAGCCCGCCCGAGCGGGGCACCAGGATCGTGGCGGAGATCCCGCTGGATCCCGACCCCGAGGGTAGTGGAAGCCGCACCTGCGGACGCCTGCCCGCCGCATCCTCGGCGAATCGCGTCCGTGGGAGTGTTGCGCCATGAACGCAACCCCCAAGGAGGAAGTCATGTTCGCCGATCACAGAATCGATCTGGCCCACCGCCGCGGCGACGTGAATCGACGTCGTCCTCTGGTGGACTCCCGAGGACGACAGCGTCGCCGTCGAGGTCATCCACCTCGCCAGCGACTCGTCCTTCGAGCTTTCGGTCGAGCGCGACCCGCGCCCTCGACGCCTTCTACCACCCCTTCGCATACGCCGCCCACCGCAGCCCCGAGCTCCTGGATGTCGCTGCGTAGGGAACTGAGCCAGGCGGCTTCGCCTTCGGCCTCGTGGGCCTCTTCTGGCCTATGCCCATCGGGGCGACCTCCTCGTCGCCCCGTTCGCGGTTACTCGGCGTCGCCTACTGCTCGGCGCAGCGCTCGCGATCCGCGAGCGACCGCGAATCGCGTCGCGCGCCTGGCGCTGGAGCGGCGCGCTCTCTCCATCGTGGCCGCGCTGGCCGCGTTCATCTTTGTCGTCACGCCGATCTCCGCTGCGGTGTGGGTCGCAGGCGCCACGCGAGAGCGTCCGCCCGTTCGACCTGGCGCACGAGGACATGAGCCTGCACACACGCACGCGACGGGCTCCGGCTGGCGGCCTGGTATCCATCCCGGAACGGCGCGGCCGTGGTCGTCGGTACCTGGCGGCGGCACCCGCAACGGCTCCGAGCGCCACGCCGGATGCTCGCCCGCGCGGGCTACGGCGTCCTGCTCTATGACGCCCGCGGCAACGAAACCAGGGCCGCCACGACGCGATGGGGCTGGACGTGGGAGCCCGACATCACGGCGGCGGTCGACTTTCTGTCGCGCCGCCCGGACGTGCGCGGCCGTATCGGCGCGCTTTTGGCATCTCGACCGGCGCCGAAAGCCGTGCTCAGGCCGCAGCCCGGCGACAAGATCGCGGCAGTCTCGTGTCCGACGGCGCAATCGCGCGCAACCTGGCGGAGACCCGCCAGCTCGCGGGCGCCGAGAGCTGCAGGCCGTTCCTATTTCAGGCTTCGCCGCCATCCGCACCTCTTTACCGGAGCGCACCAGCCACCGCCGCTCCAGCAGCTGGTCCCGGCGATCGCGCCCGTCCTGTCCTCCTGATCGCGACCACAACCGGGGAAGGGACCGAGCAAACGATGAACCGCGCCTACCACCGCGCCGCGCCCGAGCGAAGCTCTGGGAGCTGCCTCGGGCGAGGCCATACGCGGGTCTGAAGGACGCACCGGCGGCCTACAGGCGCAGGGTGATTCGGTTCCTCGACGCCGCGCTCTACACTTGGGGCGTGAGCGCACCCTCCGACCGGAACGGTCACCTTCTTCTTCGCCGACGTCGAGGCTCGACGCGGCTTGCGCGCGAGCTGGGTGAGGGCTGGCAGCCCGTGCTCGCCGACCTCCGGCGCCTGCTGCGTGAAGCGGTCGCCGCAGCCGACGGGCACAGCGAGGTCGACTCGCGCGGCGACGAGCTCTTCGCCGTCGTTCGCGCGAGGCCGAGACCGCCGCGCAGGCTGCGGTCGAGGCACAGCGGAGGATCTCGGGCCACACCTGGCCGACGCCGGTACGGCGTCCGCATCGGACTGCACACCGGCGTCGCCGCCCTCGGCGAGGACGGCTACGTCGGCGTCGAGGTCCACCGGGCCTTCAGGATCGCCAACGCCGGCCACGGCGGGCAGATCGTCGCGTCGAGACCACCGCGCTCGTGCTCACCCCGACCGCGAGCTCCGCGACCTCGGCCTCTGGGCGCTGCCGAGCTGCCGGAGCCGGAGCGGATCTTCCAGCTCGAGGAGCCGGGCCTCGGCGGCGACTTCCCGCGCTGCGGGCGCGCCCGGTGCGACCCCTGTCCGCGTCGTCCTCGCCGACGACTCCGTGCTGCTCCGCGGAGGCGTGGCGCGCCTGCTCGACGACGCAGGCTTCGACGTCGTGGCGCAGTCCGGCAACGCCGACGACCTGCTGCGCCATGTCGCCATGCACAAGCCGGACGTGGCGGTCGTCGACATCCGGATGCCGCCGACGCAGACGGACGAGGGCCTGCGCGCCGCCAAGGAGATCCGCGAGCAGCACCCCGAGGTCGGCGTGCTCGTGCTCTCGCAGTACGTCGAGCCGGGCTACGCGATGGACCTCCTCTCGGACAGCGCCGAGGGCGTCGGCTACCTGCTCAAGGACCGCGTGCGCCGACGTCGACGAGTTCGCCGCCGCCGTCCGGCGCGTCGCCGAGGGCGGCTCGGCGCTCGACCCGGCCGTCGTCAGCGCAGCTCGTCGGGCGCCACCGCGCGCGACGACCCGCTCGCACGACGCTCTCGCCGCGCGAGCGCGAGGTGCTGGAGCTGATGGCCGAGGGCCGCTCGAACCAGGCGATCGCCGAGCGCCTGTTCGTCACCGCTCGCGCCGTCGAGAAGCACGTGACGAGCATCTTCGTGAAGCTCCGGCCTGCCCGGCGACGCCGGGGATCACCGCCGCGTGCTCGCCGTGCTCGCCCTGTTGCGCGGCTGAAGCGGCCAGGCCGCCGACCGGCGGCGCCTTAGGGTCGATCTTGCGCCAGGAGATGGGGGAAAAACCAGGGTCAGGCGGGGGTGATGCCGGATACCGCCCGGGCTGCGCGGTGGGGATCCTCTCTGAGGCATGTACGGAGTACCCGCACCGGAAGACGCTGGCTGCCGCATCGTCCCGTGGTCTCACCGCTGGAGGGCTGGCAGCCTCATGTTCCTTCGATCGCATCCGCCGACGCTGGCCGGCCCTACCCCGGCCGGATCGAGCTCGCAGCGCTGGCCGTCCTCTACGGCGCGTACGAGCTCGTCCGCGGCTTCGGCGGCCGAGGACTGGGCGGCGCGCCTCGCGCCACGCCGCCGACATCGTCGCGCTCGAGCGCCGCCTCAATCTCTTCGTCGAGCAGCGACGTCCAGGACGTCGTCGGCTGCGATCACCGGCGTGCCGCGCTGCTCGGGCTTCCTCTACGTCCTGCTCCATTTCGCGGGCACCGCTGCCGTCCTCATCTGGGTTCACCAGCGGCGCCCGCACGCGTTCCCGTTCCTCCGCACGACGCTGATCGTCAGCACGGCGCTCGCGCTCGTCGGCTACGTCACTCTACCCGGCCGCGCCGCCGCGGCTCGCGAACCTCGGGCTTCGCCGACACGGTCAGCACAGGACACGGGCCTGAACCTCAGCTCCGACCTGCTCGGCAGCTTCTACAACCCGATCGCCGCCGTGCCGAGCCTCCACTTCGGCTACTCGCTGATCGTCGGCGTCGCGCTCGCCGCGGCTCGCACCGGCCGCTGCCGCTCCGCGCTCGCTCGGCGCCGCCTATCCCGCGCTGATGCTGCTGATCATCGTCGGCACCGGCAACCACTTCATCTTCGACGCGGCCGCGAGGCGGTCGTCGTCGTCCAGTCGGCTGGCTCGTCGCCTCCCGGCTGCAGCGCACCGGCCCGTCGAGCCGGTGCGGCTGCCCACACCTGCAGAACGCCTGGACGCCGCATTCCGAGCAGTCCCTACGCCAGGCGCAGCCTGAGCTACCACCCGCAGCACCACCTCCGCACAAACCCGAAAGGACCGCTACGCCATGTCACCCGCTGAAGCGCAGCAACAACCTCGCGGCCCGCATGGGTCGCTGGAGCGCGAACCACTGGAAGACCGCGGTCTTCGGCTGGCTCGCGTTCGTCGTCGCGTCCGTCGTCATCGGCGGCGCAGGTCGGCACCAAAGTACCTCGAGCAGAACGACCTCGCCGTCGGCGAGGCCGCCACACCGCCGACAAGATCATCGAGGCCGGCTTCCCGCACGGCCGCCGACGAGCAGGGCGAGATCGTCCTGATCCAGTCCAAGACGCTCAAGGCGCGACGATCCGGCCTTCAAGGCCGCGATCGAGGACGTCGACGAAGACGCTCGAGCGGGTTTCCCGCAGGTGCGGAAGCTCGACTCGCCGCTCGACGCCGGTCACGCCGACCTGGTCTCGGACGACCGCCACTCGGCGATGGTCAGTTCAGCCCGCAGGGCACCTACGACGAGGCCGTCGCGCTACATCGACAAGATCGTCGGCCGCCGGTCGACAAGACCGCCGCCGCGCCACCAGGGCTTCGAGATCGAGCGAGCTCGGCAGCGTCAGCACCGACGAAGGCCGTCGACGCGGCGTTCAACAGCATGCTTGCGAAGGCCGGGATGATCGCCATCCCGCTCACGCTCGTGATCCTGCTGCTCGTGTTCGGCTCGGCCGTCGCGGCCGCTGATCCCGCTGCTGCTGGCGATCACGGCGGTCATCGCGACCACCGAGCCTGATCGCGATCCCGAGCCAGTTGCATCCCGGTCGACGAGTCAGATCGCCGGAGGTCATCCTCCTGATCGGCCTCGCCGTCGGGATCGACTACTCGCTCTTCTACCTCCGGCGCGAGCGCGAGGGCGTGCCGCCGGACGCAGCGAGCGCGCTGCCCTCGAGGCCGCCGCAGCCACCTCCGGGCCGCGCCGTCCTCGATCTCGGGCGTCACCGTCCTGATCGCGATGGCCGGCATGTTCCTCTCCGGCGACAAGACGTTCATGTCCTTCTCGATCGGCACGATGATGGTCGTCGCCGTCGCGATGCTCGGCTCGCTCACCGTCCTGCCCGCGCTGCTCGGCAGGCTCGGCGACCAGGTCGAGAAGGGCCGCATCCCGTTCCTGCACCGGCTCCGCCGCAAGGACGGCGACGAGCCGCGTCTGGGGCGCGATCCTCGACCGCGTCCTCCGGCGCCCGGTCGTCTCGGCCGTCGCGTCGCGGCGCAGTGCTCCTCGCCCTGACCGTGCCGGCGTTCTCGCTGCACACGGCGCACGACCGGCATCGACGACATCTCGATCCCCGAGATCGAGCCGCTCGAAGCACGTTCGATGCGCGCCTTCCCCGGCGGCAACGACCCGGCCGTCGTCGCGATCAAGGCCGACGACGTCACGCTGCCGGCCGGTCAGGACGCGATCGTCGAGCTCAAGCGGCAAGGCGCTCGCGTCCGGCCAGATGAGCGGCCCGATCGAGGTCGAGGCGAGCCGCGACGAGCACCGTCGCGCCGGTCGACATCCCGCTCGCCGGCAACGGCACCGACGACGCGTCGCAGGCCGCGCTCGCGACCCTGCGCGACGACGTGCTGCCCGCAGCACGCTCGGGCAGGTCGACGGCGTCGAGTACGCCGTCACCGGCAACGACCGCGCTGGACCAGCGACTGGGAAGCGAAGCATGACCGAGCACGGCGCCGCTCGTCTTCGGCTTCGTGCTCCTGTTCGCCTTCCTGCTCCTGCTCGTCTCGTTCCGCTCGATCGTCGATCGCGGTCAAGGCGATCCTGCTCAACCTGCTCTCGGTCGGCGCCGCGTACGGCGTGCTCGTCGCGCATCTTCCAGTGGGGCTGGGGCGAGAACCTGCTCGACTTCCAGTCGAACGGCGGCATCGCGCAACTGGCTGCCCGATGTTCATGTTCGTGATCCTGTTCGGGCTCTCGATGGACTACCACGTGTTCATCCTGAGCCGCGTCCGCGAGGCGTACGACCGCGGCCTCTCGACCGAGCGACGCGGTCGCCCACGGGATCAAGTCGACGGCCGGCGTGGTCACCAGCGCCGCGGTCGTGATGGTCGGCGCCTTCTCGGTCTTCGCGCTGCTGCCGCTCATCGACATGAAGGAGATGGGCATCGGCCTCGCGGCCGCCGTCCTGATCGACGCGACGCATCGTCCGCGCGCGTGCTCCTGCCCGGCGACGATGAAGCTGCTCGGCGACGAAGAACTGGTACCTGCCGAAGCTGGCTCGAGTGGCTCCCGCGCCTCGAGCATGAGCCGAGCCGCGCTCGAGAGCGCAGCCCCTGCCGGACGCGCGTAGCTCACGACCACCTGCAAGACTCGAAGCCCCGCCCCCTGCAACGGAGGGGCGGGGCTTCTCTCGATTACTGGAGCCGGAGGTGGGACTCGAACCCACGGCCTACGCTTACAAGGCGGTTGCTCTACCAGCTGAGCTACTCCGGCGCTGGCGCCGGACATCGTACTCGCCGCTACAGGAGCACCTCGCGCGTCTTGCTGGTGGGCCAGGATCTTGCGCTTGACCCGCTGGAGCGCGTTGTCGATCGTCTTCGTAGTCGCAGCCGAGCTCGTCGGCCATCTCCTCGTACGAGAGCCCTTCGAGGTAGCAGCGCGCAGCGCGTCCGCCTCGAGCGGCGAGAGGCCGGTGCCGAGCGCGAAGACGAGGCTCTGCAGCTCCTCGGTCGAGATCACGCACACGGACGGGTCGTTGATCGTCGGGCCGGGGAGCGCGTCGCCGAGCGTGCACTCGCCGTCGGTGTCCTGGCCGGCCGGCGTGTGGCTGAACGAGATGTACTGTGTTCAGCGGCTGGTGCTTGAACCGCGTCGCCGTCTTGATCGCGGTGATGATCTGCCGCGTCACGCACAGCTCGGCGAAGCTGCGGAACGACGTCTCCTTGTCGGCCCGGAAGTCGCGCACCGCCTTGTAGAGGCCGATCAGCCCCTCCTGGACGAGGTCCTCCGGAGTCGCCGCCGGCGAGGAAGTACGAGCTCGCCTTGAGCCGGACGAAGCCGGTGTAGCGGCGCATCAGCGCGTCGAGCGCGTCCGTGCTCGCCGTTCCGCGCCTTCATCACCAGCTGCAGATCCTCAAGCTCTCGTTGAGCCTTCTGGGCCGACTTCGCTGCGACTGGCGGTCTGAGCGGACATTCGCGTTCTCCCTGGATATGGGCGGGAGAGCGGCCGTGGCGGCCGCCGTGCCGGACGCTCAACTCTCACCCTGAGGTTGAGGGAGAAGATAGCAGAGCTCACGCACAAGTTACAAGGAGATTGCAAAGGACCGATTCTGTTAGGAACGTATGTTCGCGTCAGCCGTCGCCGCGGCGCAGCCGCTCGAGCCGCTCGCGCGTCTCGTCGTCGAGGCTGGTCGCCGAGACGGGAGCCGTGCGACTCGCGGTGGCTCGGCTGCTGCAGGTCGCGCGAGGAACGTCCGCGACGATCGCTTCTGCACCTCCTGGCCCGACGTGCCCGCGCACCGCGAAGTCCGAGGAGACGAGGCAGACGACTCTTCGCTGTCGCGATGCTCGGCGCGCCAGCCGCTCGAGCACCGCGTCGGCGTGCGGCGCGTAGCGGACGGAGAGCGGCCCCATCTCCGCATCGACGCCGACGCCGTCCCAGACCAGGACGCCGCGCGCGCCCCGCATGGCGACGAAGCGACGCCGAGCGTGTCGGTCAGCCTCGCGCTGGTCGGCGTAGTCACCGGCGTGCAGGAGGTTGTAGCCGTCGAAGAGGTACAGCGTCGGGCTCAGCCATCGCGCTCGCCGCCGCGCCTCGTAGAGGAGCAGAGCCGCGGCGACGCTGACGTTCAGCGACTCGACGCTCCCGGCGAGCGGGATCGAGATCGTCGCGTCGCAGGCGCGCCGGACGAGCGGCCGCACGCCCTTCCCCTCGGCGCCGAAGACGAGCGCCAGGCCGCCGGTCGAGATCGGCCTGTCCATGAGGTCCTGCTCCGCGTCGGCGGCGGCCGCGTAGATCCACAAGGTCGCCGCGCTTGATCTCGTTCAGGTAGCGCGCGAGGTTCGGCACGACGGCGACCGGCAGGTGCTCGACCGCGCCCGCCGACGCCCGCGCGACGGCCGGCGTCACGCATCGCCGAGCCGTGCGCCGGGACGACGACACCGGTCGCGCCGGCGCCTTCGGCGCTCCGGATCACCGCGCCGAGGTTGCGCGGGTCGGTGACCTGGTCGAGGCAGGCCAGCAGCGGGCTGCTCGGACGGTCGCCAGCTCGTAGCGCGTCGGCGTAGCGGTACGGCTCCGCCCAGGCGAGCACGCCCTGATGGTCGCGCGTGCCGGCGGCCTCGCCGATCTCCGGTCCGGCTTGATCGTGGACGCGCGGGCCCTCGCTCCAGCCACGGCTCGGAGCGCGACGGCGCGCTCGGTCGCCACAGCTCGAGCACCTCGCGCCGGCCCGCGCAGCGCCTCGCGCACCGGCCTGCGGCCGTAGACCTGCTCCTGCGTCACGCTGCCGCGGACGAGGCGGTAGCCGCCGGCAGTCGTCGCGCACATCCCAGCCCGCGGCTCTCGATCTCCGCTCGCGCAGCTCGTCGGCTCGGGCGAAGTCGCTTCGCGGCGCGTGCCTCCTGCGGCCGCGCGGCGAGCTGCGTGCACCTCCGGCGGGCGTCCTCCTGCTCGGCGAGCCAGGCCGAGAGCCGAGACGTCGAGCGCCCGCCGCAGCGAGGTCCGTGATGCGCGCCACTCGTGCATGAGCGCGAGCGCGGCGGGCGTGTTGAAGTCGTCGTCGAGCACCGCGACGAAGTCGCTCCCAGGCTCTGGAGCGGCGGGCTCGGACGGCTTCCGGAACGACGCTTCGCGCAGCGCCGTCGCGCGTGCGCTGGCGTCGTGCCATGCGTCTCGTCGGAGAAGTCGATCGGGCTGCGCCAGTGGGCGGTGAGGAAGAAGAGGAGCGTCGTCTCCGCCCCCAGCTGGTCGAGCGACCTCCGCGATCGTGGCTCGACGTTCCCGACCGACTTCGACATCTTCTCGCCGGTGAAGCGGAGCATGCCGTTGTGCATCCAGATCTTCGCGAACTCGTGGCCGCAGCGCCCGCGACTGCGCCAGCTCGTTCTCGTGGTGCGGGAAGACGAGGTCGAGGCCCGCCGCCGTGGATCTCGAAGCCGGGCCGAGGCAGCTTCTCCGCCATCGCCGAGCACTCGATGTGCCAGCCCGGGCCGTCCCGCGCCCCCAGGGCGAGTCCCACGCGCGTGTCCTCGCTCCGGCTTGTTCGCCTTCCAGAGCGCGAAGTCGCGCGGATCCTCCTTGAGCGGGTTCGGCGTCGTCCTCCTCGTCCTCGAGCTGGTCGAGCCGCTGCCCGGACAGGCGGCCGTACTCCTCGAAGCGCGACGACGCGGAAGTAGACGTCGCCCTCGACCTCGTAGGCGATAGCCGCGCTCGATCAGGTCGACGATGAAGCGCGATGATGTCTGTCCATCGTCTCGGTCGCCTGCGGCCAGTGGTCGACCTCGTCGAGCCCGAAGCGGCCGATGTCCTCGAGGTACCACTCGGTCGCCTGGCGCGCGCGCTCGGCGCTCGCACCCGGCGCGGCCTCGTAGATCTTGTCGTTGACGTCGGTGATGTTGTGGACGAGCGTGACGTCGTAGCCGCGCTCGCGCAGCCAGCGCTTGTACCAGCTGCGCGAGCACGAACGGCCGCGCGTTGCCGATGTGGGCGCGGGCGTAGACGGTCGGCCCGCAGACGTACATGCCGATCCGGGCCGGGCGGCGCGGGCAGCTCGACGAGCCCGCGGGCGATGGTGCTATAGAGCCGCATCGACCCGCCGCAGCGCCTCGTCCTGCGGCAGCGCCGCGATCACCGTCCACAGCTCGGGGCCGCGCTCGGCGCCGGTCAGCGCGAGCCGCAGCGCCTTCAGGTCGCCGCCGCACCGCCTTCAGCTCGCGGACGATGTCCTTGCCGTCGAGACCGCTCGCGCGCAAGCTCGGCGAACCGGGTCAGCGTCGGCCTGGCCTCCTCCGACAGGCGTCACGGCTGCGGCTCGAGGATCGCCGCGGCCATCGCCTGCGCCTCGACCAGGTCGCGCGCGCCGCAAGCGCGCGCGCGCAAGCTGCGGCGGCGCGCCGGCGCGCGCGCCGCGAGCTCCTCGTCCGAGAGCGACTCGATCGCGTCGATCGCGAGCCGCCGGATCCGCGGCTCGTCGAGGTGGACGTCGTGCGCCGGCTCGCCGAGCTCCTCGAGGTACGCGCCGCAGCGCCTCCGCCGGCACGCCTCGCGTCGCGGTACTGACGCGAGCGTCGGCGCCCCGCTCGCGCTTCGACAGCTTCTTCCCGTCCGGCCCGAGCAGCAGTCCGTGATGGACGTACTCCGGCGGCTCGAAGCCGAGCGCCGCGCGAGAGCTCGCCGCTGCAAGCTCGGTGTTCGAGCGGTGGTCGGCGCCGCGGACGACGTGCGTGATCTCGAAGTCGTGGTCGTCGACGACGCTCGCCAGGTGGTAGGTCGGCGAGCCGTCCGGTCGAAGCAGCGTCGTGCCGCGGAAGCGGACCGATCCGTCCGTCGTCCGTGCTCCCCGACGCTCGTCGCCGCCTCGCGGTGACGCGCGACTGCCGCTCGCTCTGGCGGGCCGGTCCCTCGTTCCAGGACGGCCCCAGCCACTCGAGGTCCTCGAGGATCGCCTCGACCGCGCCCGTCGACCTCTGCGGCGAGCGGTCCGTGTCGTCGATCCGCGGCAGCAGCCAGTCGCCGCGGCGCCGGTTGGCGACTGCGGAGAGGGCGCTGCCGAGGTGCAGCGACCCCGTCGGGCTGAGGCGCGAAACGGACTCTCGTGGACACGCACTGAGTCTGCGGTCGCCGACTCCGCAGACCCGCGGCCTGTGGCGCCGAAAACCGCTTTCTCGGAGATTCTCAGACTGCTTTCAGGCTGCTCTTAGGTCCGCGCCGGAAGTCTGGATGCCACCCCATCAACCCGTACGCAAGGGTAGAGCATGGAACGGCAGGGACTGAGAGCAATCGAGACCAGGCGCCGACCGAGACGCGGTCGAGCGCGCCTCTTCGAGATCAAGCGCGTGATCGCGGGCCAGGACGAGATGCTCGAGCGCGTCTTCGTCTGCCTGCTCGCGGGCGGCCACCTCCTGATCGAGGGCGTGCCCGGCCTGGCGAAGACGCTGACGATCAAGACCGTCGCCGACGTGCTCGGCGGCACGCTTCCAGCGCGTCCAGTTCACGCCCGACCTCGTGCCGGCCGACCTCGTCGGCACGCGCATGTACCGCCGCGGCAAGGACGGCTTCGACACCGAGCTCGGGCCGGTCTTCTGCAACTTCCTGCTCGCCGACGAGATCAACCGCGCGCCCGGCGAAGGTGCAGTCGGCGCTGCTCGAGGTGATGCAGGAGCGCCAGGTCACGATCGGCAAGCGAGACGCACGCGGTGCCGTCGCCGTTCCTCGTCATGGCGACGCAGAACCCGATCGAGTCCGAGGGCACGTACCCGCTGCCCGAGGCGCAGGTCGACCGCTTCATGCTCAAGGTGCTCGTCGACTACCCGGCGCCGGCGGACGAGCTGACCGTGATCGAGCGGGCGCTCGCCGAGCCGGTCGTCGGTCGAGGCAGCTGCTCTCGGTCGAGCAGCTCGCCGAGCTGCAGGCGGCAGACGCGCCGCGTCTACGTCGATCCGGCCGTCTCGCGCTACGCGCTCGCGATCGCGATCGGCGACGCGCCGCCTCGCCGAGCAGCGGGCTCGAGGAGCTCGACGCGCTACGTCGAGTACGGCGCCAGCCCGCGCGGCCCGATCAACCTCGTCGTCGGCGCCGCGCGCTCGCGCGCTCCTGCGCGGCCGCCGCTACGCGCTGCCCCAGGACGTCCGCGAGCTCGCCAAGGACGTGCTCCGCCACCGCCTGGTGCTCAGCTACGAGGCGCTCGCCGAGGGCGTCGACGCGGACGCGATCCTCGACCGCGTGCTCGAGACGATCCCGATGCCGCAGCTCGACCTCGCCCGGCAGGAGGTCGCATGAGCACCGTCCACGCGCTCCGCCGGCCGGACTCCCGGCCGTCCGGGCCCGGGCCCGGTTCCCGCCGCGCTCCTGCGCACAGCTCGAGCCTGACCGTGCGCCGGCGGATCGACGGGCTGCTCGCCGGCGACCACCGCTCGTGGGCGACTCGGCGACGGCACCGAGCTCGCGCAGGTGCGGCCGTACACGCCGGGCGACGACGTCCGCATGATCGACTGGAACGTGACCGCCCGCACCGGCGAGCCGCACGTCCGCGTCAACGTCGCCGAGCGCGCGGTCGAGACGTGGCTCCTGCTCGACACGTCGGCGTCGATGACGTTCGGCACCGCCGACCGGCGGAAGTGGGACGTCGCCGAGGGCGTCTCGCTCGCCGTCGGGCACTTCGCCGTCGCGGCGCGGCAACCGCCTCGCGCCTCGCCACCTTCGGCGACCGCCGACCCCGTCGACCTCGCCGCCGCGGCAGGGCGACCGCCGGCGTCCTCGCCGCTGCTCCTGCGACGCTGCGGCGCGAGCCCGACCTCGAGCCGGTCGGGCCGACCTCGCTCGGCGCGCGCTCGCGCCGCGATCGGCCGCCTCGCCCGGCGGCGCGGCCGTGATCGTGGTCGTCTCGGACTTCCGCGGCCCGCGCGACTGGCGGCCGCAGCTGCTCCACCTCGCGGCGCGCCACGACGTCGTCGCGATCGAGATCCGCGACCCGCGCGAGCAGGAGCTGCCGGACGTCGGCGACCTCTGGCTCGTCGACCCGGAGTCGGGCCGCCAGCTTCGCGTCGACACGCGCAGCCGGAAGCTGCGGCGAGCGGTTCGGCGACGAGCCGCGGCGGCCGACCGCGACGAGCTCGCGCGCGAGCTGCGCTCGCTCGGCGTCGCCGCACCTGACGCTCTCGACCGCCGGCGACTGGCTCCAGCACGCTCGTCGGCTTCCTCCAGACCGAAGGGAGGCGGCGATGAGCTTCGCCTGGCCGATCGCGCTGCTGCGGGCCTCGTCCTCGTTGCGCTGGCGCTGATCGCGTACATCGCTCGTCGCAGCGGCGGCGGCGCGAAGTACGTCGTCCGCTTCACGAACCTCGCCCTGCTCGAGAACGTCGTCGCCGAGTCGCCGCGCTGGCGGCGGCACGTTCCGCCGGCGCTCACGCTGCCTCGCCCTCGCCGCGCTCGTGATCCGACATCGCGCGGCCGCGAGATCGCCGATGGCCGTCCCGCGCGCAGGAGGCGACAGTGATCCTCGCCATGGACCGCTCCGGGCTCGATGACGGCGACCGACGTCCAGCCCGACCGGATGACGGCCGCGCGCGAGGCGGCGAGCTCGTTCGTCGAAGGGCCTGCCCGAGGGCTTCAAGGTCGGCGTCGTCTCCTTCTCGGACAAGGCGGACGTCGTCGTGCCGCCGACCGCCGACCGCGACGAGGCGCGTCGCGGGCTGAGCGCGACTCAGGCCGAGAACGGCACCGCGCTCGGCGACGCGATCGCGCGCTCGGCTCGACCTCGGCATCACGAGCCTCGACGAGAGCAAGCTCGGCGACGGCAAGTGACGAGGACGCAGACGGCCAGAGCCCGCTCGTCGTCCTGCGTGCTCTCCGACGGCGCCAACACGACCGGCGACTACGAGCCGCTCGAGGCGGCCCAGATGGCGAAGGACGCGAACGTGCCGGTCTACACGGTCGCGCTCGGCACGGACGAACGGCACGATCCAGGGCCCCGACGGCTACGGCGGGATCCGCACGATCCGCGTACACGCCGGATCCCGAGACGCTCTCGGCAGGTCGCCGGAGATGACCGGCGGCAAGTTCTTCGAAGCCGCCGACGCCGGACGCGCTGGAAGAGCGTGTACGACGAGATCGGCTCGCAGGTCGGCGTCGAGCACAAGACAGCGGGAGCTGACGGTGTTCTTCACCGCCGCCGGCGCAGCGCTGCTCCTGCTCGGCGGAGCGCTCTCGAGTCGCTCTGGTTCGGCCGCGATACGCCCGACAGCGAGCTGGAAGGGAGGTGATCGACATGGAACGGGCCTGCAGAACAACCCGCGGGTGCACCGCTCATCCTCGCTGCCGCGAAGCTGGCGGTTCGCGGTCGCGGACGTCTGGGCGGCGACTGCGCTCGCGGCCGGAGGTGGCTCGCCGGCCGCTTCGGGCGACATCGCGCGGCAGCCAGCCGGCGGTGGCGTTCGTCCAGGCCGAGAACGACGCGGCCCCGCCGGCGGACTGTCCCGACCGCGCAGACGGCTCGGGCGGCGGCTCGGGCGGCTCATCCGGATCGACCGAGGTCGGACTCGACGGACTTCTAGCCCGTCGCTGCGTGAGGGAGCCGGGCGGTCGCTGCTGCGATCGCTCCGGCTTCCTCGGTGGATCCCGCGATCCCCGCTGGTGAAAGCTGTCCTCGGGCTTCTACGGACCCCGGGGCAGTGCGTCGCTGAGGTTCCGTCGGTGGATCGTCGTCGGTCTGAGAACACCGTGGGACGGGCGCCTAGTCGACCGTGCGGACTGTGGAGGATCCGGTGCTGCGTGCTGATAATCGAGCCGTCCGCTTTGGCCGGCGTCGGCGAAAGAACTGCTCGCTCTTGAGCGCTGCCGCGCGTCGGTGCATGTGCGTGGCATGTGCCAGGTGAGTGCATCGACTTGCGTGCCGAAGTCCGGATCGTGTGCCCAGCGCATTGCGTTGTCTGCCTTGTGACCCATCTGCACCGCCGCCTCTGCGTGTCCCGTGGATGCTGTCGTGGCCGGCGCCAAGGTAGACGAACGTCCAGTTCGGCCGCTGTTCGTAGCTGCGTACCAAGTTCGCGATCAGCGTGCGCGTCGTAGTCGGTCGAAGAGTTCTCCAGTCCATCGGTCATCACGTACCTGACGAGCACGCCTCCTCTGTCTCCCGGCGGTCGGCCTGTAGCTGCCGGTCGGTCCTGGACCACCCGCGTGAAGCGTGCGATCGCGTCGTACAACGCGGGTCATTCCGCCGGGCTGGTAGGGACCGGTGGTCGAGCTGGAGCGACAGCGTCAGAGCGGCTCGCCGAGCGCGAGCATCGCTTGAAGTGAGTGTCGAAGGTCGTCAGCGAGAAGCGCGTTTCGCCGCCCTGGTCGCGGGCTCGCCGAGGCTACTCGTTAGTAAGCCGGCTACGACCGCCTCTTCGACCACCTGCATCGATCCGACTTTCGTCGAGCACGGGAACGCGCGACGTGAAGGGTCGGGTCGCCGTTACCGGGCCGTGGTTTCCGTTTTCGTGTGCGGCTTGGCGTAGCAATCGACTGCCACCTGTTCTACCTCGCCCTCGTTCCGGATGCTCCGGCTGCCGCTTCCAGCGTAGTATGGAAGGACGCTGCAGCTGCTCGGCTCGGACATCCCTTTTCCGTGCTTTCGACGCGGCTGACGTATGCCTGTGAGGCCTTCAAGCGCTTCCTTGGCCAGCTCTTGCTTGCGAGGGTACCTGCCATCGATTGCGCGCCGCCAGGCTCTCACCCACACGTCTCACGGTTCCACCGTTCCCGGCGCTCGGCTGGCTCCAGCAGCTCGAGCAACGGCCGCAGCGTGATCCGGTGGCTTCTTGGTCATTACCGTTCTAGGTTATGAACCTAGCATAACCGAAAGCGGTTATGCAGTACCGGCCGTACTCCGGTGCGGCGTCAGCACCTCTCCGGCGATGGATGCTGTTCTGATTGGCTTGGTTTCGCCAGAACGGCCGCGACCTGCCCTGGCGGCGGACGCGCGCATCCGTACGCGACTCTGGTCTCGGAAGTCATGCTGCAGCAGACGCAGGTCGAGCGCGTGATCCCGCGCTGGCTCGCCTGGCTCGAGCGCTGGCCGACACCGCGCCACGCTCGCCGCCGCCTCGCCCGGCGACGTGATCAGGCGAGTGGCTGGGGCTCGGCAACCGGCGCGCGATCAGCCTGCACCGGGCGGCGCAGGTCGTCGCGGCCACCGGTTGGCCGGACGACCTTACGACGCTCCAGGTGTGCAGCCCGTACGACACCTGCCACGATCCGGCAACCAGGCGTACGGCGAGCCGTCCTCCCGATCGACACGAACGTCGCCCGGATCAGAGGCGAACGGGACACCTCAGTTCGGGCTCGGAGGCGCTGCAGGCGCTCTTCGACCTCGGCGCAACCGTGTGCCTGGCGCGCGTGCCGCGCTGCGACGCGCGCGCTGGCGGCGCACCGCCGCCTCGGCAGGCGTGTACGAGCCGCTGCGGAAGCAGTCGCGCTTCGAGGGTCGTTCCGGCAGCTGGCGGGCGCGCGCTGCCTGCGGCTCGTCGCCGCCGAGGCGCAGCCGCGTCGACGAGCTCTGACCGCCAGGAGAGCCGTCGACTGTGCGCTCTCTGCGCGACGGTCTCGTGCGAGCAGTGCCGGCGAGCATCGTGCGGCTTGCCCGCCACTAGATGCGGTGGTGCATCCAGACGTTGGGCTCGACGTAGACGCCTTCGTCCCGCTCGCGGTATCGATCTCGACCGGGACGAGCGCGTCGCGCGACGTAGGAACCGCTGTCGGGGAACCGCAGTACCCGTCCAGCTCTCCCAGTCCGCGACCGAGCCGGGAATCCGCATCGACAGCGGCGCGACCTTGATCAGCTCGGCGCCCGCCTGCTCGTGCGTGCGGAGCCAGGCGTCGTGCAAGCTTCCGCGTCGTCGCGGCGCCATCTCGACGTAGCGCCGCTCCATGGGCGTCAGCGGATAGACGTGCTTCTGGCTCCGGGCGAACGGGAGCGACGAGATCGGAGAGCCCGCGCGCCGCGACCGCCTGGCGCATCCGTCGAGCATCGTCCGGCTCAAGCCCTTGCCGCGCTGCGTCGACACCGATCGTGATCGCGATCGCCGACGACGGCCGTCGCGGGCCGCCACGGAACGACCTGCTCGGCGCCGCATCCACGGCCTTCGTCGGGCAGCTCGCCGGGCCCGAACGGGATCGGGACGGCGTTCGACTCCGCAAGGAGCGGTCGTACGTCGTCGAGCAGGAGGCTGCGGGTCGGGAACTCCTCGTACTGCCGGTTCCAGTAGAGGTTCGCGACGGTGTCGTGGTACATGAATTCGTCCCACGCGCTGCCGAGCTCATCGCGGCGCGTCGAGCAGGTCCGACCGCTCGCCGTAGGAGACGAGGCTTCACGTGCGCTCGAGCAGGGCGACGGCCTCGCGCCGCGAGGCCTTCGCCGCGGCCGGTGAAGCCGAGGCTGGTCGGTCGTCGTCGCGCGGACGTTGACTCGCGTCCGGCTCGACGCCGAGCGCGCCGGCAAGGCGGCCGTCGCATCTCCGCGCGGTGCCCGGCGATCCGGGGCTCCTCGCCGATCAGGACGCAGTCCGCGTTGACGAGCGCGTAACCGCGCTTCGTCGCACCTGCGCGTAGGCGTCGCGGAGCAGGTCGAGCGAGTCGGCGCCGTTGCCAGCGAGCGTCGCCGGGAGGAGAAGAGCGCGCCGATGTCGCCGAGCCCGGCGGCCCCGAGCACGGCGTCGGTGAGCGCGTGTGCGATCACGTCGCCGTCCGAGTGGCCCGCAAGGCCTGCGCGGGGATAGTCGATCGGACGCCGCCGAGCGACGAGCGGCACGCCCGTCCTCGAGCGCGTGCGCGTCGACGCCCGAGCGCCGATCCGGAGCTCAGACACCGACGCCTCCGGCAGCTCGACGCGAGGCGGCGGATCCGGACCACGCGGCGACGGCGAGTCGTGCAGGATGGCCCCACGGGCCGCGGCGCGATGTGGACGCGACCATGCCCGCGGCGAGCGCCGGCACGACGTCGTTGTCGACGCGGTCGCCGACGTAGCGCGATCTCCCGCGCGGCGACGCCGCTCTCCGCGACGATCCGCTCGAAGAACGCAGGGCCGGCTTCTCGACGCCCCAGCGCGCCGGACGAGCCGACGAGGTCGACGTGCTCGCGCGGAGCAGGTCCTCGGCCTCGACGTGAGCGTGTTCCCGACCGCGCCGACGACGAAGCCCGCGCGCGCAGCCGCTCGCTAGCGCACGGCAGCGCGTCGGGAGTAGAAGTCGCTCCGCATCCCAGGTCGCAGCCGGTTGCTCGACGCCGAGGATCGCCCAGACGGCGAGTGGTGCTCGCCGCGCGCAGCGAGCCGCCACGACGCCCATCAGCGTGAAGCGCGGAACGCCGGCCGCGTCGGCGGCACGCTCCCACAGGCGGGTCCTCGTCGATCGAGCGTCTCGCCGACGTCGAAGACGACCGCCTTCACAGCCATGACGGCGACGAGCTCGAGGTCGGCGGCGGGTCGTCACCTTCAGCAGCCGCGGGTCGCCCTCGACGCCATTCGACGCCCGCCGCCGCGCGCCTCGACGAGCGACGCGCAGTCCGGTCGCGTCCCGGCCGAGTCGCCGGCGTACGGCGTCTGAGCGTCGCAGCAGGAAGGCCTGCGGCGTCTGCACGGCGACGAGCTCGTCGCGCGACCGTCGCCGACGACCGGTCGTCGCGTCGACGCGCTTGACGGTGTCCGCGAGCGGCAGGCGCCGGCACGACGCCCGTCCCAGCCCTCGGACAGCGGCGCCGAGCACGCGCTCCGATCACGGCGTCGGTCACGAGCGGCTCGCGGCGTCGTGCACGACCACGACGAGCCGCGTCCTCCGGCACCTCCGCCGAGCGCAGCTCGCACTGACTCCGCCGCGTGTCGCCCGCCGGTGACGGCCGCGACACACCTTCGTCGCGGCGAGCTCCTCGGCGAGGAGGATCGCCGGCTCCTCCCAGCCGGCGGCGACGGCGACGACGATCGCGTCGATCCAGTCCGACTCGTCGAGGCGGCGCAGCGGCTCGGCGAGCAGGGCAGCTCGCCGAGCCGCGACGAACGCCTTCGGCCGATCCTCGCCCAGCCGCTCGCCGCGTCCTGCGCGGCGACGAGGAGTGGCCCAGACGCGCATTCTCTGCGACAGCTACGCAGTGGCCGCGGCGGCCTTCGCCTTCGCCGTCTTCTTCTTCGGCTTGCTCGCCGTTCCGGCGAGCACGCCGTCGAGCCACTCGGCGGCCTCGTCCTCGTCGATCGCCTTCGCGTACATCAGCTCGGAGGCGAGGATCTTCTTCGCCTTCACGAACATCTGCTTCTCGCCGGTCGAGAGGCCCTTCTCGTGGTCGCGCAGCGCGAGGTTCCGGACGACCTCGGCGAGCTCGAAGATGTCGCCGGTCTTCATCTTGTCGCGGTTGTGCTTGAAGCGGCGGTTCCAGTTCTTCGGCATCTCGCGATGCTCGCCGCGCGGTCAGGCCTTCGACGACGGTCTTGACCAGCTCCTCGTCGATCACGCTGCGCAGACCGACCTGCTCGGCGTTCTCGCACGGGACGTTCACGGTCATGTCGTTGTGCAGGATCTGGATCGTCAGGTACTCGCGCGTTCTCGACCGAGAACCTCGCGCTTCTCCTTCTTCACGACCGTGCCTGCACCGTGGTGCGGATACACCACCTTGTCGCCAACGTCGAACAAGCCGAGCCTCCCCTTGGGAAATCGTCTCTTCACGTGAAGAAGCCGGCGGCTCTGAGGCTCACCGGCGCACGGCGACCAGTGTAGCAGAAACCCCTGAAAACGCCGTGATTTTCGGCGATTATGCCGATTTGCGGGGATTTTCATCCCGGCTTCGAGCCCGGCGCGCAGCGCTCCCGGCAGCGTGCCCGAGCCGGACACTCTGATCTGCGAGCGGCTGCGCGTTCCGGCTCGGGCGCGACCGCCGGCGACGATGCCGAGCTTGGCGCACTCCTCGAGCCGGCCGCTCGGACTGCGCAGCCGGCCGAGCCGGCCGGTGAGGCCGATCTCGCCGAACGCGGCCGATCCCCTCGCGCACCGGCGCGCCGCTTGCGCGCGGAGGCGATCGCGAGCGCGATCGCGAGGTCGGCGCCGGGCTCGTCGATGCGCAGCGCCGCCGGCGACGTTGACGAAGACGTCGGCGGCTGCCGAGCGGGACGCCGGCGTGGCGCGAGAGGACGGCGACGATCATCGCGAGGCGCTTCGGGTCGACGCCCGTGCCGACGCGGCGCGGCATCGCGAGGTCGGTCGGCGCGACGAGCGCCTGGATCTCGAGCAGGATCGGCCGCGTCCCCTCGAGCGCGCAGGCGACGGCGGCGCCGACCTCGCCCGGCAGCGTCTTGCCGAAGAGCTCCGACGGATCGGGCACGCCGACGAGCCCGTCGCCGGTCATCTCGAAGACGCCGAGCTCGTTCGTCGAGCCGAAGCGGTTCTTCGTCGCGCGCAGGACGCGATGCGCGTGGTAGCGGTCGCCCTCGAACTGGAGCACGCAGTCGACGAGGTGCTCGAGCACGCGCGGGCCGGCGACGGCGCCGTCCTTCGTCACGTGGCCGACGAGGATGGTCGCGACGCCCGACTCCTTCGCGACGCGCAGCAGGCGGCCGGCGGCCTCGCGCACCTGCGCCGACCGAGCCGGGCGCCGAGCTCGATCTCGGCGGCATAGAGCGTCTGGATCGAGTCGATCACGCAGACGTCGGGCCGCTCGCGCTCGAGCGTCGCGCAGACCGCCTCGAGCTCGGTCTCGGCGAGGATCTCGACGCTGCTCGGCGCCGCCGAGCCGCGTCGGCGCGGAGCTTCACCTGCGCGGTCGACTCCTCGCCGGTGACGAGCAGCGCGCGCGCCGGCCGCGCGAGATCGCGCCGAGCGCGCTGAGGAGCAGCGTCGACTTGCCGACGCCCGGCTCGCCGCCGACGAGCACGAGGCGAGGCCGGGACGAGGCCGCCGCCGAGACACGCGGTCGAGCTCCGGCACGCCGGTCGAGATCCGCTTCGCCTCCTCGGCGTCGACGTCGACGAGGCCGGAGGAGCGGTTTCGGCGGCGCCGATCGCGGTCCAGCCGCGGCGGGCGTCTCCTCGACGAGCGATGCCGAAGGCGTTGCAGCCCGGGCACTTGCCGAACCAGCGCCCGGCGAGTAGCCGCACTCGGTGCAGGCGTAGTTGACTGCTGCCTCGGCCATCGGCTCGAAGTGTAGCCGCGGCGGCGGACGAGGCGATCGACATCGTGACGACCGTGTGACGATTCCGTGCCCCCGGAGCCTCGCCGACGCGTCATGGTGTAGAGATCGCGATGCAGGTCGTCAGGCTCGCCGTCGTCACGCTGGCCACCGCCGCGCTGCTTAGCCGCGCGGCGCGCTGACCGGGCCGTCGCGTCTCCCATCGGTCGCAGCGGTCGAGCCCGCCGTGCGCCATCCGTACGCGGTCGTCGTCGACCCGCGCGGACGAGTGTTCGTCGCGGACGGCGCACGCACGGCGGATCGTGCTCAAGTCCGGAACCGGACGTCGGAGCGTGCGCACGCCGGCTTCGACGAGCCGCGTCATCGCAGCGACGCGCAACGCGCTCTACGTCGCGGACTTCCGCCCGGCCTCGTCAGCGCGTCGGCGCCGCCGGGCGCGTGGCGACACTCGCCCGACTGCCGCAGGTGACCGCTGTCGCATTGTGCGCCGTCCGGCGTGGTTCACGCGGTGACGATGAGCGGCGTTCTCGCACGCATCTCCACCTCGGGCCGGATCGCCCGAGTCCCGGTGCCTGGCGGCTGACCGGCCCCACGGCGTCGTGTTCGACCGCGCCGGCGATCCTGCGTCGCCGAGGATTCGCTGGCGGGTCCCGGCGGATCGACCCGGCGGCAGGACGAGCGAAGCTCGTGGTCGACGGCGTCGACACGAACAGGATCGCGGTCGCGCCGCGACGGACTCTGTTCCTCGCCGGCGGCAGCCCCATCGGCGGCAGCCTGCGCCGGCTCGAGCCGGTGGAAAGCCGACGAATCCTGTTCGACGACCTGCACGTCAGCGACGTCGCCGTCCTGCCGGACGGAGACCTGGTCGCGACCGCAGTCGAGCCGGGCGCGGTCTTTCGCGTCGACGCCCGCACCGGCTCCAGGAGGAAGCTCGCGGGTAGTGAGAGGCCGCCTCGCGGCGGCCCTCCTTGCCTGACTCGCTGCGCGGCGGGTCAGTCGCCGTAGTCGCAGCCAGGCTCCGAGCGGCGGCCGCTCGTCGACGCCCGGCTTGCTCCAGTCGCAGACGCCCGTCGGGAACGTCGCCTGGAGCCGCGCCTGCTGCGCCGGCGTGAACGACACGCCGTACGCGCCGAAGTCGATCGGCTTCAGCTGGCACTTGAACGACGTCGCTCGCCAGGGGCGAGCCGGCGGCGATGCGGGTTTCCGCGAACGTCGGGTAGAGCGCCTCGCAGGCGCCCGCGAGGCCGAGTCCGAACGGCTCGGCGATCTCTCGTCGAGCCCGCCCAGCACGCGTCCGTCAGGCTGACCGGACGGTTCCGAAGCGTGCGCTCGCGCGGCCGTGCCCGGCGCGTCGTCCGCCTCGATCGCGGCCAGCCACGCCTCCATCTGCGTGAGCGCTTCGACGGTCATCGCCCCCGTTCCGGCCGCGTCCGCGATCAGCATCACCTGGTTGGCCGACGTGCCGTTCGCCTCCTGGAGCCGCGCCCGCATCACGAACGAGTGGATCCGCGTGTGGATGTCGCCCGGAAGTCGGTGTACGTGCGGGCGTCGATGATCGGCGTCGACGCCAGCCCGAGCCCGCCAGTGTTGACGCGGCCCGTCTCGTACGCCCGCACGATCCCGATCGGATCGGCGGGCGACGCGCTGCGGGACGACCTGACCGATGAAGTCGAAGCCGCCTGCGTTCTCGTTCAGCGAGACGAACTGCTCCGGGCGTGATCGCCCCGCTGGAGCGCGGTGAGGCCCGTACTGGAGGCCGATGTTGTCGAGCGGCCGCCAGGCGAAGCCGTTCGCCGGGTTGCGCCCGAGCTGCGTCGCGATCTGCTCGAAGCTCGTGCACTTGATCCCGTCCTGGGTTCGTCGCCGGGCTGTACCGCGCCGACACGGGCACAGCCGCGGGCAGGCCTCGAGCGCGTTCGTGCGGCTGGCGAATGCGAGGTGCCAGAACTGGCACGAGTTGAACGTCCTGAAGCCCGAGGCCGCGGCGCGCTGCGGCGGCCGTCCAGCCGGCAGCGACGCCGGCCGGGCTGGCGAAGTACAGCGAGAGCAGCCGGCAGTCAGGCACGGTTCCGAGCGTGATCGAGTCCTGGAACGAGGCGCTCGGGATGATCCCGTCGAGGATGCCCGGGTAGTTGTTCGCCGATCAGGTGCTGCTGGATCGCGCCGCCCGAGCCGCCGAAGCCGATCGTGTACCTCGGCTTCCCGTACGTCTCGGCGAAGTGCTCCTTCACCATCAGCGCGACCTCGGCGGAGATCACCTCGCTGCAGTTGTTGTCGTAAACGTTCAGGGCGACGACGCGACGGCGTAGCCGCGCGCGAGGAAGAGGTCGGTGAGCACGCCGCCGTTCCCTGGCCCTGGTGGTAGCCGACGTTGCAGCCGCCGCCGAACGTGTAGACCAGCCGGCTCGTTCCCAGCCGGGCTCGTCCGTGAACGGGCTCGGCGGCGCGGCCGGGTCAGTAGAGGGCGGCGATCTCGTAGACGCCGCGGTCGATCACGCCCTTCTCGATCCGGACGATGTAGTCGATCGGTCCGGCCGTCGAGCGTCGTCGTCTCGCGCGAGGTCTGCAGGCTTCACGGTCGGATCGGCGAGCGCGGCGAAGCGCCTGCGGTCGTCCGGTACTGTAGCGCACCTGCGTCGGCGCGGAGCAGTCGGCGTCGAGTGCCGCGGCCCGAGGCCGTTCTGCACCGTCTCGCAGAAGAACGGTATTCCTGCTGCGGGCCGGAGAACATCGGCCCGCTGAGCGGATGGTTGACGACGCGGAGGGTCGCCGGGAGCGGCCTGGCGGCGTTGCCCCTTCCCGTTGCCGTTCGGCGCGCAGCGACGATCTCGTTCTCGCCCAGGGCGAGCCCGCCGACGAGCCCGCGCAGCGTAGCCGTCGGGCATCGTCCGGAAGCTCCCGGACACATCCCGGCCGTTCGCCTCGATCCGGAGATGCTTCAGGCTTGCGGCGTCGTCGTGGAGGCGGACCTCGACGAGGACGTCGCCGCCCGAGACGTACTGCGGCAGCGTCGACAGCGCCTCGATCGGCGGGCGCGTGCGCTGTCGCGCCTCCTGCGCGCCAGCGGGCAGCAGGCCCGCGGCGAGGATCGGCCGCCGCCGCTGCGTACGAGACGCACCAAGCGCGTGCGTGAACCGGACATCTCTCCCCCTTCGTGTTGCGTGCGTGCGGCCCGTACGGGGCCGCCGCGGAGCACACCACACCCGGCGGCGAGGTGCAAGTGGCGAGAACAGAGAGGTGCCGCCTCGCGGCGGCCTCGCGGGCTTACTCCTCTTCGGCCGGAGCCTCTTCGGGCTCGGCAGGCTCCGTCCGGCGGGACGGTCACCTCTTCGGCCGCGCGGCTCGCCCTCGGCGATCCCGGATGTCGACGAGCGACTCGCCCTCCTCGCCGGTGAGCTCCTCCTTCTTGTCGACGAGGATCGTCGAGCCGGGGCTGAGCTCGCGGCCGAGCACGAAGTCGGCGAGCGGATCCTCGATGAAGCGCTGGATCGCGCGGCGCAGCGGCCGGGCGCCCATCGCCGGGTCGTAGCCCTTGTCGACGAGCAGCTCCTTCGCGCTCGTCGGTCAGCTCGATCGCGACCTCGTGCGTCGCCATCTGCTCGCGCAGCGCGCTTCAGCAGCAGGTCGACGATCGTCGAGGATCTCCTCCTTCGCGAGCTTGTGGAAGACGATGATCTCGTCGATCCGGTTCAGCAGCTCGGGGCGGAAGACCTTCTTCAGCTCGCCCATCGACGCGGCCCTTCATCTCGTCGTAGCTGAGGCCGCTGCTCGTCGCCGATCGAGAAGCCGAGCGCCTGGTTCTTCGAGATCTGGCCGGCGCCGATGTTCGACGGTCATGATCACGATCGCGTTCCGGAAGTCGACCTTGCGGCCCTGGGCGTCGGTCAGCTTCCCCTCCTCCAGGATCTGGAGCAGGATGTTGAAGACGTCCGGGTGCGCCTTCTCGATCTCGTCGAGCAGGAGCACCGAGTACGGCTTGCGGCGGACGGCCTCGGTGAGCTGGCCGCCCTCGTCGTAGCCGATGTAGCCGGGCGGCGAGCCGACGAGCCGGGACACGGAGTGCTTCTCCATGTACTCCGACATGTCGACCTGGATCATCGCGTCCTCGTCGCCGAACAGGAACTCGGCGAGCGTGCGCGCGCAGCTCCGTCTTCCCGACGCCGGACGGGCCGAGGAAGATGAACGAGCCGGTCGGCCGCTTCGGATCCTGATCCCGGCGCGCGGCGCGGCGGATCGACTTCGAGACGGCGACGATCGCCTCGTGCTGGCCGATCACGCGCTTGTGCAGCTCCTCCTCCATCCGGATCGAGCCGCTGCGACTCGGCCTCGGTCAGCTTGAAGACCGGGATGCCCGTCCACATCGAGACGATGTCCGCGATCTCGTCCTCGCCGACCTGCGGCTGCTCCTCGGACTCCTCCGAGCGCCAGTTCTCCTCGAGCTCCTGCTTCTTCTGCGTCAGCTTGCGCTCCTTGTCGCGGAGCGAGGCGGCCTTCTCGAACTCCTGCGCCTCGATCGCGTTCTTCCTTCTCCGTTGCGGACCCGCTCGATCTCGTCCTCGAGCTCGCGGTAGCGCGGCGGCGCGGTCATCGTCTTGATGCGGATGCGCGAGCGCGGCCTCGTCGATCAGGTCGATCGCCTTGTCCGGCAGGTGCCGGTCCTGGATGTAGCGGTCGGCCAGCTCGGCCGCGGCGCGGAGCGCCTCGTCGGTGATCTGGCAGCGGTGGTGCGCCTCGTAGCGGTCGCGCAGGCCGCGCAGGATCTGCACGGTGTCGTCGATCGTCGGCTCCTCGACGCGCACCTGCTGGAAGCGCCGCTCGAGCGCGGCGTCGCGCTCGAGGTACTTGCGGTACTCGTCGAGCGTCGTCGCGCCGATCGTCTGCAGCTCGCCGCGTGCGAGCGCCGGCTTCAGGATCGAGGCCGCGTCGATCGCGCCCTCGGCGGCACCGGCGCCGACGAGGTTATGGAGCTCGTCGATGAAGAGGATGATGTCGCCCCGCTGCATGATCTCCTTCATCACCTTCTTCAGGCGCTCCTCGAACTCGCCGCGGTACTTCGAGCCGGCGACGAGGCGCGGCGAGGTCGAGCGTGTAGATCTGCTTGCCCTTCAGGAGCTCGGGCACCTGGTTCGTGGAGATGCGCGCTGGCGAGGCCCTCGACGACGGCGGTCTTGCCGACGCCCGGCTCGCCGATCAGCACCGGGTTGTTCTTCTGTGCGGCGCGAGAGGATCTGCATCACGCGCTCGATCTCGGTCTGGCGGCCGACGACCGGGTCGAGCTTGCCCTCGGTCGGCCTGCTTCGTCAGGTTGCGGCCGAACTGGTCGAGCAGCTTCGAGCTCTTCGACTTCTCGCCGGCGACCGCCGCCGGCCGCCCTGCTGGCGGCGGCCGGGGCCGGAGAGCATGCGGATGATCTCGTTGCGGATCTTCTCGGCGTCGGCGTCGAAGTCGAGCAGGATCCGCGCGGCGACGCCCTCGTTCTCGCGCACGAGCCCGAGCAGGATGTGCTCGGTGCCGATGTAGTTGTGGCCGAGCGAGAGCGCCTCGCGCAGCGCCAGCTCGAGCACCTTCTTCGCGCGCGGCGTGAACGGGATCTGGCCCGTCGTCACCTCGTCGCCCTGGCCGACGATGCGGGCGACCTGCGCGCGCACCTCTTCGACCGTGATGTCGAGCGACTCGAGCACCCGCGCCGCGAAGCCCCTCCTCCTCGCGCAGCAGCCCGAGCAGGATGTGCTCGGTGCCGATGTAGTTGTGCTTGCAGGGCCCGGGCCTCGTCCTGCGCGAGGACGACGACCTGGCGAGCCCGTTCTGTGAATCGCTCGAACAACCTCTCGACCCTCCTTCCGCAATCGGTTCCGGAGGGAAGCTCATCGACCCTCCGGGTCGAAGGTCTGCCCCCATCGTATCGGACGCATCCAGCGCGACCCAGAATCCCACCTGGTGGGGCTGCCGCAAGACCTGGCGGGCGCGCTCGATCAGTCGGCGAAGACCTCCTCGATCACGAGCTCGAGGTCGCCCGGAAGACTGCCCGTCCGGCATCGGCGACGCTGCGGAACGAGTCGAGATAGACCTCCAGTTCCCTCGCGCCGCTCGGGGAACGTCGCCCTGTTCGACCAGGAGCCGCTCGACGTCAGAGACGGTCCACCGGCCGGGGCAGGGTAATCCGGAACCGGCCGGTGCCGGGTCAGCGCCGCTCCGGCCGCCACGGCCGCGGCATCTTGCCCGGGCGGGTCGTGACGGACGCTCGTCCCGGAAGAGTCGACGAGCACAATGCGCGAAGCCGATAAGCGCCCCCAGCAGCAGCCCGGAGCGCGAGGTTGCGAGCCGGCTTGGGCGACACGCGCTCCTCGTCGGCAGCCGCGGCGTCCCACAACCGATGCCGTCGTCTGCGGTGCGAAGCGGTCGTTAGCAGCGACGGTCGCGACCTCGGCCGCCTCCTGGGCGGCCGCCGCGCCTCCTCCTTGCTGGGCGCCTCGACCGCGATCCGCGACGAGGCGAGCCGCTCTCACCGCGTGTCGACGTCGAGCCGGTCGAGCAGGCTCCCGCGGCGTGTCGTCGAGGCCGAGGTTCCGGATCGCCGACTCTGGCAACCCGCGCGGCTGTCGAACAGCTCGGCCGCCGCCGCAGCCGCCTCAGTGAGCTGCGCGTTGTTGCCAGGCGGCTGCCCTTGGCGGACGAGCACGATCGACGCGTCGGCGCGGTGCAGGCCGAGTCCGCCGCAGCAGGTGACCGCAACGCCGAGGAGGAGCCCGACCGCGGCGCCGATGAGATAGCGGCGCAGGCCCAGCGCCGCGGACATCCGCCTTAGGAACGGTCCTTCAGGGCCGGGAACAGGATCACGTCGCGGATCGTCTCGCCGCCCGGTCAGCAGCATCGCCAGCCGGTCGATCCCGAGGCCGAGCCCGCCGGTCGGCGGCATGCCGTACGAGAGCGCCTCGACGTAGTCAGGATCGCTCCTGCTCGCCGCCGACCGAGCTCCGACTGGCTGCGCGAAGCGCGCCTGCCTGCTCCTCGGAGTCGTTGATCTCGGAGAACGCGTTGCCGAGCTCCATCCCGCCGGCGAAGTACTCGAACCGCTCGGTGAGCGCTCGGATCGTCGTCGGTCGTGCGTGCGAACGGCGAGAGCTCGACCGGATAGTCGTGGACGATCGTCGGCTGATCGAGCGTCGGCTCGACGAAGTGGCTGAACGCGTGGTCGACGAGCTGCGCCCAGTCCTCGGTCGCTGCGTCGTGTCGACGCTCGCGCGCGTCCAGCGCGCGCGCGCAGCTCCGCTCGTCGCGGATCCAGAGGTCGTGCTCGGCGAGCGACGTCGACGAAGCGCACGCCGCCGCCACGGCGCTGTCAGGTCGATCTCGCTGGCCGCGGAACGTCGACCGTCGTCGTACCCAGAGTCTCGACCGCGACCGCCGCGACGAGCCTCTCGATCCGGGCCATCGCGTCGCGGTAGTCCGCGTACGCCTCGTACCACTCGAGCATCGTGAACTCGGGGTTGTGCTTGTAGCGAGACGCCCTCGTTGCGGAAGTCCTTGCCGATCTCGTAGACGCGCTCGAGCCCGCCGACGATCAGCCGCTTCAGGTAGAGCTCGGTCGCGATCCGCAGGTAGAAGTCCGCGGTCGAGCTCGTTGTAGTGCGTGACGAACGGCTCGCGCGAAGGCGCCGCCGTAGCGCGGCTGCAGGACCGGCGTCTCGACCTCGACGAAGCCGTCGCGCGTCGAGATAGCGCGCGGATCGCGCGCGACCATGCGACTGCGCGGGTGAGGAAGTCGGCGCCGGGTCTCCTCGTTGACGAGCAGGTCGAGGTAGGCGCTTGCCGGTAGCGCTGCTCGACGTCGGTGAGGCCGTGGAAGGTGTCCGGCAGCGGCGCGCGGATCTTCGCCAGCAGCTCGAGCTCGATCACACTGCGAGCGACGGCTCGCCGCGCCGCGACTTCGGCGGGCTGCCCCGTCACGCCCGACGACGTCGCCGAGGTCGACGTCGCTCGCCGACCTTCTGCGCGGCGAGCAGCTGGATCCGCCCGCTGCGGTCGACGAGGTCGAGGAAGGTGAGTCTTCCCCATCTCGCGGCGCGCCATCACGCGTCCGGCGAGCCGGATACGTCTTCCAGTCGCCGGTCGGCGCCGGGCTCGACCCGTTCCGCGTCCTCACCGGACCGCGGCGATCTCGTCCCGGTCGGGGAAGCGCTTCGGCAGCGCCGGATTCATGCTGCCGACTCTAGTTCGGTACGAAACGCGCAGTGCGGCCCCGCTCGACGGGCGGAGCCGCCTCTTGCCGGAGGCGACGCCGGCCGGTGGCGCTACGCGGCTGCGATCTCGAGGATCTTGTACTTGAGGGAGCCGCGCGGGGTCGCGACCTCGACGGTCTCGCCCTTCTTCTTGCCGATGATCGCCTTGCCGACCGGCGACTCGTTCGAGAGCTTGTGCTCGGCGGGGTTCGCCTCGGCCGAGCCGACGATGTGGTACTCGACCGTCTCGCTTGGCGCCGACGTCGCGCAGCTTGACCTTCGCGCCGACCGGAGACGACGCTCCTGGTCGATGTCGCTTCTTCTGGATCACGCGCGCGTCGAGAGGCGCTCCTCGAGCATGCGCGATGCTTGTGCTCGAGCATCGCCTGCTCGTTCTTTGCGTCGTCGTACTCCGGCGTTCTCGGCGATGTCGCCGAACTCGCGCGCGACCCGGATTCGCTCGGCGACCTCGCGGCGCTTCTCGGTCGAGAGCTACTCGATCTCCTGCTTCAGCTTCTCGTACCCCTCGGGCGTGAGGATGACTTCCTTCAACGGTTCGTCCTCCTCCTCAAGAAAAAGCGCGGCGCAGATGCGCCGTCGCGGGCGCGGAATGGTAGCGCCGACGAGGGTGCGTCAAGGGCTGATCGAGGTACCATTTCGCGATCTGTGAGCGTCGATCTGCGCGAATCCTGGTGGATCCGCGACGTCGAGATCCCGACGCGGCTCGTCCTCGCGCCGATGGCGGGCGTCAGCGTGCAGGCCTTTCGCCGCCAGGGGCGCCGCTTCGGCGCCGGGCTCGTCTGCTCCGAGATGGTCAGCTGCGCCGGGCTCGAGCACCGCAACGAGCGCACGCTCGGCTACCTGCGGGTCGCCGCCGACGAGCATCCGCTCGGCGATCCAGATCTTCGGCTCCGGAGCCGGCGCTGATGGCCGAGGCCGCCCGGATGGTCGTCGCCGCCGGCGCCGACATCGTCGACATCAACTTCGGCTGCCCCGTCCGCAAGGTGACGAAGACCGGCGCCGGCGCGACGCTGCTCGACGACCCCGACGCGCGCGTGCGCGATCGTCGGAGGCGGTCGCGGACGGCGGTCGACGTCCCGGTGACGCGTGAAGATGCGGCGCGGCCTCGAGAACGGCTCGCGCACGTGCCTGCGAGTCGGGCCGCGGCTCGTCGAGGCCGGCGCCGCGACGCTGACGCTCCATCCGCGCTCGGCGCAGCAGATGTACACCGGGCACCGCCGACCACGCGCTGACGGCCGAGCTCGTCGAGCTCGTCGACGTGCCCGGTGATCGCCTCTGGCGACGTCACGTCGCGCGCGAGGCGCAGAGCGGTGCTCGGCGACGACCGGCGCGGCCGCGGTGATGGTCGGCCGCGGCGCGCAGGGCAATCCCTGGGCGCTGCGCGAGATCGTCGACGGCGACGGCGGCGAGCCGACGCGCGAGGAGGTCGTCGCCGAGCTCGATCCTGTTCATCCGCGAGACCGTGCGCGAGCTCGGCGAGCGGCGCGCCTCCGGCTTCCTGAAGAAGTTCTACGGCTGGTATCTCGGCCGCGGGCCGCTTCCCGCGCCCGTTCAAGCAGGAGCTCGTGCATGCTCGAGACGACCGAGGAGGTCGATGACGCGCTCTGATCGCCGCCGCGCCTGGCGCCGCCGAGCTCGTCGAGCAGCTCGAGGCCGAGCTGCCGGACGCGGCGACGAGATCCTCGCTCGACTCTGCCGATCTCGATCTACGGCGGCGGCTAGGCCGCTCGCGTTGCCGCTCCCAGACGAGCCGCGAGGCCCTCGAGCGTCAGGTGCGGATCGATCCGGTCGAGGTGTCGTCGCGTGCGGCGCGATCAGCTCCGCGAGGCCCGCCGGTCGCGACCGTCTGGCGCCTCGGCGCCCGAGCTCGCTCCGGATCCGCTCGACGATCCCGTCCACCTGGCCGGCGAAGCCGTAGACGAGCCCGGACTGGAGCGCGGTCGACCGTCGTCTTGCCGATCACCGCTCGGCGGCTCGACGAAGTCGACCTTCGACGAGGCGCGCCGCGCGGGCGAAGAGCGCGTCCATCGAGATCTCGATCCCCGGCGCGAGCACGCCGCCGACGTACTCGCCCTCCGGCGAGACGACGTCGAAGTTGGTCGACGGTGCCGAAGTCGACGACGATGCACGGCGCGCCGTAGCGCTCGCGCGCGGCGACGGCGTTCGACGATCCGGTCGGGGCCGACCTCGCGCGGATCGTCGTAGCGGATCGGGATCCCGGTCTTGACCCCGGGCCCGACGGTCGAGCGAGCGGCGCATCGCGCCCAGCGCTCGGCGACGCGCTCGTACTCGCGCACGAGCGCGGCACCGTCGAGGAGAGGCAGATGCCGTCGAGCGTCCGTCGAGGTCGAAGAGGCCGCGAGCATGACGCCGAGCTCGTCGCCGGTGCGTGCGCGCGGTCGGTCGCGAGCCGGAAGCTGCTCGGCGAGCCGCTCGCCCTCGAACAGGCCGAAGCACCGTCTGCGTGTTGCCGACGTCGACGGCCAGCAGCATTGAGCGCGCTCTAGAGCGTGTCGTCGTCCGTCGAGATGACGCTCGCCGAGTCGCTCGGCGAGCGCCTCTGCGGTCAGCTTCGGCTCGTCGCCCTCGCCGCGCAGCTCCTCGACGGTGACGTCGCTCGAGGTGTAGACCTCGGCGCGCGGGATGATCCGCGTCGGGCGGTTCTTGTCCCAGACCCAGACGTCCTCCATCTTCAGCGTGGAAGAACGGATAGCTCGGCTGCGGTGAGACCTGCAGGTCGAGCTTGTTGCAGAGGTAGGTCGCGTCCTGCGGTCAGGACGCAGTAGCGGAAGAGGCCGAAGACGGCCGTGTACTCCTTCTTCAGCTGTAAGCTCGAGCTCGGCCTCGAACTCGTCGAGATCGTCCAGGTGCGACATCAGGCTCGAGTCTAGCCCCGCGAGCAGGTCTCTGACACGCGTCCCTGGCCGGGAATCGACGAGCTGCGGATCGCAGCTCGGCGAGCGGCTCGCAGCGCGAACCGGCGCTCGTGCAGGCGCGGGTGCGGGATGGTCAGGCCCGGCTCGTCGACCGTCTCGTCGCCGTAGAGCAGCAGGTCGAGGTCGATCGTGCGCGGGCCCCAGCGCTCGCCGCGCTCGCGCTGCCGAGCCGCCTGCTTCGACCGCGAGCAGGCGATCGAGCAGCTCGCGGGCGGAGAGCTCGGTCTCGAGCGCGGCGGCGCCGTTCAGGAACCGCGGCTGGTCGAGTGACGCCGACCGGATCCGTCTCGCACGCAGAGTCAGACGACGGCGACGACCGCTCGGGCAGCTGCTGCGAGCGCCGCACGCAGATCGTCGCCTCGCGGTCGCCCGAGGTTCGCGCCGAGGCCGACGTAGCGCGCGCGGTCACCGGGCGCGTGACGCGTACTGCCGCGACCGACCGGCGGCGAGGCTCGAGCATCGCAGCTTGCGGACACGCGCACGCCGACGCGACTCCTGCGGCCGGGAAACGGCGCGAGCAGCTCGTCCGGCGACCGCGGCACGCGAGCGCCTCCGAGCAGCGCGGAACGCGCGGCGCGAATCGGAGACCTCGCGGCCACGCAGGCGACGACATCGGTAGTCGACCGTCGTCCTCGATGCGGTCCGGCCGGCCGGCTCGTCCGACCTCCAGCTCGACGTCGAAGAGGAAGTGCTGGCCCACGGCTGCTCGCTCCTCGTAGCACGCCGTGGTGGCCGTAGACAGCTCGATCCCGTGCGAGCTCGATCGATCACGCGATCAGCGCCCGCGGCCACGGTCAGCGCCTCGACGTGCTCGCGCACGTCGTGGACGCGGAGGATCGAGCGCGCCGCGCTCGTAGGCGGCGACCGCGGCGCCGAGCGACGCCGCAGAGCGGCCCGGTGCGTCGCCTCCGGATCGCCGAGCACGTGCCGAGCGAGCTCTTGCGCGAGAAGCCCGATCAGCACCGGGCGGCCGAGCGCCAGCAGGACGTCGAGCCGCCGGACGAGCTCGAAGTTCTGCTCCGACCGTCTTGCCGAAGCCGATGCCGGGATCGAGGCAGATGCGCTCCTCCGGGATCCCGGCCGCGACGGCGAACGCCGAGCCGCTCCTCGAGGAACGCGGCCACCTCCGACGGCGACGTCGTCGTAGCGCGGATCGACCTGCATCGTGCGCGGCTCGCCCTGCATGTGCATCAGGCAGAGATAGCGCGCCGCGCTCCGCGACGACGCCGGCGAGCTCGGGATCGCCGCGGAGCGCCGTGACGTCGTTGACGAGCTCGGCGCCGAGGCGCGAGCGCGCGGCGCGCGACCTCGGCCTTCGCCGTGTCGATCGAGACGGGCACGCCCTCGAGCCGCTCGAGCACCGGCACGACCCGGCGCAGCTCCTCGTCGAGCGAGACGCCCGTCGGAGCCGGGCCGCGTCGACTCGCCGCCGACGTCGACGATCGCCGCGCCCTCGGCGAGCATCCGCCGCGCCGCGGCGGCGGCGATCATCGGGATCGAGGTGCACGCCGCCGTCCGAGAAGCGAGTCGGGCGTGACGTTCACGATCCCCATCACGGCGGGCCGCTGCAAACGTTCCTCCACCGATGGACGTCTCACCCCTGCGATGGAGACTAGCGCGCGCACCCGCAACGCCCTCCTGACCGCGCTCGGCGTGCTGGTCGCGCTCGGTTGCGTGGTCGCGGTCGCCGCCCGCAGGCTCGACTCTCGACTCGGCGGCAGCGCCGCGAGGTACGCGCGAGCCGACGCGCTCATCGGACATCCTCTTCGCGCTCTACCTGCGATCGCACTGATCGCGCGGCGCCGCATGTTGCCATCTATCCGATCTCCCGTGCTGCAGAGGAAGGTCGAGGCGCAGACGGGCGAGCGCGACCGTCCGGCGCCGCCGGCCGCCTGGGACCGATGCTGCGTCCTGGTCGTCGTGGCCGGAGCGCTCACTGCTGGCAACGGCAAGTTCGAAGGCCACCAGGCGCCCACCGCCGCCCGAGGCGAGCCCACCCGGCCATCAGCCCCGGGCCGCAATCGATCCGATGATTCGCACCAGTCTTGGGCGGCCGACGGCGGGCTCCCTTACGAGCCCGGCCGGTGTCGCCTGGGGCCCAGTCACCGATCCACGCTCGCGCCGACCCGTCTGCTCGCGGTCGGCGCCTGGTGCTGGTACTGCGGTCGCGCTCGCGCGCGCGGCGAGGCTGACGCGCGAGGCTCGCCTGCCACCGGCCTCGCCGCCGCGGTCGCCCGGGCAAGTCGACAGTGTCGACGACCTCCAGCGCCGGGAGCCGGATCCCGGCGGCGCGGTGATCGCCAGCCTACGCCCGGCTCGAAGCGGATCGCTCGCCGCGCACGGCAGCTCCCCCGACAGGCCAGCCGGGGCGCTGCTCGGGTACCTCGCCCGCATGCTCAGCGGGGCTCTCCGTGTCCGACTCTGGAGCGGCACTGCGCAGCTCACCCGACCTGTTCGAAAGGGCTAAGTTCTCGCAGCATGCGGGGGGACCGAGATGAAGGGACGCGATATCGACGCTCGAGAGGTCCGCGACGACCTGCTCGCCGCGAACGCGCTCGCCGAGAAAAGGCAGGCGTAGCGCGATCAGGGCGCAGCGCGAGCAGGCGGCGACGCGGAATGAGGGCATGCCCCCTCGTCGCGACGACCTTTAAGGACCTTCGCAGCTGGCCCGAAGCCGATGCGCCGCGCCGCGGTCGCGTTCGTCGCTCTCTCGCTTCTGACTCTCTTGGGCGACCGGGTGTTGCGCTCGCACGTGCGCGCCGTGGCCGCGGAAGAGCGCGCCAAGATCCGCCGCGAGGGCGGGCCGACGGAGCCCGCCGTGCCGCTGCCCGCTCCCGAAGAGACGCCGGGAGGCAAGCCGCGATCCTCGCTGACCCGCTGGCTGGTCCCCGACGCCTCCGCCGCCGGAGCCAGCTTCCTGCGAAAGAGACGCGGCCGTATCAGCTCGGCGGGGCGTTGCGACGCACCTCACGGCGGGGCCCGGCGGGCTGAAGAGCGCGCCGTACGACCTCCAGGCGCGCATCGGCGCGGGAAAGCCCCTCGCGCTGATCTTCTGGGCGCCCGGTTTCTCCTGGTCGGAGCGCACGCTGGCCGAGATGGTGGCGATGTTCCGGAAGGAGACGCCGCAGATCGAGGTCTACGCGGTGTGCGGCTTGCGCGAGGATCAGCGGGACGAGGAGAGTCCAGGAACGGGCTGCGCTCTACGACCTTCCGTCCGACCTTCCCCTCCTGATCGATGACGGGTTCAAGGTGGGGAGCGCCCTGCAGGTCGGCGACATCCCGAACGTCGCGCTCTTCTCCGCGAAGGGGCAGCTCGTCGTCGCGCGGATCAGGACACGGACCAGCTCCTGATCACCGGGACCGGCAATCGCCCGGCGATCGACGTCGTTCGCGACGTCGCCCAAGGGCGTCGAGGTCCCGCAGGTTCAGCGAATGTTCCCCTACTACCCTCCGCGCGGTTCTTGAACCGCTGCGCCCCGGCGTTCAGCGGCCAGGCGTTCGGGACCGAAGGCTCCGGTCGAGTTCAAAGGCCGCTCCTCCACGGGGCGGCCGACGCTCGTGCTGTTCTGGTCGTCCACGTGCCAGCACTGCCAGGATCGACGTGCCGCAGCTGGTGAAGTGGCTGGCGGCGCACCCGAATGCCGGTGGACGTCGTCGGCGTCAGCATCATCAAGAAGGATCGTGAAGGGCAACCCTCGCATCGCGCGATCACCGACGCCTACATCAAGGCGATGGAGATCCCGTGGACCACCATCGAGGACGAAGGCGGGGTCGATCTCGGAGCTGTACACAGTGACATCTCACGCCGACGACGGTGTTCGTTTCGCCGTCGGGCGAGGTCGAGGACCTCTGGTACTACGCGCACGAGGAAGGCTTCGACGCGGCGATGGACGCATCGCTGAAGAAGGCGCGAGCCGCAACCAGCGCCTGCACGAGCCCGGAGCCGGGGCCGCTCCCCAAGATCGCGACGAGCGTCGTCCCGTCGACGGGAAGCGGGTGGAGCTCGCCACGGTGCTCGACCGGCCCACGCTCGTCCACTTCTGGGCGACCTGGTGCAAGCCCTGCGTCGAGGAGCTCCCGTCGCTGATGAAGTTCACGGCGGACGTCGAGAAGGGCGGCACCGCCCGCGTCGTGCTCGTCTCCGTCGAGGCGGAAGCCGACGGCTTGCGCATCCGTCAGTTCGGAAAGAACCTGCAGCTGGACCTGAAATCGTACCGCGCGTCCGAAAGGCGGCCTCGCCGACCGCGTGGATCTTTCCTACCGGCTTCCCGCGGACGTTCGTCGTGGGGACGGGCGGCGTGGTGCTCTGAACGAGCGCCAGGGCAGTCAGGATTGGAGCGATCCGACCGTCGGCCGCAGGCGTCCGCGCGTCTCTTGAAGCGCTAGACTTCTCCGCCGTGTCCCCCAGCACTGGCGCTTCCTACGACGCGTTTTCCTTCACGCATCGCACTCATCGACGGACGCGTCGTGCGGCTCGGCTACGAGCTCCACGCGACGAGCGGCTCGAGGATCGAGCTCGAGGAGACGTTCGAGCTTCCGGACGAGCCTTCGACCGCAAACCGATGCGGGCGATCCCGGCGTCGATCGAGCGCTGCTCGGCCTCCACCTGGCGGCGGGGACGTCGTACTGGAAGACCTGCATCCCTGCGTCGATCGAGCTTCGGGACACGCGCGCTTTCCGACGAGGACGCCGCGTTCTGGAGCCGAGTGTACACCGCGGGTTTGGGCGAGTTCTTCTACCGGAACGGGATCGATCCGACGGCGACGCGCGTCGTTCCCGGCCGGCGGCCGCGCCTCCCCGGCTCCTGCTGAAGTCCAGCCGCCGGGACCGCCGCTGCTCCTTTGGGGCGGCAGGAAGGACTCCGGTCGTCTCGCACGAGGTCTTGGCCGGCGCGGGCGAGCCGCACGAGCCTGCTCACCTTCGGACGGCCGGGCTGGGAGTGGGTTCGCAACGCCGCCGAGGTCGCCGGAAACCGCTCCACGTCGTCGCGCGGCGGCTGGACCCGAAGCTTGCCGCGATGAACGCGGCGGGCGCGTTGAACGGCCACGTTCCGGTCAGCGCGCATCTTCGCTGCGGCGGGCGCGCTCGTGGCCGCGCTCACCGGCCGCTCCGCGGTGATCGCGTCGAACGAATGCGAGCGCGTCCACGGGAAACGCGGTCTGGCACGGGCATCGACGTCAACCATCAGTGGAGCAAGTCGCTACGAGTTCGAGCGGATGTTCCGCGACTGGCTGCGCCGGAACCTCTCCGGCGGACCCGGAGTACTACAGCTTGCTCCGTCCGCTGACCGAGCTGCGCATCGTGAAGGCGTTCGCCGACGCACCGCGCGTACTTCGGCGCCGTGACGTCGTGCAACGCGAACTTCAAGCAATCCGGCCCGGCCGCGCGACGGTTCTGTCTCAACTGCCCGAAGTGCGTGTTCGTCGTCGTTGATGGCGAGACCGTGGCTCGACGACGCCGGCTACCACGCCCTGTTCGGCGGCGACGCCCTCGCCGACCCTGCCAACCTGACGAATCGTCGAAGAGCTGCTCGGCCTCAGGGGCCAAAAGCCGTTCGAGTGCGTCGGCACCCCGGAGGAAGCCGCGGCGGCGATCGATCTCGCCAGGTCCCGCGGGCGAACGATTCCGCACGGCGTCATGACCGCGTTTGCCGCCTGCCTCGCGAAACGCCCGTGGATCTCGATGCGGTCGTGGCGCGTGCGCTCGCCGCTCCGACGCGCACGAGCTCTCCCAGGACGGCTCGCCCAACTCGATGACTATCTCGATCGGCACTGACACGCGGGCCGGCGTCTTCGGGACACGGCGTCGAAGGGCCGCTCGGCCGTCCTCTGGCTGCGGCCGGATCGGATGCCCTGAGATCCGCGTGATCGTGGCGACGCCCGAGCAATCGGACCCCGAGGCGCTCTCGGGCCTCGACGTCTTGATCAAGTCGCCCGGGATCAAGCCCTCGCACCCGCTCCTCGCCGCAGCCGCCTCGCGGCGATTCCGGTGACCTCCGCGACGGCGCTCTTCCTGGAGACGGGCGCGCGCGGCCGGACTGGCGCGTGATCGGCGTCACCGGCAGCAAGGGCAAATCCACCACGGCCACGCTGATTCACAAGACGCTCGAGGCGGCGTCGATCCCGACCGTCCTCGCCGGCAACATCGGGCGCTCGGCGCTCGACCTCGTCGAGGAGGCCGTCTCCAACCGCCCGGTGGTCGTGCTCGAGATGTCGAGCTACCAGACCCACGACCTGACCCTCGGTCCGCCGGTCGCCGTGATCACGCGGCTTGTTCCCCGAGCACCTCGACTGGCACGGGGCGTCGAGGCCTACTACGACGCGAAGCTGCGGATCGCCTCGACCCAGCGCGACGACGACGTCACGATTTGGAATGGGACCGATCTCGAGATCGCCAAGCGCGTGCCGTTGGGACCCGCGCGCCACGTCGCCTACGGCCTCGCCGCCGTCTCGCTTCTCGGAGGCTGCGATGAAGCTCCGCGGCCCGCACAATCGCCTGAACGCGGTCGCTGCGCTCACCGCCGCGGAGCTCTACGGTGCCAGGCCATCGCATCTGGAAAGCGTGCTGGCCTCCTTCACCGGGCTGCCCGCACCGCCTCGAGGACCTCGGCGTTCACGGCGGCGTGCGCTGGATCAACGACTCGATCGCGACCGCGCCCGAGGCGGCCGTTGCCGCGCTCGACGCATTCAGGCGGCGAGGTTGCAGCCTACATCGGCGGCGGAACCGATCGCGGGTTCGACTTCAGCGCCCCTGGCTGCGCGCGCTCTCGGCGAGCTCGGTGCGCAACGTGATCCTCGCTGCCGCCCGGAGGGAAGGCGATGCGGAAGGCTGATCGCGGGAGCGCACCTACGTCGCCGACCTCGCGGAAGCCGTCGCGCTCGCGGCACGCGTCACGCCTTTGGGGTCGGTGGTCCTGTTTTCCCCTGCGTCCCCCAGCTACGGTGTCTTCAATAATTTCGAGGAACGGGGTAATGTGTTCCGAGATCTCGTCGCAGGCGCTTTAGACGCCGGCCAGGAGGAGAATCGATGCGCGGAAGAAATACGCTCAACGTCCTGATCGCCTTCGTCTTGGGTGCCACGACCGTCCTCGTCGCGAAGACGAAGCTGACCTTCGACCCGAAGGCGTTCTATGCCGGCCACGACAAGAAGGAAGCGGCGACGCTGCTGCTCGCCGAGGGCGAGAAGCTCGCCGGTGACGACACCTGGGAGCGCATCGGCGTCGGCCGCGTCGCCAGTTCAGTCCGGCGACAAGAAGAGGGGCGAGGCGTTGTTCGAAGCCGTCCTCGCCGGCAACGTACGGCAAGAACGACCTCTACCGGATCGCGACGGCCTACGCCGCCGCCAAGAGCTGGGCACAAGGCCGAGCCGCTCTTCGAGCAGGCGATCGCGATGGACGCGGAGACGACAGCGGGATCATGAAGGCGGGCTGCTGGTTCAATCCCTGAACGGCGATCGCCTAGCGCGCGGAGGAGCTGTTCGGGATGGCGTTCGCGCACGCCCCCGATCATGCGTGGCACTACATCCTGGCGTCGGGCGTCCTACCGGGGATCGAGGCCGCTTCTGAGCTCGCGGTGACCCGCGCGTCACTGGCCCCAGGAGAATCCGAGGAGCAGGCTCGCCTGCTCGTAGTCACATCGGTCTCGATGCCCGCGAGCGTGACGTCCGTCCCGCGCACGATGCGTCCGTCGATTCCGATGTTGAAGACGTCGCCGACCTTGAAGATGATCCCGGCGTTGCCGTAGTAGCCGAACGTCTGGTCGGCTGTCGCCGCCGCTCCAGAAGTCGAGCCGGAGCCGACGCGCCGGCGAACGTGCGTACGATCCCCCGCCGAAGTAGGGCCGCACCGGAGCCTTCTTCACGGGATGGACCAGGAACCCGGCAGAAAACTCCACGAAGCCGACGCCGACATGGCCGGTCTCGCCGAAGAAGGGGACGCAACGTGCGCGTCCTCGCCCGCGATGTTGAACCCCAAGGCGACGTGGACCCAGGACTTCTTCGGCGCGAAGTCGACGTCGAAGCCGAACGATGCCGGCTTGTCGATCGGAGTCCACTGGTCCCGAAGTAGGCCTGCCCGATGAAGAACTGCGTGTTGCCCGTCATCCGTCGTCTCGGAGGGCGGGAGCCTCGGCGGCCGGCGGCTGCTCGCGGCTCCTGCGGCTCCTCCTGCGCGAGGACGGAGCCCCCGAAGGCGAGCGCCGCGACAAGAGCAATGCTGTGATCCCACGCTTCATGTCGTCCCCCTCGTGGCAGGCCCCGGAACGTTCTCGAGCGGCCGGACGATCTGTCCGCCGACGCGGCGCACCAGAGATTGCACGCGGCCCAAGCCCTTCAGCATGCCGGAATCGCGACCGCTTCCGCCAGCGGCCCGGTCCGATGACGTCGCCCTGCGAGCAGCGAGGTCACCGCGGGCCGGATTCCGAACTTCGCGCCCGGAGACGCTCGCGCCTTCAGCTGGGGGCGGTGAGGAAGACCTCGATGAAGTGCCGGTCGTAGTAGGCGCGGATCATCATGAAGAAATATTCTCTGCAGCCGCCGGTTTCAACACCGCGCAGCGCGCCGGTGTCTTTCGCGTCGACCCGGCCGCCGGCGCTTCAGCGCGGCGGCGACGTCAGCGCGCGCGCGCTCCGCGCCGTGCCATGCGCCGATCAGGATCCCGGACGAGAAGATCGGGTCAGAAACCTGCGGCATCACCGATCATCGCCGAAGCCGTCCCCGTGCGTCTGCGAAACTTTGAACGAGAAGTTCTGCACGGCGGCGGCGGGAACAGCCTGCGCGAGCGGCCGCCAGCTGACGCGTGGCCTCTGGAGTCGCCTCGATCGCGGCGTCGAACTGCGCGTCGAGGCCGCCTTCGATCCCTCCGTAGCGCGCGACGTCGAGGCACGACGCCCACCGACGTCGTCCCGTCGGCGAACGGGATCCAGCCAGTACCACCCGGCGTTCGTGATGATGATCACGATGTTCCCGGCAGCGCGCGCCCGTCATGCGCTCGGACACCCTTCGAAGTGGCCGACGATCGCCAGCTTCCGGTGATCAGGGTAGACGGTCTTCCATCCCATGCGCGTGGCGAGGAAGGCGTGCTGGCCCGTGGCGTCGAGCACGCACTTCGCGCGAATCGTCCCCTCGTCACCATCCTCCGTACCGCACGCGGACGCCGGTGAGGCGCGCGCCCTCCCATTCCGGGGCGACCGCCTTCCAGGGCTCGCGCACGTCCACGCCGCGTTCCCGGCCCGACCGCAACAACAGCTCGTCGAACTCGTCGCGCCGCACGTTGTAGGCGTGCGGGATGACCGGCGCGGCGCTCTCGTCGAACCAGAAGCTGGTTCGCTCCTCGCCGTCGTGGCTGCAGAAGGTCGCCCTGGCTTCACCAACGTGTGCGGAAGCGCGCGGATGGCGTCGTGGACGCCCAATCCGGTCGAACATGGGAGCGAGTGCGGGAGGAGCGACTCCCCACGTGGAAGCGCTGGGTGGCGCTCGGCTTCGATCAGAGATCGACCGGACGCCCTCTCGCGCGAGGGACCATCCCGGCGGTGCTCCCGGTCGGAGCCTCCGCCCAGGATGAGAACATCGGTCTCCCGCGGAATCGTCATGAGACCTGGCCAGTCTACCAGCGGCGCGACTCCCCTACAATGCCCCCGCATGACCGAGTCTTCCACGCGCTTCCCCGCAGTTTCCCGAGGTGGGCGCCGCGAGGCGCCTGCTCGGGGACTACCACGTGACGAGGCTTGTTCTGGTACCGGTTCCACAAGTGGGCCGTGTCGACGCTGCCGCGCGTGGACCCTGTGGCCGATCACCTGGACCTTCACGCCGTTCTTCTTCTTCACGATCTTCAAGATCCGGCGGGCCATCGCGTCGAACCTCGAGGCGGTTTTGGGATCGTGCGGGTTCCTCGAGCGTCAACGACGCATCTGGTCGACGATGTGGACGTTCGCGTGGTGTCTGACCGAGCGCTACGAGCGGCTGACGACCGACCGGCCGTTCGACGTCTCCCTCGAGTCGATCGAGCACTGGGACGCGGTCGCGTGGTCGGAGCTGGGATTCGTCATGGTGACGGCTCACCTCGGGATGTACGAGGTCAGCTCGATGCTGCCGACGCCGAACGGGCCGCGGCACGTGCACCTGGTCCGTGAGCCGGAGGTCGAACCCCGCGCTCAGGAGTTCATCCGCGAGTGCGTCCGCTCGGTCGAGGGTCGTACTTCACGATGCACTTCCAGAGCGACGACCCGCTCCAGGGATGGTTTTCCTCGACGCGCTGCGCCGAGGCGAAATCGTCGCCGTGCAGGGGGACCGCCCGCGCGCGGAAGCCGCACCGTTGAAGCCACGCTCTTCGGCCGGCCGATCCCGCTTCCGTCCGGCCCCGCGGCGCTGGCGCGCACGGCGGGCGTTCCGATGCTCCCGGTTTTCGCCATTCGCACCGGACGGCGGCGTTGCCGGGTCGTCTTCGGCCCTCCGATCACGGTGCCCCGAACGCACGATCGCAACGCGGATCTCACAGAGGCCGTGGGGCGCGTCGCCGTCGAGGTCGAGCGGGCGGTGCGCGGCGCGCCGTATCAATGGTTCGTGTTTCGCGAGCTGTGGCCGAAGCGGCCGCGCGTCAGTCGCCGAGGTACGTCCCGATCGTGCCTTGAAGCAGAGCCCGCCTTCGACGGCGACGTCCACCGCGTAGGTCGTTAGCTCCGCCATCGCGGCTTCGAGGCGGACCGAGGCGATGAGCTCGGCATCGGCTTCGATCGTCCGCCGGTAGAGCACGACGTCCTTCAACGAAACGAGGTAGCCGGTCCGCACCGACGGCCCGCCCGTCTCGCGCTGCCGCCTGAGGGCCTCCCAGACCGCCGCGGTCTGCGCCGCCGCAGTTCGAGCGCGACGAATCCGGGAGCCCTGCCGCGGTGGACGAGCGCGCACGCCGCCGGCACGCGGCCGACGCAGGTCGCGCCGTCGTCGGCCTCGCCCAGGATCGCGATCGACGAAGAGCATCGGCGGGCGGTGCGGAATCAGGTCGTGGAGATGCGGAGCCCCCGACGCCCGGCGCGCCGCCACCGCGTGCGGCGCGCGGTGCGTCCAGGCGACGGGCCGAACGATCAGCGCGCCGTTGGCGACGAGCTCGCCCGCGCGTCTCGACCTCGAATCGAACGCCGCCGTCCGGACGCGGAACCGTCGCGAGCGTCGAGCCGGTCGCCAGGGCAGCACGAGCCCCCGGAACCGGGCGAACGGGATCGCGGACACTTCGTCGGCGCTTCCGCCCGGAGCGGCTGCGGCGGCGACGAGACGAGCTCCGGCGATCCCGGGAGGATCGGCCGGCCGGGAAAGTGTCCTTCGAAGAGCGGGCCGGCGGCGGGGACGGCGATCGCCGCGCTCATGCCGGCGACGCGACGATCGATGGCGACGACGAACGACGGGTAGGCCTCGCGGAGCGCCACGACGTCGGGAACCATGCGCACGTCGCGGAATCCGCTCGTCGTCAGCGCCGCCGTCCACTGCTCCGGCGTCGAGAAAGCCACCGTTCGGCCGCCACGCCGGATCGAGCACCGGGCTCTCGGAACGCCTCGAGCAGGTTGAAGATGAACTCGACGTAGATCGGCTGGCGGGGAAACGGCCGCACGCACTCCGAGATGACGAGCGTGCCCGAAGGGTGAGGCGCGGTCCGGATCTCCCGCAGCGTGAACGCGAGGTCGGAGGCGACGTGAAGCAGTATTGACCCCGTGCACGAGGGCGTAGGCACCCGGGCGCCACGTCCGCTTCGCGAGAACGGCCGGTTCATGTCGCAGCGCGCGAACGCAAACGGCACGCCGGGAAGGCGGCCGGAAGCGTCTTCTGCGCCGCGCCGCAGGAACGGGATCGGAGATCTCGGTGAACCGGTAGGACGAGACGCTCGCCGCGCGCGCCGACGCTTGAAGGCGGGACAGCAGCGCCTCTGCGCCGCTTCCCAATCCGCCGCCAGCTCCAAGATGGCACCGCCCTCGGCCGGGAAGCGCGCTCTCGCACGCGATCGCGCCGATCGTGTTGCTGATGGCGTAGAGAACGTTGGCCGTTGGAGAAGTAGTCCGACCACGTTCCGATACGCTCGGGGCCGAAGAGGACCTTCTCCCCGGTCGTCTCGCCTCGCAGCACCGCGGGGTAGTGCTCCGCCGCGACAGCCGCGATCGCGTAAGACGGGAGCGCGGCCGGATCGTGGCGCCGCTGCTCCTCGAGAATGGATGCGGCGTCGAGCTCCGGCAGGACGCCGGCGAGCCGGTAGCGCGCACGACCTCCGTCGTCCGCGGCCGCGCTGGAGCACGCCGCGCGAGGCGAGCTCGCGCAGGATCCAATCGAGGGGCACGCGGGCGACCTGTCGCATCGAGCCCGCCTCGTGCGATCGCCTCGTCGGTCGACGCGGGCGTGCCGAGCACCGGCCGGAAGCTCCGCCCGCCGGAACACGTCGAGCGTCAGGCGGAAGACGTATTCCTCGAAGAGATCGCATCGAGCGGACGAACGCGTCGCCGAACAGCGGAAGGATCTCCGGCGGCAGGAGCGAGGCGCGCGTCCGGCATGGCCTACGCCGTGCTGCCGGCATCCACGAGGAACGCCTGGCCCGTGATCGCGCGCGCGCGATCCGACAGCAGGAAAGCGATCATCGCCGCGACGTCGTCGGGGCTCGTCCCCGAAGGGAGCGCCTCGATCGCACGCAGCTCCTCAGCCTCTCGGGAGGCGTGTCCGCGATCATCTCGGTCATCACGAGGCCCGGGCACGACCGCGTTGACGCGCGGATGTTCCGCTTCCCGAGCTCGCGCGCGAGCGACTTCGTCATTCCGATCAGTCCGGCCTTCGCGGCCCCGTACGCCGCCTGGCCCGCCACGCCGCGGAGCGCGGTGAGCGACGACACGTTGACGATGCTCCCCGCGCGCCGCGCGATCATCTTGGGCAGCACGGCGCGGCAGCAGCGGAAGGCGCCGCCCAGGTTCGCGTCGATCACGGCGTCCCAGTCCGCGTCGGGATCGCGGCCAAGAGCTGGTCCCGGCGGATCGCGGCGTTGTTGACGAGCCCCTCGATCGCGCCGAGCGCGTCTTCGATCTCGGGCACCAGGGCGCCGGGGCGCTGACGGTCGGCGAGGTCGAAGCGCCAGGCCTTGGCCGGGCCGCCGCATTCGGCTTCGAGCGCCAAGCGCGGCCGCCTCGTCCTCGCGGTAGGTGAACGCCACGCGGCGGCCCTCGGCGACCAGCGCGCGCACGAGGGCCCGTCCGATGCCGCGGCTGCCGCCCGTGACCAACACGCATCCTTCGCTCACGACGGCGACCTCGAATCGCGCACGCGCCACCGCCCCCGCGATGCGCAGAGAATCCACGATCGGTCGGTAGTGGCTCGTCGCGCGCCCGTCGGGCTCGTCGAGGCGAATCGGCACGCCGACGACGCGGAAGCCCTGGCGCACCGCCCGGACGAGGACGGCGCTTTCCGCCTCGAAGCGCGGCTCCGGGAATCCGATCGTCTCGATCAGGCGGCGCGTGTACAGGCGGTAACCCGTCTGGCAGTCCGGAAGCTCGGCGCCCCGCGACCTGCGAGATCAGCCACGACGACGTCCCGTTCGAGGTCCGCCGGACCCGGCTCATCGCCGCGTAGAGGTGCGCCCGCGTGCCGAGGACCAGCTCGGCGCCTTCGCGCCAAGCCGCCACGAGCTTCGGCATCTCCTCGGGAGGGTGCTGGCCGTCCGCATCGATCGTCACGACCGCGTCGAAGCCCAGCGACGAACAGGTGATCGAAGGCCGTCTTGAGCGCCCGACCCTTGCCGAGGTTGACGGCGTGGGTCAACACCGGAACGCCGGACGCGCGAGCCGCATCGCCGGTTCCGTCGCCGCGAGCCGTCGTCCGACGACCACGACGCACGACGCCATCAGCGAGCGCACGATCGGACGACCCGCGCGATCGAGCCTTCGGCCTCGAAGGCCGGGATCGCGACGGCGAGCCGCTCGGTCACGGCCGCTCCAAGCACGGTCCACGCGGCGGCTCCCCGGCGGCCGAGCGCGGAGACGAGCACGCGCCGGGGCGCGGGAAGCTCGCGGCCGTCGTGCGGCGCGATCGCGAGCGCATGCGTCCTCGAGTCTCGAACGCCGGAACGGCGGCCGAAGCGGCACGCCCTCGGCGGCGGCGACCGCCGCGGCGAGAGGCCCGCCGCCGAACTCCCCGAGGACGGCCTTGGGCGTGAGGATCGGCGGGATCGGGCGCCGGCCCCACAGCGGCGGCGAGCGTCGCCGCCTCGAGGCGGTCGCCGCGGCGAGCGCCGGAGGCTCCCGAGACGATCCGGTCACGGACGCGATGCCGATGCCGCGCGCGGTCGAGGACGCCCGCGAGGCGCGCGGGCGAGGTGCGTCATCCCCGTCGCCCCAATCGCTCGACCGAGCGCCGTGGCGTCGAACGCGGCGCCGGACGCGGCGATCCGCGGCCAGAGCGTGCGCGCCACGCGCTTGCGCGTCGTCCTCGCGCTCGATGACGACGACCGCGGCGCCTTCCCCGGCCAGCACGCCGTCGCGCGAGTGCATCGAACGGCCGCGCGGCCTCGTCCGGCCCGCGCCTCGCTCGCGCCGTCGCGCGAAAGCGATCGAGCAGCGCGTGGAGCAGCGGCGTCATCTCGTCCGACGGCGCCTGCGACCGCCACGTCGGCCCGGCCCTCGCGAACCTCCTGCGGCGCCGCGCGCCAGCGGCGAGCAGCGGGCCCGCCTCGCGCTGGGTGATGGTCACGTTGGCTGCCCTGCGCGCCGAGCGCGATCGCGACGCGCGCGGCGGCGGCGTTGGCGACGCACTCCGAGAAATAGAACGGCTGCGCGGACTCAGGACCTTCGTCGAGGATCTGGCGCACGAGCTTCTCGGTGAACAGGAGCGCGCCGAACGCCGTCGCCAGCACCACGGCGACGCGGCGGCCTGCAAGCGACGCGAAGCCCGCATCCTCGACGGCCATCCGCGCCGCCGCCACCGCGTAGCTGCGACGGCACGCTCGAGCCGGCGCGCCTCCGCCGGCGGGAGCCAGCGCGCCAGATCGACCTTGGGCACGGCGGCGACGAAACGCGACGGACTCCGCTGCGTGGTAGCCGGCGGAGCGGTCCATCTCCGAGACCAGGGAGCGTCCGGCGCGAAGCGCCTGGGACAGCGTGTCGCGACCGACGCCGTGCGCGCCGACGACCCCGAGACCGGTGATGACGGCCGCGCTGCATCGAGCCCGCCTCGTGCCCGCGTGAAGACCAGCACCGCGTTCGCCGCCGAAAGCGAGGCTGGTCGAGATCGCACAGGACGCACGGGCGAGCGGGCGCGGCGCTGCCCAAGACCAGATCGAGCCCGAGCTCGGCATCGAGTCTCGCCGTTGTCCGGCATCGGATGGACCTCGCGGCGCGCGAGACAGAGAACGGTGGCGACGGCCTCGACCGCGCCCGCGGATCCGAGGAGATGTCCGATCAGCGCCTTCGTCGACGTGACCGGGACAGGCGCCCGCGAGGTCGCCGAAGACGACCTTGAGCGCCGCACGCCTCCGACGCATCGTTCAGCGGCGTCCCGGTGCCGTGCGCGTTCACGAAGTCGACGTCGGCGGCTCGACGCGACGCGTCGGCCAGCGCGAGCAGGATCGCGTCCGAGGCGCCCGGCCCTCCGGAGTGAGGCGCGGTCATGTGATGCGCGTCGCAGGTCGACGGCCTCGCCGGCGAGCTGGACGATCGGCCGTGCCCCGCGTTCTGCAGCGTGGGCCACGGTTTCGAGCGACGAGCACGCCCGCGCCTTCCCCAAGGAGAGACCCAGCGCGATCCTGCCGGAAGGGGCGGGACGGGGCTTCATCGACCGAGCGGAGCGCGTTGAATCCGGCGTAGGTCAGCTGGCAGAGCGCATCCGATCCGCCTGCGAGCGCGACCTCGACGTCCGCCGCGCCGAAGCGCCCGGAGCGCCGAGCCGATCGCCATCGCGGCTGACGCGCACGCCGAGGAGATCGTCTCGACCTGGCCTCCGACGCCGAGGGCGCGCGCGACCGCGTCGCCGGGTCCGTTGAATTGTTGCGACGAGACCAGGCCTCGTCTCGCGTGCCGGCGCACCACGGTGGATGTGCGCCTCGATAGAACCACTCCCCTTCGAGCATGCCGCCGGCCGAGCTCCCGAAGAACACGCCCGGTACGCGGACCGCAGCGCGAAGCGGCAAGGCGGCCGCGGCGACGGCCTCCCGGGCCGACGCGCACGGCGAAGCGGTCCGGCGAGCGAGAGCGCGCGGTAGCCGCTGGCAGCCGTCGCTCGCGAGCGGAACCTCCGCGGCGACGTGCGTGCGATGGCGGGAGGCGTCGAACCGTGTGAAGGGGCCGATCGCCGTCGCGCCGCGCCGCATCCCCTCCCACAGCGGGCTGACGCCCCACCCGAAGGGCGTGACGGCGCCCAAGCCCGTCGACGACGATCGTCCGGCCGGGGAAAACCCCGGTCAGCCGGCGGCATGAGGGTCGGGAGCAGGAGTCCAGACGTCCTTCGACGTACGCCGCGAGCGCGGCGACCGAGGCGAACGCCTCGCGCCCGACTTCATGGCTCTGGATGCGGAGCGCGAACTCCTTTTCGAGCGCGACCACCAGCTCGAGCGCGTCCACCGAGTCAGCCCAAGCCCTTCGCCGAACAGGGGCATGTCGTCCCCGATGCTCTCCGGGCTCATGCCTTCGAGGTGGAGCTTGTCGACGAGGAGGTGCTTGATCCTCTGAGCGGTGCTGGTGGTGGTGTTGGTCATAATGTCGGCTCGAGAGAGACTCTGAAAAGGCGTGGAGTTTAACACACAGGCCGATGCGCGACGATCCCATACTGGACGCCTTCGATCGCCTGACCGCGGCCGACGGGAAGCGCTCCGCTCGTCGCCGGCCGCAGGGGCGCCGTGCCGCGCGCCGAGATCGACCGATTGTCCCGCGCGGTGGCCGAACAATTGGCCGAGCGCCGCGCCGTCCCGGGACGTACGCGCTTCGTCACCGCGGTCAACGGCGCGGGTTTTCTCGCGGCGCTCGTAGGCACAAGGCGCGCAGGGCTGATTCCCGTCTTGGCGGACGCCTCGTCCCCGGCGGCCGAGCGCGCGCGCGTCGCTGCTGCGCTCGGCGCCGCTTTCCAGATCGAGTGTGACGAGCCGTTCCCCAAGGGCCCCGACGCCATTCGCGTCCGCGCCGAGGATCGCGTGGCCGGCACGGCTCCCGAAGGCGCCGGGTACGTCAAGCTGACCTCGCGGCTCCTCCGGAGCACCCGCCGGGTCGCCATCGCGCCGGAAGCGCTCGCCGCGGACGACGATCAGCTCGCGTCCAGCATGGGGCTCAGAGCGTCGGACCGGTTCGTCGCGGCCATTCCTTGGTCGCATTCCTACGGACTTTCGAGTCTCGTGATGCCGGCGCTTCGCCGGGGCTCGTTGCTCGTGATTCCCGACGACGGCGGGCCGTGGGCCGCCCTCGAGGCCGCAAGCTCGCTCGCGGCCACCGTCTTTCCGACCGTGCCCGTCTATCTACAGACGATCGCGTCTTTGGCCGCGCCGCCGGCCTGGCCGACGTCGCTCCGCACCGTGATCTCCGCAGGGGCCCCGCTGCACGCCGAGACCGCGGCGCGGTTCAAGGAAACGTTCGGGCGCGACGCCCACGTTTTCTACGGGGCGTCGAGATGCGGGGGCATCGCCTACGATCGGGAAGGAGGCGCGGCGCTCGCGCGGAACGGTGGGGACGCCGGTCGACGGCGTGGACCTCACCCTCGACGAGGACGGTGCGGTCCACGTCCGATCCTCAGCGGCCGGCCTCGCCCACGTGCCGGATCCGTCCCCCGGCTTGGCGGCGGCGTCTTCCGCAGCGCCGATCTCGCCTCCTGGACGCCGGAGGCGAGCTGCGTCTCACCGGGCGCGCCGACACGCTGATCAACGTGGGTGGGAAGAAGGTGCATCCGGCGGAGGTCGAGACCGTGCTTCGTTCGATGCCGCGGCGTTCGCGAAGCCGTCGTGCTCGGCGTTCCCGCCGAAGGCGACGAGCGGACCGTCGTGCGCGCCTTCGTCGCCTGCGACCCGGCTTCCGTCTCCTACGCCGACGTCGCGTCGTGGTGCCGCGAGCGCCTGGCCCGCCACAAGGTTCCGCGGAGCATCGTGCGGCTCGAACGACATCCCGCGCACGGCACGCGGAAAGATCGACCGGGCCGCGTTGATCGCCTGGACGGGCGTCGTCGAGCGATGAGCCTTTCGCCCTTCCTCCGCGCATCGGTCGCCCTGCACGCCGCGGCGATACCCGGCGCTCGCCGTCGCACGCCCGGGCGCTGGCCTTGGATCGCGGGGACGCTGATCGCCAATCACTACGTGACGATCGCCGGAGGCCTCTTGCCGCGAAGCTACTCTGCTGGGCCCGAACCTCGTGCGCTCGGCGGCCGCCGCAGCAGAGGGAGCGGTCGTGCTGACCTTCGACGACGGCCCCGATCCCGGCGTGACCCCGAAGATCCTGGACGCTGCTCGACGCGTGGAAGGTGACGGGCGACCGTTTTTCTGCATCGGCGAGCGCGCGGCCCGCCACCGCGCGCTGACGGCGGAGATCGCGGAGCGGCCACCGGCTCGAGAATCACAGCTACTCCCCATCGCAACGGGTTCTTCTTCCACTCGCCGTCCGTCGCTCGACCGGGAGATCGGGATGTGCCAAGAGGAGCTCGCGCTCGCGTTCGGGCCGTGCGCCCGTCGTTCTTCCGCGCGCCCGCCGGGATCCGCTCCCCGCGCTCCTCCAAAACGCCCTGGCTCTGCTCCGGGCTTCGTCTGGCGTCCTGGACGCGGCGCGGCTTCGATACGGTCACCCGCGATCCCGGCGGTGGTGTCCGCGCGGCTGACCCGCGGGCTCCGGGCGGGCGACGTCCTCTTGCTCCACGACGGCGCGCCCGCGAGCCTCGCGGCGGCCCTCGAAGCGCTCCCCGGGTGCTCGAACGCATCGCCTCCGCCGGGCTCAGGCGACCCTCCTGTGCGACGACCTCGGCGCGCCCGCGCGCGCTTGACAGCCTCAGGAAGCGTCTCTCACCGTCGTATCTCGCCATTCGGCCGGGAGGTTTCGTTGACGACTCGACAGGCCTCGCGGCCGTGGTGAGTGCGGTGCTCGCCTGCTGCATCGCCCGCGGCGGAACGCCGGCGCTCGTGTCCGACCTCTCCGTCAGCATGCACGATTCCGCGATCACCTACGTCGCCGGCCGCTCGGTGACGTACACGATCGTCGTCGCCAATGCAGGTCCGGACGCGGTGACGGGAGCGACGGTCACGCGATGCCGTGACGCGCGTTGGCGCCTGTCTCGAGCGCGCTGTGGACCTGCGCGGGTGCCGGCGGCGGACGTGCACCGCGGGCCCCGTGACCGGCAACATCACCGACACTGGTGGATCTCCCTGGTCGGCGGCACCGCGACCTACCAGCTCATCGTCGTCACCCGAGCCCGGAGCGACCGCCGATCTCGTCAACTCCGTCACGGTGGCTCCGCCCGCGGGGACGACCGATCCCGGCCCCGGACCCAACACGGCCACCGACACCGAACCCGCGGCGACCTTCATCTCCGTCGCCACCACCGGAACCGACTCCGCGACCTGCGGGCCGACCGCAACACCCTGCAAGACCATCCAGAAGGCGATCGACAACGCCGAGGCGGGCGATGCCGGTCATCGTGGCGCGCGGGCAGCTACAACGAATGCATCGTCGTCGTCCTCCGGGACCGGCCTGGCGGCGGCTCTACGTCGAGTCGCAGGAGTTCGGCACGACGGGTGGCGTGGGCACGACGCCGATCATCGACGGCGCGGACGTGTGCGACGCGGACAGCCTCACGCCCGGTCCGGTTGTAAAGCTCTCCGACCGGAGCTCGCTGCGCGGGTTCGTGATCGAACACGGCGGCGATTCCGGCGTGCAGGCGTTCGGCGCGGTCACGGTCGAAAAGAACATCATCGACGCCAATGCGACGCCGTCGGTCGGAGGCGGCCTCATCCTCGGAACCGGCGTCAATCTGAGCGACCCCAATCGCCAAGCGCCGTCATCAAGACGAACTCGATCCGCGACAACACGTCGGCCGCCGGACGGCGCGGGGATCTACGTGGACGCGTCGGCGAGCGGGCGTGCCGAGCCTGGTCGAGATCACGGGCAACGCGGTCACGGCGAACACGGCGGGCGACGGCACGGCGCCGCCGCGCTCGGCGGCGGATCTGACGGCAATCACCGACACGGCGAGCGCCGCGGATCGGTCGCGTCGTCACGATCACCGGCAACGTCGTTCGACCGCAACGTCGCCAAGAACCCGACCGCAGGGTGACGATCGCCTACGGCGGTGGGCTTCTTCGTCACGACCGGCGGCACAGCGCGGCCTCGGCACCGAGACGGTCACCCTGGGAACCGCGGACAGCCCCAATTTCGTGCGGAACAACGTCTCCGAGGGGATCGGCGGCGGGATCCGCTCAGCATCCGCCCCATGCTCGGCGGCAAGCACACTGCGGAGACGTGATCGACAAATGACTGACCGCCAACACCGGAAAGCCTCGGAGGGCGGACTCGCGCTGTTCCTCCAGGCTTCGATCGACCTGCGGCGGCGGCGGCGCCGAGCCGCCAGCCTGCGCGCCCGGAAATGCGCTCATCGGCAATCACCGCACGGGGGATCTCTCGAACCCCGCGACGGTCGGAGGCGGAGGCCTCTTCGCGGAGCTGGACAGCGCGCGCACGCCCGCGTCCGGCGGTTCGATTCGAGATCGACGGAACACGATCCAGAGCAACGATGCCACCATCGCACGGAGGCGGGCGGGGCTGGTCGCCTCGGCGGACGACGACCCGGCCGGCGACGGCGCCACAGCAGCGGCGGACGCGACGATCTCTTTCACAACAACCTCGTCGCCGAGAACGCCGCGCGCGATGCGAGCGCGGGCGGAGCCCGGAGGCGGATCTGCACGCTGTTGGCCGCCGCGAGCGGCGCGTCGGCCAGCGTCGAGATCTCCGCTTGCGTTCAATACGATCGTGCAGAACGAGACCGAGGTCGGGACGGGCGGGATCGAGCTGCAGGACGCCGTCGTTCCCGACTCGCTCGGCTCTGCCGGCGCCGCCACGTTCACGATCGCGAACTCGATCGTCGCCGAACAACTGAGGGCTTCGGGATCGGCGTACACGCCCCGCTCGACCCCTGCGACGACGGTGGCCGGTGCTCCGCACACCGACGCGCTTCTGGAACATCTCGCGGCAACGCACGAGCGCGCCGATCGTCGACGTGACCGGAACCAACGGAAACGTCTCGATCGATCCGGCGCTCGACGCCTCTGTTCCTGCCGCGCATCTGCGGGTCGACGGTCGACCTCGGCGATCCCGCGATCGATCCCGGGATCGAGCCTGACCCAACGGCGGCCGCGTCAACCTGGGCCATCTCGGGAACACGGCGGGGCGACCGAACGTTCCCGACGTCAACGGCGACGGCACGGTGGACGGGCTCGACATCATGGGCGTCGCGGCGTCGTTCCGCATCGGGCCTCGGCAACCCGCGCTTCATACCGGCTGCCGACCGCGACTTGAGCGACCCAGTCGACGGCGTCGACCTCTCGTTCGTCTCGGCGTTCTGCGCGCAACGCTGCCCTTAGACCTACGCCATCCTCGAGATTTCGATGACTCGCAGCGACCCCTGCCCCGAATCGCCGCGATCGCTGCTGGCGGCCGCCGCCGCCGTGGGCTTCTGGTTGCGGACGGCGGGCAACGACACTACGTCCTCCGGACCGGTCGAGCGTTCACCCGGACACGCCGTCCCCCGGTCCCGCGACGGTCGCGCTCCTTCCCAACGACACCGTCACCGGCGCCACCGTCACGGTCCGGGTCATGCGACCGGCGTGACGAGCTTCTTCGGCGCGGCGTTCCGGATCGATTACGACAACCACGGCGCTGCTCTTCAACGGGATGTCGGATGCACCGCGTCGTTTCCTGCGCGCGGGGCGTCACGAGCGACGATGCCTCTCTTTCATCGCGGATTCCACAGCCATGCCGGCGAGGTCGTCATCACCGCGACGCGCATCAATCCGGACGTCGCGCCGCCGGTCGCCGTCACCGCCACATCCGATCTGGTGATCTTGACCTTCGTCGCGCAGGAGGCGATCGCCCCGCCGCGGCCGATCGGCCGGCTCGAGTTCGCAGGCCCGAGGCAGGTCTGCGACGGAACGACGACGCCGACCGGGTGCGGCGCTGTGACGGTGACCTGGTCGGGGCGGAGTCTCCGCCCAGTAGGGTGCGCCCATGAACGGACTCCAGCTCGTGTTGCGTTGATGCACATCGTCGCGGCCGTCGTCGCCGGCGGCGCGACGATCTTCTCGCGGCTCGCGCTCATCCCCGCGTTGTCGGACTGCCGGACGCCGAGCGAGGCCGCTTCTGGCGAGGCGATCAACGGGCGTTGGCGCGTAGTCGTCGCTGATCTGCATCACCCTCCTTCTGGTCAGCGGGATCGCGAACTTCATCCTCTATCAGGCCCCGGCCCACAGGGACAGGCGCTCTACCACGCCTGTTCGGGATCAAGTTCCTGGCGGCGTTGGGGTGTTCCTTCCTGGGTTCGGCGCTGCACGGGTCGCAGCGCCGCGCTCGCGCCGATCCGGGCGAACGCCCGCCTCTACGCGGGGATCAGCTCGGCGCTCGTGCTCGTCATCCTCTTGATCTCCGGCGTGCTCCGCAACATCCCGCCCGCTATTTGACCGGCTTCCTCGCGTACAGCTCGTCCCACAGCGCGGGCTGTCCCTTCAGCCACTTGTCGAACCAGGCGACGATCGAGCGCGACCAGACGATCCGCTTGGCGCGATCGACGATCAGAAGTCGTCCTTTGGCCCTCGATCGTCAACAGGCTCGACCTCGGCGCGCCGGACGATCTTGAAGCGCGGTAGTAAGCCTCGCTCTCGCCTTCGGGGACGTTGACGTCCGCGGTGCCGTGCGTCAGGAGGAGCGGCGTCTCTTTGACCCCTTGTCGGCGTCGAAGATCGGTGAGTGCTCCACATACAGCACCTTTTGGCGGTTCCAGGGGGAAGGAGCCGGCGGATGCCAGCCCGCTGGCGCCACGCGTACCCCCGGCTCCTCCCCCAGTACGACGCGAGGTTCGAAATCCCGGCGGTGGAGAACCTGGCCTCGCCCCGATAAGATCGCCGGTCCTCGTCAGAAGGTACATCGTCATGAACCTGCCGTCGCTCGCCGTCCGACCTGCACGCCGCTTGGCTGTCGACGGCCGGGTACGCCGCGAGAAAACGCCTTCGTGCCGTCGAGGATCTCTTCCGAAGCGACGGGGCCCCCAGTCGTTGGCGTAGAGCGGAAGGAGTGCGCACGCTTGTCCGTAGCCCCGTGCGTGCCGGAAGGCGCTCGGGGACGTACACGAGGTAGCCTTGGGGAGCGCCAACACCATTCCTTCCGGAAAGCGGCCGCCGAACTCGCGTGCCACACCGGATGCGTTCCGCCGTAGTAGTAAACGATCGCGGGGTACGCCCGCCGCCTTCGCGTCGAAGCCTCGAGGGAGATGGCGTCGCGGCCGTCGATCGTCTTTCCGCTCTTCGCCGCGGTGAGGGAGCGGGCGGCGATCGAGCCCGCGCCGCACCGACACCGGGGCATGCCGCCGCCGGAGCGTCCAGCTTCCCTCGGAGCCGCTCCGGAGAGATCGACCGCCAGAGTGTCTCCGGCGAAAACGGGCCGCTCACGGTGCAAGCTTCGCGGCCGCCGCCTTCTCGGCGAACGCGAGGTCCTGGACACGAGCCGTCGCCGCCCGCATCGAGCTTGGTGAACCGCTTCGCCGCAAAGGGATCGTATACCTGCAGAGCCGCGATAGGCATCGCTTGTCGAACTGCTTTCACGTAGATCGTGGCGTCAGACAACCGGACCCCAGGTGGCCGACTGCGATCGATGGGTCCCGAAGAATCGCTGGAGAGCGCCTCGAAGCCTGTTCCCGACGAGGTGTCGAAGCGCGTTTTCACAGCTCGCCGTCGCTTTCGTTCGGCGTGATGGCCACATCCTTCGGGCACGTTGGTTCGAGCGGCCCGAACTCCGTCGGTCCTACGAGAAGGATGAGCAGGCGGCGTCCGTCCGGAGCGTGCTCGCTGCGTCGGAGATCACGCCGCAGAATCGTTGGAGCTTCTTCCGCAGAGCGTCTTGAAGAGTCGAAGAACCCCCGGATCTCCTTGCGCGTGAAGGGGCGTCCACGAAGCCGTCGTCCTCGACCTCCCTCCGGACGAGAAGGCGCGAGCCGTCAGGGAGAAAATCCGGTGGCAGCTGCCGCTCGTCAGGCTGAACCTCGCCGTGAGCCTGCGGGTCGTTCCGCCCGGAAAGGCGACTTGGTACGGAGAAAGCTCTTGTCCCGCCAGCCCGCCTGCCGATCGAGCAACGCTTTCCCGCAGCTTCACGCCGCGCTTGTCCGCCTCCACCTTCAGAGGTCATCACCAGGCGTAGACGATCGACGCCCGCTCCGTCGGGGCCCACTGGTACGCGGTGAGGTTGGCGACGCGCTCGACCGCCGGCGTGACGGCGCCGCCGCTCGAGATCGGCGATCCAGAGCGTGCTGGAGCCCGCGCCGCCTTCCCTTCGATCGCGGGCGACGTACGAAAACGCGTCCGGGTGGGCGACCAATCCACGAGACCGATTGCCGACCCGCCGCCGAACGAGCGCACTTCACGCCTCATCAGCCTACGCGGCGCGGATCTCGACCACACGTCTCGGCGCGTCGTCCGGAGCCCGGATCACCCGCGAGTCCGGAGGCGACAGAGCTCGCCGCCCGGCGAGATGGGCGACGAGAGTGATCTGCGGCGTGTCGAGGATGTCGGCAAGCGTGAGGTCTCGTGCGGAATCGGATCGGTCGGCGATCCTCAGGCGCGGCGCTCGGCTCGAGGCTTCGCGATCGAAAGCTTGACGCCGATCGTCCACGGCGCCCCGCTGCTCCGGGTCATGGACCGTTTCGACCAGAACGGACGTGGGTTCCGTGGATCGGAGCTGCAGCCAGAGCCGCTGGCCCGGCGGTCACGATCGCCTCGCCGTCCAACCAGAGCCTGCGGGGGTGTGTTCCCAACAGCTCGGACGTCAAAGGCTTGGAATCGATCGACGTCCAGGTAGCTTGCGAGCCACGCCGAGGCGTACCCCCGGCCGTCGTTGGTCGTCGCCGTCGAAAGCTCCGCAAGCTCGCCGGACGCGACGGCGGGAGCCCACGACGGCGCCGGCCCCGGAAGGCCAAGCGGGCGGTGGCGCCCGCGGCAGGCCGCGTGCGTGGCGAAGGCCCACGCTCGGCCTTCAGCAGCGCTCGTCCACGCCGTACCGGCCGCGATCCTCTTCAGTGAAAGAGCGGGAGCGCATCGGCGTGCCGGCCTCGAGCACAGAGCCAGTGCGACAGCGTGGATGAACGGCGCGTTCGGCGCCGGCTTCGCCGCTCCCGCTTGATCCGCGGCGGCTGTGAAGCGGAGCGCCCGGCGAGCGCGAGCGTCCCGACGACCAAGACGAGCCTTGGGAAGGTCGTAGCGCATGGCGCCGGAAGATAGCATCGGGGAGCACCGAAAAAATGGGCACGCGGGAGGGGGCTCCCGCGCGCCCGGGACTGGAGGAGGGTCGCCGGTCGAGTCAAGGTGCGATGACCCGTTCCGACACCTCTCAGGTACGCACCGTCCACGCTCACCGTCGAGGGGTGCTCCCAGGTCTCTGGCGGCTAACTCCCCGCACGCTAGGCATCGCCCCATGCGAGTTCGGTGGCTCGGTTGGTCCGCGGCGCTGCTGCATCGCCGGGCTGGTCGGCTTTTGCCGGAGACCGCCGGCGATGTCTGCCTCCTGATGCATGAAAAAGGCCGGAAAAATCCATCCGGAAAGCCGCGGAGGAGCTCGGTCATACCGTCGCGTCACAGTCCAAGAAGCTCGGTGAATCCGTCGCCGATGCCACCGAACGAGGGCGCCAAGACCGCATGTGGTTTGAGACTCGGAATTGGGCGACGCGCGAGTCGAAGCGCGTGGCCGACGCGACCGTGCGGTATTGGGATGAAGTGATCGAGGACAGCAGAGCCGCGACCCGGCGACCGGCCGCGCCGCGAGAGACCAGACGCCGAACACGAAGTCAGCCGAGAAAGGCAAGTGAGGGCGGCGCCCCTATTTCCGTGGCGAGCCTGATGGATCGCCAGAGGCTGCCGGCGTGGGTTGCACGCCGCGCGCGCCGCGCGCGAGGCTAGGTGACGATCGAAGAGATTGCACAGCGCAGGCGCGGATCGAGACGTACGTCGCATCGTTCATCACGCGCGCGCCCGAATGCGATCGAGGGACGGGAGCGACATAGCCAAGGCCTGCGGCGACAGGCGAAGATCGCCTGGACGCCAGCGAGAGGCCAGCCGCTAATCCTCGACGGCGGGCTTGAAGGGGCTGCCGCCGGCAGCGGCGGGCTGCGTCCTCGAGGTGGCGTCTTAAAGCCGGAGCCGCGCTGAAGCGTGACGAGGCGCCGGTCGCGAAGCCGCTCGATCCTGACCTCACGGCCGAACCGCTCCCGTGGGAGCGCGAGGCAGCTCGATCGAGCCGTAAGAAGCGGCTCGAGTGCGATCCCTGCAGCATCTCCCGTCGAAGTGCCGACGGTCAGCGCGAGATCGATCTCGCCCGCGCGGAGGGCATCCGGGAGCCGCGGCGCGGGTCCTTCGAGCACGCGGACCGCGAGCCTGATCGCTCCTTCGATAGGCGCGCCGGGGCCTTCCGGAACGATCTCGCGTCCCAAGCGCGTCGCCGGCGCCGATGCGCAGCTCGTCGTGCCCTGCGACGGGAAGGCCGGCTGCGCGATCGAGCGCTTCAAGCTTTGGACCACCGCCTCGGCAACGGGAAGCAGCCGCGCTCCCTCGGGGTGAGGTCATGCCGCGCGCGTGACGGCGGAACAGCTTCGTCTTCCAAGCGCTTTCGAGCCCCAGGAGACGCGTGCTGATGGACGGCTGCGTTCGCGACAGCCGGTCGGCGGCGCGCGCGACGCTGCCCGAGCGAGCGACGGCGATGAAGGCTTCGAGGGCCGGAACGTCGGTCACGCGAAGCATGGTATCGATTCTTTCGATGGGTAACATCGACAAAATCATATTGTTCAATATCTACCGCCGCGCTACCGTGCGTGCTTGAGGAGCCCTGCGTGAAGGTGCACCGCCTCGAGATCGCGACCCGCCCGCCCCTCCCGGACGCGCGCGGCCTGGCCGATGGCCGCGACCGTGCGCGACTTCTTGGGCATCCCCGTCGCCTCGCGTTCGCACGCGCGACGTGCATCGCATCGAGGCCGATCTGTCCGAGGCAGACGCGGCGCCGCGTGCTGCACGAGTTCGTCGATCCGATCGCCCAGCAGGGGGCGCTCGGGCGCCTCGAGGACGGTCCGTTCGGCGTCGCGGTGACCGTCGCCTACAAGCCGGGGGTGACCGATCCCGTCGGCAAGTCGGCGCGCGTCTGCGTCGAGGACACGCTCGGTCACTCAAGTTGGCGGCCGACGCCGCGGTGTACACGTCCACGATGTACCTGTTGGACGGTGTCGACGTCGCGGCGGCCCGGCGCATCGCGACGGAGCTTCTGGCGAACCCCGTGATCCAGACGATCCGCATCGAAGCGTACGACGCGTGGCAAGCCGTCCGCCGTCGACCTTTCCGTCCCCAAGATCGCAGCGCACGCCACCCGCAACGGTCGCCGTCGTCGATCTTTCGGGCTCGGACGACGAGCCTCGATCGCGCTCTCCGCGCGAAAGCTCCTGGCCTTGACGCTCGCCGAGATGAAGGCGATCCGCGATCATTTCCTTCGGGCGGAGCGCTCCCCACCGACGTCGAGCTCGGAGTGCATCGCGCAGACGTGGAGCGAGCACTGCAAGCACAAGATCTTCAACGCGACCGTGACTTACCGAGAGCCGGGGAAGAAGCCGGAGACGATCCGCTCGCTGTTCAAGACGTTCATCCGCGGCACCACGGAAGCCGTGGACCGGGCGGTGCGCGACCGCGAGGGGCGCTCTTGGCTGGTGTCCGTCTTCGACGACAACGCCGGGGTCGTCGCGTTCGACGATCGGGACCACCTGGTCTACAAGGTCGAGACGCACAACTCGCCCGTCCGCGCTCGACCCGTACGGCGGCGCCATCACCGGCATCGTCGGCGTCAATCGGGATCCGTTCGGCACGGGGCGCGGCGCCGAGCTGCTCGCCAACGTCTGGGGCTATTGCTTCGCCTCGCCGTTCCACGATGCCGCGCGCCCCGCGGGCTTGCTGCACCCGCGGCGCATCCGGGACGGCGTTCATCACGGCGTCATCGACGGCGGGAACCAGAGCGGCGTCCCCTACGGGCGCGGATTCGAGGTCTTCGACGCGCCGCTTCCTCGGAAAGCCGCTGGTGTTTCTGCGGCACGGTGGGCCGCCTTCCGGTGACGATCGCCGGGACTCCGGGAGCAGCGGAAGTCGATCGACGCCGGGCGACCGGATCGTGATGGTCGGCGGGCGCATCGGCGCCGACGGCATCCACGGCGCGACGTTCTCCTCGGCGGCGCTCAACGAGTCCGCCCCGATCCAAGCGGTTCAGATCGGCGATCCGATCACGCAGAAGCGGATGTTCGACTTCCTGCTCGAGGCGCGCGATCGCGGCCTCTACGCCTCGATCACCGACAACGGCGGCGGGCGGACTGTCTTCGTCGGTCGGCGAGATGGCGCAGGGCCACGGGCGGCGCGACGCTCGATCTCGCGAAGGCGCCGCTGAAGTACGCCGGGCTGGCGCCCGTGGGAGATCCTCCTCTCGGAGGCGCAGGAGCGCATGACGCTCGCCGTCCCGGAAAGGGACGTCGCCGCGCCTGCTCGACCTTGCGCGGCGCCGCGAGGTGGACGCCACCGTCGCTCGGGACGTTCACCGACTCGGGATTCCTCGAGGTCGACCTACGGCGCGGAGACCGTCGGCGCGCATCGACATGACGTTCCTCCACGAGGGGATCCCGATCTCGATCTCGACGCGGTGTGGGAGCCACGGAGACGTTCGCCGAGCCGCGAGACGCCCGGTCCCGACGATCTCGGCGCGCCGCTGCTGTCGATGCTCGGCCGCCTCAACCTCTGCTCCGACGAAGCAGACGGCGCGGCACTACGACCACGAGGTGAAGGGCCTCACCGTCGATCAAGCCGTGGGTCGGCGCCGACGCGGACGTTCCCGCGGAAGCCACGGTCTTTCTGATGCGCCACGGAGCGACGGCGCGGCTACGTCCTCTCGGAAGGGATCAACCCGTTCTACTCGGACATCGACACGTACTGGATGGCGCAGTCGGTGCTGGACGAGGCGGTGCGCAAGCAGCTCTGCGCGGGTGCCGCGCTCGACCGCATCGCGGTGCTCGACAATTTCTGCTGGCCCGATCCGGTCGCTCTCGGCGGCGAACGCCGGACGGCGCCTACAAGATGGCGCAGCTCGTCAGGGCCTGCCGCGGGCTCTACGATCTCGCCGCGCGCCTATCAAACGCCGCTCGTGTCCGGGCAAGGACTCGATGAAGAACGACTCGACGATGGGAGGCGTCAAGATCAGCGTCCCGCCGACGCTGCTCGTGTCCGCCGTAGGACAGATCGACGACGTGTCGGAGTCGCTCACGCTCGACGTGAAGACCGAGGGCGACGTCGTCTATCTGCTCGGGACGACGCGGCGACGAGACCGGGGGCAGCGAGTACTTCCGGCTTCGCGGCGAGCTCGACGGTCGGCTCCGCCGTCCCCGGCGGGCCGGCGCCCTACGTCGGCAACCGCGTCCCGACGGTCGACGCCGGACGAGACGCTCCCGCTCTACCGCGCCCTCGAAACCGCGATCGAAGAGCCGGCTCGTGCGCTCGGCGGCGACGCCGGCAAGGGCGGGCTCGCGCTCGCTCTGTCGCGAACGGCCATGGCCGGAGATCTCGGGGTCGATGTCGATCTCGACCTCGTCCCCGACCTTGCCGACGCTGCCGCCCGACGTCGCGCTGTTCTCCGAGTCCAACGGCCGGTTCGTCGTCACCGTCGCCGACGCGGGACGCCCCGGCGTTCGAGGCGCTGCTCGGCGCTCTGCCCTGCCGCCGCATCGGCACCGTGACCGCGACGCGCTCGCTGCGGGTCACGCTCGGCGGAGCGCGGCGCATCGACCTCCCGGTGGCCGCGATGAAATCCGCGTACAAGGAGACGCTGGCCCATGTCTGAGCCGCGCGCTCTGATCCTCACCGGGTTGGGCCTGAACTGCGAAGCGGAGACCGAGGCGGCGTTCGCGATGGCCGGAGCGCGCCCGGACAAGGTCCATCTGCTCGATCTCCTGGACGGCACGGCGGCGCGCAAGCTGGCCGACTACCCGCTTCTCGCCTTCATCGGAGGGTTCGCGTTCGGCGACCATCTCGGCGCGGGCTCGGTCTTCGCCAACAAGATCCGCTGGCGCCTTTACGACGATCTTCTCGCGTTCATCGAGAAGGGCGGCCTCGCCATCGGGATCTGCAACGGCTTCCAGACCATGGTGCGCCTCGGGCTGCTCCCGGGCTCGACCGTGAATTCAGGACTCCCCGCGCCACGCTGGCGCCGAACGACCGTGTCGGGCTATCGCGACGCGTGGGTGACGATCGGCTTCGACCCCGCCTCACCTTGCGTCTGGACGCGCGGGCTCGACGTCGATGGAGCTCCCCTCGCGCCACGGCGAAGGGAAATTCGTGACGACGCAAGCGATCGCGGACGGCGCCTCGAAGACGAGCACCTCGATCGTGGCCCGCTACCTCGACGCCTCCGGCCGCCCGACGACCGACTGGCCGGACAATCCGAACGGCTCGGCCGGCGGAGTGGCCGGCATCTGCGATCCCTCCGGACGGTTGTTCGGCTTGATGCCGCACCCCGATGCCTACCTGTATCCGTTCCACCACCCGCAATGGAGCAAGCGCAAGCTCTCAGGGACGGCGGGCGTCGAGGGTGAAGGCATGCGGCTCTTCCGGAACGGCGTCGTGGCGGCCCGGAGCTAGCCGGCGGCGGGCGGGCTGTCGGCGCCGTAATCCCGCACGATCTTCCCGCGCCAGGCAACCAGCCGCGACCGCCAGCATCGTCGCCAACCCGCCCGAGACGACCGAGACCGAGGCTCCGATCGCCGCGGACGCGAACAGCGACGCGACCAGGCCCGCCTCGAGCTCGCCCAGCTGAGGGCCGCCCATGAAGAAGATCATGTTGACGCTGGTCATGCGTCCGCGCATCGCGTCGGGCGTGATCGTTTGTCTGCACGATCTGCCGGACGACGGTCGAGACGAGATCGGCGAGCCCCGTCGCGGCCAGCGCGAAGAGCGTCAACACGTAGCTCCGGGAGAGGCCGAACACGACCGTCGCGAAGTCCGTAGGCGGCGACCGCCGAGAGGAGCACGCGTCCTTGCCGCGCCGGAATCGGCTTGATCGACGTGTAGATCGAACCGACCAACGCGCCCAGGGCGGGCGCCGCGCGAAGCCAGCCGAAGCCGAACGCGCCCACCTTCAAGACCTGGTCGGCGAAGATCGGGAGCAGCGAGTTCGCCCCGAGAAAAACGTCGCCACGAAATCGAGCGCCATCGTCCAGACCATCACCGGCGTGGTGAAGACGAACTGCAGCCCCTGGCGGAGCGATTCGACGGGCGATTCCGGCTTCGCGCCCGTCGACTCGACTTTCCCGGAGGCCCGCATGGCGAGAAGCGTTCCCACGACGACGAGGAACGAGGCCGCATTCGAGAGGTAGATCCATGCGAGCCCCCGGGTTCCCTCCCCGGCCGCGGCGATCAAGACGCCGGCGAGCGCCGGGCCCCATGATCATCCCGACGTGGAACATGGTGAGGTTCATGGCGAGGGCGCCGGGAAGGACCTCCCTGGGAACCAGGCGCGGCACCAACGCCTGGCGAGCCGGGTTGTCGAACGACCCGGCGGCGGAGGTCATCGCGGTCAGCAGGTAGAGGCTGAGAAGGGTCTCGTGGCCGGTCAGAGTCAAGAGCCCCAGCGTCGCCGCGACCGCGGTCATCGTGAGCTGGGTCGCCAGCATCACGCGCTTGCGGTCGTAACGGTCCGCGACGACCCCCGGCAGCGAGAAGGTGACGATCGGGATCACGCGGGAGAGGCCGACCATCCCGAGCGCCAGCGGGAGCGGGTCAGCAGATAGACGTGCCAGTCGATCGCCGCGGCCTGCATCTGGGATCCGGTCAGGGAGATCAGCTTGCGCGACCCAGAGCGAGCGAAAATCGCGGTACTTCAGGGAAAGATAGGGTCGCACCGGCCCCCACTCTAGCAATCGCGTCGCAACCTTCCAGCGGGCGGGACGTTCTAAGAGGGGAGCATGACGACGATGGAGTTCGAGGTCGGCGGTGCTGGAGCACAAGGATCGTGTCTACAACTACGCGCGGAGCATCCTTCGCGATCCGGAAGAAGCGAAGGACGTGGCCCAGGAATCCTTGATCCGCCTGTGGCGCCACCGGGAGAAGGTCGAGGCGGGAGCCGGCTGCCGAAGCTGGCTCTTCCGATCGGCGCACAACCTCTGCGTCGATCGGCTCAGGCGCCGATCGTCCAGCCCCGAGACCGCGCGTGACGACAGCGAAGAGTCGGCGTGCCAGCGTCCCAGCCCCGAGCGGCTGACGTCTTCGGTGGAGGTCGCCTCCGGCCTGCAGCGTGCCCTCTTGAACCTGGACGACCGCGACCGTGCGATCGTGCTGCTCAGGGAGGTCGAGGGACTTCCTACGACGAGATCGCCGCGATGCTCGGCCTGAAGATGGGGACGCTGAAAGCGACCCTGCATCGCGCGCGTGAGAAGCTGCGGATGGCGCTGGTTCGCGCCGAGGTGACGCCATGATCTGCGATGACGTTCGTCTGCGCCTTCACGAGGCTCACGACGATGACCCCGTGTCCGCGCTCTCCGAGGCCGTCCAGGCGCACCTGGCCTCCGTGCCCTGGCTGTCGCGAGCTCGACGCCGACTTGAACGTTCTGTCCGCGCGCTCCGCGCGCTCCGCAGTCGTCGCTTCCCGCGGATGCGCTCGATAGGTCTGGAGCAGGACGATCCGGAGCCGCCGGACGGCACCGACTTGGATGACGACGGGTTACCTGCGACTCGCGGCGGCGGTCCTCGTCACCGCCGTATCGATGGCGACGCTGTACTACGTGTTCGCACCCCCGCCCCCGGCCCTTCGGCCGTCGAGCTGGCGCGCGCCTCCGCGGAGGCCGAGCTGGTGTTGGGCTACGCCGCGAAGGCGCTCGCGGCCACGCGCCCATGCGGCGGCCAGCCGCGTCCTCGCCTCGAAAGTCTCGCCCGCGGTGCGCGGCGAGGCTACGCCTGCGCCAAGGAGACCCTGATGAAACCCCTCTGTACGACAGCGCTGGCGCTGATCTCGCTCATCGGACCGGCGACGCTGGCCGCCCGCGCCGAAACGCCGTCCACGTCCGCGGGCTTCGTCGACGGAGCGGCGTTCCGCGAGCTTCTCGACGACACGAAGGACATCGTCGAGGTCAACCTCGATGGCGCGTTCCTCAAGGCCATGGCGAACAGCAGCCGCAAGGCCAAGGACGGCGACGAAGACGGCGACGACGAAAACGCCAAAGAATTGTTCGCGAAGCTCACATCGATCCACGCCGTCATCGGAACCGTGAAGGGACCCTCCACAGACGCGCTGGCGCTCGTTCAGAAAACCGACAAGCGGCTCGCCGCCTCAGGTTGGCAGCGCATCGCACGTATCTCCTCCGAGTCGTCCACGATCTCGGTTCTCACCTACACCGTGGCCGAGCGGATCGACGGCCTCGTGGCGCTGATCTACGACAGGGAAGACAAGGAGCTCGTGTTCGCGAACTTGGCGGGCGAGATCGACCTGACCAAGCTGGGAGCGATCGGGGACCGTCTCGATCTGCCCGGGCTCGACCAGGTTCCGGGAGCGCACTAGCCGCAGGCGACGACCCGTACCGGGCCGGTCGCACGCCGCGCCGGACGGTAGATGACCGCGGCATCCCCGTGGGTTTTGAGCAGCTTGCGCCCGGATCGCGCGTCAAGGAGCAGAAGCGCGGTCGAGAACGCATCGGCCCGCGTGGCGGATTCCGACCACACGGTCGCCTGAAGGGCGCTTCAGGCACAGAACCCTCGCTTCGGATCGAGGATGTGGCCGACGCCGGCCGAGACCCTGCCGGAGACGGACGACGTGGACAGCGCGCCGGGGGCGACCTCGACGCACGCGCTGATTCCGTCGGGGCTCGACGGATCGGCGATCGCCGCGCGCCAGCGTCCGTCCTTCAAGGGGCCGGGGCCTACGAACATCAGATTCCTCCCCAGGTCGAGAAACGCTCGGCGCACGCCATGCTGCCGCAAGACTTCGGCGGCGCGATCGAGGGCGAAACCCTTGGCGATCCCTCCGAGGTCCACGCTCATACCAGCCCGGCGGAAGCGGGCCGTGTGGGAAGAAGCGTCCACGATGAGATCATCGCCGTGCACGAGGGCGATCGCACCGGGGAGACCGCCTTCGGGCTCGGTGAACCCGAGGTCGCGGTAGAAGCCGTAGTGATCCATGAGCGGCTTGATCGTCACGTCGAATTTTCCGCCCGTCTCGCGCGAAAGCCCGAGGAAGCGCCAACAGGCTCCGATCAGGCTCCGCGTCCAGCGCCACGGGCCCCGAGTGCCCGTCTCGGTTCAAGCGCGAAAGATCGCTCTCCGGCTTGTACAGGCTCATCACGCGATCGACGCGGTCGAAGACGTCGAGCGCCGCGGAGGCGCTCTCCGCCGCATCGGCCGGATCGACGGGGTCGCAGACCACGACGCGGGCCAGCGAGCCCATGACCCGGCGCGCGCGCTCCACGCCGTCGCAGGGGGCTCGGGCGACGGCACCGGCGGCGAGCGTCGCCCCCAACGCCAGAGGTGAGCGCCCCGACGATCGATCAGGCGGGCGACGACGCTCGAGCGCGCGGCCCGGGCGAGGTGCACCGCGTACGAGACGGCGAAGAGACCCGCCGCTGATCAAGTGGCACGACGACGAGCCCCTGTTTGAGCTTTTCGTGCGTGACGACCTGGAGCAGATATCCGCTGGCCACCATCGGGGCGAGCAGGCCGGTCGCGAGAAGCCCGCTGCTGATCTTGGCGCGGCCGTTGCGCGCCTTCCTTCGTCCGGCGATGTGCTCTTTGAAGAGATCCAGCCCACGGCGAACAGCGCGAGCGGGCCGGCGAGGACGTGGAGCGAGAGCGCAGAGGGCTGCATCGGATGGTGCACGGCGCTGTACGGGTCGTCGAAACGAGCAGGTACTTCATCACGGCGAAAGCGACGCCCGAAAGCAACGAGGAGCGCCACGGACACATGGAAGAGCCACTTCTGGAGAGGGGGTCATCATCGGGAAGGACTGCCGTCCCCGACGACGAGCACCGCGTGCAGCGCGAGCGCCCGCCTGACCGCGGCGGCCACGGCACGCGAGGTCAGCGTCGGCTCCGGTGACGACCGGGATACCCTCCGCCGCCAGGTCGCGATCGAGCCTGCGCGCGCGGAACAGGTCGAACCACCGCGGCTTCCGGGAGGCCTCCGGCCCGGCTCGTCGAACGAAAGGACTTCGGTCTTACGACCAAGCCTGCGGGATCGACGACGACCATCAGCGTCTCGGGAGCGTCCTGACGAGATGCGTGTCGAAGAACGCGGTTCCCACCGGCTTCCCGTCCTTGGTCGCGGCGTAGAAGGCGACGACGCGAGTCACAGGCGGTGTTCCGGCCGGAGCTCCTCGACCCTCTTCGCCTGGGCGTCGGTGAGAAAGGCGTCGCGTCGCGCACGTTGGCCCCGGAAACGCCTCGGCGAGGCCTTGTCCGCAGGTAACGAGGACGCGCGCCGAGGCGGAGAGAGAGGCAGGCCGTCGCGCCAGCGCGACGATCCGCGAGCCGAGGGGAGGCGACGCCTAGAAGATGAATCCAAGACCGAGGTTCCATGGTCGGTGCCGGTTCCACGCGCGGTTCTCGAAACCCTGGAAGTCGGCGGAAACGACGATGTGCGAGATGGGACGCCAGGAGACCCCGATAGTCTTGACCCGCACGTCGTTCGCCCCGTTGCGCGTGAACCCGACGGGCACCTCGTTCTGCGCTGTCGTCAGCGGGCCTCAGCTAGCCGCGACGAACGGGATCAGCGACCGCTGTCAGTCGTCCTTCGCGAACGACGGGACGTCGCAGCCCCGCCTCCGCGTACCAGCCGGCTTCTTGCCGCTCTGCCGATCGAGTCCGCCCCGGTGAGACCCCAGCGCGTCGTCGATCCGGGCGGCGTCGTCGGTGCAGAGTTTCGCAGTAGAGCGCCCGCAGCCTGGAGCCCGCGCCCGGTGTACTCGGCGTGGCCCCCGTAGGGAGCGTCGTGTTGCGGCGTCGATCGTCGCCGCCGGCGAGATCCATTGTGGAGCCCCGGCCCGACTCGCCCGTGAAGAACGACGCGCCCGACGACGAGCCCGTCGGAAAGGCGCTCCAGTCGGCGCGCCCGGCCACGGCACAGATCCTGCGCGATCGAGTTCGAGCCCTGCTGCCGTCCCCTTCGCGGATGTCCTCCGCGGCCAAAGCCTGGGCCGCGCTGAGCCCCGGCGACGATGCGTACGCGCGGTACGCCGACCGGGCCCGCGTCGCCGAAGGCACCGGACGCCGATCTCGCGCCACGGTCGTCGGGATGATCGCCCGCTCCACCTCCGGCCGCCGCGCGCCCAGGAACGTGGCCAGGCTCGTGCATCTCGTTGATGAACCCCATCGGGGATCAGCACCAGCCCGGCGCGGATGCCCGCCTCCTCTGCGGATCTGGTACTCGAGGCTCTCACGCCCGAACTCGACCGAGACCTACAGCCCTTCTCCTCGTCCCCCTCGCCGGTCGCGGCGTGCTCCCACTCGATCTCGGGAGTTGAAGAGCCACTTGGTCGGTCCACTTTGTAGCCGAAGTAGAAGCACCAGGCGCTGCAGGTCGGCGCTGGTAGGTCCTTGCTTCCCCAGGAGAGGGGACTCGTCGTCCGCCGCGTCGTGGCTGAAGTTCTGGTAGATCGCCCTCGCCGTAGCCGCCGATCGACACGCCCTTGTCCTTCCGGTAGACCTTCGAGGCCGCGGGACCCGAGGCCGTACGGTCGACGCCAGCGGCTGCCCTTCGGCGGCCTTTCGCCGATCCGCATCTGCTCGAACACGCGCGCGAGCACGCCGATCTGCCACGCTCGAGACCCGGCGAGCCGGTCGGCAGGAGATCGATGTTCCCAGGCTCCGCTGCCTGCGCGCCGCCACCTTTCTTCCAGCACAACGGTCCACTCTGCTTCTCGAGCGCCTTCAGCCGCTCGTCGCTGCTGCCGGCCGCCGCGGCCTGCGGCGAGCGAGCCAGGACACCACGCAGCACAGCGCCCCACGAACCACGAGAAACCTCCAGGACTTCCGCACGATCGACTCTCCTCTCAGGTCGAGGGATGGGGAACGGACTATCCGGAGCCCTTCGCCGGACGCGCGGCACACGCCGTCGTCGCGCGCCCTGCGCACAGGTTTCCCCGGCGGCGGCGCGCCGGGCGCGGACGCGCCCTTCGTGCCGTCGCGACGGCGCTCGTCGAGCCAGTCACTGCATCCGCGCCAGCGTGTCCGGGCTGACCGCGTGCTCCATCATGCAGGCGTCGATCGCCGCGGTCTCCGGGCTGACGCCCGGCGACTCTCCACGAGAGCGCCCGCACGTCTCATAGCGGCGGATGACGCATTCGGCGACGTCGGTGCCGTCCGCGTCAGCGCGACAAGGCCGTAGCGCTCGTGCTGCGACGAGGTGCATCTGCTCGAGCTTCTTGAGCACTGACGAGACCGTGCCCGGGCTGACGTCGAGCCTCTTGGCCGAGATCCGCAGACGCGCGTGACGCCGTGCTCGCCGCGCGCTTCGTGCAGGGCCTTCAGGTACATCTCGTGCGTGGACGAGATCGCGTTCTCTCGATGCATGTCGTGTATCCCGCGCGCCGTTGTTCCGATTCAGGCGGGCGGCATCCTAGGCGACAGGAATGTTTTGCCTGTCAAACTTTGCTTGGTCCGGGACACTTCTTCTGACCAAGCTCCCGGATGCCGCCTGTGATCGAAAGAGATTTCCCCGGACAGACCTGGCGCTAAGCGCGAACGACGCAGGGTACGGCGCATGCCTTCTTGCGATGCAGCGCTTGCGGAATTCGCCCAAGCAACCGCTGTGTCATCGGCGCCCGGCTTTGCCGGTGCCCGACCGACGCGTCCGTCACACCGGAGATCACGGGCATGATCTCGGCGCCGGTTCCGGTGAGGAACACCTCGTCGGCGTTGTAGAGGTCGTGGAGGCCGTAGTTCCCTCTTCGCGTCGGGCATCGGCATCTCGCGGCCGATCTCGAGCACGGTGGCGCGCGTGATCCCGGGAAGCGCGCCGTTCATCAGGTCCGGCGTCTTCAAGACGCCGCCCGCGAGGAAGAAGATGTTGTCCGCGGTGCACTCGGCCACGCGCCCCTGATGATTGAGCATCACCGCCTCGAGGGCGCCGGCACGGCGCGCGTCGAGCTTCGCCATGATGTTGTTCAGGTAGTTGAGCGACTTGATGCGCGGATCGAGGCACTGGATCGGAATCCGCCGCACCGACGAGGTCACGATCGCGGCGCCGGTCTCGTAGAGCTCCTTCGGGTAGAGCTTGATCTCGGCGCAGATGATGACGACCGTCGGCTTCGAGCAATTCGCCGGGTCGATCCCGAGGTCGCCGGGTCCGCGCGAGACGACGAGGCGGATGTACGCGTCCCTCTTGCTCGTTGGCGGCGACCGTCTCGAGGACCGCCTGGGTCATCTCCTCCGGTGTCAGCGGGATCGTCGAGCGCGATCGTCTTCGCCGACTGGTAGAGCCGGTCGATGTGGTCCTTCAGCCGGAACACGTTCCCGTCGTACGCCCGGATCCCCTCGAACACACCGTCGCCGTAGAGGAATCCGTGGTCGAACACGGAGACCTTGGCGTCGTCCTTCCCGTAGAGCGTGCCGTCCACGTAGATCTTCACGAGAACCTCCCTGTCAGTGCCGCCGGTTGGGCCATCGTCAGAAAATAGGCGTGCAGCTTCGTGTCCCGCGTGAGCTCCGGGTGGAACGTCATCGCGAGCACGCGTCCTTCCCGCACGAGGACGGGCTCGCCGCGATAGGCGGCGAGGGTCTCGACCGTCGGGCCCTAGCGCCTTGAAGCGCGGGGCCCTGATGAACACCGCTTCGATCGTCCCGCCGAGCGCGGGGCGTCGAGCGTCGTCTCGAACGAATCGACCTGCCGGCCGAAGGCGTTGCGCGCGATCGTCGCGTCGAGCAGGCCGAGACTCTCCTGCGCGGGGTCTGACGACCGTCGCGCGCGAGCAGGATCGCCCCGGCGCAGGTCCCCATCAGCGCGCCGCCGTCGTCGTTGGAACCGCTTCAGCGACGCGAAACCACGGCTCGTCGGCCATGAGGTTCAGCAAGCGTCGTGCTCTCGCCTCCGGGGATCACGAGCCCGTCGAGATCCGGACAGCTGGGCGACGCGGCGCACTTCGACGACCTCGCAGGCCAAGCCCGCGAACGCCTTCGCATGGGCTTCGAAATCGCCCTGCAGTGCGAGCACGCCGATCCGCGCCATGGTCGTCCCCGTCACCAGCCGCGCGTTTGGAGAAGCTCGGATTCCGCGAGCTTCGAGCGTCTCGATCCCGTGCATCGCCGAGCCCAAGCCCGCGACACCTCGGCCACGACCTTCGGGTCTTTGTAGTGCGTGGTCGCGCGCACGATCGCCTTCGCGCGCACCGCCGGATCCTCCGACTTGAAGATGCCGGAGCCGACGAACACCGCCTCGGCGCCGAGCTGCATCATCAGCGACGCGTCGGCCGGGGTCGCGATGCCCCCCGCGGCGAAGTTCGGGACCGGCAGCTTGCCGCTCGCGCCGCCACCAGGCGCACCAGCTCGTACGGCGCGCCGAGGTTCTTGGCCTCGGTCATCATCTCTTCGGGGCCGAGCAGGGTCAGGCGCTTCATCCCCGAGACCACCGCGCGCATGTGGCGCACCGCCTCGACGATGTTCCCGGTGCCGGCCTCGCCCTTCGTGCGGATCATCGCGGCGCCTTCGCCGATGCGCCGCAGCGCCTCGCCCAGATTCCGGCAGCCGCAGACGAACGGCACGGTGAACGCGAACTTGTCGACGTGGAACTCTTCGTCGGCCGGGCGTGAGCACCTCGCTCTCGTCGATGTAGTCGACGCCGAGCGACTGCAGCACCTGCGCCTCGGCGAAGTGCCCGATGCGGCATTTCGCCATGACCGGGATCGACACCGTCTTCATGATCTTCTCGATCATCGACGGGTCGGACATGCGCGCGACGCCGCCGTCCTCGCGGATGTCGGACGGCACGCGCTCGAGCGCCATCACGGCGCAGGCGCCGGCGTCCTCGGCGATCTTCGCCTGCTTGTCGTCGGTGACGTCCATGATGACGCCGCCCTTCAACATCTCGGCGAGGCCCGTCTTCAGCCTCGGCGTTCCCTTGTCTGTCGTTGTCCCATCGCAGACCTCCCGCCAGTCGTCAGAGAATCGGCACGGCCTCGAAATCCCGCTCGCGAGACGCGGCGCGGTCCTTCGGCCATCGCTGGCTCAGCAGCTCGCCCAACACCGCGATGCCGGAGCGGATCTGCTCCTCCGCGGCCGAGGCGAACGTCAGCCGCAACGTGTTGCGGCCGCCTCCGCGACGTGGAAGAGCGGACCCGCGCCCGACCAGCACGCCGCGCTCGCGCGCCGCGATGAACAGCTCGTCGCCGTCCACCGCTCTCGGGGAGCGCGACCCAGCCGAACAGTCCGCCCGACGGACGCGTGAAACGCGCCCCGTCGGGGAAGTGGATCCGGATCGCTTCGTCCATCGCGCGCGGGATCTCGACAGATACGCGGCACGCACGCGCGCGAGGTGCTCCTCCTGGGAGCCCGAGGCGATGAACGCATGCAGCGCCGCTTGCACGAGCGGGCTCGTCCCGCGATCTTCGATCTGCTTGAGCGCGACGAGCGCGCTCGAAGACCGGCTCCGGGCGCCGCGACCCAGCCGACGCGCAGCCCGGGCAGGAGCTTCTTCGAAAACGTGCTCAGGTAGAGGACGTGCTTCCCGCCGTCCAACGCGTGCAGCGTCGGGAGATCGCGCCCCTCGAAGCGCAGGTCGCCCGCCCAGTCGTCCTCGACGATGACGCAGCGGTGCCGCGCGGCGATCGCGCAGCACGTCCCGGCGCCGCGCCTCGCCCATCACCCGCGCGGTCGGGTTGTGGAACGTGGGCTGGACGTACATGACGCGCGGCCGGTGCCGCTCGAGCGCCAGCTCGAGGAGATCGGGGCGAAGCCTTGTTCGTCGAGCGGCACGCCGACCAGCGGCGCGCCCAGCGCGCGCGAGCGCGCTGATCGCGCCGCGTGTAAGTCGGATCCTCGACGACGACCGCGTCGCCCGGATCGACGAAGGCGCGAAACGCCAGCTCCAAGCCTGTTGGGAGCCGTTGGTGACGAGAATCGACGATCGCATCGCACGGCGTGCCCTTGCGGGTCATCTCCGTCGGCGATCGTCTCGCGCAGCGGACCGTACCCCGCGGTCGGACCGTACGAGAGCACCTCGGCGCCACGCTCGCGCAAGGTTTTTTCCATCGCGTGCGCGAATCGGCTCCACCGGCATCAGCTCGCCGGCCGGATAGCCTCCGGCCAGCGAGATCCCTTCGTGCGAGTCGCAATCCGGTAGATCGTGAGCAGGCTCGCCCACGCCCGGACCCTGCGCCGCCCGCGCGAAAACGCGCCGAGCCACGGACCATCGGGTTGAACCGGGCGTGTCGTGTCGAGCGGGCGATAGGTTCCACGACCCGTGTGCCCGGTCGCGGCGCCCTGCCTCGACCAGAAGGTCGTATGCGGCGATGACCGTGTTGCGATTGACGGACAGTTGTTTCGCGAGATCACGCGTCGGGAGGAAGCTGCTGCCCGGCGGTCAGACGCGGCCGTCGCGGCAGCGCCGATTGAATCCCTTCGGCGATCTGCGCGGTAGACCGGTGTCGCCGCCGCTGGATCGATGGTCAGTCCCGGGAAGCGTCATGGTCCGCCGTACCCTGTTGGCCTATATCGGAATAGGAGTATACGGCGAAAATGTCGTCGACAACTAGCCTTACTGATCAATATCACTTTTCCTACCACTTTGGTCCCCTTGTCTTGAGCGCCTCGGTCAGCGCTTCATCCACTCCTCGAGGGACGACTCGCTCCCAGCCTTCTTGGCGAGCGTGACGTTCTCCTCGTAAGCCATTTCCTTGCCGTCTGCGTCGACGTACTTCCTGCGCAGCATCCCGGTCATCCGCGCCCCTTGCCGATCTCCCTTGAACTCGTAGAGGTTTTTCGACGGCATCCAGGCGTTGCCCGCGGGGGCGGGAACAACCCCGACCGAGAGCTTCGATGTGAACGAGATCACCGCCCGGTTTTCTCGTCGAACCGGATCGATTCCAGCTTGCCGACGGGCGGATCCGCGACGGGACCGACGTATTCCGAGCAAAAGCCGACGAGGCTCGCCTTGCTTTTTGCCTGATCTCGACCTCGATCCCCGACGCGTGGGGATCCTCGCCTTTGCTCACTTGCACGTTGGACCAGGCGCCGACGAGCGATGAGCCCACACCCCGCTCTGCGCGGTGCGCGGAACCGTGAGCTCCCGCGACGACGGACAGGACCGCAACCGCAATCGTCAACCTTGGATATCCCATATCACCTCCGTTCGTCGCCATCATTCTAGTGAGCCGTCCGAGTTCAGAAATCGATCACGAGCGCGGTGCAGGAAGATCGTGTCGAGCTGCGCCTTACGCACTTGGCCCTCCGCGATCACGATCTCCGAGCCGCCGGAGGCGACGGTCCGAAAGAACTCATCGCCGCTTCCCGGAACGCCGTCGGGGTCCTCGAGCACGACCCGGGCGACGACATCGACGGTCCTCCTGCGGCAGGCTCGTTGTTGAAAAGATACTGCAGGCTCACCTTGAGCGACACATGCTTGCTCATCACGACGGTGAGCGAGCTTCGTGATGTTCAGCGAGTAGTCGTCGAAGTCTGATATGGTTCGCGTTTCCCGTGAAGTCGTTTTCGAACGAGGTGATGGTCCCGATCTTCATGCGGAACTCGGAGCCCAGCCTCAATCCTCCGAATTGCTCGTCCCGGCCGGCTCGGTGTTCTCCTCGTGGCGGTCCGTGTGGCTCACGCCGTAGCTCGTCGCCCACGCGAGAGTCGTCGCGGTGAAACCAACGATGGCCCACGGTGCCGAACCCGATGTACCGGTTCAGGATCCCGGCATCCTCATTGCGGTCCCAACTGGCGCCTGGCACTCCAGAAGAAGCGCTCCGTGATCTCTCGGGCGTAGAGCGATTCGACGAAGATCTTCTCGACGTCGGGCTCGACGCTCGGCTCGACCAGCGTCACTCCCGGATCGATCGGCACCTCGCCGGGGAGGAAGGTGTAGCCGGAGTTGACCAGCAAAGAACCGATCGTCGGCCGTGTCGACGGCGCGCAGGTAATCGGCCTTGAGCTTGAACAGTCCTTTCGCCCAGATTTTGCGCAACGTGTCCTTGAATCCGTACGTCTGCGACGATGAGTTTCCCGACGTATAGACCACGCTCAACTCCGTTGAGTTGAACCACCCGAGCTTTCCGCTTGCTCTCCTCCGCTGCGTGGAGTGGGAAGAGGCCGCGCCGAGGACGATCAGGAAGAGGGAAGGCCTTCATGGGCCGCCCTTTTAGCACGAGGTCGTCCGCCCGCTGAATCTTCTTACATCGCCCCTCTACCTGCCGTCTTCCTCCCCACCAGCCCCCTATCAACCGCCTTCAGGATCTCCCCGAGCCCCTCGCGCTTCGCCGCGGCGATCGCTAGGGATCCCGGGTGCTCCGCGAGGATCTCGTCCCGGCGCTCCGCATCGACAAGATCAGCTTTGTTGAACACCAATAACCGGGGAATGTCCGCGTCGCCCAGCTCTTCGAGGATCGCTTCGACCGCCTTGATCTGCGCCTCGTGGCGCGGGTGGGACATGTCCACGAGGTGGACGAGCAGGTCCGAGTCCGCGATCTCTTCGAGGGTCGCGCGGAAGGCGGCGAGAAGATCCTTCGGGAGGTCCCGGATGAATCCGACCGTGTCGTTGATGACGATCTCGCGCTCGCGGGAAGCCTCAGGCGGCGTGACGACGGATCGAGGGTCGCGAACATGCGCTGCTCGACGAAGACCTCGCTCTTCGTGAGCACGTTCAGGAGGGTGCTCTTGCCGGCGTTGGTGTAGCCGACGATCGACACCACGGGGACGTCGCGGTCGCTGCGGCGTTGGCGGCGCTGCTCGCGGCGTGTGCGCTCCCCTGGAGCATCTTTTCGAGCGACTTGATCCTGTCACGCACGCGGCGGCGGTCGACCTCGAGCTTCTGCTCGCCCGGGCCGCGGCCGCCGATGCCGCCTTCGAGGCGCGACAAACCGGAATCGCCATGGCTCATAAGACGCGAGAGCAGGTATTTGAGCTGCGCCAAGCTCGACCTGGATCTTGCCCTCGTGGGTCGCGCGCGCCGCGCGAAGATGTCGAGGATGAGCTGCGACCGGTCGATGACCTTGATCGCCGTCGACTCCGCGATAGCGCGCGCCTGCGCCGGAGAGAGGTTCTGATCGACGACGATGTAGTCGGCCTGCAGCCGTGACGCGCGGATGATCAGGTCCTCAGGCGCCCGGCGCCCATCAACGTGCGCGGGTCAAACTGCTGGCGGCGCTGGACGATGCGGTCCACGACCCCGAGGCCCGAGGACGCCGCCAGCTCTTCCAGCTCGTCGATCGATTCTTCGGCGGCGAGGCGGCTTCCGGTCGTGACGTGAACGAGGATCGCGCGGCCGGCCTTTCCGGACGACCTTGGTGCGCTTCCGCGTGCGCTCGAATTCGGCTTCCAGCGCCCCGATCAGATCAGGAAGTCGTCATCGACCAAGCTGGGCGGGCGCGGAGGGAAGAGGCGGTAGCGCTCGCCGTCGGCGACGACGTCTTCGATTTCGTTTTGGCGGCGCGCGGGTTGGGCGCCCAGGCCCCGCGGTGAGATGAATCGCGTTGGGGCGCGGTGTTTGAAACTTCTCTCGTCCGCGTCAGCTCCCGCCTTCGGCCGGGAGAAGGTGCGCGATGCGGACGGGGCCCGGAGCGCCGTCGCCTTCCACCGCGACGATCGCCAACGCGTCCAAGCGATGGAGCGCGAGCGGCGACAGATCGAGTCGCGGTGAGCGGCTCGTCGCGCTCCTTGGTCGCGATCCATCGCAGCGTGCAGAAGCGGTCGCGGCCCGAAGGGGCGGACGGCTCTCTCGGAACCTTCGAGGCGGTCGGCGTCGCCGATCGCCACCGCCTCGATCCGGCCGGCGCGGTCCACCAGGACGCCGACGCGGCGGTTCAGGGCGTGGGCGTCCTCGGCGAGCTCTTTGGCGAGATCGTGGGAGACGATGTC